>Ga0114951_10000041_pt1 | contig 165625 bp, 131 predicted proteins | sample AM7aDNAmetaG_FD_88677 | JGI IMG/M metagenome (GOLD analysis project Ga0114951, IMG submission 88677) | Freshwater microbial communities from Finland to study Microbial Dark Matter (Phase II) - AM7a DNA metaG | ecosystem: Environmental > Aquatic > Freshwater > Lake | place: Finland: Lake... | reverse complement strand
CGTATCCCCCCACGGCGCTGCCGTAGCCCAGAACCAGCGTGCCGCTGGGGCCGATGAGTGTCACCGTGCCGCCCGTCTGGTACATGGCGCCCGCCGCGCCAAAGCTGTTGCCGAGCAGCAAATTGGAAGAGACCATGGCGCCCACGCCGCCAACCGTGACCACGCCGCGCGAGTTGTTGGAGTTGCCGATGATCAATCCGCCGTTGGTCGTGTAATTGAAGGTCACCGCGCCGTTGATGTTCAACAAGCCGCCGTCCACCACCGAGTTCCAACCAAAATTGTTGGAGCTGCCGGCCACAAAGTTCAGCGTCCCGCCCCGGACCATCAATTGGCCGCCCTGGATGTTGGTGCCGAAGTAGTTGACAGTGCCGCCATTGACATACGTGACGTTATCCAGGGCTTGGGTGAGGCTTACCACACCGTTCGTATTGATATTGGAAGGATCACGCACGTCGTTGCCGTAAATGTTGAATACGCCCGTGCCGTTGAAGCTCACCGCCATGTTGGTATTGAAGCCATTGGTGGTGATGCTGGCGTTGATGTTGATCGGGTTGGCAGAATAGTTGATGAAAACCAACTCGCCCCCCTGGCCGTTGGCGCCGCCCGCCGTGAGATAGCCGTCATTGGGCTTCGCGCCGATCGTCAAGCCGCCGGCGTTGGTCGGCACGAAAACTCCGCCGCTCTGACCCAGGCGCAGCGTCTGGCCGTTGTTGGTGATGACGGACATGCCCGAACCGTTGGCCAGGATGGAGTTGACCGTCACGGTGCTGTTCCCCGCCGAGCCGAAATAGAAGCCGTAGGTGCTGGCGGTGGCGCCGGTGCTGGTCAGCCGGATATTTTGATTGCTCCCGTTCAGGAAAATACCGCTGTTCGCAAACGACACATAGTTGGTGAAAGGCAGGATTTCCAATGCGGAGCTGCCCGCGCCCAGCACGTTGGTCACCATCGCCCAGTCGCTGCCGTTGACAGTGGCCCAGCCGCCGAGCACACCGCTGTTGTTATTGGTCGTGGTGGTGGTCAGGATTGTGGATGCGCCGGGCACAAAGGCGAAGTTGACGATGCCGTTGCTCATCGGATAGGCGTTGTTCGGGTTGAGGGGCATGCCGCGGAGGAGCGCGCCAAGGTTGACGACGACGACGCCGCCGTTGTTGCTGACGGTGATGGTGTTGTAGCCGGCGTTGATCGTCGTGGCGGAAAGGGACTGGGTGACGCCGCCGCCGAGCGTGGGACCATTCACGAACAGCGTGCCGCCGGTCGTCGTGCCCATGCCATAGCCGCCCAGCGTCAGAGCCGCATTGGACGCCAGGAGGCCGCCGATGATGCCGCTGACCGAGTAATCCAACTCCACCGTGCCGCTGATCAGCGACATGGTGCCGGTATTCGTGGCCGCGAGAACCAGCGTGCCATAGCCGTCCTTGATCAGCGCGCCGCCGCCCACAATGTTGTTGGAAACCACGATGTTGCCAAAACCGCCGAAGGTCAGGGCGCGGTTGGTGTCGTTGAGAAGACCCGCCAGGACGAGCGTGCTGCCCGCGTCGGCGTTGATGCGCGAGGCCTGGCCAAGCGTGATCGGATTGTTGAAGGTGTTCATGCCGGAAATATTGCGCAGGGCGCCGTCGTTGTTGTTGAACCCGCCGTAACCAATGCCGCCGCCGTTGAGGGTGACTGGCACCAGAGTAGTGACGATGTTGCCCGCGAGTTGCAAAACCGCGCCGCTGCTGACCGACACGGTGTTTAGCGGCGAGTCGGCAATGCCCAGAGCGTTGGGCCCCTGCATGAGGACGGCGCCGGCCTGGATGACCATGGACGTGCTGAAATCATTGTTGCCGCTCAACACCAGCGTGCCGTAGCCCCACTTGTTGGTGATGCCAGCGCCAATAATGTTTTCGCTGATCGTAAAGACGCTGCCATTATTATTGATGTTCAGGACGCCATTGAAACCGCTACCCGCCGGGGAATTGGTCCAGTTGACCGCCAGATTGTCGAGACTGGTCAGGACAATGTCGCGAACCTGCAGGGTGCCGCCGCTGAAGGTCAGACCCGCTCCGACGCCGCCGATGGCGGCCTCGCTGGCAATGCTCAGAACACCACCATTATTAATAATGGTGTTAGCGGCGGCACCTCCGAAGGAATTGGATCCGTTGATCAGCACGACGCCGGCCTGGGGACCGCCGAGGACAAGCGTTCCGGGACTTTGCAGATTGTTGCCGTTGAGAATCAGCGTTCCGCCGCCGCCGCCAAGCTGGTAGAGGCCGCCATAGGGCGTGATGGAGCCACTGTACGAAACCGGACCAACCGCACCCAGCCACACGTTGGAGAGGTTCGGCGTGGAAAGGTCTATGTTGTTATTGATGTTTGCGGCCATGAGCGCCACGACGCCAACGGCGTTGGTGGGATCCAGCCGGTTGAGGCCGGTCTGGATGTTGGTGAAATTGAATTGGACCACGCCGTTGGATAAGATCGCGATGTCGTTCGCCGCCGGTATGGCGTTGGTGACAGCAAATTGAAGCACGCCGTTGCTGACAATCGTGCCGCCGGCGTAGGTGTTGTTGCCGGCCAGAATCAGCGTGTTGGCGCCGATCTTCTCCACAGCGCCGGGACCGGAAATGGCTCCATTAATGATCATCGCCAACCCCGGGCCGGTGTCGAAGAGGTTGGTCGTCCCATTCGCCGCGATGGGACCGTTCCATGTGGTGATGCTGCTTCCCGCCGGCCCGTTGTTCTGGAACGTGCCGCCGTAAAGTTGCAACGCGTTGGTGAACGTCAGACTGCCATACACGCCAAAAGTGCCACCCGTATAAGCCTGGATCACCGTCGCGCCGGCTCCAGCCAACTGGCCCGCGCCCTGAATGCCGAAGAGACCTCCGTTGATCACGATGAATGGGATGTTCGTAATATATCCGCTGCCCGCGATGTACGTCTGGTTGCTGCCCACCTTGAAGAGCCGGTTGCCGTTGCCGTTGAGCACGCCGGCAATATCCATGCGGTTGCCGGGACCGCCGATGGCGGCGTCACCTGTGAGGGTGACGTTCCTCAGGCCCACGTTGACCAGGTTGGGACCGCTGTTGTAAAGCGCGCCGGCCTGCGGCCCGATGCCCATGCCGCTGATCATGACGGTTTGGCTGAGTCCGCTGATGTCCCATCCGTTCAGATCCAGCGCGCCGCCGGGGTTGACGGTCACCAGCACGGTGCCCGTCGGACTGCCCATCACATAACGGTAACCCAGCTTGAGCGTGCCGGAGTTGATGATGGTGCCGCCGGAGTAAATGCTGGCGGGACTGTTCAACTGCACGACGCTCATAGAGTCGCCACCCACCGGACCGACGAGCAGGTTGCTCTCTCCGCTCACCGGAGAAATCGCGAACGGGTAAATCAGCAGGCCGGAGCCGCCGCCGAATCGAAGGGTGCTGCTGTTGGTCCACGCCGCCACACCGTTGTAAACCGCGCCGCTGGGCGCCGCGCTGCCGAGGAACGCGTTGGCCAGGTTGCCGTAGAACAGGAGGTTGTTGTTATCGTTGACGCTGGTCACCACCGCCCCGGCGATCGGGCTGGCAACGCGGGTGTTCAACCAGTCCAAGAACGCTTGCGTCAAAAGATTGGTCGGACCGATGCTGCCGCCGGCGGCAATGATGAGCGAGTTGGCGCTGATGAAGTTCGTGTCACCGATCAACACCGAACCGTAGCTGATGACCGTCGGCCCGGTGTATCCGTTGGTGATGGACAGAATCAGCGTGCCGGCACCCGCCTTGATCAAACCGCCCGTCGAGGAACCGGGAAACGGCGCCAACGACTCGGTGAGTGTGACCGTGTAGTTGCTGGTGTCAAACGTCGCCCCGCCATTTCCAACGAAGAGATTGGAAATGCCGCCCACGGTTGCGTTCGAGGAAAACTGGAGCGTGCCGCCGTTGAAGTCAATGGTGCCGGTGCCGTTTCCGTTATTGATGGCCGGCACGACCACCACACCGCCGGCGTTGATGTTGAGGGTGCCGACGCCGTTGGTAAAGTCGGCCAGGTTCGGAGCTGCAAGGAAAACAAGCGTGCCGCCAGTGACGTTGACGGTACCGGTGTTGGCGGAAGACACCGAGCCGTTCCTCACCGTCATCAAACCGCCGCCGGTAATATTGATGACGCCTGGGAGCTGCACACCGTTGTACAGGTTGGTCACATTCAAAATACCGCCCGACACATTCAATACGCTCGTGACTCCCGTTGCCGGAAACAAAAGTCCCGGGCCTCCCAAATTGACGCCGCCACCGGCAATGAAATTTGTCAGGTTCGCCACACCGTTCGAAATAGTCCAAGTCCCGTAGTTGACTGCGGCGAGCGCGTCCACCTGGCCGCCGCCTTGAGTCACCAAGCCGTTGGTTCCGTTGATGAACACATACGCGGCATTGGTGCCACCCGTGAGAGCGAAGAGCCCCTCGTTGTCCACGCCGTTGGTAAAGGACGCGCGGCCTGCGCTCATCCTGAACGTGCTGCCGAAAGCATTGGTCAGCGCCGTCGCGCTGACTTGGCCGCCGATCTGCGCCCACCCGGCGTTGTTGGTCAGATAGATATAGCCGGGACTGGTCACGGTGCCAGCGTTGGTGATCTGGGTGCCGAAGGCTATCACGTTGTTTGCGACGAGAGTGGCCGGCGCGTCTATCGTCAAGATCGAAGAAGCGCCCACCGCGTTGCTCATCGTCAACGAGCCGCCATACTGTCCCTGCACAACGCTGCCGGACTGAATCCACAACTGGATGGTGCCATTGGAGGCCGCCAGTATCATGTCGGTGGTCACACTGAAAGGAGCGGTGACGATCAAGACGTTGGTCGCGTTCGCGTTTTGCGCCATGTAGAAACTTCCGACGCCAGAATAAGCGGAATTGTCATAGGTAATGACACGAGTGAAGCCCGGGTCAACGGTGGTCAGATAAGGGAACTCGCCGGGATAGGGCGGCGAACCGCCAGACCAGTAGGCATTGGTGGACCACAAAGCCGAATAGTCGCCGATCCAAAAAATCGGCGATCCTTGTTGCGCCAGCGCCGGCGTTCCACACAGCGCCGCCAGCAGCAAACACAACAACCAGCCACCTCGGCGCGTCGTCACGACGCGCCGGTCAACAGATTCCGTTTGCATACGGTATTCCCGCAAAACAACATCCTTATGTGCTTTCACTGGTCGCACTCGATTTGTTCGGGGCAAGGAGGGTCATGGCTCGGCGGCAAATCATGCTCAATCCCACACACCCAACACCGGCCAAACCCTTCTGCGAATTCACGCCCTGATGCTATCGATTTGCCCCCATGTCGTCTAGGACATTTCGCGATATTTTTGTCTTGGCGCTCCCCAAACCACACAAGCGCCTGCCCTTCGCGCCGCCCGCTGGTTTTCCAGTCCCTTTTCATTGTCTTTCCCCGCAGTGGATACGCTCCACCATTTGCACCCCCCACGTTGCTTCAGACAGCGCAGGCTCACATGTCGGGAAAGGATGTGGAGAGCGTAGGAATATCCCCGACTCGCCGCAAAAACCGTTCGTCGAGCCGCCACGGGCTACGATGCGGAATGGCGCGATGGAGTGGCTCAACAGCGGCTGGCCGCCATCTTCGGTTTTGCCTGACCGGCGGCGGCTCGACCGCACCCAAGCTTGGAGGTGAAATCGCTCAATCGAATGCGTGAAACTGCGCAAGCCTCCATGGCCATCGCAACTTCAAAAACTCGACGAATCGTCGATAATGTGCGATGGTCGCGCTGGTTGCTGTTTGGTGCAGGTTCATTGGCACGAGTCCTGCATTTCTCGATTCCGAACCGCGCCATCAAATCTGATTTCGGTTGAGCGCGGGCTGAAGACACGACTCTATGTTGCGACCCAAGATGCCTCCGCAAGTTGCGCGCCTGGTGCTGTTGACCGTGGCCATCGTCGCGTCGTATTTCACGGCGCGGCATTTTTTGGTGCCTGCCTCCTTTGGACGATACGGCTGGTATCGGGCGGACTTCTTGAACGAACTGTCGGCGACGCCGACGACGTATGGCGGCGCCGCGGCCTGCGCGGATTGCCACGAGGAGGTTGTGGCCAAATTGGCGAAGACCAGACACAGGATCGTGTCGTGCGAGTGCTGTCACGGTCCGCAGGGAGCGCATGCGGACAATTCCTCCCAGAAGCCGCCGAAGATCACGGACGGCATGTTTTGTATCCGTTGTCACGCGGCGGATCCGTCAAAGCCGGAAAAGTTTCCGCAGGTGAATCCGGCAGAGCACAACGCTGGAGAGAAATGCGTCGCGTGCCACTTGCCGCATCAACCCACGGAGGCGCCATGAAGAGTTCCGAAAAAGCCACTCGTCGTCAGGCGCTGGGCGCGATCGGCCGCGCGGTGGCCGGGCTGGCGGCGTTGTTCACCGTGAAGCGCGTGAAGGCGGCCGTTCAAGCCACCGCCTCCGCGCCCGCGCCGGAGGGTTACGATCCGAAGGCGCACGCCTGGCGCATGGCGATGGACGCCGAGAAGTGCATCGGCTGCGGCTTGTGCGTGGAAGCGTGCAAGAAGGAAAATCACGTGCCGCGCGAGCCGGCTTATTTCCGGACGTGGGTCGAGCGCTACATCATCAAGCGCGTCAAGCCCGGCGACAGAGAGGCGCGCGGCGCGACGCTGGTGGACTCGCCCAACGGCGGCATCGCCGGCTTCCCGCCGTCGCTGGTCCCGAAGACGGAAATCCTGAAATCGTTTTTTGTGCCGAAGCTTTGCAACCAATGTCTCTACTCGCCGTGCGACCAGGCTTGCCCGGTCGGCGCGACGTTCCGCTCGCCGGAAGGTGTGATCCTGGTGGATCCGAAGTATTGCATCGGTTGCGGCTTCTGTGTGCAGGCGTGCCCGTATGGCTGCCGCTTCATCAGCCCGGTCACTCACACCGCGGAGAAGTGCACGCTCTGTTACCACCGCATCACGCGCGGCCTCAAACCCGCGTGCGCCGAGGTGTGCCCGACCGGCACGCGCATCTTCGGCGATCTGAAAGACACGTCGCCGGGAAACCCGCTGAGAAAATTTTACGAAGCGCACAAACTGCAAACGTTGAAGCCGCAACTGGGCACCGAGCCGCGCGTGTACTATGCGGGACTGGATGGAGAAGTTCGATGACCTTGCTGCCGATGTTGTTGGAGACCAACGAAGGGTACGCCGATCTGCTCAAGCACGTGGAAGGGTTCATCTACCCGAACGAGCTGAACCTGCTCTGGAGCGTGCTGATCGTCTGCTACCCATATATCACCGGTCTGGTCGCGGGCGCGTTTATCATGGCATCGCTGGAGCGCGTGTTCCGCGTGAAGTCGCTGCAACCGACCTACCGTCTCTCGTTGCTGACGGCGCTGTCGTTCCTGCTCGTGGCGCCGATGCCGCTGCTGTTCCATCTCGGCCATCCGGAGCGATGCTACGAGGTGATGATGACGCCGCACGTCACGTCGCCGATGGCGATCTTCGGTTTCGTCTATGCGTGGTATCTGATGGCGGTGCTGCTGCTGGAGTTGTGGTTCGATTACCGCAAGGACTTCGTCGAATGGTCGGAGCGCGCCACGGGGTTGAAGCGGTTTTTCTACCGGGTGTTGACGCTCGGCGTTTACGATGTCTCCGAGAAAGCGTTGCGCCTGGACGACAAAATGGGCCGCGCCATTACCATCATCGGCATCCCGTCGGCGTTCCTGCTGCACGGCTATGTCGGCTTCATCTTCGGCTCGGTGAAGGCCAATCCCTGGTGGGGCACGGTGCTGATGCCGATTATTTTTATTTTCTCCGCGATGGTGTCGGGCATCGCGCTGCTGATGTTTCTGTATCTGGTGACGTGCTGGGTCCGGCGCGTGCCGGTGGACTTGCCGTGCATGGAGACGATCGGCAAGTGTTTGCTCACGGCGCTGGTGGTGGATTTCTCCGTCGAGGCGCTCGACTGGATTCACCGGCTCTACGTGGCCGACGAATCCCTGAACGTGTTGGAACTGCTCGTGTCGGGCAAACTGATCTTCTCGCTGGGCGTGGTGCAGGTGTTGCTCGGCATGCTCGTGCCCGCGGCGCTGTTGACCGGGATGATCGTTTGCAAGGCGGGCGACAAGCGCCGGCAATTCGTTTATTTCTTGTGCAGCGTGCTGGTGCTGGTCGGCATCTTTGCGATGCGGTGGAACGTCGTCATCGGCGGCCAGCTTTTCTCAAAGAGTCTGCGCGGCTTCACCACCTACAAACTGGAACTGGTCGGCCAGGAAGGCCTGCTGACCTCGATCATCCTGCTGCTGTTGCCGTTCGCGATTGTCAGCGTGCTGATCCACCTCTTCCTGCCTCGATCGGAGATGACCGCCGCTCGCAGCCAGAACGCACCTGCGAGTTGAGCCGGTGCCGGCCCGGCCGTCCACGCCGGGCTTCAGGAAAATCTTGATAATCGCCGCCGCAACGATCACAAAGGCTGTGTCGTTGACGCGCAAAAGTTTCGCTTCAACCCAAGACCATGAATAACAACGGAAAACAATTTTCACAATTTTCGCGGCTGGCCTTCTTTCGAAACTGGATCAGCTTGACCGGGTTGTTGATTGCCGTGAGCGCGTTCTTCGCGTTCCTGCTGCTGTTCGTGCTCGATTCGTTCGCGCCGTTCTCCAACCCCTACATGGGTCTGCTGACGTATTTCGTGGCCCCTGCCGTGCTGCTGTTCGGCCTCTTGCTCGGTCTGCTCGGCGCGTGGCTTGAGCGGCGCGCGTTCGCGCACGCGGCGCCGGGCAGGATACCGCCGTTGCGGATTGATCTCTCGCAGCCAGGGCAGCGGCGCGTCATGGGAATCTTCGCGGTCGGGGCGGTGCTGTTGTTGCTGGTCACGGCGGTCGGCAGTTATCGGTCTTATCATTTCACCGAGTCGGTGGGTTTCTGCGGCCGGATGTGCCACACCGTCATGCGGCCCGAATACACCGCCTACCTGCACTCGCCGCACGCGAAGGTCGAATGCTCCGCCTGCCACGTCGGCCCCGGCGCGGAGGCTTTCGTGCGCGCAAAGCTTCAAGGCACTCATCAACTCCTCGGCGTCCTGCGCGGCAATTATCCCAAACCCGTGCCGGCGCCCGTCAAGAACATGCGCTCGGCGCATGATACCTGCCTGGAGTGCCACTGGGAGAAACGTTACATCGGCATCCTCGACCGCAACTACGCGCACTTCCTCGCCGACAAGGACAACACGCCCTACACGGTGCGGCTGCTGATCAACGTCGGCGGCTGCGATCCCGACCACGGTCCCGTCGGCGGCATTCACTACCACATGAACGTCGCCCGCAAGATCGAGTTCGTCGCCACCGACGAGCGCCGCCAGGTCATCCCCTGGGTGCGCGTAACCGAGGCCGACGGCGCGGTCACGGAATATCGCTCGCCGGATTTCAAAGCCGATCCGTCCAAGTTCGCCATCCGCCGGATGGATTGCCTCGACTGCCACAACCGCGTCGGCCACCAGCTCCACACGCCCGACGCCGCCGTGGACCTCGCCATGTCGCTCGGCAAGATTGATCCCGCGCTGCCATCCATCAAGAAAAACGCCGTCGCCGTGCTGGCCAAGATCTACGCGAGCGACAAGGAAGCCGCGGAGAAAATCGCCGCCGGACTTGCCGAACAGTATCCCAACGAGCCACGCATCCACGCCGTCGTTGGCGTCGTGCAGGACATCTACCGGCAAAACATTTTTCCCGACATGAAAGCGTCGTGGCAGGCCTACCCGGACAATGTCGGCCACAAGGATTCCGCCGGCTGTTTCCGCTGCCACGACAACCAGCACGTCAGCGCCACGGACAAAAAGAAAATGATCCAGGCCGGCGACTGCAAGGCCTGCCACATTATTTTCGCGCAGGGCAAAGGCGCCGATCTGAACAAGGGCAGTGCCAGCGGCATGACGTTCGCGCATCCCGGCGGCGACCTCGATCCTTCAATGAAATGCAGCGAATGCCACAACGGCGGCTCACTCTGACCACCGGCGCCCCGCCCGTCGTCGTTCGGGTGCTTTTGGTCTTGCGGTTCGCCCACATGGGTGTTTTTTTGAGCGGGCTGGCACCGTGATCAAAGCCGGTTATGCAAGTTCACAACAAGAGTCTGAGCACACTGCTGCGTCGCAGCCTCACTGCGAAAACGCTTTTCGCGGTGGGCCTGACGGTCGCCGTGGTCATCGCCATCTACACCTACTTTGTGATTCGCGTTCAGAGCACCTGGTGGCACGAGCGCACGCTGGCCCAGAACGCATTGACCGCCAGTCTGGTTCACGAATATCTGCAAGACGTCATGCTCAGCGGCCGGCATTCCGAAGCTCAGCGGTTCCTGCAGGATTTGAAAGACTCCCATGAGATCGTCCGCGGCCGCATCACGGATGTGAGCGGCCGGGTCGTCTTCTCCGACAACGCGTCGGAAGCGGGAGTGACGACCCTCCAAATGCCGGCGGAGCTGTTTGCCGGCAACCGCATCCTGCACGGCACGCGCATGGAGCAAGGCCAGCAACTGGCCATCACCATGCGACCCGTGCGCAAGGAACCCAAATGTGAACGCTGCCACGGCCAGGAGGCGGCGTTTGTGGGCGCGATCGTGCTGGAGCGATCCATGGCGCCCGCCGAAGCCGCCATCACCGAAAACCGGAACCTGCTCGTTGTTTACGGCGTGGTCATCTTCGCGCTGGTGAGTATCGTGTTGTGGCTGCTCATTGTGCGATTCGTCACCCAGCCCGTGAGCGAACTGCTCCGGCACATGCGCCGCGTGCAGGCGGGTGATCTCGGCGTTCGCGCCCGGCCGGAGGGCTTCGACGAAATCAACGAACTGGCCCGCGGCTTCGACTCGATGGTGGACAGTCTGGACGCCGCCCAGCGCGAGCTGAAAACATCGCACGAAAAACAAATCCAGCAGGCCGGCAAACTCGCATCCATTGGCGAGCTGGCCGCCGGCATCGCCCACGAAATCCGCAATCCGCTGGCCGGCATCGGAGCGGCCGTGGAAGTGCTCTCGGAAATCGCCGACAGCAAGACCCAATACGGTGAGGTGGTCCACGAGATCCACGGGCAGATCGCCCGGCTCAACTCCACACTCAGCAGTCTCCTGGACTTCGCGCGGCTTCGCGAACCGGAAATCGCGCCCGCCGACGTTGGCGAACTGATCAAACCGATGCTGGCGCTCGTGCGGCCCGATGCACAAAAACTGCGCATCCGCATTGTCGAAAACTTTTCCCCGGCGCTGCCGCCGATCTGCGTTGACAGCCAGCAAGTACAGCAGGCCGTCCTCAACCTTCTGCTCAATGCCATCCAGGCCATGCCCGACGGCGGCACTCTCACGGTCGGCGCCGGACTGATCGAATGGCCGGCGCCCCTGGCTGGGCCGGTTCCCGCGACCGGGAACGATCGCCAAGCAGGGGGGGATATTTCCCCCACGCGCCCGGCGGTGCGGCTGACGGTGCGCGACACGGGCGTTGGGATTCCGCCCGAACATCTGGACCGCATCTTCTCGCCGTTTTTCACCACGAAGCATCGCGGCACGGGTCTGGGGCTTTCCATCACCCGCATGATTGTGGAAAAACATGGCGGCAACCTGTCCGTCAAAAGCGAGCCGGGCAAAGGCACGGAGTTCGCCATCGAATTACAAGTTTGCAAAGACGGCGTCCCCGAGGCTTATCATCAGGCGGTGGCGCAACTCCAGACGGCCGCGCCGCCGCCAGTCGAACCGAAACACTGAAAGATTGTCATGCCGAAAGCCAAAGTCCTGGTGATAGACGACGAGAAACTCGTCCGCTGGTCGCTCGAACAAAAGCTCTCGCGCGACGGTTACGAAGTCGAGTGCGCCGCCACGGGCGAGGAGGGACTGGACCTGTTGCGACAGGACGGCCATGACGTGGTGTTGCTGGACATGCGGCTGCCTGGCATGGACGGCGTGCGGGTGTTGCAGGAAATCAAAAAACTGGGACGCCACATCGCGGTCATTGTGGTGACCGCCGACACGGGCGTGGCCCGCGCGGTGGAGTGCATGCGGCTCGGCGCGCACAATTATCTTTGCAAGCCGTTCGAGTTTGAAGAAGTGCGGGTCGAGTTGGAAAAAGCCCTGGAGGAAATGAAACTGCGCCGTGAGGTGACGCGGCTGCGCAGCCAGCAACACCGCACCTTCGACGTGAATAATCTTGTCGGCGACAGCCCGGCGATGCAGGCCGTGAGGGAGCTGATCACCAAGGTCGCCCAAAGCAACGCGACCACCGTTTTCATCGAAGGCGAGAACGGCACGGGCAAGGAGCTGGCCGCGCGCGCGATTCATTTCGACAGCGCCCGCGCCGACCAGCCGTTGATGGACATCAACTGCTCGGCCCTGGCGGAGAACCTGTTCGAGAGCGAGTTGTTCGGCCATGAGCGCGGCGCCTTCACCGATGCCAAGACGACCAAGAAGGGCCTGATGGAACTGGCCGACGGCGGGACGTTGTTGCTCGACGAAATCGGCGACCTGAAGTTTTCAATGCAGGCGAAGCTGTTGCGCGTGCTGGAGACACGGCAGTTCCGGCGCGTCGGCGGCACGCGGGACATCAGCGTGAATGTCCGGATGATCTCGATGACCAACAAGGACCTTGAAACCGCCGTGGCGCGCGGCGAATTCCGGCAGGACTTGTATTACCGGCTCAAGGTCATCTCCGTGAGGATGCCGGCGTTGCGCGAGCATCCGGCGGACGCCGTGTTGCTGGCCCAGCATTTTTTGCGGCGGTTTGCGCAGGAGTTCAATCACCCTCTCAAGCAATTGTCGCCGGAGGCGCAGGAGGCGTTGTTGCGCTACGGCTGGCCCGGCAATGTGCGCGAACTGCGCAACGCCATCGAACGGATCGTCCTTCTGGAAGCCGGCGAGGCGGTGCTGCCGAAGCATCTGCCGGCGGAAATTCAATCGGGCGCGGCGCGCGGCGGCCGGCGCGCGGTGGAACTGCCGGCGGAAGGCGTCAAACTGGAAGATGTGGAACGGGAATTGGTCCGTCTGGCGGTGGAACGCGCCGGGGGCAACCAGACCCAAGCCGCGGAACTGCTGGGCATCGAACGCGACGCCTTGCGACGGCGTTTGCAGAAGTTCAACCTGATGCCGTAGGCGGTTGGCCGGCCTCCCGCCGGAAGTTCACAGCGAAGGCAGCCGGCTCTCGCGCCAAAGCATGTAGGCCGTGATCAGCACGATCAAGAGCGCGATCAAAACCAGAATCAACGCCATCCTGAATCGAGTGATCATAAAATGCCGTGTGACCGCCAGACGGCTTATTGCGCCGGACCGCAGACGATGCGCAATCCGAAGGCGCTGACTTTATCCTGAGGGAAGCTGGCCCCGCGGACCGCCGAGCCTAGAAAGCCCTGCGCATTCGGGAACGCGCCGCCGCGCCGCACGCGTTTCGTGCCGATGGCGGGGCCGGTCGGGTCCACCGCGCCGCCGCCGACGTAAGGTCCATACCAGTCGGAACACCACTCCCAAACGTTCCCGATCATGTCGTAAAGACCAAACTTGTTCGGCTCTTTCTCGCCGACCGGATGCGGCTTCTTGCCCGCGTTGCCGCCGTAGAGCAGCACGCGCGAGGCGCCATACCAACCGATGCGCGCCAGATCGGATTCGCTGCTGCCGGAATAAAACCGTGTGGTCGTGCCGGCGCGGCAGGCGTATTCCCACTCCGCCTCCGTCGGCAGGCGGCTCGCGGCGCCCGCGGGCAGAATGCCCATGCCGTTGAGTTGGACGGTGAACGCCACCGCATCCATCCAACTCATGTTTTCCACCGGATTCCGCGCCCCTTTGTAGCCAGAAGGATTCCTGCCCATCACCGCCTCATATTGCTCCTGAGTCACTTCGGTTTTCCCCATCCAGAAACCCTTCGTGATCGTCACATGATGCACGGGCTTGGCGTCATCGCCGTCGCCGGTGGTGCCCATGTCGAACTCGCCCGGCGCGACCCAGACCATCTCCAGCTTCACGCCTTTGCCCAAGTCCAGCGTCAGCGGCTGGCCGGCAGCCGGCCCGCCGAACGCGGCGGCGGCGAGTGAAACAACGGACACCAGCGAGACGATCCATTTGGTATTCATGTTCTGCTTCCTTGTGATCTCCGCATCGTGCGGATGCCATTTATATTCGTTAGACTTTGTTCTGTGACGGTGGTCTGCAACAAACAACCGTGGCGGTTAAAACCGGAACGTGTAGCTCGCGCTGACCACATACGCCGAGTAGTCGTTGATGCCGCCGCTGGAAGGCTCATGGTTATTCCAAAATCCAAACCGGACACCCACCGACGTGTGGTCGTTGATACGGTGCTTCCAGCCAATGGAGGCGTTCGTCAAATCATCGCTGACCATGTATGGGAGACCGTATTGGGCACTGTTGAGCGCAGCGGTGGCGAGACCAAGAGTGGGGCCGTAGCCGCCATTATTGACAAAGTTATCGCTGTGCGAGTAAGTCATCTGGAAATCCAAGTCCGATTTCATGTCGAGCGCGTAGCCCGCATTGCCGATCACGCTGTAAACATTGCCGCGGAAGGGAAGGACGGTGTTGGAACCATTGTCGAAGGTCGTCGTCAAGGTATCCTGGTAGCAAATCAACCCCGTAAGGAAAAGACGATTGATCGGCGTCCATGTCGCGCCCATGCTGTAAATATTCTGGTAATACTGGCACGCGGGAATGGTCCCATTAAGGCTCTGGCTCTTGATGTCCGTGGATGTCATTTGGTATTTCAAAGTCAAGCTGACACGGGAGCAGGGACGCAGGGTCAGCTTGGTGCTGACCTCATCCGTGTCAAACGTCAGGTCCTTGATAAACCCAATATACGCATTGCCCGCGGTGTTGGCCGCGCCGGTCAGCGCGAGAGGAGCATAGTCGTTCTGATTGCGCGAGTGCATATACTGCGTGGACCACGTCATCCGCGCCCAAGGCGACGTGTTGAATCCCGCCTTATACTGCTGTTTGAGAACTTCTGTAGCAACCGAGCTTCCGTATGAGTTGCCGGGGGTGGTAAAGTCAATTTGGGTTTCATCCTGTCCGTAGGAATCTTCCGCAAACTTCGCCTCGGCATAGAGAGTCGTATAGGGAATCATCGTGTAACGAACCCCGAGGCTTTCCTCGACGCTCTTTTTGTCGAGAACCGTATAGGCATCACGATAGTCGGCTGTGGTGGCCGGAGAACCGGCTGCTGTAATCGTGGCAAAATTGCCATACATAAACGACTCGGTGTGCGTCTTTTCTCCCTGAACACCTGCATAGGCGATCAGGTCCTTGAACGGCCCGACCATCAGGTTCAGGTTCCCGACACTGGAATGCTCGTTGATGTTGATGACTGGAATGTTATAATACGCGTCGCCGGTGCCATACACGGCGGGGAGGCCGCCTACAAGGGCGCCATTGTATAGATTCGCCGAGCTGAATGCCCCGCCACCCTCTACCGCCGTGAACATGTAGCCTGCCGACCAGTAGACCTTGTCATTTATATGCTGGTCCATGTGGTAGGTGTTGGCAAACATGTCGTGATGGAATTCCTCATTATACACGGTGAACTTGGAAGAGTTCACAGGATAGGTCACACCACCGGTGACGGTAGGAGTCAGATAATAGTTCGAGTCATCCAAACGGGAGGTATTGTTGTTGTATTTCTCGAAATAGAAATTATCGCCCAAGTTCAGCGACCCGATGTTGTGATCAATGCCCAGTTTGAAAAGGTCAACGTTTTCATCAATGTTTTTCAAACCCGGCAATATTTTCTTGCTGACGGAACCGGTTGGGAAGGATCCCGCCGAGGCCGGCAAAGTCTCTGTGACCGATCCCCACTCCACCATGGACTTGGTGCCGTCTTTGTATTGATGCTCGTAGCCAAAGGTAATCTTCGGCATGTCGGGCAGGGTCAAACCTGCTTCGAAGAAAATACGGCCAATGTCCATGTCCGCCGGCTTGGACAGATTGATGGACGGGACGTTAAACAACGGATAATAGCCGCCCGCAGCGTCGAAGTATTTCGGATACTGGGTGAAGCCCCCCCGGATAAATCCGAAATCGTGCTTCGTCAGATCCATTTGAATGTCGTAATCGCGCTGATCAATGATCCCGCGGCCTCCGAGGCTGAACTCGGTATCCTTGTCGACCTTTCGGTGCCAATCGAAGTTCTGAAGGCCTCCGGTCCAGCCATCCCGCGTCCAGGTGTCCTCACGGAACTTGGACTTGTTGCCACTCACATCCGAGAAGGTGACGACAGGCGTGATGGTGAATTCCGGCTCCGACTCTTTGTTCGCCGCTTCGTCGGCGGCCACGGAACGCAGGGGCAACACCGAACAGAAGAGCGCCGCCAGCAGCGTAAGGCAAAATAGTTTCTTCATCCGGGCTTTCCTTTCAGACTAGTAACGCAAATGGGGATTGACGTTTGAACCGTGGATGGCCGTGTGGCAGCCGGCGCTGAAGCACGCGCCCTGGGACAAACGCGCCGTGTGATCAGAGTTGTTGATGTTGATGGACCTCGGCGCGGCCCCGGCCTGCGGCACTTGCGTGTGACACCTGAGGCAGAGATTGGCATCGCGCTGCTTCAACATCTTCGGGTTGATCGAGCCGTGCACGTCGTGGCAGGTCGTGCACCCCTCGCGCAACGCCGGGTGTTCAAATACATGGAACCCCGCCTGCTCGCGGTGGCACTGCGCGCAGTCCGCGTTCACACGGCCCACAAACAGGCCTTTGGCGAGTTTGATATTCTCGCCGTGCGGATTATGGCAATTGACGCAAGTCATCCGGCCTTCCTTGAGCGGGTGGTGATAGGGCAGGTTGAACTGCGCCTGTTTGTCCAAATGGCATTGGAAACAGGCGTCGGGTTTCTTGCTGGGGTTGACGATGAATTTGCCGCGCTCGCCGCCCGCCTCGACGTGTAGGCTGCCGGGACCGTGGCAACTCTCGCAGCCCACGTTCTCGCGCTTGCCTTTGGGATCGGGAATGGTGACGCGCGAGTGGGACGTGATCTTGAAATCCTTGGTTTCTTTTTCGTGGCACGGCGCGCACGTCTCCGAGCCGACGTATTTCGCGCCGGGTATCATGGGCGGGGCGACCACCACCCGGTCAATCGTCGCGCATGAGAACACGAAGATCGAAAGCGCGACCGTCATGAAGACCGCGATAATCGTTGTTTTGAAATTGGTTCTCTTCACAGCGTTGCCTTTCATTTGCTCCGTAACAATTATGCAACGAAGACGCAGGGCATGTGCCAACGCACCGGCTCAACGCAGTAACCGATTAAAATATCGGGAGTTATCATTGATTTTCCGGGGGTGTTTCCGCGCTGACGCGTGGGGCTTTGCGCAGTTTCACGCATCTGATTGAGCGGTTTCACAGCCGGTCTTTAATCCGCCTGAAAGGTGCGTGGGAAAGAAGGGATTAGGCGAAAATATTTCGTGCGCTGGCCAGATAAACACAAGGCAGGGACGGCGCGCTGCGCCGTCCGTCTATGCCGGCCCGAACGACCAGCAGCCGCCGTAGCGCGACGTTCCCTGCCCTGCTCCAAAGATGCCGGGCCTCAGCGCTGGGAGACCTTCGTCAACGGCAAATTCACCGAAGCGAGCGAAGAGGAAATGCCATCGAGAATGCGCGCCGGAGCAACGCCAAGCGCGAGGATGCCGGCCATCAACAACACGCAGAGAACGCGCGTGGGCCAGTCGAGCGCGATGGCGGGCCGGGTGCCGGCGTCGCGGAAACAGGCTTCGCGAATGACGCAAAGGTAGTAGTAGATGGCGATGGCCGTGTTCACGACAGCGATGATGACGAGGGCGAGGTGACCTTTGGCCAGCGCGGCGGAGAGCAGCGTGAGTTTGCCCATGAAGCCGGCGAACGGTGGCATGCCGGCGAGCGCGAAGATACCCACAATCAGCGTCACGGCGAGCAGCGGCGAGCGGCGGTACAGGCCGGCCAGTTCGTCCATCGCGACGTTGGCGCCGTCGCGCGAGACTTTGCAGATCACGACGAAGCACGCCAGCACCATGAACAGGTAGCCGACGATGTAGTAAATCGCGGCGGCGTAACCGGCCTCGTCGAGCGCCACGAAGCCGATCATCGCGTAGCCGGCGTGGGCGATGCCGGAGAATCCGAGCAGCCGCTTGAGGTCCTTCTGGATGAGCGCGATGAGGTTGCCGTAAAACATGGACGCGATAGCCAGCAGCGTCAGGAGCAACACGATCGCGTGGTTGTCCGGCGACGCCAGCGAAACGAAACGCACCAGCACGGCCACCGCGCCAACCTTGGAAAGCGAGGCAATGAGGCTGGCGGTTTCGTTGGACGCGCCTTGATAAACATCCGGCGTCCAGAAGTGGAACGGGAAGACGGCGAGCTTGAAAAACAGGCCGCACAACGTCATGGCGAGGCCGGCGATGGCGAGCGGCGAAGCGATGACCGGCCGCAGTTTTTCCACCATCACCGGCAGCGAGGTCGTGCCGGTCAGGCCAAACAGGTAGCTCATGCCGAACAGCATGATGCCGTTGGCGGCGATGCCAAACATGATGTATTTGATCGCCGATTCCATCTGGATGCGCCGGCCGTTGCGCTCGCGCCGCATCGGCACCATCAGGTAAAGCGGAAACGACGACAACTCCAGCGCGATCACAAGCGTGAGGATGTCCACGCAGCTCACGAGCATGACCAGGCCGCTGACGCTGAGCGTGAGGAAAAGGTAATATTCCGCCCGCACCTCGTCGCGGATGTCGGCAAGTTCGCCGCCGAGGAGCAAGATCAACACATAGCCGCAGGCAAACACCAGTTTCAAAATCTGCGAGAACAGGTCCACGCGATACGCGCCGCTGAAAAGAACGGCTTGCTGTCCCAAACAAAGCACGCAGGCGGCGACGAGAGCAACGGCGACGGCGAGCGCGACAGCCTTCGCCTGCCGCGCGCGCGACTCGCCGAGGCTGACGAAAAACAGAGCGAGCGCGCCGCCCATCAGGAGCAGTTCGGGAAGGAAAGCCATGAAGGTGAAAGCAGTCATGTTTCTTATCGAAGCGCGACGGCGGCGGGCGCCAACGACCCGTTGGTTTGTTCGAGCAGGTGTTGCACGCTGGCGTGCATGACGTGAATGAACGGCTGCGGATGCAGGCCGATCCAGAACACAAAGACCAGCAGCGGCGCGAGCGTGACGACCTCGCGGAGATTCAGGTCGGCCAGGCCGGAATGGTCCGGGTTACGGACGCCGCCGTAAGCGACCTTCTGCAACATGCGCAGCATGTAGGCGGCGGCGGCGACCACGCCGGGCACGGCGCAAATCACCAGCAGCGTGGACACCTTGAAGCCGCCGGCTAGGACGAGGAACTCGCCGATGAAGCTGTTCGTGCCGGGAAACGCCAGCGACGACAGGCAGAAGACGCCGAGAAAGCCGGCAAACACCGGCATGAACTTGCCGAGGCCGGCCGATGCGCCGAGGTCGCGCGTGTGCAGCCGCTCGTAGATGATGCCGACGGCGATGAACAGCGCGCCGGTGGTGACGCCGTGGTTGATCATCACCAGCGTCGCGCCCTCGATGCCGTTGGTGTTGAGCGCAAAGATGCCGAGCGTCGCGAAGCCCATGTGACCCACGCTCGAATAGGCCACCAGTTTCTTCAGGTCGCTCTGCGCCAGCGCTGTGAGGCCGCCATAGAGGATCGCCGCCACCGACAACCACAGGACGTAGGGCATGAAGACGTGCGTCGCGTAAGGCGTGATCGGCAGCGAGAACCGCAGGAAGCCGTAGGTTCCCATCTTCAGCAAAACGCTCGCGAGCACCACGCTGCCGGCGGTCGGCGCCTCGACGTGCGCCGCCGGCAACCACGTGTGGAACGGAAACATCGGCACCTTGATGGCGAACGAAATGAAAAACGCCAGGAAAATCCAGCACTGGAACTCCGGCGCAAAGTTGCGGCCCATCATGTCGGGGATGCTGAAGCTGCCGACCTTCAAATAAAGCGCGAGGATGGCGACGAGCAGCAGCACCGAGCCGGTCATGGTGTATACGAAGAACTTGATGGCAGCGTAAATTTTCCGCGGGCCGCCCCAGACGCCAATGAGAAGCGCCATCGGAATCAGCATCGCTTCCCAGAATACGAAGAAGAGGATGAAATCGAGCGCGCAAAACACGCCGACCATCGCCGATTCCATGATCAGCAGGCAGACCATGAACTCCTTGACGCGCGTCGTGATGTAGCGCCAGGAGCAAAGCACGCACAGCGGCATGATCAACGTCGTCAGCAACACCAGCAGCAGGCTGATGCCGTCAATGCCGACCGCGTAACTGATCTTCAGCGACGGAATCCAGGCGCGGCGTTCGACGAACTGAAATTCCGCCGTTGCCGGGTTGAACCACCACCAGAGCGACAGCGAGACGAGCGCGATAGCCGTGGTGCACAGGAGCGCCCACCATCGCAACAGCCTTTCGCTGCGGATGAACGCCGCGAGAGCGGCCGCGGCCAGCGGGCTGAAGACCAGCACGCTGAGAATCGGAAAATCCGGGTTGGGATTTGGGAAGGTCATCGTGCGAAAGCGTTGTAAGCGAACAGGAAAATCACCATGAGCGCGGCGGCCACCGCGAACGCAAGCGCCAAGTTTTCCTGCATCTGCCCGCGCTGGACGAAACGGAGTCGGCCGCCGATGCCGCGAACCGCCGCCGCCAGCCCGTCCACCGCGCCATCAATGACGCGATCGTCGAACTTGCCGGCGAGCCGCGCGGAGATCATTAGCGGAATCAAACCGAGAACCCGATAGACCTCACCGACACAGGTATCAACAAACTGGATCGGTTTCTTCGCGAACCACAGGAAGATGCGGCCGCCCATGCGATAGAACCAATCCGTGTCGAGGCTGATGGTCGGCTCCGGCGTCAGCTTCTTGATCAGCAGGAAGAAACCGACGGCGGTGAACAGCAAAAGTTGGAGCGTCTCGGAGACGTGGTAGGAAGCGTAGGGATGGAATTCGCCGGCCACGTCGGGATACGGCAGCATCCGGTAGAGATATGGCGTGTAGCAGCCGATGAAGATGCAGAGCGCGGAGGCAACGATCATCGCCGCGTTCATGTTCCAGGGCGGCTCGGCGGCGCGGTCCCACGTCTCCTGCTTGCAGTGATTTTTCCCGAACCAGATGAAGTAAGGCACTTTCAACCCCGTGTGCAGGAACGTGCCCACCGACGCGAGCATGAGAAGGAAGCCAACCCACAATTTGTGCTCCTCGAACCCGGCGGAAACGATCATGGACTTGCTGACGAACCCGCTGAACAGCGGGAACGCCGAGATCGAAAGACCGCCGATCAGCGTAAAGACAAACACCCACGGCATTTTTTTGTAGAGGCCGCCGAGTTCCGTGAATTTGCTCTGCCCGGTCATGTGAAGCACCGCGCCGCAGCCCATGAACAGCAGCCCTTTGTAAAGAATGTGGGCGAAGGCGTGCGCGCAGGCGCCGTTGATGGCCATCTGCGTGCCAAGGCCAACGCCGGCCACCATGTAGCCGACCTGGCTGATGATGTGGTAGGCGAGCAGTCGGCGACAGTCGTTCTCCAGCACGGCATAAACGACGCCGTAGAGCGCCATGATGACGCCGAGCGGAACGAGGATTTCCATGCCGGGAAAACCGCGGCAGAGTGCATAGACCGCCGTCTTCGTCGTGAACGCGCTCAGAAACACCGAGCCGTTGAACGTGCCCTCGGCATAGGCGTCCGGCAACCACGCGTGCAGCGGCGGCACGGCGGCGTTCAGGAGGAAACCGATCAGCACCAGCCATACGGCGAGTGTCGGATGATGCACGTCGAACGTGACGAAGTCCCAACTGCCCGTCGCCTGGTGATGCAGCACCATGCCGGCTAGAAGCGCCACGCCGCCAGCGACGTGGACGAGCAGATAGCGGTAACCCGCGGCGAGCGACTCCGGCCGGCGGCGGAACCAGACGAGGAAGACGGAGGAGAACGCCATCAGTTCCCAAAACAAAAACAGCGTCAGAAAATCCCCGGCAAAGATGACGCCGAGCGATCCGGCCACGTAAAACCACGCGGCTGCGTGCTGGGCATCTTCCTTGACGTGCAGGCCGTAGAGCGTGCCGATGATGCACGTCAGGCTCATGATGTAACCAAAAATGGCGCTGAGCGAGTCCACGCGGCCGAAGGTCAGCGTCCAGTCGAGGAAATGCACCACGCCAAACACGCCCTTCGCCATGCTGAAGACGCGCAGGAACACCAGCAGCGGGACAAGCAGCAGCCAGCCCTTCTTCAGCCGGGCCGGCACTGCCGGCAGCAGGAGGCCGCCGAAGATCAGAATCAACGCGGGATGAATCCAGAGATTACTCATCGTAGTAATCCTCCCGCTTCATGATGCCGAGATGGCCGAACCATTTGGAAAGAATGATGAGAATGGCGCAGCCCACGAAACCCCACACCGCCCAGAAACCCGGCACGTGTTCGACCCACGTGTGGGCGTGCTCCTTGTCCACGAGGGCCGGAATCGCGTCCAGCAGCACGAGCACGGCCAGTAGCACGAAGCAAACGCGCACGACCGTCTTCAGCCGGTCCCGGAGAAAATCTATGAGTTGAACGAGTTTCATGGCAGCACGGCGCGGACAAAGTTCATGAAAAAGTCGGGATAAAAGCCGATGACGACCGAAATGACGGCGGTGAGGCTCAGCGGGATCACCATCGCCAGCGGCGCCTCCTTGAAACCGTGTTTCACGTCCTCCGCCGACGGGTTGCCGAAGAACGCGTCGAAGACCACCGGCGCGAAGTAGGCGGCGTTGAGAATCGTGCTCGCCAGCAACACGAGAAAGATGCCGATGGAGCCGGCGTCCAGCGCGCCATTGAGCAGATACCACTTGCTGACGAAACCGCAGACCGGCGGTGCGCCGATCATGCTCAGCGACGCGATGGCGAACGCGCCGAACGTGAACGGCATCGCGCGGCCGAGTCCGCTCATCTGCGAGATGTCCTTCTTGTGCGTGGCCACGTAGATCGCGCCGGCGCAGAAGAACAGCGTGATCTTGGAGAAGGCATGGTTGGCGATATGGATCAAGCCGCCCTCGATGCCGGCGGGCGTCAGCAACGCCACGCCAAGGATGATGTAGGAAAGCTGGCTGACGGTGGAGTAGGCCAGTCGCGCCTTCAGGTTGTCCTTGCTCAATGCGATGATGGACGCGGCAAGGATGGTGAACGACACAAAGTAGGCGGTCGGCAGCCCGAGATTGAAATCGGTCATCGTCTTCGTGCCGAAGACGTAGAGCATCACGCGCACCGTGGAGAACACGCCGACCTTCACGACCGCAACGGCGTGCAGCAACGCGCTGACGGGTGTCGGCGCGACCATCGCGCCCGGCAGCCAGTGGTGCAGCGGCATCACGCCGTTCTTGGCGAAACCGAGGACGCAGCAAACGTAGAGAGCGGTCACGATGCCGCGATGGACGCCCGCCGGCAGGATGCCGGTGGTGATGTTGTTCGCAAAGTCGAGGTTGCCCACGAGCACATAGAGCAGCACCATCGCCGGCAGGACGAGGCCCTTGGCCGTGGCGGTCAGATAGACGAGATACTTCCTGCCGCCTTCGTAGCCTTCCTCGTCCTGATGGTGCGCGACAAGCGGATAGGTGGTGATGCTGACAATTTCGTAGAAAAGGTAAAGCGTGAGGAGGTTGTCGGAAAAAGCGCAGCCGATCGCGCCGAACAACGCCAGCGCGAAGCAGGCGCTGAACCGTGTTTGCGCGTGCTCTTCCAGACTGCGCATGTAGCCCGCCGAGTAAAACACCGTCACGCACCACAGGAACGACGCCGAGACGGCGAAGATCATCGAGAGCGCGTCGGCGCGCAATGAAACGCTCAGCCCCGGCAGCAAGTCGAACACGGTGAAGTGCAGCGTCCTGCCGGCGCGGATGTCGGGCACCAAGGAAACCGTGACGAGGAACAGCGCGAGCGCCGCCAAGAACGAGCACGCCTCGCGTAGGTTGGGCCGCTTGCCGGTTGCCATGACCAAGCCCGCGCCCACGAGCGGCGCGAGGACGGCCAGGAGCAATCGGATGTCGTGCGGTGTGTCCATGCTATCCGTTGAGTTCGGTCAGCTCCCGGGCGTTGATGGAGCGGTAATTCCGGTAAACGGCAATGATGATACTGAGCACGATGGCGACCTCGGCCGCCGCCAGGCCCATGATGAACAGCGCGAAGACCTGGCCGGCCGCCGGGTCCGGCGCGTTGAAACAGTTGAGCGCCATGAAGTTCAGCGACGCGGCGGAAAAAATCAGTTCGCCGGAAATCAACATGCCGATGAGTGTGCGGCGGCGGATCAAACCGAAGACGCCCGTCGCCAGCAAGAACGCCGCGACGATCAGGTAGATGTCCGCTTGTTCGTAAGCGTGCAGGAGATTCATGGTTTGGTCCTCCCGGTGCGGGCGATCACCAGCGCGCCGACAATGGCAACAAGCAGCACGAGCGAGATCAGCTCAAACGCCATGCTGTAGGTGGTGAGCAATGAAACGCCGATGGCCTTGATGGAGCCGTCGTTGACCCGGGCGGCCGGCGCCACCCACGGCCCGCGCAGGCTCAACTGCGACAATCCCCAGCATATTGCCGCGCTCACCACCAGCGCCACCACGCCCCACAACACGCCCGGACCGTGATTCTGCCCGGACGGCGGTTCGTCCGGCTCGGCCAGCATCACCGCGAACACGATGGTGACGCAAACGGCGCCGATGTAGATCAAGATTTCCATCAACGCGAGGAACGGGCTGTTGAGGAAAAAGTAAAGTCCGGCCAACCCGACGCAGCAGATCATCAGGCCGCAGACGCTACGGATAACGCGCGCCGTCAGAATCGCAACGAACGCGCCACCGACAGTCGTGGCAATGCAAAAAAGAAAAAAGGCGGCGACGATGTAGTCGGAGGCGGGAAATGGGTTCACTTAACCTCCTCCTTGGGTGGTTCCGGCTTCGGCGGCTCCGTCCGGGTCGGTGCGGTTTCCGACGCGGCCGGCTTCGGCGGTTCGCCCCCCTGCCCTTCCGCCTCCAGTTTCTGGAACAAGTCCATGATGAACTCGTCCTTGTTTGTGCTCGCCAGGTTGTAGGCTTTGGAAAAGCGGATGGCGTTGCTCTTGCACGCCTCGACGCAGGAACCGCAGAGGCTGCACTTGGTGAAGTCGAGCTTGAACTCCGTCACCGACTTGCGCTTCTCGCCTTCCCGCTTGGCGCCTTCGACGATGATGCAATCGCTGGGACAGCTCTTCTCACACGCTTTGCAGGCGTAACAGATCGCCCGGCCGGTCTGCGGATCGCGCACCAGTTCGATGTGGCCCCGGAAACGCGGCGGCATCGTCAACGTCTCGTGCGGATAATGCACCGTCACCGGCTGTTTGAAGAACTGCCCCATCGTAATCCGCATGCCTGTCATCAGACTGCGAAACCCGGTGCCGATTCCCTTGAGAGATATTTTCATGCTCACAGGAACTTCATCATCGCGGCGACCAGGATGAGGGTGAACAGCGAGGCTGGAATCAGGAGTTGCCAGGAAAGATTGAGGAGGTTGTAAAATTGCGTTCGCGGAAAGGTCCAGCGTACCCAGATCACCGTGAACACCAGCGCATACATCTTCAGCAGAAACCACCAGACGCCGGACCAGAGGCCGAAGGGGCTTTGCCAGCCGCCCAAAAACAAAACCGTCGCGAACGAGCACCCCACAACGATGTTGGCGTATTCGGCGACGAAGAACACGCCGAACCCCATGCCGGCATACTCGGTGAACGCGCCCGCCACCAGCTCGCTCTCGGCTTCGGCCATGTCAAACGGCGCGCGGTTGATCTCCGCCAGCATGCAGGTGAAAAAAATAAGGAACGTCAACGGCATGAGGGGATTCACGTTGAGCCGGAACAGGTTCCAGTGCCAGAACCAGCCTTCCTGTTGCTGCACGATCTCGTTGAGGTTCATGGTGCCCGTGATCATCAGGAGGGTGATGACGACCAGCAGCATGGGGATTTCATAAGCGACATCCTGCGACACGATGCGCGCGGCCGAGATGATGGCGTATTTGTTGCGCGAGGACCAACCGCTGAGCATGATGGACATGACGTTGATCGATCCGAACGCGAACATCATCAACAGGCCAACGTTGATGTCCCTCGCCATCAGCGACCCGCCGAAGGGGAGAACGACGAGGCTGATCATGGCGGGAATCATGACCATCAGCGGGGCCACCATGAACAAGATCCGGTCCGCGCCGGGCGGAACGATGAGTTGCTTGGACAGGAGCTTGATCCCATCCGCGATCGGTTGCAGCAGTCCGGCGTAGCCGACTTCGGTCGGCCCGGGGCGCCGCTGAAAACGGGCCGCGCTCTTGCGCTCCACCCAGACCAGATACGCGGCGTTGAAGCCGACAAAGGCCATGACGCCCACCAGGAAAGACAATAAACGGAAAGGTTCGGGGAGGCTCATGTCGCGTTCCTAGCGGTCAATGTCCGGAATCACGAGATCGAGGCTGCCCAGCAACGCCAGGGCGTCGGGCAGCATCATACCCGCGCTCGCCTCCTCGAACAGGCTGAGGTTGCAGAACGACGGCGTGCGCCATCGGACGCGATAGGGAATCTCCTTGTTGTCGCTGACGATCCGCACCAGCAACCGCCCGCGCGCGGCTTCCACCGCGAAACAGTAGTCGCCCGCCGGCGGTTTGAGAACGCGCGGAACGCCGCTCGTCATCACCGGGCCGGCGGGCAGTTTATCCAACGCCTGCTCGACGATGCGCAGGCTCTGCACCATCTCCTCCATGCGCACCAGGTAGCGCGCCATGCAGTCGCCTTCGGAAAACACCGGCACGTCGAAGTCGAGATCGCGATAGACGGAGTAAGGCTCCATTTTGCGCACGTCGTAGCCGACGCCCGAACCGCGAATGACCGGGCCGGTGGCTCCGTATTTGCGGCACATCTCGTCGCTGATGACGCCGATGCCGATGAGCCGCTTGCGCAGAATGATGTTGTCGGTCACCAGCTCGCGATAAAACTTCATCCGCGGCCACATCCCGGCCACAAACTCCCGGACACCCCGGATGAAATCATCATCCACGTCGTTGCAGACGCCGCCGAAACGATAGTAGCAGTAGGTCAGGCGGGAACCGGTGAGAGCTTCGAGAAGGTCGAGGATTTTTTCCCGGTCGTCGAAGGCGTAGAGCAAGGGCGTGAAGCCGCCGAGGTCCAGCAGAAACGCGCCGAACCAAACCAGGTGGCTGGAGATGCGGTTCAGCTCGGTCGTGATGACGCGGATGTATTCCGCGCGCGGCGGCACTTCGATCTTCGCGGCCCGTTCCACCGCCGCCACGTAAGCATGGCCGTAAGCCATCGCCGCAAGATAATCAATGCGGCCGGTGTTGGGCAGATACTGCGCCCACGTCCGGTTCTCGCCCATCTTTTCGTGCATGCGATGGATGTAGCCGCAGACCGGCTCGGCGCGGGTGATGTATTCGCCGTCCATCGTCAGCTTCAGCCGCAACACGCCGTGCGTGGCCGGATGCTGCGGGCCGACGTTGAGGACAAACGTCTCGTGGGGCTGCTCTGGGGCGGGAATGACTTGCGACGTGCTCACGCGACGAAGTCCTTCCTGAGCGGGTGATACGTCGCGTCCTCCGGCAACAGCAGCGGCGTCAGGTTCGGATGGCCGAGGAAGGCGATGCCGAAGAACTCGTGAGTCTCGCGCTCGTGCCAGTTGGCGCCCGGATAAATTTCCGAAATGGTCGGAACCTCCGGCTGGCTTCGCGGGACGCGCGTCCGGACCACGACGCGCCACACATGCGCCGGATGAAAAAAATCGTAAACCACTTCCATCTCGTTTTCCGCAATCCAGTCCACGCCAGTGACGGCATCCATCGCGAAGCCGTTCTGATCCAACAGCGCGGCGGCGGCCACCACGCGGGCGGGCCGGACGCGGGCGTCCAGATGAAAGCCCTTGGCGGCGTGATCCACCATTTGAACCGGATTCGTCGGAGCCGGACTTGCCGCGGCGTCTTGCGGCGAGGAAACGCCGGCAGCCGCCGGCGTTTCAGAAAGCGTCGAATCGTGCGCAATCAATTGGCTGAATTGATCCGCGAGTTCTTGGAGCGAATGAATCACTGGGAGATGACTTTCGGCCACCGGCGTTTGCCGGTCAGTTTTTCTTCGAGCTTAAGAATCCCCTCAATGAGCGCTTCGGGCCGGGGCGGGCAACCGGGAACGTAAACGTCCACCGGGAAAAGTTTGTCCACGCCTTCCACCACGGCGTATTGACCCGGATACACGAACGGGCCGCCGGAGATGGCACAGTTGCCTAGGGCGATGACCCACTTCGGCTCCAGCATCTGGTCGTAGAGCGTCCTCACGGCGGGCGCCATCTTCTTGTTGATCGTGCCGGCCACGATCATCACGTCGGCCTGCCGCGGCGAAGGCCGGAACACTTCCGCGCCAAAGCGCGAGATGTCAAAGCGCGACGCGCCCGCCGCCATCATTTCGATGGCGCAGCAGGCCAGGCCAAAGGTCAGCGGCCACAGCGAATTGGCGCGCCCCAAAGCCAGCAAATCATCCAAGGCCGCAAATTTTATGATTTGGGAGAGGTCTTGGGCGCAGGTTTTTTCAGGTTCCATTCAAACACACCTTTTTTCCAGGCATAGACGATCACCAATGAGAGAATCCCGACGAAGATCACCACTTCCACAAAATCCCGGATGGCAAATTGCCGGTTGTAAACAACCGCCACGGGAATGAGATAAAGCACGTCCACCGCGAACGCGATGAACACCAACGCGTACAGATAATAGACCGCGCTATAGCGAATCCACGCGTCGCCAATCGGGTCCACGCCGCACTCGATGAATTGCCCGGTCTTGTTGATCGTCTGGCGCGTTTTCCGCGCGGCCAGCAGCCGGGCAATCACAATCGGCCCCAGCGCAAAGGCCAGTCCGCCCAACGCAAAGGCAATCACATAGATCAAATCATCAATTTTTTCGGTCTGCATCGTCAAAACTCTTCACATAAAAACCACGGCGCTGCCTGGAAAGGTGGATCAAACTAGTGCAGCCATCGCCCATCAGCAAGTCGGGCGGGACTAGAATGGCATCTGGCGTGCCACTAATGAAAGTGTGGCACATAACAATCTCACATGCCGTTGGTTACAAACATACACTGTGACGCCAATGGGCCATCTGGCGTCGCCAAATGCGCAATTTCGCGCTCCCCAATGAGCGCGTTCACGCTCAACCAAAGTGGATGCATCCAGCCTTGATGAAGTGGACATGGGACAACCTCACCTGCTTCGTTCTTCAACCGGTCACACCCCTTGTGATGACAGCATCTTTCCCACCACAAACGGCGCGAAAGATGCTATGCTACGTTGAAATGGCTTTGGAACCTTTTGAGAAACGCAGTGGTGACCGGCGGAAGTTTTTCCGCGCGTTGCTGAATCGCGTCGTGGAACCGATGGCGGAAACGATGGAGCGGCCGCTGGAGAGATTCGACCAGCTCGTGAACCCTCCGCCTCCTCCGCCACCGCCAACGCCGTGGCGTCCGACGCTACTGCGGCCGCCGGGCGCGCAGACGGAGAATGATTTTCTGACAATCTGCTCGCGCAGCGCCCGATGCGTGGACATTTGCCCCGTCCAGGCGATCAAGGTTTACCAGAGCGATGATCCGCAACTGAGCGGCACGCCTTACATTGATCCGGAACTGCAAGCCTGCGTCCTCTGCAAAGACGTGCCCTGCGCCACCGCCTGCCCGTCGGGTGCCCTGACGCCAATCGCCGTCGAGTCCGTCCGCATCGGTCTGGCCGAATGGGCGCAGGAGCTTTGCCTGCGAACGATGGGACAGGAGTGCAACACCTGCATTGAAAAATGCCCCGTCGGCGAACGCGCCATCGGCGTCCACGCCGACACCTACATCGAGGTGAAAGCCGACGGCTGCACCGGCTGCGGCGTCTGCCAGTCCCATTGCCCCGTCTATCCCAAAGCCATCGTCGTCAAGCCGCTGTGATGGCGCCTGTCTGAGTTTCCGCGCAACGCTTCGCTCTTGAAAATCAAACCGCCCGGAGATCAGGCGGGCTTTCTTCTGCGTCACCGGTAAACGACCCGCCGCAACCAGCCGGCATCAAAGCCGGCGGCATTGGCAGCGTTCTTGGCATAGGTCCACGTCAGTCGATGCGCGCCGGCAGGCAGGACGAACGTCAGCGTCTGCCAGTTCACTTCGCCCGAAATCGCTCCGGGCTGATTCACCCCGTCTATCGAGAACGTCAGGTAATCCCCGTTCAACTCCGAGGACACCATCCAGTCAAAACTCAGCGTGCCCGGCCCCGTCACCGTCGTCTCCACCCACGACACGTTCAGATTGCCGATGTGCCCGCTCCACGCCGCCGGGCTTCCGTCCGCCGCAATCGTCGGCGTCCACACGGCATCCCCGTTCGTGCTCCATGTCAGATTGGTTGCGCCCAACGCCTCGCCCAGCGTCGCCGCCGCCAACACCGGTGTCATGGACAGACCGGAGACGACCAGACTCGATCCGCCGCTGCTCAACGACGCCGTGTGCAGCAGGTTGTTCTTGATCTGTTGCAAATCCACCGCGTTGATGGTGCCGCTGCAATTGACATCACAGAGGAAGTTCGCCGGGGTCAGTGTCGCCAGCAGGTTGTTCTTCACTTGCTGCAAGTCCACCGCGTTGACCGTCCCGCTCTGGTTGACATCGCCGTAGAGGGAGCGGATGCGCACGGCGTTGGTGCCCGTCAGCGGGTTGCCCGCCAGGTCGGTGATGCCACTGAGCACCACCGTGACCACCGACTGATCCACGGCGTTGGTCAGGTTCAACGTCAGGTTGCTGTCGCTGATGGAAGCTGCACTGTAGGTGACGTTGGTGAGCGAGAAGCTGCCCGCGTTTAGCACGCCGCTGGCCGCCGCGACGTTGGTATTGAAGTTAAAAATGAGCGTGGTCGGCCCGCCGAGCCGCGGTTCGACGGTCGCGTTGCTGGTCGGATCGAGCATCAGCGGCAGGTCGAACGTGCCAGACGCGCCGTGGGTCTTGCGCGAGACGGCAGACAGCAAGGCCAGCGCCGGGTTGATCGTGAGCGCAAAATTGCCGTTGGTGGTGGCGGAGACGGCGTCGGTGACTTGCGCGGTGAAGTTGAAGGCGCCGGCGGCGGTCGGCGTGCCGCTGAGCAATCCGTTGGCGGCCAGTGTCAGCCCATCGGGCAACGCGCCTCCGGTCGCGATCCACGTGTAGGGCGGCGTGCCGTTGGTAGCGGCGAGCGTTTGCGAATAGCCGACGCCGACGGTGCCCGCCGGCAGCGATGAGATCGTCGTGATCACCGGCGGACCGAGTGTTTGGACGGAGAGCGTCCATCTCACCGTCTTCTGCAGCGGGTTGGTCGCGAAATAGGTGTTTGTGTAGATGCGTACCTGAGCCGTGGGATCAGAGACGAGGCAGGAAAGGGTATGATTGCCAAGCCCGATCACGTCGGTGGACAAGTTGAGGTTGGTGGCCGTCTGGCCGGTCAGGTTTGTTCCGTCCAACGACCACGCCACCGCCAGGCTGTGGCCATTGGGTTGCATCGGCGCGACGCTAAACGGCAGCGATTGGATGCCATTGAAGGTCAAGTTGGTGCTGGCGGGGTTGAACGTACGGAACGGGTCAATATGGTCCGGCGTGTGGTTGTAGAATCGCTTGACCAACTGGTCGATATTGATCTGGCCATAGGGCTGGCCAAGGGAGCGCATACAGGAATTGTAATGGGGGCGAAACCAATTCGTCGTCGTATACATGCAGCCTTCGAATAGACCGGCTGCCGCGCTGTAGTTGGTGTTGCCTTCCGGCGTCGGCACCGGGGTGGTTGCATCGATCCAAGCCGTCCATTTCACCAGCGCGCGGTTGGTTTGCGCGGTGCAATTGACCATTTCCGCGGGCGAGTAACCGGGAGTGTAGGTATCGTATTCATCGGCGAGGCTGCCGAAGGAGTGGCCGAATTCGTGGATCACGATTTGCGGCGATAGGGAATTGACCGAAGTCACTGCCACCGAACCGCCTGAACCGCCGTAGGTGGTGTCGTTGACGATGACAATGACGGCGTCATAGGCCGGCAAGAACTGGCTCAACAACGAGTAAACGCGGCCGCCCTGTTTCAGCGTCAGCAACCGCGCGATGCCCGAAGTGTCGAAGGTGGCGTCGAAATAGGTGTCCCGCACCACGCTGCTGGAGGGATGATCGGCGCCGGATTCCACCGAGGCCGTCGTGATCGAAAACACGTTGTGGTAGGAGCGGTAGGAGAGGAACGGTTCGATCGTGAAAAGATAGTTGAGCACGACGTTGGTGACATGGGTCTGAAACAGAGCCGCCTCACTGCTTTGATAGCCGTCGCCGAATACGACGATGTTGATACGTTCGCTGATCGGTCCAGTCCAGTAATTCGTCGTCATGAACGGCGGTGGATTGGTCACCTGCGTCTGAGCAGACAGCCATCCGCCGCCGGCCAGCAGCGCCGCCATGCCGATACTTCGCCAGCGGTTAAGGCAATGGAAACGATCCATAAAATCCCTTGGCCCGTTGGTCCAGGCTGCGAACGTCCGTGGTGGCGTCCACCTGATACAGTTCGATCCGGCTCGCCCCGGGCAACGCCGGATAACGCACATCGAAGTCCACGCTCTCCAACCGCACTCGCCCGCCCTCCAACAGGCCCGAACCATCCGCCCGGGGTGAATCGTGATACACAATGGCCGGGTCAACGCACACGCTTTGTGCCAGCACCGTTCCGTTCGCGGACACCAGCCGGTGATAAATACCAGCCACCATCGGTGTCGCCGCCGGCAACGGCATGTAGCCCGCGGTTCGCACCGCCTGTTGCAGCGTCAGCCTGCCTTTGTCCAGATGGAAAATCAGAAACAACATCTCGGTTACCGACGGTTTCGTATCGGTGAGGAAGGTCGGCAGCGCCGCCGGTAGTGTGAATGCGGCGGATGGAAGCGGCGGGACTGGGGGCGATGTTGGCTGCCCGGCAGCTGAAGGCGTTGGCGCGGCGGCCGATGATGCCGCCGTCGCAACAGAGGTGGATGTTATGGGTGCGTTTGCCAAGCGCCCCGTCACCGCGGGTTGTCCCGGAGTCTGCGGCGCGGCGACGGTTGCCATTGTGGACACGGTGGCAAGCGGCGGTTGCGGTTTCGAGCCGGCATGAGGAGAAGGCGGGCCGGATGCGAGAATCGTTGAAAAACCCGCGTGACGCTGCAGCAGAACCGCCAGCCCAAGCATCAAGCCTGCTGCAACAACGAGCAACAGCGCAATTAAGAGACGCCTTTTCACTCAAATTCCAATCCCTGGCACGAAACAGCGCGCAGGAGGCTCCAAAAGGATTTGAAAAACGCCAAACGCGATGCGTCCGCTGCGATGGTCTTTCGAGCAAAATCCCGCGGCGCCGGGTGATCCGGCAAAACCTGAAGACAAAGACATATCTGCTCCAGGCGATGTTGTCTGTTGTTCAAACCTCGATTCTCGGTCGAAGTTCCTCTTCATGAACTCCTTGGTCTGGTGTTAAAACGCCTTCACGACATCCGACCGCTCCTTTGGCGATCTTTACTGCAACCGGTATTATACCCGTCACGCCCAATACGTTTCAAACCAAATGAATTCTGTTTCACTGTTGGCGACACGCTTGCTCTTGCGAGTCGTCATGACTGGCGTTGATCGGATGACTGTTCAAGAACGGTTCACCCCGTCTATCGCGAACGTCAGGTAATCCCTGTTCAACTCCGAGGACACCATCCAGTCAAAGCTCAACGTGTCCGATGCCGCCGGCAAGCTCGTTCCGGTGAATTGCGAATTTCCTCCGACGCGGATTGAAAAGCGGGCGGCGGCTTGATAGCTTGGCAAGCTCTATGGAGAGCCGATATCTCGAAACCGTGCGCCGGCGCGTCGTCGTCTTTGACGGCGCGATGGGCACTTGCATCCAGTCGCGAAAACTGGGCAAGGACGATTTCCTCGAAGGCCGCGAAGGCTGGAACGAGGGGCTTGTGCTCTCGCGGCCCGACGTGATCGCCGATATTCACGAATCGTTTCTCGCCGTCGGCTGCGACGCGCTGGAGACCGACACGTTCGGCGGCTCGCGCGTCAAGCTCGGCGAATACCGCCACGGCACGGCCGGGGACGTTTACAAATTCAACTTCACCGCCGCGCAACTCGCCCGCCGCGCCGCCGACAAGTTCAGCACGCCGGAGCGGCCGCGCTTCGTCGCCGGCTCCGTCGGCCCGTCCGGCATGTTGCCGAGCACCGACGACCCGGATCTGGGCAAGATCACGTTCGACGAACTGGCCGCCATTTACGCCGAGCAAGCCAAGCCGCTCATCGAAGGCGGCTGCGACCTGCTGCTCATCGAAACGTCGCAGGACATGCTCGAAGTGAAAGCCGAGATCGCCGGCTTCCGCCAGTGCTTCCGCGACCTCGGCCGCAGCCTGCCGATCCAGGCGCAGGTGACGCTGGACATGACGCAGCGGATGCTGCTCGGCACCGACATCGGCGCGGCCATGACCACGCTCGAATCGCTTCGCGTGGATGTCATCGGCCTGAACTGCTCCACCGGCCCGCGGGAAATGCGCGACCCGGTCCGCTTCCTCTGCGAGAACTCGCGGCTGCCGATCAGCGTCATTCCCAACGCCGGCCTCCCGGAAAACCGCGACGGCCACGCGTTCTATCCCGAAACGCCCGCCGACCTCGCCCGGCACCTGCGCGAGTTCGTCGAGGAATTCGGCGTCAACATCGTCGGCGGCTGTTGCGGCACGACGCCCGACCACATGCGCGCCGTCATCGAATCCCTCCAAGGCGTCACCCCACGCAAACGCACGCTGAGCTGATTACTGTTCACTGATCACTGATTTTCAATGTCCTCCTTCACTCCCTACGTCTCCAGCGCGATGAAGCGCGTGGCGCTCCTGCAAGACCCGGCGCCGACGCTCATCGGCGAGCGCGTCAACGCGCAAGGCTCGCGCAAGATCAAGCAGCTCCTGCTGGCCGACGACTACGCCGGCATCGTCCAGGTGGCCCGCCAACAGGTCGAGAGCGGCGCGCACCTGCTGGACGTGTGCGTCGCCGTCACTGAGCGCAGCGACGAGGCGGACCAGATGCGCATCCTCGTCAAGAAGCTCGCCCAGAGCATCGAGGCGCCGCTGGTGATTGACGCCACCGACCCGAAGGTGTTCGAGGCGGCGCTGAAAGTTTACCCCGGCCGCGCCGTGCTCAACTCCATCAACATGGAGAACGGCCTTGAGCGCATCGAAGCCGTCTGCCCCATCGCCGAGGAACACGGCACGGCGCTCATCGCGCTCACCATCTCCAAGGAAGACGGCGGCATGGCCAAGACCGCCGAACTGAAATTTCGCATCGCGGAAAAGATGGCCGCCATCGTCACCCGGCGCTGGCGCATCGAGCCGCACGACCTGATCTTCGACGCGCTCACATTCACACTGGCCACCGGCGACGCCGAGTTCCGCAGCTCGGCGTTGGAAACCATCGAGGGCATCCGCCGAATCAAGGCCGGCATTCCCGGCGCGTTGACCTGCCTCGGCGTCTCCAACATCAGCTTCGGCCTGGGCAAACCGGCGCGCGCCGTGCTCAACTCCGTCTTTCTCCATCACTGTGTGCAGGCCGGCCTCGACACCGCCATCGTCAACCCGGCCGAGATCAAACCGTACTCCGAGATTTCCGGCGAGGAGCGCGCGCTCGCCGACGACATGGTTTTCAACCGCCGCGCCGAAGCGTTGCCGCGGTTCATCGCCTACTTCGAGCAGCAGAAGACCGTCGTGGCCGGCGGTCCGTCGAAGGAAGACGAAACGCTGGCCGCGCTCGACGCCGCCGGCAAAATTCATTGGAAGATCGTCCACCGCAAACCCGACGGCGCCGAGGCGCTCATCAACGAGGTGCTTTTCGGCAACGCGGACGCGGAGAAGACCGCCGCCGATTTTCTCGCGCAGAAGCAGACCGATGCGCTTGCGGCGTTCGCGGCGGTGAAACCGCGCTTCGCCCGCCAGCCAGTGGACGTGCTCAACAACGTCCTGCTGCCGGCGATGAAGGAAGTCGGCGACAAGTTCGGCGCGGGCGAGTTGATCCTGCCGTTCGTGCTCCAGTCGGCCGAGGTGATGAAACGGTGCGTTGCATACCTCGAGCAGTTCCTCGAAAAACAGGAAGGCTCGACAAAGGGCAAGGTCGTCCTCGCCACCGTCTTCGGCGACGTGCACGACATCGGCAAGAACCTCGTCAAGACCATCCTCAGCAACAACGGCTACACCGTGTTCGATCTCGGCAAACAGGTGCCGGTCTCGGCCATCATCAACAAAGCCATCGAGGTGAAAGCCGACGCCATCGGCCTCTCGGCACTGCTCGTCTCCACCTCGAAACAGATGCCAATCTGCGTGCAGGAACTCCACAAGCAGGGCCAGCAGATTCCCGTGCTCATCGGCGGCGCGGCGATCAACCGCAACTTCGGTTTCAAAGCCGGCTTCGTGGACGAAGCGCGCACGCAGCTCTATCCCGGCGGCGTGTTTTTTTCCAAGGACGCCTTCGAAGGCCTCAACTGGTGCGACAAACTCGTCAATCCCGCCACGCGCGGCGACACCATCGCCGCCCAGCACCAGGCCGCGCACGAATCGCTCGACATGATTCAGCGCCTCGAAAAACAGCGCGCCGCCACCGCCAGCAGCCCGCGCGCGTTGCGCAGCCGCGTGAAGCTCGGCGTCGAATCGCCCGCGCCGCCGTTCTGGGGATGGCGCGTCGTGCCCTACGTCAACCCGCGCGAAATCTTTCCGCTGATTGACCGCAAGACGCTCTTCCTGCTCCAGTGGGGCGCGTCGAAGGAGAAGGACAAGGAGCGGCTCATCAAGGAAAAGTTCGATCCGATGCTGCGGCAGCTCGAGGACGAGTTCCTCGCCGGCAATTACCTGACGCCGAAAGCCATCTACGGTTACTTCCCGTGCGCCAGCGAAGGTGACTCGCTTGTCATCTATGAACCGCGCGAGGCCGCGGAAGGCGTGCCGCTCGCCGATCTCACCGAGGTGGTGCGCTTCAACTTCCCGCGCCAGCCGGCCGGCGCCGTGCAGAGCCATAACCTTTGCCTCGCCGATTACTTCGCGCCAACGCCCGCGTTTGCGCGGCAACTTGGCGTCGCAAGCGGCCGCTGCGACGTGCTGCCGCTTCAGCTTGCCACCGTCGGCGCGCGCGGCACGGAAATCTGCGACGAGTTGAATGCTAAGAACGACTACACGCGCAGCTACTTCATCCATGGCCTCTACGTCGAAGCCGCCGAGGGCGTCGCGTCGTGGATGAACGACCGGATCAAACACGAGCTGCGGCTCGACGCGCGCCGCGGCCTGCGCTTTAGCTTCGGCTACCCTGCCCTGCCCGACCTCGCCGAGCAGGAGAAGATGTTCCAACTCATGCCGATCAAGGAGGAATTGGGCGTCGAGCTGACCGCCGGCCACCTGCTCAATCCCGAAGCCAGCACCGCCGCCATCGTCTTGCATCATCCCGAAGCGACGTATTTCGTGGTCTAGGGTACTACACACAGCTTGGATAGCCGCACGAGATCAAGTCTGGAATTGCTTCGTCGGGCGAATGAGGCAAGATGCCTCTTGATCGCAGAAAAAACCGTTCGTCGGCCAACATGAATGCGTTTATGAAAGCCTTGCTCATCCTGCCTATCCTCTGTTTGCACCATGCAGTGGCGGCAGCACCCAGGGTCGAGGTCAGCCTGAATGGTGACTGGTTCATGCAAAAGGTTGACGACCTGTCCAAACCGCCGCAGGAAACATGGAAGCCTTGTCGCGTGCCGGATTACGTCTCCGGCACGAACTACGAGCGCGCCTGGTTTAGGCGATCGTTTGAGGCGCGCGCCGACTGGACCGGCCAGCGTCTCAAGCTCCGCTTTAACGGGGTGAAGTTCAACAGCACCATCCTGGTGAACGGCCGCAAGGTCGGTGGAAATCTCGGCGGCTACGAACCGTTCGAGGTGGACATCACGGACGCGGTGAAGTTCGGCGGCACGAACGAACTGCTCGTCGGCGTCTGCGACTGGACGAGCGTGTTCAGCGAAAAGGCGAACTTGTCGGCGGCAAAGAACTGGGAACAACTCCGCTCAACCCCCCAAGACCGGCTGCTGTCACCCATCGGCGGTTTGTTTACTCTTTACGGCATCTGGGACAATGTGACCTTGCGCGTGGTACCGCCAGTGCACGTCCAGGAAGTGTTCGTGAAGACCTCGTTTCGGCAAAAACGGCTCGAAGCGGAAATCACCGTGGCGAATGAAGATTCCGCATCACACGAAGTCGTTGTGAAGGGACGGGTCTTCGAGCTTGGCGTGCCGGGCAAGACCGTTACCGCGCACACACGCCCGGTCATCGAAATGCCTGCGATGAAGCTGGCGCTCAAGGCCGGCGAGACTCAAGCCGTGACCTTGGCGAAGGCGTGGCCCAATCCCAAATTGTGGAGCCATCTCTCACCGCAGCTTTATGAGTTGCGCGTCGAACTGGCCGAGCCAACATACGACGCTTGCTCGACGCGCTTCGGTTTCCGTGAACTCTGGGCCGAGAAGGATGCGTTCTACCTCAACGGCACGAAGATCAACTTACTCGCGACCTCGACCTGGCCGCAGCATCGGATGGTGGACCGCGCGGAAATCGAAGCGACCTATCGCGCCGTCAAGGAAGCCCATTGCGTCGCCATCCGCCTTCACACACAGCCGTGGCCGGAGCTTTTCTACGAGGTCGCCGATGAACTGGGGCTGTTGATTGTTGTCGAGGGCGCGGTTTGGTGCGATCAGAACTACCGGTTCAAGGACCCCCGGTTCTGGGAAAACTACGCCACGCACCTGCGCCGCACGGTCGAGCACTTGCGCAATCATCCCTCGGTCGTGATGTGGAGCCTCGAAAATGAAATCCTCCACTGCGCCACCTTCGGCCCTAAATCGCCGGTTGCCAAAGACGGTCTGGCCGACATGGGCCATCGTGTCAAACAATGGGACCCGACACGCTTGATCACTTACGAGGCCGATCTCGACCCGCGCGGCGCCGCCGACGTGCTCGGGTTGCACTACCCCTGGCCCGAATATCCACACGTCAACCAGTATCCGAACTGCTGCTACTGGATGGATGGTGAAATTCCGATGCATCGCCCGCTTGTGGACGACGAGCGCGAACGATGGCAATGGGACCGCCGCAAGCCGCTCTACATCGGCGAGTTCATGTATGCGCCGCCGCGAAACAGCGACGCGGACACAGTTTTCTGCGGCGACCAAACCTATGCCAACCTCGACGGGTCTCACACCCTGGCGAAGGCCAGCGCGTGGCGGATGCAGATCGAGGCTTACCGCTGGCATGGCGTCAGCGGCATCTGCCCGTGGACGATGTTCGAAGGGCCGGGCGGTGTGCTCGCGCGGGAGAAAAATCCCTTGTGGGCCGCGGTGCACGACTGTTTCGAACCCAATGCCGTGTTCGTGAAAGAATACGACTCGCGCTTCTACGCAGGCGACGAGGTCTGCCGCACGCTCGTTGCGTATAACGACACCTTCGCCGGCGGCGATTTCACGGTCGCATGGAGTCTCATCTGCGGAGGCAAGCCAACGGCACAGGGCCGGCAACACTTGCGGCTTGGTTCCGCCGAGCATCAGGTGATTGCCGTTCGATTCCGCGCGCCATCCGTGACCGAGCCGGCCGACGCGCAGTTCAAAGTCACGCTCCGGTGTGAAGGTCGCGGTGTTTGTTTCGAGAACACAAAGTCTTACCGCATCCATCCCCGAGCCAGGCTGACCGTGCCGGCGGGGTGCCGGCTCGCGCTGTATGACCCCATCGGCACAACGGAAGCGTGCTTTACGGCCAAAGGCCTCGCTTTCACCAAAATCACCTCGCTGGCCGAGACGCCCGATAGTGCTGACGTGCTCATCGTCGGCGAGCGCGTGCTGAAAGCCGCAACGCAGCCCGCCGGCGAGCACATCGTCGGCCAGAGCAACCCCGACCGCGAGCGGCTCGATGCCTTCGTTCGCAACGGCGGGCGCGTGCTCGTGCTCCAGCAGCAAGAGTATCCCGGAAATCTCCTGTCCGCATCGTTGAGCGACTACGCTTCGACGATCACTTTCGGCCAGATGGCAACTCATCTGATTCTTCGCGGCGTCGGCGCCGACGATTTGAAATTCTGGCGCGGCGATCACGGCGTCTCTACCAATGAACTGCTGTGCCCGACCAGCGGCGGCTGCCGGCCTATCATCGTTTCCGGCAGCGGTTCGGGCCTGTCACACGCGCCGCTCGTCGAGTTGCCGCGCGGCAAAGGCACGATGGTCCTCTGCCAGCTTCGACTGTTGGAGAAAGCTGCGACCGAACCGGTCGCCCAACAGTTGCTTCAAAACACGCTCGACTATCTGGCGGCGTTCGCGCCTGACACTCGCGCCACGTGCGTGATCTCGGATGCTGCCGACTTCAAGCAATTGCTCGCGACGCTTCGGCTGCGAAGTGACGACCTGACCGGCAAGCTGGCGAGCGCCGATCTCGCGCGCTACGGGCTGATGATCATCTGCGGCAGCGGTGCGGAAATTACCGCGCAACAGGGAAAAATTCGCTCTTGGATCGAGGGCGGCGGCAGCGCGATCTTTCAAAGTCTCACTCCCGCTGACATGGAAAAGCTCAACGCCATCTTCCCCAAGAGCGCAGCGCTCCAGTCGCATCGCGGCCACGTCCGCTGGCTGAACCGGGCCGATCCATTGACGGCTGCCTGCACATGGGAATCGCTCAACTGGCTCGGCAAACATGAAGACTCCAGTGAAGAGCGCACGCCGCTGGCCGACGGCGTGGCCGACTATGCCCTCGTGTCGCGCGGGCTGATCGGGGCGGGTATTCAACAGTTGAACGCGTCAGAAATGGCCTATGACAAAAAGAACGCGCAAACCGACGGCCAACAACTCACTTTTTTCACCGACGGTTCCGCGACGCAAGATATCCGCATTCCCGAAGATGGTCGTTACGGCATCAGCGTCACAGCCAAAGGCGACCCGGCGGCCGGCCTGTGGCCGCTTATGGAGGTGGCCGTGGACGGCGAAGTGGCGGACGTATTGTCAGTCCCCAGCCGCAAGTGGATGACACTGACCGCTCCTTGTGAACTAAAACGCGGCGCACACACGCTCAAGCTCAGTTTCATCAATGATTTCTACGCTCCGCCGGAAGATCGGAACCTCCACGTCAAGCAGGTCGCTGTGGTTCGGATGCCGGCGGGCGCGGAAGGATTCGTCGCGCTGAGTCGGCCCGCGTTTCTCGTGAAGTTCGACATCGGCAAAGGACGTGCCGTCGTGGACGAAATCGCCTGGCCCACCGAGTCGCGCAATACGCGGAAGGCGCTGCAATACGCCCAGACGCTGCTGACCGCCCTGGGCGCGGATTTTGAAGACGCACGCGGTGACCTCCTCGGCTCAGACGAAATGCAGGAAGCCAAGGGAGCCTTCTCGGGCCAGTTCAGCCGTGCGGCTGATCACGTGACACTCGCCAGCAACGGGCATGTGGTGGTGCGCGCGAAGTTTGCTCGCGGTGGACGATACACTTTTGAGTTGGTGGCGCGCGGCACGCCGCTGGACAATGTCTATCCACTCGTGGATGTGCTGGTGGATGACGCCAAGGTCGGCACGATTGAGTTGAGGTCCGAGGAGTGGCGTCCTTATTGGCTGCAAACCGATGTGGCCGAGGGCCGGCATGAAATCAAACTCGTTTTCACCAACGATGCCTACCGCCCGCCGCAAGACCGCAACCTGTGCCTCCAGAAGTTGCTCATCCGCAGACGCTGACACTGGTTTGAAACTCCACGAGATGCGGGGCGATGTGTGAGATTTCCTCTCCGCAACGGTGCAGAGCATCGGTTCTTGCGTTACTGTTCGCCAAAACATTTGCGGGTCGCGACGATTTTCCGTGGCGGCGGGCTGCAACCGCCGTTACAGTCTCGGCTGCGTCCTCGCCGCAGTGGACACAGATCAATCAACGATTCACGTGAACGCCGACCCGAACAAAAAGCAAAGCCATCAACACGCGATGCTGAGAGCCATCGCGGCGTTCAAGCTCGTGAAGGCCGTACTGATGGTGCTGGTGGCGCTGGCCGCGCACGCGTTGATCAGTCAGGACGTGGCCCAGTGGGTGCGAGACATGGAGGGCGCCTTGCAGATGCGGGCGCATTCGCATTACATCCGGCTTCTACTCATCAAGCTCGGCGCGCTGCAACCGCACTCGCTGGAGGCCATCAGCGCCGTGGCGTTGGGTTATGCGGTGCTGCTATCGGCCGAAGGCATCGGCTTGTGGCTGGAGAAACGCTGGGCTGAATACCTCACCACCGTCATCACCATCTCGCTGGTGCCGTTAGAGCTCTATGAAATCTGGCATCACGCGACGCCGGCAAAATTCATCGTCCTCGCCCTGAACCTCGCTGTCGTCGCCTATCTCATCGCCGTCCTGCGCCGCGGGCGGGCTGCAAGCCGCGTGCCCAAGTGAAATTTGGCCCGCCTCACGCGGCGATCATGAATGATGACGCCGCCGACCGAATACCCGGCGCGCACCCGCTGCGGGCCGGAACACTCTTCAGAAATTCTTGATGACCGGCGCTACTTGGCTGCGGGGCCGACCTGCACCCAGAGGTGGGCGATGGCCTTCTCGCCGCGCTGGTTGGCGCGCTCGACGCGGACGATGTAGTCGCCCGGCTTGGCGAAGCGATGCTCGGTGATGGCAAAGCCGTCCTTGGCTAGCGCCTTCACGCAGCCGTCGGATTTGACTGTGACGGGTGCGGTGCCGTCGCCAAAGTTCCAGCTCTCCTCGCCGTGTGTGGTGCGGAAGGTGCGCACCTTGAACGTGACCGGCTCGCCGGCCTTCACGTCGAGCGAGGGCGAGTAGCTGGCCTGGATGGAGGGGATCAGTTGGTCGGGATGTCCCTTGTCGAGGACTTGCACGACGGCGAAGTCATAGGCGACCGTGCCGGTGGAGTCGGTGACTTTGAGAATCTCGCTGTAGGTGCCGGGCTGGGTGTAGCGACGCGTCACGGTCGGGCCGCTGGCCGTCTTGTCATCGGTGAAAGTCCACTGGTAGGAACGGATTTTGTTGATGTCTCTGCCTGGCATGACACAGCCGAAGAAGTCCATGAACCACTGGCAGGGGCGGATTCTTTTGGGGACGCTCCACGACTTGGAGCCGTCGAGCGTGACGCTGTCGCCAGCCCAGATGAGATGATGAGGCCGGGCAACGGCGATGAGTTTCGGCGCGTATTGGCGGACATAGGCTTCCCACACGAAAGCGTAGGCTTCGACGGTGCCCCACTTGCCGGATGGCTGGCGGCCCTTGATGCCAAAATGCAAATGCGACCAGCCGCCGCTGGCGCCCTCCTTGCCGAGCACGCCAACGCGCTGGCCCATCTTCACCGCCGCGCCGGGGCGCATCGCGCCGTCAATCTCGCAAAGATGGCTGTAGCGATAATACCAGCCGCGGTCGTCGAGGACATAAACGACGTCGCCGCGCTCGCGCACCGGCGTGTCTTCGTAGCCGGGCAGCGTCTGCTTCGCGGCGGAGACAACCAGCCCGTCGGTGGCAACGACCACCTCGACCATCCCCTCGCAACCGCCGAAGTCGAGGCTGTCGTGGTAATAGATTTTCTTGTTGGCGGGAACTTCGCCGCCGTCCACGTGGCACGGTTCGTTCGCCATCTGCGTGCCGCTGGCAAACCATTTCTGCTTGAGCGGGTAAACAAACGTGCCCGGCTCTATCCACGTCGAACCGCCGAACCAGAGGCGCAGCCGCGCGTCCTTCTGCAAACCCCACGAATCTTCGCCGCTGTTGGAGTTGCAGCCTTTGGTGATGGGGCAATCCACCTGGACACCGCCGACCATGACCGGCAGGTTGTAGTTGGCCGAGGTGAGCGTGGCGGTCTTGCCATTGACCTCGACCTTGACGCGCGCGACGCGGACGGCGTCACGGAGAGCGTCGCGGGTCTCTTGAAGATCGAGAAGTTTCACGCGGGCCGTGGAGCCGTCGGCGAGCATCACCTGCTGCGATTCGCCGACGTTGAGGTCCACGGCGCGCAACAACGGCGTGCGCGTCGGTTGCGGCGGCGCGGCGGGCGACGATGGCGGCAGGTTGAACAAGCCGAGGATGAGGAACGCCGCCGCGAGCGGCAGGCTCGAAACGGCACGCAGGGATGAAGTCGTGGCTTTCATGGTCGCAAGAATCCGGCCGAGGTCTGCGGATTCTTACAGCACGCCGGGCTTTGGAACAACTCGAATCGCGGGACGCGGAGACGTGGGACACGCCAGTTCGCACGCGCCGCAGCCGGTGCATTTCGCCAGGTCCACGACCGGTTTGGCCGAGAGGCCGCCCGCGACCTCCTGGAGGGTGATGGCTTCGTAGGGACAGGCCCGGATACACGTCGTGCACTCCTGGCCGTTGGCGAGCAGGCAGATGTCGAGGTCCACCCGCGCCGGGCCGATGACACGGCGGCGTTTTTCGGCCAGCGTGAGCCGCGCGATGGCACCGCTGGGACAAACCTCGTTGCAGCGGTGGCATTTTTCGCGGCAGTAATCCTCCGTAAATCGCACCACCGGCGCGAACCATCCCGCCAAACCGTGCTCGAAGGAATCGGGCCGCAAGATGCGCGACGGGCAGACGCGCACACAGCTTCCGCAGCGGACGCAGAGGCCGGTGAATCGTTGTTCGTCCGCCGCGCCCGGCGGACGCAATGGTGGCGTCCCGCCGTGCGCGCTCCGCGTCGCCGCGCCCGCCGCCGCGCCAATGCACGCGACAAAAAAACTGCGCCGGCCCAACCGCGCCGGATGGCCGGGGTCGGGACGTTCGCGGCGGAAAAGTTGCCGAAGCCGCCGGCCGCCGAGCGCGAGCAGTTCCTGCAACCCGCCCAAGGGACAAAGCCGTCCGCACCAGACTTTCGGCAGAAACAACTCCACCACCACGAGCACCGGCAGCGCGAGGCCGGCGCACGCGCTCGCGACCGTGAGCGGCTGGCGCCACGCGCTGAAGAAGCCGTTGAAAATGGCCAGCGGATCGAGCCAGAGAAACAGCGGATACCCGGCGCACGCGCCGCCGAGCGTCAACAACGCGAGCCACCGGCAAATGAACGGCCAGCGCAGCCAGCGCGCCGTCACCGAGGGTCGAAGCCTGCCTTGCAGATCCAGCAGTAGCCCGACCGGACACGCACGCCGGCAAAACCATCGCGGGCTGATAAGAACCAGCAGCAGCACGGGCAGCGCCAGCAAGGCGAGCACGCCCGCCGACCGCAAGGCCAGCGCGGACCCAAGCGCGACGTAGGGACTCAGCGCCGCCAGCGGAACCGGCGCGAGTTGCAAGGCGAACGCCGTTGCGAGGACCAGCGCCGCGCACCGGCCCAGGAGCCGGAGTTTGCGAGATGGGTTGTCTGTCCGCGTCGCCGTCGCCATGAATCCCCCCGCGCGCGGCTCAGCCGAGATACGCGCCCTGGCTCGTCAGCAATTTCTGGAGTTTGGCGATGTCCACGTCGCGCGGACGGCAACCGTCCTTCACCGCGAGCGCGGCGGCGGCGCCCGCCGCATGGCCCGTCGTCAGGCACGCGCCGATCAGCCGCATGTCTTCGATGACCTTCGCGTCCACGCAAATGCTCCGGCCGGCGGTGAGGAGGTTGTCGAGTTTCTTGGGAACCAGCGTGCCATACGGGATGGGCCAGCCGCACCGTGTCGGCTTTTGCCCGCCGCCGACCGCAATCGTGTCGGGAAACTTGCGGCCTTCCTTGAACTCCTCGAACGTCAGTTGCTTCACGCCTGCCAGCAGCCGTGTCGTGCGCACGCCGAGTTGCGGCGCGACCTGCAACAGAAACAGCGACTCGCCTCCGGACGTTTTGCGGAGCTTCTGCACATGCTCCCAAATCTTGCGGCGATGCTCGAACTCGAGGCGCGTCAACTCGTTCACGTCGAGGCCGTTCGTGCTCGGCCCGCGCAGGTTGACCCACTTGACGCTCGGTTGCGGCTCCGCGCTTCCCAACGACTTGACGCCATTCTCCTTCAATTCCTCCATGTCAACCCGGTCCACGTTGCCGAGCCGATGCACGAGGCCGATGGCGTGCAACCGCTGCTCGTGCTCCGCGCCCGCGGCTGCGAAAACATCGCCGTCGCCCGTCGTGTCCACCACCACCTTGGCGAGGATGGCCTGGCGTCCGGCCTTGCTCTCGAACACCACGCCGCGGATGGCGTTGCCGTCCATGACCACGTCGGCGACCCAACTGTGAAAGAACACTTTCACGCCCGCCTCGCAGACCATTTCGTCCATCATGAACTTCGTGGCTTCGGGATCGCTCGTGGGATTCCACTTGCCCGGCGCTTGGTTGATGACCCCTCCGTCCACTTTCGCCAGCCGGTCCAACAATTCGCCGCCGATGCCGCGGACGACTTTGACCATCTCGCCGTTTTCCCTGGCGTGCGTGCTGATGACCACGAGCACGATGCCGCCGGTCCACAATCCGCCGAAGTAGCCGTAGCGCTCCACCAGCGTTGTCTTGGCGCCCGCGCGCGCGGCGGCGACGGCGGCGGCGAATCCGGCCGGCCCGCCGCCGACGACCAGCACGTCGGTCTCGTTCGCCACCGCCAACGGCCGCTCGGGCTGGATGACCCTGCCGCCAACCAGCGTGGCGGGATAACGCGGCCGGTCAACAACGGGAAAGGGTTGAAGTTCCGGTATCTTGCCCTTCGGCGCGTCGCCGAGTTCGTCGGCGACAGCGCGGCTGGCAAACGCCGTGCCGAATCCAGCGGCGGAAAGATATCGGAGAAGCTCCCTGCGAGTCATCGGACCATTCATTGGCGGGTATCCTTTCATATGCGCGAACACGTTCCGGCTGGATTTACAGCGGTCATGGGAATCTTTTCTACGGCGCAACAAGCGCGGCGTCAATCGTCAAAAGCTGCGCCGCCGTCCGCAAAACCAGAACCGGCCGCACCGGCCGGACATCGCTGTCCCGGCCGATGCGGCCAGTTGCTGCAAAACTCTCGTTACGGCTCAGGACTTGCCGCGTTTGGCGAGCTTGTGATCGAGCATCAGCAGCGTGCCTTTGCTGTCGCCGGCCATCTTCAGCATGGCGAGGATTTCGCCGACGTTCTTCTCCTCCTCCACCTGCTCGTCCACGAACCATTGCAGGCGGCTGTGTGTGGCGTAGTCCTTTTCCTCCGCGCCGAGACCGTAAAGGTTGTTGATGAGCGCGGTGGTGGTCTGCTCCAGCTTCAGCGCCGCCGAGATCGCGTCTTTTGGCGAACTGTAGTCGGCCTGCGGTTTGCCCAGCGCTTCGAGTTCCACCCGGCCACCGCGGTCCACGACGAACTCGAACAGCTTCGCCGCGTGGGTCAGTTCCTCCTGGTGTTGCACCCGCATCCAGTGGGCAAAGCCCGGCAGGTTCTGGCTGGCGAACCAGGCGCTCAGGGCCAGGTAAGCATAGGACGTGGTGAATTCGTGATGGATCTGTTTGTTAATCGCCTTCTCTACTTTACTGCTCAACATGATGGTCTCCTTCGGCTGTTTTGTGATTCCGTTTACCCCCTATCGTCAACTACCGGCGGCCATAAGTCAAACGGCCCGTCCCCGCCAAGTGCCCGCGGCGGCGCGTCACTTGCGCAATTCGATGGAGATTTTCTCGAAGCCGACGGTGACGGCGGCTTTCATCACCTGCTCGACGCGCTCGTAGTTGATGTCCTTGTCCACGAGGATGAGGAGGCGCTGGTCCTTGTCGAACCGCTGCGCCAGACGATCCGCCAGTTCCGTCGCCGTCACGAGGGCCGATCCGACGAGAATCCGGTCGCCGAGCAGCGCCACTTGAATGATGCTCTCCGAGCGGCGTGGCGGCTCGGAAGGGGCGGCTATGTCCACGTTCAAATCGTCGAAGCGCCCCCGGCCGCCGCCCGCGACGATCAGGCCGATGGAGCCTTTGCCGGCGCTCATCGGGTCCTCCGCGGCTGTCAGCCGCAATTCGCCATCGAAGTAGCAGCCGATGGTGCGGCCGTCGAGTTCGACGCCAATGCGGTGCCAGCGGCCGAACGTGGTCTTCAACATGCACCCGGCCAGCTCCTGCGGCACGCCGTTGTGGATGGCCATCAGTTGCAGCCGGCTGGTGTCGGGCGTCACCATCAGCACGTCGAAGTTGTTGCCCGCGCGCATCCGGAACACCAACCCTGCCGCGCCGCTGGAGACGTTGAGCCGCGTCCAAAGATGGCCTTGTTCGAGTTTGAATCCCTGCACGGCGCAGATGGAGCCGAGCGCATTGGTGCAACCCGAGCCGTCGGCCGCCAACACATTCGGCAGTGTCGGCGCGCCGGTGTCCGTCGCCACCGACCAGGTTGGGTCCGCCGTCAAGTAGGACGGCAGTTTGCCGACGGTGTCACGGTCAAACGACCAGAGATAACTCTCCTGCGCCATCGCGACGGTGCAAACCGAGGCGAGCCATAATCCTAATATCTGACGGAATCGGTTCATTTGGCGGTGATGATTCGGGCGAGCAACTCCTCCATCGCCAGCCGGTCCGGCAGGCTGCTGGTGACGAGTTGCTGGTTGGTGTCGAGCAGCCATTGCATCGCGCGGATCAGTTGCGGGCGCGAGTAGTTGACGGCTTGCTGGAGCGTTTTGAAAACGGGAAACGGATGTTGCAGCAACGGGTTCAGTTTTCGGTCGGCCGGCAGTTCATCGCGGACGCTTGCGGGCAGGCGGTCAAGCTGACCCTTGATTTGCATGTATTCGCCGCCGGGCCGCAACAGTTTGCGGTCCACCAGTTCCCGCAGGATGAGTAACTGCCGCACGCGCGACGCAATGGCGAAGAGCAGACCCATGACTTCCTCGCCCTGGAACAGGAGCCGGTCGAGCAGCCGCAACGCCTTGCCGAGGTCGCGATGACCGACGGCGTCGTTGAGATTCCACGCGATGGCTTCGCGCGAGGCGCTGCCGACGGCGCGCACGTCCGCCGGCTCGATGGTGCCGCGGTCGCCGACGTAGGCAGCGATCTTCTCCAGTTCGGTCTCGATCTGGCGGAGGTTGGCGCCGTTGAGTTCGATGAGTTGGGCGACCGCCTGATGGCTGACGTTCTTGCCGAGCGCGCGGGCGTGCGCCGCGATGAAATCGGTGACCTTGTCCTCCCACTGCCGGTCCCTGGTCGGATCAATCGCGTCGAACACCGCGACATCGCCGAGTCTGTCGCACGCGAGGTAGAACGCGCGGCGCTTGTCCATCTCACCGGCGCTGATGAGGAGCGTGACGCCGGCGGGCAGACCTTTCTTCAGCACGGCGACCAGTTCGGCCACCGCCTCGGTGACCGCGGCGGCGCCGGACGTTTTGTCGGTGCCGAAGAAGTTGGCATCCTTGAACCAGATGAGTTTTTCACTGGAGAAGAAACCGAGCGTGTTCACGGCCTCCAGCACGCGATAGACGGCCTTCACCGCATCGTCGGCCCGGGTAACAGCGCCGTCCACGATCTCGACGGCGAACTCCGCGCCACCTTTGGGCGCAAGCGACTTCAACAGCCGGCGGGCGTTCTCCTTGACGAGATACTCCTCGCTGCCGCAAACGAGATGAAGATGGGTGGTGGCTTTGTCCGGCATGGATATTTAGGATTTCTCGTAGCGCTTCACGAACTCGTCGAAGCTCTTGAACCTATCGGGATAGATTTCGAGTATCGCTTTGTCCAAAGTCACGCCGTCGGCGAGCTTCAGGACCAGCGGCACGAAACGGTTGCGGTCCAGCTTCGTCACCAGGAACCGCACAAGCCGCTCGCTGGTGCGGTAGAACTCGTGAACGTCGCTTTGTTCCTTCGGATATTCCGTGGCAGTCAGCAGCTTTTGCAGCGGAAAGCCCGCCGCGCCGCCGCGCCCGCTGCCGCGACTGCCGCCGCCGATGCCTTTGAACTTCGCGTAAGCGTTGCCGCTCTCGAATTCGGCGAAACCCTCGTTCAACCACATCGGAATGCGCCTCGGCACGAACCGGTAGAAAACACAGTGTGTCATCTCGTGCGCAAGCGTGCCGGCGGCGAAGTCGCCCGCGCCCTGCCGGCTCAAAAAATAAAGCTCGCTGCGGCTGGAGACGCCGGCGGCCCAGTCCATGAACTTCGCGTCGGCGACGAATTGATGCCACTCCTCTTCCTTCTCGAACAGGAAGACATGGTTCTTGCGGTCAAAACGGTCCTTGTCGGCCATCAAGTCCCGTTTCACCTGCTCGTAGTAAAACTCCGCCTGCCGCGCCACCTTCTGCGCGTCAATGCGCTTGTGGAAATGGATGACGAAGTGCTCCGTCTCGGCGTGGTGCCATTTGGACGGGCTTTCGCCGAGCGCGATTTTCCCCGGCTCGAACAGTTGCTTGTCGGTGATCTGCTCCCACGGTTTCTCCACCAACTGCATGTCCGCGGGGCGGGCGGCGGGTGCGGCGGGCGCCGCCTTGCCCGCGTTCAGCCGCTGTTGAAGTTGCTGGATGGTTTGCGCCGGCGCCACAGCCGCAGCCAGCCAGCACACCAGCGCCAGGGTCAATATTTTTGCAGCCATGGGCCGCACTTTAATCCCCGCCAATCCGCGGAGCAAGCCTGCTGTTGCATCCGGTCATACCGAAAGGCGCGGGTGATGTTTGAAATGAAGCCCAACGAGAAAGCCGTGCGAAAATAAAGTTGGAGGAGACTGGCAAACGGGAGCATCAAGATACGGTGGAGCGATTACGTCGAAGACGCAATCGCTCCAACCGATTCTTGACGCGAGCTCTTCCTCGCGCTCCCTCCTCCTTGCATGCACATCTGCCTGCACCGCTCACGAGGAACTCGTTGCGGTATCTGCCAGCCTGCCTCCAGCGCCCATGCCGTCGCCGGGGAGAGCAGGCCGGTCGTTTGCGCAACGAATGACTCGATGACCACAGGGTTCATTTTGAAAAACCAGCCCGCTAAACACGCAAAGCACACGAAAAGTTTCTCGGCGGATTCTTCGCGTCCTTGAGCGCATTTAGCGGGCAAAACCTCCCTCTCCTGCATCGCCTTCATCGCCATGCCGGAGAGTCGAACGTTGGAAACAACGGCGGCCATGCCCCACCGCTTTGGACATGCCGATGCTCCACGTTCGTTTGCTCATTGCCGAGTCTCCATGGCCTGCTTGAATACCACACGACCTTCAAAACTGTCTATTGGGAGAACCTTTAGTTGGATATAAAGGTTTTACCTAGGTAAAACCTTTATGCTTCAGAGGCAGGGTGGAACAACGAAAACACGGGGCGGCAGGCGGGTCACTGGCCGGCGGGTTCCGCGTGGCACTCGGAACCGGCTGTTGCACCCGGTGATGCGCCGGGCAACAAGCCCGCAGTCATGGTTCTTGAAGAATGGCGTGCCATGCGTCGGAGAATCGCCAATTACCAATCACCAACCACTATTCCATCCTCTGCGTTTTTTTGAGCTTCATCGCGGCTTAACTTCCCTTGTCCTTCCGCACCTGATTTCCCATCTTAACAACAAGGCGCCCAACACCACCAACGCCGCCTCCACACTCAACGACACCGGCCCCACCCGCTCGCTCATGGAACCAAAACATCCGCACTCCACCGACAGCCCGCGCGCCAGCGTGATTGCGCCAAGCACGAAGAACCCGGCCGACAAACCCGTCAGCACCGTTAGCGCGCCCATCTTCCAGCGCCCCGCCACCGCCAGCGCGCTCGCCGCCACTTCCCACCACGGCAGCAACACCGCGATTATCGGCACAAGCGCCTCCGGTGCCAGATCGTAGTCCGTAATGTTCCGCGCAAAATCAATCGGGTCCCTGATCTTCAGCCCGCCCGCGAACATGAACACCGCGGCGAGGACAAGACGGTCCAGAAGGTTCAGCCACGAGTAAGCACAGTAATCACGAGACAGTGGTGATATCGCCATCTCGTCCTGCAAGTTGAACCTCTTTGTGGCCGTGCTCATGGGTCTCTCTGCCACGAAAAAGCACAAGTGTCACAAACCACTGATGAATTTTCTGTCCGCTTGTGCATACTGTGCCTCTTTGCGGCCCTCCTCATTCCGCCGCCCATCCTCGTTCCTTCCACGCCACCCAGCCGTCCCGAAATATCACCACGCGCTCGTAACCGGCCTCGGCGAGTTTGTCCGCAAGCTGGCGGCTCAATGAGCAGCTTTTGCTGTCGCAATAAACCACCAATTCCGCTTCCTTCGGCAGCCAGCCCGCTATCGCCGTAAATCGCTCGCCAAACTCATCGGCGGGAAGGTTCTGCGCCCCGGCGATGTGGCCGCGCGCGAACAGCTCCGGCCGCCGCGCGTCCAGAAACAACGATTGCCCCGCCTCGTGCCGCGCCTTGGTCTCCTCCGCCGTGACGTAGCGTGCGTCCAGTTCGTGCAACGTCAACGCCCGCGTCACTGCCAACCCCGCGGGCGAAAACACGTTCACCGCCAGCGCCAGTGCCGTCGAGGCGGCGAGCAGGCCGGCCGTTTGCGCGACGAGCGACTTGATGACGCCGGGTTTCATCTCAATAAATCAGCCCGCCAAACACGCGAAGCACACGAAAACCTCCTTGGTGGTTTCTTTCGCGTCCTTCAGCACATTTAGCGGGCAAAAATCCCATCCGTGTCCATCCGTGGCTCAACTCTCCATCTGCCATCTGCCAACTCCCCCCTTCTCCGTTCACATCGCTTTCATCACCACGCCGGAGAGTTTCACCTCGATCGGCACGTCCGAGTCCGAGGTCAGGATGTGCAGCGTCCGCTGGAAGAATCCTGGCGGCGGCGGTGCGGCGTCCGTCAGTTCGATCTCATACTCCATGCCCGGCTTCAACGCCTTCACCGCCGCCTTCAAGCCTTCAAAGCCCGTCTCCACCGACTTCACCTCCACCGCCTTACCGTTGCGGCTCGTCAGCACCAGCTTCTGCGGCTTGAACGTGCTGCCTTGTTTCACCGACCCGAAAAACACCGTGTCCGGTTTCACGCGCAGCGGACCGGCCACCACTCCTTTTGCGGGGATGATCAACTCCAACGGAGCCGCCGTAGAACGGACATTCTTGTCCGTTGAACTTTGGTTTCCGCCTTGAGGCCGGGCGAGATAGATTCTGCCCGCATACGCAAAGGGGCCGAAGTTCCCGTTGCTATCCATGGTGAATAGCAGATGAATGGCCCGTTCGCCTCCTTTGGCCGACTGCTGCATCAGGTCGGCCTTCAACTCCGGATGGGTCGTGCCAATGCGCTGGACCTGAAACGTCTCCGGTGTGACGAGTTTGATGACCACTTCTTTGAACGCCGGTTTGCCTCGCTCAACGTCGCCAAAGTCCACCACGCGCGGCTCCAAGGTGAACAACGTCCGCACGTTGGCTTTCACGCCCAGGGTCAGGGTTGGTGTGGTGGGATCGTTGGACTGCACGGTGAGGGTCTTGCTGATCGGGCCGCTAAAGGCCCCGGACTTGAAAGACACCCGCACATGTCCCACGCCGCCGGGCGGCAACTCCTTCGGCTCCGGCTGTCCCACGGTGCAGCCGCAGGTGGAGCTGACATTCTTGATCTCCAGCCGTTGGTTGCCTTTGTTGCGATAGACAAACACCTTCACCGACTCCGTCCCCTGGTCCACCGTCCCAAAGTCCGCCACATTCTCATCGAACGCAATCCACGTCCCCGCCTTCGGACCAACGACCGCTGACGGATGATCGGAAACCGGAGACGGATGACCGCTGGCGGCTGACGGCTGATTGTTGAAAGCCGCCCTCTGCCCATTGGCCCCTGCTGGCTGACCGCTGATAGCTGAAAGCTGACCACTTCTCCTCTCCGCGGTTAGTGCCGCCATGTAGTTCTTTTGCGCCTTCACATACGCATCCCACGCCGTCTTCACATCCTTCGGCGCGCTCGACGCCCGGTTGTTCGCCACAGTCGCCACGCCGTAGCCAGCCGCAAGGCCGATGCAACCGCCCAAGGCGGCTCCGATAACCCAACTCTTCAGCTTTTCAGTCATGGTATCCTTTCACTTGCATTGCACGATGTTCGTCGGTTTCTCGTGCGACTTTGTCGGACCTAAGATTCGTTTTAGAGCAGCAAACAGACCCCGTGAATCAGTCATCACTCGTGATGGCTCAGTTCACCGCGCCTTCGTTGCAATCTCTGGCCGTTGCTGTTGCGGCGTCCTTCTGAATTACAGTTCCTCCCACAGGCTTCCTGCGCTCGGCACCACTCCTGGGCATTCGTCTCGGACAGAACTCGTCTTACACTGTTATTGAGGACACTGGCCAATCGAAGCCACACTCCCGTCCGCACAACATTCCTGCGTACTGAGATCGTAGGGCACGCCGTTGCAGCACCCTTGTATGGCGGGATCGTAGAGCGACAATGTGCTGGTTTGGTGATTGTAGCAAACCGAGGGGCAATTGCCCATTGAGGTCTTGTAAGCAACGACGTAAATATCCGTAGTGCCATTAAAGAAATCGATGCAGCATTCATTGTTTGGGGAATAAACCTGATCGTTGCAACAAGCTTGACCTGCTGTGCCATAAACCTGACCGCCGCAGCACGCCCAGGAGATGGGATCGTAAGGGGTGCCGTTGCAACAGGCCCACCCAGTTGGCAGGTCGCAACACTCGGTTTTTGATATCACTTGACCATCGCAACATTGTTGTGTGCTAGGGTTGTAAGCCACCCCATTGCACATCTGCCAGCCGCATTCGCCAATCAGAGCCACTGTGCCGCCACTGCAACACTCGTGGGTGCTGAGGTTGTAAACTTGGTTGTTGCAGCAACCCTGAGAGTTCGGATCAAAGGGTGTGCCGTTACAGCACTGGCCCAAAGGAACTATCGTGTTACTACAACATTCCTGCGTGCTGGGATTGTAAGCTTCCCCATTGCACATCTGCCAGCCGCATTGGCCAATTGGAGCCACGGTCCAGTCCGAGCAACATTCCTGCGTGTTGGGATCGTAGGGTTGCTCGCCGCAGCATGGGGTGCCAAGGTCAACCAAGGTGCTGCCGCAGCATTCCTGCGAGCTGTAAGAGTACACTACTCCATTGCAGCATCCGTGACTGGAATCGAAGAGTTGCCCGTTGCAACATCCCAGACCCGAAAAGGGATCGTAGAGTTGCCCGTTACAGCATATATAACTCGGGGGGGCAGGATCGTAGCGCGTGCCGCCGCATATGGGCCAGTCACACTCGCCTTTGGGAACAAGGCTGCCGTCGCCGCAACAATCGTATGAGTTCGGATCGTAACGTTGTCCATTGCAAACCGGCCAGCCACATTCCCCTGTAGGAACAATCGTGCCGTCGTTGCAACAATCCTGACTGCTCGTGGTGTAAATCTGATCGTTACAGCAACCTTGTTGAGAGAGGTTGATGATTTGCCCGCTGCAGCATCCTTGACCACTACCGTAGCCTTGTCCGTTACAACACCACGTGCCCTCACCTATAACCGAACCGCCGCAGCAACTATAGGAGTTCGGATCGTAAATGGTACCGCCGCAACAGGCTTGCCCGGACTCCAAAATGGTGCCACCACAACACTGCCCCAACGATACGACCGTGCCACTGCAACACTCTTGCGAACCGGGATCGAAGCTCACGCCGTTACAACTCTGCCAGCCGCACTGGCCAATCGGCTCCACTCCTTCGGAGCAACATTCGTAGCTGGTGGAATCATAGATCGTGGCGCCGCAACAGCCCTGCGAGGCCAGCGTATAAACCGTTCCCCCGTTGCAACAGCCTTGCGTTTCGGGATCGTATTCAGTGCCGTTGCAGTCGTCTGCCCGCAATAGGGACAGCGGGAGAAAACAGAGCACGGCCAGGATACACATTGTTACGCGAAGGGACAATTTCATGGGCGGACCTCCAAGGGATGGTTGTTGAAACGAAAAGGCCGTTCGGAACCGCCGAACGGCCTCTTGAAAACCCGGAGTGACACCGAGCAACAAACGGCGTAAGAGTGGACGTTGGAAACAACAGCGGCCATGCGCCACTGCTTTGGACATCCCGGTGCTCCGTGTTCGTTTACTCATTGCCGAGCTTCCTATGGCCCGGTTGAATACCAGATGTCGTTCGCAGACGTCTATTAGGTAGATACCTTAGATCAGTAATAAGGGTTTCACCCTAAGAGTTTCCCCTTACTCACGAGGGACACTGAACCAAGAATCAACGCTGACGGAAAGTAATCAGGCCCCGGCTGCCAGGCGCCGCTCAGGGATCCACCAGCCTGACGTGGATGGCGTAGCGAACCACCTCGGCGACATTATGCAGCTTGAGTTTGCGCAGGATGTTGGTCCTGTGCACGTCGGCCGTTTTAAAGCTGATGTTCAGGGCAGCAGCAATCTCTTTGCACGTTTTCCCGGCTGCGATCAGGCGGACGACTTCGCACTCCCGCGGCGTCAACGCGGGATTCTCCATCACCGTCGATGCGCTTGTGAAACCGTTGGGTTGAACAGGCTCCATCACCACCTCGGATGCTTTCGCGCTGTAAGACAAAACATGATCGGCCAGCTTTTTCACGGTCGCGATCAACTGGCGGCTCACTTCCGTTTTCAAAACAAAACCACGCGCGCCGGCGGCCAGCGCCTCCTGAACCAGCGTCCTCGATTCGTGCATGGTAAAGATCAGCACCTCGGTGGCGGGCAGCAGCCTGCGAATCCGCCGAGTCGCCTCGAGTCCGCTCAATTCCGGCATGCTGATATCCATCACCACGATGTCGGGTTTCAGACGACCGGCCTTTTCGACTGCTTCAAGCCCGGTTCTTGCTTCGCCACAAACATGCCAGTCCGCCCGTGATTCGAGAACGCTCCGCAGACCTGCAATGGTCACCTGATGATCGTCCGCCAAAAGGAATCGCAAGGTTCTCACGGGTGCATTTCCCGCCGCGGCAACCTCGCACGCACGGCAGTCCCTTGTGGGTCCGAGTGGATGTTTATCCGTCCGCACAAGCGCTGTAATCGCTCTTGCGTGCCGGCGATGTCTGCTCCAAGCCCGTCCATGAGTTCATGTCTCCTTGCCAGAGGAAAGACGCGTGTTCTAAAATACGCGACTCGCGATCTGTCTCGACAGCGAACTTTGATTCCCACGTACCGGAGAATCATCGCACTCTGTCTTCGCTGCGACGAACACCGCTTCCAAGTATCAGAAGCATGTCAGGTTGTCTATAAGGGAAAACCCTTAGCCATAGCGAGTGAGAGAAAACGGATTAGTCTGAACCACTTCTTGCCAGATGTTTTTCCAGTCATATCTCCCGATCCTCATATGACGGGCGCGCATTTCACTAAAAACGCAGGGGCTTGTTACGCAGGATTCCGAGTTTTTCCGGCGGACGGCGAGTCACTGGCCGATGGGTTCCGCGTGGCACTCGAAACCGGCGGTTTCCAAAATGGCCTGGGTTTCGCGGGGGCCTTCGGCGACCAACAGGGCCGAGATTTCGCCCTCGCAGTCCGAAGCGCTGAATGCCAGCAACCTGGCGGAGGGAACGGCGAGCGCATCGAACAAGGCATCCACAACGCCCGGCGCGGTCCTGCACCGGGCGGCGATCTGAACGGTCCTCTGGACGTTGAACATAACTGTCTCCTTCGCGTTGCCAGTAAAAAGCCTGCGTGACGCTCGCAGACTCAAAAGACAATCCCGTGGCGGCCCTGTGAACATTCGGTGACAAAACTCCCCCACCCCCTCCCGCTGGCGACGATCTTCGGAAGATGTTCGCGAATCGTGACCTGATCGCACCCACGGCGTCACATATACCACTTAGGTTCGGGGCGTAGTGTTTGAATCCAGAAACCGAGTCAAGCCGGCAAGGATGCCGGCGCTATGGTCACTTCGGTAATCGGGTTGGAAGGAGTGCTTGGACTTATGCGCAAGATTCTGATTCTGACGGCGGGCTTCGGCAACGGCCACAACGCGGCCGCGTTCAGCCTGCGCGATGCCTTTCTCGACTCGGTCCAAGACACGCAAGTGGAAGTGCTGGACCTCATCAAGCTCTGCTATGGCGCGCGCTGCGAACTGGTCAAACGCATCTTCCTGGCCATCGTGAACCACACACCGCGCCTCTGGGGGTGCGCCTACCGCGCCATGGACCAGACCTCCATCATGGCCCGGCTTCTGCGCCGGCTTCACAAACTGCGACAGGAGTTGTTCCGGATTCTGGTCACCACCGAGCCGGACGCGGTGATCTCAACCTACCCGGCCTACAACTACATCATTGACCAAATCTACGAAAGCTACCGGGAACGGCGGTTCCATAAGATCACGGTCGTGACGGACTCGATCAGCGTCAATTCCATCTGGCACGCCTCGCCGTCCGATTATTACTTTGTCCCGAACGACCTCTCCGCCAAGGTGCTGCACGACGCCGGCGTTCCACCGGCAAAGGTTTTCGCGTGCGGCTTCCCTGTTTCCCCGTGGTTTTACGAACTGGCCCAGACGCAAGCAACGCCGGTCATCACCCACGGCGAGCCGAAGCGCATCCTCTACGTGGTCCAGCATGGCAACGGCGCCTCCAGCCAGGTGATTGAGAAGCTCCTAGCGATGCCGGAGATCGAACTGACCATCGTTTGCGGCCCGCACCCCAAATTGGAACGCAACCTTGCCAGGCGCAGCGCGCACGCCGGCAAACGCGCACGCGTCTTCGGCTGGACCGATCGCATGCCGGAGCTGCTCGCCACCAGCCATCTGGTCATCACCAAAGCCGGTGGCGCCATGGTTCAGGAGGCTCTTGCCGCCCGCTGTCCGCTGATCATCAACCGAATCATTCCAGGACAGGAGGCGGGAAACGCCGCGCTGATCGCCGCTCTCGGCGTCGGCGCGATCGCCACAAGCGATGACGACGTGATCGCGCTGGTCCGCAACGCCTTTGACGACGATGCCAAGCTCTGGCACTTCTGGAAATCGGCGGTCACGCGGCACAGCCAGCCGGATGCGGCGCTGCGCATCGCCCGTGTCATTCTGGAAAAAATGGGCGGGGCCGGCCCGAATCCGCAGCCGGGTTCCGCCTCGCGCGAAACCTCCACCCGCCCGTCCGCAGCCGTCTCGTTCCCCGCCATCCTCGAACCCCGCAAACCGCTGCTCTGCGATTTCCATACGCACACCACCTTCTCCGACGGCAAGCTGACCGTCCGCGAACTCGTGGACTTCTACGGCCAGCGCCGGTTCGACTGCCTGTGCATCACGGACCACGTCGCCGAACAAAGCAGTCTCATCGGCCGCGTCGCCAACCTGAGCGGACTGACGATGCATTGGAACCGGATCGAGGAATATTTCGACACCATCGCGCGCGAGAAGCAACGCGCCTGGGCGAAATACGGCATGGTGCTCATGGCCGGCCTGGAGTTCAATAAAGACGGGATTTCCAAGCATTCCTCCGCCCATCTGCTGGCCGTGGACCTGCACACGCCGATCCGCCCGGAAGCCCACCTCAAACTGCTTGTCCGCACCATCCAACAACAGCACGGTCTGGCCGTCGCAGCGCATCCGCACGTCATGAAGGGCCGATGGGACCGCGACACGCTCTATCTTTGGGAACATCAGGACGAGTTCGCCGGGCTGCTTGACGCGTGGGAAATCGCCAACCGCGATGACATTTTCAATCCCGTCGGCCTGCAACGCCTCCCCTACATCGCCAACAGCGATTTCCACAAGCCCAAGCACATCTACTCCTGGAAAACGCTGTTGAACTGCGAAAAGCATCCCGACGCCATCAAGCAGTGCATCCGCGACAACCGGGACATCGCCATCACGTTGTTTCGCGACGGTGACGCGCCGGCGGCGCTACGCGCACAGGAGCCGGCCATCTTCGCCGAGCCGGCCTCCGCGTTCCACCTTGACCGGGGACAATTGCAGTTGCCGTTCGCCGCTTGAAACAAACGGCCGTCGCCAGGGGAAATTTAAGAAGTCCTAATTCGCTGCGCCCCCGGACGGTATCAGGCCACCACCGTCTCCTGGTGGTGGCGGATATCGCGGGCTTCGAACAGGTAAACGATCTCTTCGGCAATGTTGGTGACGTGGTCGCCGATGCGCTCCAGACTCTGCGCCACGCGCATGAGCTTGAGCGCGCGGACGATGGTTCCTGAATTGCCCAACATGGCTTCCGTCAGATCGCCTTGAACTTTGCGGTTCAATTGATCTATTTCCTTGTCGCGTTGGGGCATCTGGCGCGCGAGATCGGTTTTCTGGTAAACAAACGCGTCCAGCGTGTCCCGAATCATGCCCTGGCAAATCTCCGCCATGCGCGGGATGTCCACCAGCGGTTTCAATTCCGGCTCCGTGTTCAGCTCGATGGCGCGCCGGGCAATGGTGACCGCACGGTCGCCCATCCGCTCCAAGTCCGTGGAAATCTTCATGGCCGTGGTGATCAGCCGCAGATCGCTCGCCTTGGGCTGGCGCAACGCCAGCAACCGGATGCCGAGGCTGTCAATCTCGATCTCCAGCTTGTCCAGAAGATCGTCGTCCCGCTCGACCTTGACGGCGGCGGCATTGTTGCGCTCCACCAATGCCCGGATCGCCAACGCCACGTTCTGTTCCGTGAGCGACGACATGAGCAACAGCTTGTCTTTGAGCTGCGCGAGTTCCTGGTCGAAATGCAGTTCCATGATCAGCCGAATCTCCCGGTAATGTAGTCTTCCGTCTGCTTGTTTGCAGGATTAGTAAAGATTTTGGTGGTCGTGTCAAACTCGATCAGTTTTCCCAGGTAAAAGAAAGCCGTGAAGTCGCTGCATCGCGTCGCTTGCTGCATGTTGTGCGTGACGATGATGATCGTGTAGTAGCGCTTCAGGTCCTGGATCAGCTCCTCGATCTTCGCCGTCGCTGTCGGGTCGAGCGCGCTGCACGGCTCGTCCATCAGCACCACGTCGGGCTCGACGGCGATGGTGCGTGCGATGCACAGCCGCTGCTGCTGGCCGCCGGACAGCGACAGGGCGGATTCGTCGAGGCGGTCCTTGACCTCCTCCCACAACGCCGCGCGCCGCAGGCTGGACTCGACCCGCTCGGCCAGGTGGTTTTTTTTCTGTGACCCTTGGAGGCGCAGGCCGTAGGCGATGTTCTCGAAGATGGATTTCGGGAACGGATTCGATTTCTGGAACACCATGCCGACGCGCTTGCGCAGCTCGATCACATCCACCTCCGGCGCGCGGATGTCCATGCCATGCATGGTGATCGTGCCCTCGATCCGCTGCTCGTCGTTGAGGTCGTTCATGCGGTTGAGGCAGCGCAACAAGGTGCTCTTGCCGCAGCCGCTCGGGCCGATAAACGCCGTCGCGCAGTTCGGCGCGATGCCGACGTTGATGTCGAACAACGCCTGCTTGTCACCATACCAGAAGTTCAGGCGGTTGATCTGGACAATGGGTTTGTCTTTGGAATTATCCATTGGCTTGGCGCGCGCGAGCGCGAATCCTGGCGCGGACGATGACGCCCGCCAAATTCAACAGGAACGTCAGCATCAGCAACACCAGCACCGTTCCGAACAGGATCGGCTTGGTGCGCTCGATGTCCGGCGATTGCGTGGAAAGCACGAAGACGTGATAGCCGAGATTCATGAACTGGTCCGACAGGTGCGACGGCAGGTGCGCGAGGAAATACGCCGCGCCGGTGAACATGATCGGCGCCACCTCGCCCGCGCCGCGGCCGACGGCGAGGATCGCGCCGGTGATGACGCCGGGCAGGGCCTGCGGCAGGACGATCCGCCAGATCGTCTCCAGCTTCGTCGCGCCGAGCGCCATGCTGCCTTCGCGCAACCCCTTCGGCACCGCGCGCAACGCCTCCTCGGTGGCGACGATCACCACCGGCAGGGTCAGCACGGCCATGGTGGCCGCCGCCCAGACGAGCGCCGGTTTGCCATAGTTCAACTGGCCGCCGTAAAACACCTTGTCGATGCCGCCGCCGACGAACTGGACAAAAAAACCGAGGCCGAACAAACCGAACACGATGGACGGCACGCCGGCAAGATTGTTGATGGCGCCGCGGATCACGCGCGTGACGGCGCTGGTCGAGCGCGCGTATTCGCTGAGGTAGATCGCCGTGATGACGCCGACCGGCAGGACGCCGAGGGTCATCAGCACCACCAGCGCCACCGTGCCAAAGATCATCGGAAACACGCCGGCGTGCGCGGCGTCGAACATGCCTTCCTTCGTGCCGCCGAAAATGAAGTGCAGCGACATCTGCGCCGCGCCGTTCCAAACGATGTTGCCGAGGATGACGCCCACCATCGCGACGACGGAAAACGTCATCACGCCCGTCGCGGCAGTGGACACCAGCGACTGCCAGTCAGTTCTTTTGCGCCGGAATGGCATGACGTTCAGCGGCTCCCTTCCAGTTTCAGTTTCAAGCGGTGCACCACCACGTCGCCGAGGAGGTTCGTCAAAAAGGTCGCCGCGAACAGCAGCGCGCCGAGCAGGAACAGGATGCGATAGTGGTCGCCGCCGAACACGACCTCGGCCAGTTCCGCCGCGATCGAAGCCGTCAGCGTCCGGCAGGAATCGAAGATCGAACCCGACACGATCGAGGCGTTGCCCGAGGCCATTAGCACCACCATCGTCTCGCCGATGGCGCGGCCAAACCCGAGCACGCAGGCGGCGAAGACGCCCGGCACCGCCGCTGGCAGCACCACCTGCCACGCCGCCTTCCACGGCGACGCGCCAAGCGCGAGCGCGGCGTGCGTGAAGGCCTTCGGCACGCTGCTGAGCGCGTCCTCGGAAATCGTGAAAATGATCGGGATCACGGTGAGGCCGAGCGCGACACCGGCCACGAAGGCGTTGAGGCGCGATTCATAGCCGAACACCGTCTGCAACATGGTGGCCAGCACGATGAGCGCGAAGAAACCCAGCACCACCGACGGAATGCCCGACAGCAGTTCGATGGCCGGTTTGACGGTTTCGCGGACTGACGGCCGCGCAAGCTGCGAGACGTAAATGGCCGCGCCGACGCCGAGCGGCACGGAGAGCAGCAGCGCCACCAGCGTCGCCTTCAAACTGCCGATGATGAGCGGGATGATGTTGAACTTCGGAATCTCGCTCACCGGCTGCCAGATGAATTCAGGTTTGTCGTAGCCGTGCCAGCGGTAAGGCTCGGTCATCATGTTCCAACTGGTGGTGTTGATGCGGGCGTCGGGATTGCCGATGTCCTGCAACTCCTGGCCCTTGAGTTCGACGAGCTGGCGAAGCGTGTCGGCATCGTAGGTCTTCAGGTCGGCGACGGTCATGCCGAGGTAGGCGGCGAGTTTCTCCGGCGAAAGCCTGGGGATTTCGGCAGCGACGATGGGTTTCTGGATGCGCGCGTTGTTGGTCCGGCCCAGCGCCACCGGCAACGCTTCGCGGCCGACGAAGATGAAAATCAGGAAGATCATCAGGATCGCCGACAGCGACACCATGAAAATGCCGCGCTCCACGAGCCATTCGCCCCAGCGATGTTTGCGCCGGAGGATGGCCTCCGCGAGCGTGGCGCGCCCGGACAAAGCGCCGGCCTGCGGCGTGCCGCAGCCGTTGTTCATGGGCGCTTGCATGGTTGTGCTAATGCTCAAATGTTCTCCTGCGCGACCGTGGTCGCCTGCCACTCAAAGATCAGAGGGGCTTTGGTTTCCGCCGCCACGCGAGCCAAAGCCCCTCTTCGATCTTGCAGGTCCGCCCCGAGGCGAACGCCGCCGCCGGGACGAAGCCGCGTCAGGTTTTGCTCATCGCATGTTCTTCGGCAGCGGGAAATAACCCACGTCTTTCACGACCGCCTGGCCTTCATCGCTCATGCACCAGTTGATGTAGGCGGCGATCGCTCCGCTGTCCTTGCTCGAATTGACGTAGCAATACAGAAAACGGGAAATCGGATACCGGCCCGACAGCACGGTTTCCTCACACGGCTCGACAGCCTCGCCGCCGTCCACCTTGCTCACCTTGAGGGCCTTGACGCCCTCGCCGTAAGCAATGCCGCCGTAACCGATGGCGTTGGCATCCTGGGCCACGCCCTGGATCACAGCCGCCGTGCCCGGCATGGTCTTGGTGGACGCCGCGAAGTCCTTCTTCGCAAGAACGTGCTCTTTGAAGAACTCGTAGGTGCCGGAGGAATTCTCGCGGCCGTAGAGCGAGACCGGCGCGTCGGCGCCGCCGACCTGCTTCCAGTTGGTGATCTTGCCGGTGAAGATGCCTTCCAGTTGGCTGAAGCTCAACTGCGTGATGGGATTGCCCTTGTTCACGTAAACCGACAGGCCGTCGAAGCACATTTTATATTCGTGCGGACGCACCTTGTATTTCTTCAGGAAGTCCGCGATCTCGGCGGATTTCATGGGGCGCGACGCGTCGCAAACGTCCGTGCCGCCGTTGAGCAGCGCTGCAATGCCCGTGCCGGAGCCGCCGCCGGTGACCTGCACGGTGGTGTCGGGATGGCCCTTCATATACACCTCCGCCCACTTCTGGCCGAGAATGACCATGGTGTCGGAGCCTTTGACGGTGACGTTGGCCGCGAAGCCGGACGCCGCGACGGCGAGCGAGGCGGCGACGGCGAGTTTTGCTGCAAAGCGTGCGTTCATTCTGCGTGTCTCCTTATGACTAACTGACATTTGTTACGATTTCGTTGCGATGCGGTTTCGGTTCGGTCACTTTTTCCGCCGATCTGCGGGGGTGCGTTTTCGCGCACCCCCACAGCCGGCCAGGGGAGCGAGTGATGTTTCCCTTTAGAACTTGATCATCGTGTCCAACTGCGTGCGGGTCGAGTAGTAGCCCGTGTAACCCGTCTGGTCGTGGGCGTTGCCGGTCCAGTTGCTGATCTTGGTGGCATCGAACACGGCGGCGCGCACTTGCCACCAGTCGAAGATGTTGTAGGTGGCCTCGAAGGCAAAGCCCTTGCGGTCCGTGCCGCCGTTGCTCCAGTCGTCATCCGTCCAGGCGTCATACGTCGAGTCCGCCTGCTGATACTTGTATTGGAGCGCCACGCGCCACTGGCCCTTCTTCTTGTTGTCGCCGTAGGAAACCTGGCCGGTCCAGCCGAAGGTCTGATCGGGATCGCCGGCATCGGTGGCATTGCTCACGCCGGTCAGGTTCTTGGCGAAGGTGGAGTAGTTCTTCATTACCTTGCCGCCGAGTTTCACGACGTTGGGCGTGCCCAGGAAGTTCTTGTCGTTGATATTCCAAGCCAACTCGCCGCTTGCATACGCCACCTGGAAGTCGTCGAGGTAAGTCCCATTGGCATGGAGCGAGTTGCCCAGATTGGGAGACGTGCCAGCCGTGCCTGAGACCTGGTTCAGGTTCTTGGTGGTGTAATAGCCCACGACCGTGGTGAGTTTGAGGTGGTCGTTGATCTTGGACTCCAAACCCAATTGCTGGTCGAACATGTAGGCGTCCTTGTCCTCCTGGGCCTTGTTCTCGTTCAGCACATACTGGCCGGCGTTGAAGAACAGGCGGAACTTATCCTTTTCTCCAAACTTGTATTCCAATTGTTCGCCCGCGCCTTCGGGGTTCACGTCTGGATCGTGCCCCATGTCGGACACAAAGAACGGATCATACGTCGGCCAGAGCATCTTGCCGCCCATGATCTTGAGGCCGAAGGGACCGTCGTTGAGCATCGGCGGATGCAGCGTGGCATACGCCAGGTCTACTCCGATGGACTTGCGCGAACCGGAATCGGTCATGGTCTGGTTGGCGCTGTTCGGATTGGTCTCGCCCGTCGCTCCCTGCGCCTGACCCGTGGCCACGCGGAAGTTGAGCGTCACCCAGTCGGCGAAATCCATCATCGCGCCCACGCGCAAACGGTAGCGGAACCGCTGCTCGTCGGCTTTGGATCTGGCCGCCGATGGATCAACACCCGGTCCCCACGCGTTGTTGAACTGATCGTTGAACTCGTCGCGCAGCCGGAAGTCGCCGTAGAACGTCAGCGATTGCAGCCACGAGGCCACCTTGATCTTGCTGTTGTCCTGCACCGCTTGCGCCATCTGCGCGTCGGCCTGCTCCCGGAGGTCGTTGGCCTCGCGCTGGCTGACAACGCCTTTCTTGACCAGCAGGTCCAGAATCGCGTCGTCGTTGGCTTGCGTTAGCGAAGCGCCCGCGCCGATCAGCGCGGCCACCGCTACGGTGACGGCTTTTGTTGTCAGTTGCTTGTAAATCATATTATTTCCTTGCTTCACTTTCGCTCTTCTTGATTCTCGTTTTTCTTTTTCACTCGCCGCTTCTCGCGCCTCCGTTCTTAAATTCAACGGGCACATCGTGCGCAGGGACTGTGACAACCCAAGGGCGGTTTTGTTACAAACTCGCAACTTCACCGACCCCGCCCAAAATAAATTGAACGAATCCAAATGCCCGTTCATCGCAGTAACGGTTCGCCCTGACGCCGCCGCAAAAGCGCATTCACGCGCGAAATCAGCTCGGCAAATTCGAACGGCTTGGTCATGTAATCGTCCGCGCCCATGTCCAACCCCCGGATTTTCGTCGCCGTCGTGTGCAGCGCCGACAGCACCAGGATCGGAACCTGGCGCGTGCCGGGCGAACTCCTCAACAGCCGGCACACCTCCAGCCCGTGGATTTTCGGGAGCATCAGGTCCAGGATAATGAGATCCGGCGTGCGCTGGATGGCCTCGTTCAGGCCGGTCATGCCGTCGTGCGCCGCCAGTGTCTCGAAGCCGTGGTGCTGCAAATGAAACTCCAGGAGTTTCGCCAGGTCCACCTCGTCTTCGATGATGAGAATGAGTCTTTCGGGTTCGATTGCCATGCGCCGACTCTGCGCGCAGGCCGTCACAACACCGCGGCAACCAAGTGACAAGTGCGTGAACTTCGCCCCGGCCGGATGGGGGTTTATGGAGAGCGGCGTGACCGCGGCTTCATGCCGTGGCGGAATTTGTTTTGGTTTCGCATCCGCCGCGCCGCCCCCCACTTCGTTGCGCGGTTCTTGGTGTCTCAATCAACGGCGGTCGCGCGCCGGACCAGCGGCGTCATGACATCGCGCCAGCCGACTGCCACGGCAGCGTAAAGTGGAACACGCTGCCCTGGCCCACCACGCTCTCGGCCCACACACGGCCGCCGTGGGCCTGAACGATGTGTTTGACAATGGACAGCCCGAGGCCGGTGCCGCCGAGTTCGCGGCTGCGCGCCTTGTCCACGCGGTAGAACCGCTCGAAGATGCGGGGCAGATGCTCGGGGGCAATGCCGGGGCCGTTGTCAGCCACCTGAACCTCGATTTCAGCATCCTTGAGTTTCGCCGAAACGGAGATCCGTCCTCCGGGCTGGACGTATTTGACGGCGTTGTCCAGAAGATTGAACAACACCTGATGGAGCCGCTGCGCGTCGGCGCGCGGCCGTGGAAGGTCCGGTGGAATTTCAACGGCGATGGTCGTGTTTTTCTCGCGCGCCTGCCGCGCCATTTCCTCGGCGGCCGTGGCCGCGGCGTCACGTAACGAGACGGGTTCCAGTTGCAGACGCGCCTGCTGTGATTCCATCGCCGAGATGGAGAGTAGATCGCCAATGAGCGTCTCCAACCGCTGCGAATGTCGCTGGATGGTTTGCAGGAACTGCCGCGCAGTTTCGGCGTCGGGCGGCTGCGGATCGAGCAGGGTCTCGACGTAACCCTTGATGATCGAGAGCGGCGTGCGCAGTTCGTGGCTGACGTTGGCGACAAAATCCTTGCGGAGATTTTCCAGCCGCTTCAGCCGCGTGATGTCGTGCAGGAGAACCACGATGCCCGCCGAGCCGCCGTCGCGCGATTGCAGCCGCGCGGCGTTCACCTCGAACATCCGCTCCACGGGATTCAGAAACGTCAGTTCGCGCCCGGCGACGCGGCCGGTTTGGACCGCTTCGGCGACAATCTCTTGCAGCGCCACGTTGCGAAATACTTCCAGCGCGCTCTTGCCGATGGCCTCCTCGCCGATGTCCAGTTGCTGCCGCAACGCCTCGTTCGCCAGCCGGATTTTTCCAGCGGCGTCCATCGCCAGCACGCCCTCGGTCATGCTGGATAGAATGGCGCTCAGACCCGCCTTCTCGTCGCTGAGTTCGCGCAGGCGCGCCTGGAGTTGCGCAGCCATGTCGTTCAGGCCCGCCACCAGCTCGCCCAGTTCGCCGCCCGGCCGGGCCGTCACCCGTTTGGAAAAATTCGCGCGGGCCACGCTGCCGGCCATCGCGCGCATCTGTTGAATCGGCGTTGTCACCCGCCGCGCCATCCAGAACAAGGGCGGAATCGCTGCCAGGCCGACGATCAACGTGGCCATCGTCACGATGTGACGCACATGCGCCGTCGTTTCCGCGATTTGATGCAGCGGCAGCGCCACGCGCACGAAGCCCAGCGGCGGACTATCGCTCGCGGCATCCGGCCGCCTCACCGCCATCGCGACGTAAAGCAAATCCACGCCGATGGTCTTGCTGTGCCGCCGGGCGCTGCCCACTCCGTCGCGGGCGGTGATCGCTTCCTGCACTTCGGGCCGTTCGAGGTGGTTCTCGATCTGCCCGATTTCGGCCGCGGGTTTTTCCGACTCGCCCAGCATGGCGCCGTCCGCGGCGATGACCGACACGCGCAGGCCGGTTTCCCTGCCCAGGGCGTGGGCAACCGCGTTGATGGCGTCCTTGGACGGATGGCCGCTCGTGAGCTGTTCCAGAAAACACTGCCGCGCAAACTGCGCGTCGCGCTCAAGGTCGGCGCGGATCTGGTCAACCAGATACGACGGCAACGCCAGATTCAGGCTCGCATAGATGACCGCTAGCAGCGCCAGCCACAAGGCGGCCAGCGCGCCGAACCATCTCCACTGGAGGGTCAGTTTCAAGCGTTTTCGACGAACCGATAGCCCACGCCGCGAATGGTCTCAACGCAATCGGCGGCCTTGCCGAGTTTCTCGCGCAACCGCCGCACGTGCGTGTCCACGGTGCGCGTGTCCACATCGCCTTCGTAGCCCCACACGTCGTTCAGCAGCCGGTCGCGCGATTGCACGCGGCCACGCCGTTCCATGAGCGTGGCGAGCAGTTTGAATTCCGTGGCCGTCAGTTCCAGCAGCTTGCCTTTCACCATCACCTCGTGCTTGGAGAGGTCCACGACGATGCCGGCAACCTTCAACACTTCGGCCGGCTCGGCCTCGCCTTGCGCGCGGCGCAGAATGGATTTGATCCGCAGCACCACCTCGCGCGGACTGAACGGTTTGGTAACGTAATCGTCCGCGCCGAGTTCCAGGCCCAGCACGCGGTCCAGTTCCTCCGCCTTGGCCGTCAGCATGAGGACGGGGATGCGCGCGGTCTTCGGATCGGCCTTGAGGCGTTTGCAGACCTCGGTGCCCTCAACCTCCGGCAGCATCAGGTCCAGAACCACCAGCGCGGGCAGTTGATCGCGCGCCTTTTGAAGCGCCGCATTGCCATCGCGCGCCGTGAGGGTCTTGTAGCCCGCGCGTTGCAGATGATAGACGAGCAAATCCAGCACATCCTGCTCGTCGTCCACGATGAGTATGGTGTCTCCCATGCGACAAAGAGTGTAACAGAAATGTGGCGGTGTTTCGACGGCTATGTTACAAGCGTGTGACAAAAACCGGCGTCCGCTGACAAGATACGTCCGGCTGTGTGAAAAACGCAAATGTTAAGGAATTATGCTGAACCTTTCCCGATTGTTGCCGAAGGATGAAAAATTCTACGACCTGCTGGAGGCGAGCGCCGAGGAAGTGCGGGGCAGCGCCGAGTTGTTGGAAAAACTGCTGGAGAGCCTGAACAAGTCACTGCCGCCGGCGACGCTCGAAGATTTCGAGGCGCACCGCCGCAAAGACAAGCAGATCACGCAACAGATCACCGAGGCGTTGTGCCGGACGTTTGTGACGCCGCTGGATCGCGAAGACATTGTCGCGCTGTCGGAGGCGCTTTACCGGATTCCAAAGAACATTGAGCGGATTGGCGAGCGGTTGCTGGCCTACCGGCTCGAGCCGTGGCAGAACGATTTTCACGCGCAGTGCCAGTTGCTGCAGCGGGCCACGGAAACGATGATCTTCATGGTGAAAAGCCTGCGCACGTTGAAAAACCCGGAGGAGATCCGCGCCAAGAACCAGATCCTCCAATGGCTCGAAGGCGAGGGCGACAAGCTGATGCTGAAATTGATGCAAAAGCTGTTTCTTGAAATGGACAACGTGAAGGAAATCGTCATGCGCAAGGACATCTACGAGCTGCTGGAGAAAACGCTCGATCGGTTTCGCGACGCCGGCAACATCATCGTGCGCATTGTGCTGAAGCACACCTAGGCCCGCGCTGCAGCCCGTTCACTCTCTGTTCTCACAAGCATGAGCACGTTTTTTATCGTGGTGATCCTCGCGGCGCTGTTCTTCGAATACACGAACGGCTTCCACGACGCGGCCAACGCCATCGCCACATCCATTTCCACCCGTGCGTTGCGGCCGTGGCAGGCCTTGGGGATGGCCGGCCTGCTCAATTTTGTCGGCGCGCTCCTGTCCACGTCGGTGGCGGCGACGGTGGCCAAAGGCATCGTGGATCCCAACGTGATCACGTTGCAGGCGGTGTTCGCCGGCCTCATCGGCGCGATCATTTGGAACCTGGTGACGTGGTATTTTGGCATTCCATCGAGTTCGTCGCACTGCCTGATCGGCGGCGTCGTCGGCGCGACTCTGGTCACTTACGGCCACGGTGTGCAATGGGTGGTGATTGGGGAAAAGGTGATCCTGCCGACCGTGTTGTCGCCGCTGATCGGATTTGTCATCGGCATCCTTCTGACAGTGGCGATGGCGTGGATGTTCCGGCGCGTGCCGCATGGCAAGGTGAACAAACGGTTTCGGGCGATCCAGCCGTTCTCCGCGGCGCTGCTGGCGTTGTCTCACGGCCAAAACGATGCGCAGAAAACCATGGGCATCATCCTGCTGGCGCTCGTGGCGGCGCATCAGTTGCCTGCGACAGCCGACGTGCCGATGTGGGTCAAATTCACCTGCGCCCTCGTCATGGCCTTGGGCACGATGTCCGGCGGTAAACGCATCATCCGCACCATGGGCATGCGCATCACCCGCCTGCGCAACGCCGACGGTTTCGGCGCGGAACTGACGGCCTCATCGGTGTTGCTGGCGACCGGCCACCTCGGCTTCCCCGTTTCCACAACGCACGTCATCAGCTCGGCGATCATGGGCGTCGGCGCCACCTACCGGATCAAGGCCGTGCGCTGGGGCATCACGCGGGCCATCGTGCTGGCGTGGGTGTTGACGCTGCCGGCGTCCGCCGCCATCGGCGCGTTCGTGGCTTATCTGCTGAAGGTGCTCGTGCACTACGGGCTGATCGCGCCGCTGTAATGCCCGTTGCAGTTTGGAGGGCGTCCCACTCCCGGTTTTTCTGTCATCGAGGCGGCGAATCATGCACACTGCGGCGCGCCGAGCGCGTGGATCGTTGGAACGAATTTCATCATGAAAACTGTTTCTGCTTTCGAGAAATCGCCGCAGTCAAACCTCAGAAATCTCGCAAAAACCTGCGCCACCGCCGCCATGTGCCTGGCTTGCTGGCTGTTGGCCGCCGCCGCGCCAGCCGCCGATGCCGCGCGCAAACCGAACGTCGTTTTTGTCTTCGCCGACCAGTGGCGCGCACAGGCGATGGGATTTGCCGGCGACCCGAATGTCCACACGCCGACGCTCGACAAGCTCGCCGCGTGCAGCACCCGCTTCGGGATGGCGGTCTCCACTTGTCCGGTCTGCTCGCCGTATCGCGGTAGTTTGCTGACGGGGCAGTATCCGCTGACGCACGGCGTGTTCCTCAACGACGTTTGCCTCAACGACAACGCCGTCTCGCTGGCGCAGGCGTTTCACGGCGCGGGCTACCGGACCGGCTACATCGGCAAGTGGCACGTGGACGGCCACGGGCGGTCGAGTTACATCCCGCGCGAGCGCCGGCACGGGTTTGAGTTCTGGAAAGTGCTGGAATGCACGCACGACTACAACCATTCGCCCTACTACGCCGACGAGGACGTGAAGCTCCAGTGGGAGGGCTACGATGCCGCCGCGCAGACCCGCGAGGCGCAGCGCTACATCCGCGAGCAGGCGGGGCACGGGCCGTTCCTGCTGGTGCTCTCGTGGGGGCCGCCACACGATCCCTACCAGACCGCGCCGGAGCGTTATCAGGCGATGTATGACCCGGAGAAGTTGAAGCTGCGACCCAACGTGCCGGACGAAAACCTCGACAAGACGCGAAAGAAAATCGCCGGCTACTACGCGCACTGCTCGGCGCTCGACGATTGCATCGGCCAGCTCTGGGCCACGCTGCGCGAAACCGGCATCGAGCGCGACACGATCCTCGTCTTCACCGCCGACCACGGCGACATGCTCGGCTCGCACGGCCGGTTTAACAAACAGGTTCCCTACGACGAGTCCATCCACGTGCCGTTCTTCGTGCACTGGCCACAACTCGGCGGCAAGGAACACGTCGTGGCCAAGCCATTCGCGTCGCCGGACATCATGCCGACGCTGCTCGGCCTCTGCGGCGTGGAAATTCCGAAGACGGTCGAGGGACTCGATTTCTCCAAGCACCTGCGCGGCGGGCCGGCGCCCGGCGACGGCGCGGCGCTCATCGCCTGCTACGCGCCGTTCGGCCAGTGGACGCGCAAAGGCGGCGGCCGCGAATACCGCGGCGTGCGCACGGAGCGTTACACCTACGTTCGTTCGCTCGAAGGCCCGTGGCTGCTGTTCGACAACCAGAGCGATCCCTACCAGATGAAAAACCTCTGCGCCGACCCGCAATCGGCGGCGGTGCAGAAGGAACTCGACGCGCTGTTGCAGAAAAAGCTGCGCGACACGCACGACGATTTCCAGCCCGCCGCGACCTACATCGAGAAGTGGCACTACGTCACCGATGCCAGCGGCACGGTGCGGTATACGCAGTGAGGTGGACCAACGGTGGCGTTCACATGTGGCGCGATTTCGCGACGGAGCGTGAGGCGCTGTGTTCGGCATCCTCATCCCTGTCCTTCTCTGGGATGATCGTCGCAAGTTCCTTCTCTACGTCAAGGCCGTATCGGACAGCCAACTGCGCGATATGGATTCCGAATTCCCCTCGCATTTGCCCTAGTGCGTCCATGAAGACCCAGCTTGCCCAGTGGCCGTGCTGATTCGCGGAAGAAATGATCTCGCGATCTTTGCCTTGGACGCGATCTAGGAACTTCCGGCAAGCTGCACGCATCGCTCGCAGGTGTGCCGCCAGTGCATCCGACGTTTGTGTTCGACACAGCTCGGTTGTCAGAAAATGCCTAATCTCGATAACCGACTGAACGCAATGGCTTGGAACCTCAACTTCGCTTGGAGTAAATAGGACGCGGCGATCTTCAAGCGTTGTGACTATACGCCTCGCCGTCGTCACCTCCGGCTCGGGCGGATTCCAAGAGATACCAAAAATCGGGCAACTGATACCCGTAAGTCGCGAAGCGATTTCTTTGAACTTCATCCCGTCATCTCCTTGCAAACATTCTCATTCGCCAACAAGTCACAGGTTTTTGGAAAACGAGCCCGTTCAAACATCTTCAGCGGAAACTGTCACTACGGTGGCGGTGTGTCAAGCGCGCCGGCGAGGAGTTACGGCGAGTCTTTTTGTCCGGTTAATCGTCGGGGCAGCGAGGCGTGTGGAGGTGTTTAGCCGCGTCGCTGGTCAGGCGTGGCCGGCCATGTCCAATGCCACCGTCGGCAGTGGGGGCAGCGCTCGTAACGCTGGCTCCAGAAGTTGACGGCGAGCAGCGGCGGGTCGTAGTCCGCATGGCATTCGGGGCAGTGCCTGCGACCGTAAAACAACGGGCGCAGCGAGGGCCGGCCAAAGACGAAGTAAGCCAGCAAAGCCGCCGCCGCGAAGAAGTAGAACATCAGCCAGCACTGCACCGCGACACTCCAGAACGTCTTGCCGAGCTTGCCGACGTTCCACGCCATCAGCGAGATCGGAAAGTTGCCGAGCCAGTGCGCGGCCGCCGCTCCCGCAAAACCCAGCGCGAACCGCCGCCGCAAGCGCCAGAGCGCCACGGAGAGAAACGCGCTGTGAAACACGCACGTCATCAGCCGCTCGGTCACGTAGCCGCTGAACTGGTAGAACGGCAGCGCGGCGAGCTTTGGGTTGTGGGCCACGCGCCCGGCGACGAACCACATCTCGCCAATCGCAAAGCCGAGGCCGATGGCGAGCGCGTAGCGGACAAAGTTGTCGGCGCGGATGTCGCGGCGGATGACGGGAATCAGCAGCGGCAGGAGTTTGGCAGGTTCCTCGGTCAGCGGCGCGTAGAGCGATCTCAGCCAGGGCAGGAGCGCCGAGTGCGGGCCGAGTTGCGCGGCCAGCCAGTGATCCAGCGGCATGCGGACGCCATAGAAAACGAGCGGCTGGAGCGGCAACACCAAGGCAGCCGCCAGCCACAAGAGCCGCTCATTCGCGGGCATCTTCAGCTTGTGAATCAGCGGCCCGAAGATCCCAATCGCAAGGACGGTCGTGAGAACAGCCGTATAGTAAATGCCGGGCATTTTCAAAAACGCGCGCGATGCCTGTCAGGTGAGATGACCCGGATTGTTGACTGCGAACATCTGCTTCACCGACTCCCGCAACAACACAATGATCGTGAACACGCCGAGCACCGTGCCGAAGGGCATTAAAATGCACTCGACGCCCGCCATGACAAGGCAAAACAAATAATGCTTCCGCCGCGCCAAAAAACGGCCCGCCGTAAGAACGAGAGCCGCGAAGATCCAACCGACAGTGATGAACAACGCGCCGATAATGACAAACCCCCAACCGATGAAGGCGGGCGGTGGAGTTCCTTTGCCCGCGAATTTGTCCGGAGCGAGGACCAAGAACAATCCCACGACAAGATGGATGATTGGGAAGAGCGCAATAAAGCCACCCATCCCGCCCACCACGTAGTGAAAAATCGAGAGCAACTTCAGATGTTCCTCATCCTGCGTCATGTCTTCTCCCTTGGGCTGGCATTCGACTTCCCATTGACCGTTTTCACTTGTGAGACGGCGTAATTTGGACCCTGTCTGTTTTCGCGTCGAGAAGAATTCGCACTGGCGGCGGTGGGTGCGATGGCAGCGACAGACGTGATGGAAGCTTTTGTGGGAACCGGAGAATCGCGCCCGGAGGTCGCAATCCACCTCGTCAGAATGAGCGCGTTGCGCGTTGCGCGCGGCGGCGAACGGTGGCGAGGAAAACGACGAGGCCAAGACCCGTCAGCGCGGCGGCGGACGGTTCGGGGACGATGATGGACTGGACCCAGTCCTGGCGCGCGGAGATGCTGGTGGCGTAGAAACTGGAGGGAATGTTGGTGGTCTGCGGCGTGACGTAGTCCCAATTGGTGCCGTTCGGAGTGTAGAGACCGCCTTGGTCGAAGATGGCGGCGTCGAACCCGACGCCGGTGTTGGTGGTGTTGAAGGGGCCGTCCACAGCAAAGTTGACGCCGGCGAGCGACCAGACGGAGTTTTGCTGGATGAAGACGCCGCCGCCGGAGTCGCCAGACGCCAGCGTGGCTTCGTTAACGCCCGCGCCGTGGTCGAAGTTGGCGTAGAGCAGCGTGGAGCCGTTGTAGTTGATTGTTCCTGTCACAACGTTTTCTCCCCAGCGTTCCGCCGAGTAGCCGAACCACTGCCAGCCTTTCAACTGGCCGTCCACCAAGACCGCCGCCCCGGGGCCGTTGCCGGAGCCAAACACGACGAGCGGCGAGCCGGCTTCGTTGGCGGCGGTGTAGAGCGGCGCCCAAGAGGAGAAGGCCGTGCTCACTTTCCAGATGGCGAGGTCGGAACCGGGATCGTCATAAACGGCCGTGGTGGTGTAACTGGTGCCGTTCAACAAGAACGCGTCGCCGACACTCCCGCCGACATGCTGCCCGGTGATGAAAAAATTCGACGCGATGGGCGTGGCGAGGCAACCGGCCCAGTAGCCTTCGAATTGCCAACCGCTGTTGGCCAGCACACCGGTCGGCGCGGTGGTGTTGTAGGTCAGGTTGGTGGTGGAGTCGAAGATGATGGCGCGGCCGGGCGTGGCCGCGAACCCGAGCGCCAGGAACAAAACGGCAGCGATGTTCCTGAAGAACGCCGCGCGGTGGAAGCTGGCTACATTGTCTTTCACGTCGCCAATCGTTTTGCCTGCTAACGTCTGCTACGTCAAGCGGTCGCTTGCCTCCGCTTCGGCCAGCGCGGCGGGCACACGCGGCGGCAACGCGGCGTAAATGCAGCCCGCGAGCACGATCACGCAGCCGACCAGCCCGCGCACGCCGACTTTTTCGTGAAACATGAACAAACCGACAAAGACGTTGAACACCGGCGTCAGCGTGCCGAGCAACGCGCCTTCGGTGCCGCCGACGTGCTTGTAGGCATAGGTCATCTGCATCTGGCCCGCCACGGCGAACACGCTCAGCGCGATCAGCAGCGCCCAGCCCGTTGGTGAGATGGCGTAGCCTTCGCGCGCCGCCGGCACGCTCACAATGAGCCAGCCGAAGAACGCCTGCGAAAACAGGATTGCCACCGTCGAGTCGGTTTCGCGCAGTTTTTTCACCGACAGGACGGCGATGCCGGACAGCAGCCCGCCGCTGAGTGCCAGCAGGTCGAACCAACTCACGCCGGTGAAATGGCCCGGCGGCACAATGATGAGGTAGAGGCCGGCGAACACCACGAGGACGGTCGCCCACAATTCCTTGCCGATGCGGTCGCCAAGCAGCATCGGCGAAAGCAGACCGGCCCACATCGGACAGGTGTAAACGAGGATCGTCGCCTTGGCCACGCCGATGATGTTGATGGCAAAAAAGAAAAGCACCACCGCCAGCGCGCCGAAGATGCCGCGCGACACGAGCCAGGAACGGTTCACGAACCGCAGCGGCCGGCCCGTCACCACGCTCAGCACCACCACCGCCGCCATGCTGAAGAGGAAGCGGATTTCAGACGTCTTCCACGCGTCCAACCCGGCCACGTCGTGCGCCAGCCGCGCGAAAAGCGCCATCAAGCTGAACATCACCGTCGAGGCGATGGTCCAGAGCACACCGCTCAAGTGGTCGCGATTCATGTTCGAGGCGTGACTGTAGATGGATTCGGCTGAAGCAGGCCAGCGGAAATTCCGGCTCGCTCCGGTGGGCGGGAGCAGAAATGGCGCGCCGCGGCCGCGACGAACGCTACAGTTTCGCCGCTTCGACCAGTTGTTTGAGCCGGGTCAGGTATCGCGCGCCGAACGCGCCCTCGACGACGCGGCGGTCGCAGCCGAGCGAGAGCCGCACGATGTGGCGCGGCAGAATCGCGCCCGACACGACGACCGGTTCCTGGCGGATGGCGCCGATGGCAAGCACGGCCGTCTGGCCGGGCCAGATGACGGCATTGAAAACTTCCACGTCGAACATGCCGAGGTTGGTGATCGTGAAGTTGGCGTCAATGGCGTCGTGCGCATTGAGTTTGCCTTCGCGCGCCTTGGCGGCGAGGTCGGTCAGTTCGTCCGCAATCTGTTTCAGCGTTTTGCTTTGGCAGTTGTGCAGCACGGGCCACGCCATGCCGTGCGGGGTGTCCACGGCCACGGCAATGTTCGCGGATGTGTTGGGCCGCCAACTCCGGCCCAGGAAGGTCGCGTTGACTCGCGGATGGTCCACCAGCGCCTCGGCGCTGAGTTTGATCATGATGGCCGTGATGCGCGGCGCATCTTTGCGAGCCTTGCGCCAGGCGATCAGATGCGTCGCGTCGGCGACCACGGTGATGTTGTATTGCGGAATGTCCCGGTGCGCCTGCGACATGCGCTGCGCCAGCACTTGCTCGGCGGGACTGAGGGGAATCTGTTTGGTCGCCGTCCCGGCGGCTTCCGCGGGCGGCTCCGCAGGGCCGGTCTTCAGATGCGCAATCGCGTCCTCAACATCCCGCACAATGATTCGGCCGCCGGGACCGGTGCCGGATAATCCTTCAACCTGCACGCCACTGGCCATGGCGAGCCATCGCGCGCGGTCGGTGATGGGGATGCGCTTGGACGGCGCGGGTCCCGCCAGAGTTTCCTCAGCCGCCGCGGCTTCTTCCTCGGCGGCCTCATCGGGTTGTTCTTCGGCGGCTTCCTCCGCCTCGGGCTCGGGTTGGTCGTCTTCGATGATGCCGAGAACATCGGACACCGCGACCTCGGTGCCGGTATCACAGAGAATCTCGCCCAACATTCCCTCGACCTGGCTCTCGATTTCGAGGATCGACGTCGGCGTTTCAATCTCCAGGACGACCTCCGTCTTCTGGATGTAGTCCCCGATTTCTTTGTGCCACCGGCCGATGATCACCCGCTCGCCCGTTGGAACTCCTTCTGGAAGTGTTAACTCGTATCTCATGCAGCGCTCCACTCGCCAGCTTTCACTATACTTTACTACTCTACACCGGAAATCGCCATCTGCCCACCGAAATTTTTCTTCGGAAGGTTTTGGACGCGAGGATGCTACCAATCTCATCCTCCTCCATTGACTGTGAGACTTAAACACCGCGGGTGGATTTTGGTTGCGTCGCGCGAACGCAATCCTTGTGCGCCTCCAACAGAACGAATCTGGCCTTGCGCCACGGCCGTTACGGCGGTCCGAACAAACTCACGCCGGCAGGCGCCTGGCCGCCGCTGGTGTCCACGATGACCTTTCGCGCCTTCGCCAGGCATTGCTCCAGCGTTTCCAGGTACAGACGGTGGCGCGTGTCGGCGGGCGCGGTCTGGTATTTCGCAAAAACGTCCCGCACCCGTTGCGCGGCGCCGTTGGCGGTTTCGGTTTTCTCCTGCCGATAGGCTTCGGCGAGCCGCTCGACGCGATACGCTTCGCCTTCCGCTTTCGGGATGAGGTCGTTGGCGTAGCCGTGCGCCTCTTCCAACAGCCGGAACCGGTCGGCCTTGGCGCTGACCACGTCGTTGAACGCCGCGGCCACCTCCGGCGGCGGATAGACGCGCTGGATGTTCACCGAGTTGATGCTGACGCCGGCGCGATAACCGGCTGCCAGTTTCGCCAGCCGTTCCTGCACGCGTTGCTGGATCTCGACGCGCTTTTCGTAAAGCACTTCCTCGACCGGCATCCGGCCGACGACTTCGAGGAGCGCGTTCTTCGCCGCCGCTTTCAACAAATCCTCCGGCGCCACGCTGCCGAAAAGATAATCGCGCGGCTCGGCGATGTTGTATTGCACCACCAATTCGACGTTGACGATGTTCTGGTCGCCGCTGAGCAACTCGACCTCCGCCGGCGCCGGCGTCCAGCCGGTCACCTGTCCCGCCAGGGCGACGCCGAGGCCGAGCCGTTTCGTTTCGCGCGCCTTCAGCCGCGTCACCGACTCGCACGGCCACGGCAGCTTGACGTGGATGCCCGGCGGCACGCGGTCGTCCACGACGCGTCCGAACCGCACCAGCACGCCCTCTTCGTCGGTCGTGATCATGAAGACCGATGTCGCCAGCCAGCCGACGACCGCCAGCGTGAATATCCAGCGGAGCGGTTTCACTTCGTGTCCTTTGGCGCTGCGAGCGCGGCCGGGCGGTTGCCGAGCGCCTGCGAGCCTTCCGTCAGCAGCTTGAGAAAATCGCTTTCGCTGCCCAGCACCAGCGTCGTGTTTTCCTTCAACGTGTTGCGATACGCGTCGAGCGTTCGCAAAAAACGGTAGAACTCCGGGTCGAGGGCGATGGCCGAGTTGTAAATTTCAATCGCCTTCGCGTCGCCTTCGCCTTTGAGCGTCTCGGCTTTGCGGTTCGCTTCGGCGAGAATGGTTGTCTTTTGTTTGTCGGCCTCGGCGCGAATCTTCATCGCCTCCTCCTGGCCCTCGGCGCGGAATTGTTTCGCCTCGCGCTGCCGCTCCGCGCGCATCCGCTCGAACACCGCGTCGCGATTCTGCGCCGGGAAACCGAGCCGCTTGATCCGCACGTCCACCACCTCGATGCCGTAACGCTCCATCGCCGTCTCGCCGCACTTGGCGCGAAGGCCGCTCGAAAGCTCGTCCAGCTTCATTTCCTCCGGCTTCGTCGAAAGCAGCGCCGCCAGCGGCGTCACGCCGAGTTTCGAACTCAGTTCGCTCCAGAGCACGTCGCGCAACCGCATCTCCGCGCCGAGCGCGTCGCGCACGGCCAGAAGAAATTTTTGCGGCTGGGCGATTTTCCATGCCACGAAACTCTGCACGACGATGTTTTTCTTGTCCTGTGTCAGAAATTCCGACGGTGTCGCGTCGTAAAGCCGCACGCGTTTGTCGAACCGCAGGATGCCCTCCCACGGCCACTTCAATCCGAGGCCGGCGGCGTCGAGGGTGCGCACCGGTTTGCCGAACAGCGTGACGATGACGCTCTCGCTCTCGCGCACGGTGAAGAAACAGGTCCAGATCGCCACGACGACAACCGCGGCGATTTTCAGCCAGCAGAAAAATGTCAGTTTGCGTTTCATGTCACTCCTCGGGCATTGCCGGCCGGGCCGGCGCGGTCGCGGGCTGCGCGGCCGGACCCAACAGCGCCTTGAGCCGTTCGTTCAACAGATAGATCTGGCCCTTGCTGCGGCGGTCCACGACGTAAAGCTGCTGGCTCGGCAGAATCTCCTCCATCAACTCCAGATAGAGCCGTTCCGCGTGTGCCGCGCGCTGGTCGCCGAGCGGCTTCACCGTCGCCGCGAACCGCTCCGATTTGCCGCTGCTGTCGGCGATTTTCGCGTCGCGCGCCGCGGTGGCGGCCGTCACGGTGTTCGTTGCCGCGCCGCGCGCCAGCGGCAATTGTTCGTTGCGATAAGCCTCCGCTTCATTGATGACGCGGCTCCTTTCCTCGATCGCGCTCGCCACGTCGCGGTAGGCGTCCACCAGTTTGATCGGCGGATGCACGTCCTGCAACCGCACGCCTTGCACCTCGATGCCCGCGCCGCACGCGTCGAGCCGTCGCTGCAAATACTCGCGCACGCTCCGCTCGGTCGCCGCGCGGCCGGTCGTCAACATCTCCTCCGCCGTCGCGCGGCCCGCGGCGTTGCGTAGCGCCGCCTCCGCGAGCGCCTTCACCAGCGCCGGCGGATCCGTCGTCGCGAACAAATACGCCACCGGGTCCTTGTCCACGAAATGAATGACCATTGTCACCGCCACGAAATTTTCGTCGCCGACGACCGTGGTCGCTTCCTCCGGCACGAACTGGAAGCCGCCCTTATGTTCGTAGTTCCACTCGTAAGCCGTCGGCTCCGTCAGCAACGCGGCCGCTCCCGCCTGCGCCACCGGCCAGAGTTGCCACCACGGCCGCGCGACCGCCGCCGGCTCGACGGTGCGCAAACCGATTTGCACGCGCTGCACGCGGCCCGGCAACACGCGCGGCACTTCGTCGCACGGCCACGGCCAGACGTAATGCAATCCCGGCTCCAGCACCGCCTGCTTCTTTCCGAAATGCAGCCAGACGCCGACTTCGTCCGGTTGAATCACCGTCAACCCCGTCGCGAGCCAGCCGGCCGCCAGCAACGCCGCCGCCGCGCCGCGCACGCCGCTCGTGTGGTTGCGGCCAAACGCCACGATGGCATCCGCGAGTTGCCTCAGTTCTGCCGCTTCCCGTTTCCACGCCGCCGCAAGTTTCACGGTCCAGTCGCCGCTCCCGAGCAGTCGCAACGAGTTGCAGACGACGAGCAGCGACGCGATTTGATGCGTGATGGCCGCGCCAATCGGGCCGATCCAGCCTTGCGACGCCGCGAAGACCGCCGTGCCGTTGAAGCCGATGGCGAACCACCAGATGTTGCGATGAACGGTCGCAACGACGCGCCGGCTGAACTCAATGGCGAACGGGATTTGTTTCAGGCTGTCGCTCATCAGCACGACATCGGCGGCCTCGAGCGTGATGTCGGCGCCCAGCCCGCGCAACGCCACGCCCACGTCCGCCGCCGCCAGCGACGGCGCGTCGTTGATGCCGTCGCCGCACATCAGCGTTGGCAGGCCGCGCTGCTGGAGCGCGCGAATGCGGTCCACCTTGTCCGCGGGCAGCAATCCCGCGCCGACGTCAGCGATGCCGAGCCGCTCGCCGACGGCGCGGCCGACGCGCTCGTTGTCGCCGGTCAGCAACAGCACGTGCTCGACGCCGAGGCCGCGCAATCGCGCGATGGTTTCCTTCGCGTCGTCGCGCGGCGTGTCCATCATCGCGATGACGCCCGCGACCGTCCCGTTGGCCGCGACCAGCACAACGGTGTTGCCGGCTTCCTCCAGCCGCGCGAGTTGAGCATCAGCCTCCGCGGGGATCGCGATGCTGCGCTGCTGGAAAAGCTGGCGATTACCGATCGCAACGCGCCGGCCGTCGCACTCCGCGATCATGCCAAGACCCGGCACGGCTTCGAAATGTTCCGCTCGCTTCAGCACAATCCCGCGCCGCTTCGCCTCGGCGACGATGACCTGCGCCAGTGGATGCTCGGAGTGCGACTCGGCTGTCGCCGCCAGCGCGAGCAGTTCGCGCTCGTCGTGCGCGAACGCGACCACCTCGACCACCCGCGGTTTGCCGGCGGTAAGCGTGCCGGTCTTGTCAAAGACGACGGCGCGGACGCGGGCGAGTTGTTCGAGATAGACGCCGCCTTTGACCAGCACGCCGGCGCGGGCGAGCCGGCCAATGCCCGCCGCGATGCCCGTCGGCGTCGCCAGCACCAGCGCGCACGGGCAGGCGACGATCAGCACGCTGACGGCGCGAAGCAGCCGCGCGCCAAAATCGCCGCCGGAAAAAAGAAACGTCGCCAGACCCAGCACCAGCACCGTGGGCACAAACCAGACAGCCCACCGGTCGGCGCGCTGATGGACAACCGCTTTCTTTTCCTCCGCTTCCTCGACCAGATGGATGATCCGGCCGAGCGTCGAGTCCTCGCCGACGGCGGTCACGCGCACGTCGAGCGAGCCGACCTGGTTGATCGTGCCGGCGAAAACCTTGTCGCCGGTTGTTTTGCCGGCCGGGATGCTTTCGCCGGTAATGGCGCTTTGGTCCACCGCCGACGAACCGCCGGCTACTTCGCCGTCCACCGCGATGCGCTCGCCGGGTCGCACCTCCACGATGTCGCCGGGTCGGATGTCCGCGAGAGCGGTTTCCACCCATTCGCCACCGCGCCGGACGCGAGCCGAGCGCGGCGCCAGCCGGATGAGTTTCGCGATCGCGCCGCGCGTGCGGTCCACCGCCAGTTCTTCGAGCCAGCCGCCGACGAGCATGATGAAAATGACCTCGGCGGCGGCGAAATACTGGCCGATGGCCAGCGCGGCGCAGGCGGCGACGGCGATGGCGAGGTCGCTGGAGATTTCGCGGTGGAGCAGACGCCAGACGGCGTCGCCAAAAATCCGGTAGCCGCCAAGGAGCGCAACGAGCACGGCGATGTCGAACGGGCCGGCGTTTTTAATCCAGCCGAACCAGTAAAGCACGAGCAGCGCGCCGATGGCGGCGATGAAAAGCGGCTTGCTGAGTTGTTTCCACGACATGGGCATGGTTGACGTGCTGCGCTGTCTATATCAGAATGCCGCCACGGCTGCAAAGTTTCGTCCCATGCAACGCAATTTTATCACCGTCGTGACACTGCTGCTGATCGGGGCGGGCGTGTGGTTCGCCGCCCGCCAACGGCCGGCGGACTCCGCCATAGCCGCCGCGACACCGGAGGACGCCATCCACGCCATGCTCGACGCCAGCCGGCGCGGCGACGCGCGGGCTTATCTCGATTGTTTCACCGACGCGATGCGTCCGCAGCTCGACGCGACGCGGCAGCAGATGGGCGAGGCGCGATTCCGCGAATATCTGACGGAGTCGCAGGCGCCGGTGATGGGCGTGGCCACCACGAAACTGGCCGAGACGCGGCCGGACCTGGCGCGCTACGAGGTGGAATTTGTCTTGCGCGACAAGAACCAGCGCCAGACCGTCGAGTTGAAGAACGAAGGCGGCCGGTGGCGGATTGATTCGATGAGCCAGGCGGTTTATATGAAACCGGCGATTCCCTACGGGACGAAAGTTTTCGACGAACCGGCGGCGACCAACGCGCCGCCATCGCGCAAGGCAGGAACGGTCAACTAAGGAACTATCATGAGCAAATCGGATGGCGGACTTCGCAGGCTTCACGGCCGCGGTGCGTGTCTTCAAGGGAAAATCGTTATCGCCGGCCCATGCAGCGTGGAGTCGGAGCAGCAAGTCATGGAGACCGCGCTGAAACTCGGCAAGTTGGGCGTCAGCGCGTTGCGCGGCGGCATCTGGAAACCGCGGACCCGCCCCGGCTCGTTTCAGGGAGTCGGCGAGATCGGTTTGCCGTGGCTCAAGGCCGCCGGCAGGGCGGCGAAGCTGCCGGTGGCGTGCGAGGTGGCTTATCCGGCGCACGTGGACGCTTGTCTCACGCACGGGATTGACATCCTGTGGATCGGCGCGCGCACGACGGTCAATCCATTTTCCGTCCAGGCGCTGGCGGATCGTTTGCGCGGCGTGGATCTGCCGGTGATGGTGAAGAACCCCGTCAACCCGGACCTCGAACTGTGGCTTGGCGCCATCGAGCGGTTGCATCGCGCCGGCGTCACCAAGATCATCGCGGTGCATCGCGGCTTCTCGACGGCGCGCCAGACGATCTACCGCAACGAACCGATCTGGCGGATTCCGCTGGAGCTGCGCCGGCGGATGCCGCACGTGCCGCTCATTTGCGATCCCAGCCACATGGGCGGTACGCGGGAATTGCTCAAGCCGATCTCCCAAGAGGCGCTCGACCTTCTTTATGACGGACTCATGATCGAAGTGCATCCGCGTCCGGAAAAGGCGCAGAGCGACGCAAGCCAGCAAATCACTCCCAAGCGCCTTCGCAGCCTGCTGGCCGGCCTGATCCTGAAGAAGGAAAACACGCTGGTGCGGGATTACATCAGCCACATCGCCGCGCTCCGTAAGGAGGTGGACGGCCTCGATCACCAGCTTCTGGATTGTTTGGGCCAGCGGATGGAGATCGTGCGCCAGATGAGCCACTGCAAGGAGAAATACGGCGTCTCCTCCTTTCAGCCGCATCGTTGGAGCGACATCGTCAGAGACCGGACCCGCTACGGCTCGGCTCACGCGCTCGATCAGGATTTCGTCATGGAAATCTTCGACCATATCCACGAGGAAGCCATTCGACTGCAGGAGCGGGAAACGGACGTGATTCCGCCGGAGCCGGTGACGCACAAACACATCCGCCGCCCGCACAGAATCGTCGCCGCTGCCGAGCGGCGCTAGCCCGGTATTTCACACGTCCCGTAGCCGCCGACGTAAGTCGGTGGCGGGATCGCGCCCGGCAACGCGTCCGCCGACTGACGCCGGCGGCTACGGCCGGTCGGCGTTTCGCGTGTGAACGATGCGCCCTAGTCCGCCTTGTCCCACGCGGGGCGGTGGTGCGGGAACTCGGCCTTGAAATCGCCGAGGCTCGACCAGTGGAGATGTTTGTTGAGGTCCACCTCGGCGACGGCGACGGTACCCCACTTGTCCGCCTGCGCGGCAGTCAGGCCTTCGTGATCGAAGACGGCAGAGATCATCCACTTTGACGACGGGTCGGTATAGGTGCTGCTGACGACATACACGTGGTTCTCGCAAGCGCGCGCGGCGCCGAGCAGCGGGTTGCAGCCCCAGACCGGCCACGCGATCACCTCCGCGCCGCGGTTGCTCAACCGCCGCGCGACCTCCGGGAAAAATCCATCGTAGCAAACCATCATCGCGACCTTGCCGAAACGCGTGTCGAACACCGGATACTCGTGACCCGGCTGGACGCCCGCCTCGATCTCGCCGCGCGGGAGCGTCACCTTGCGGTATTTGCCGGTGAGCTTGCCGTCGGGGCCGATCAAGGCGGCGGTATTATAGATGAGGTGTCCCTCGCGCTCGACGAGCCCGGCGACGATGTAGAGGTTGTGCTGCTTCGCGAGTGTGCCGAAGTATTCCGTCGAGGGACCGGGCACCGGCTCGGCGGCGTCGGCCATTTTCAAACCGGTGTTGGCATAGGTGAGCGTTTCGCCGAGCACGACGAGGTCGGCTTTTTGTCGCGCGGCTTCCTCGATCATCGGCGCATACAGCCGGCAGTTTTCCGCCGGCGTCTTGCCGCCGCGCGGCCGGAAATGCACCGTCGCCAGCCGCACGATGCGCGGCGCGGGCGCGGCGGCCTCGGTCAACGACACGTCGCTCCACTCCACTTTGGCGCGCGCGGCCCAACGCAGATGCAGTTCCACGACGGCGCGCGTCGCCGCTTTTGGCGCGTGGTAGATGTCGGAAACTTCCGTCCAACCATGCGCGTCGGTCGCCTTGTCGGCCGGATACTCCGGCTCGGAGCGCGTCGGTTTGCCGGCCTGGAAACCGCGCGTCTCCGGCGCGTCGAGCAACGCGGGCTTGCCCTTATCGTCGAGCCAGATCACGCGGGCCACCACGCTGCGGCGCGGCACGGGGACGTTCGTGATCTTGCGCAGCACGCAGAAGCGGTAGCACTGGCCGCCCTTGACCGGGAAGGTTTTCTGCCACCAGCCCGCAAGACCTTCGCGCGCGTCGGCCTGGATGGTGAAGCTGCCGGTGTGATCCGGCCCGCCTTTCGGGTTGAACCCGAACGCCGGCTGGATTTCCTCGCGCGGCGAGGCCGTAGCCCAGCCGTCCGGCACGGCCGTGGCGGCGTGGAGCAGAGCGGCTGGCGCGAGCACGCCGAAGAGGATGAGAAGCAGGTTGCGCAAGAGTTTCATAGCAAAGCCCTAGTTGAGTTCGGCGCATCAAAACACCGAAGCGCGTGAGATGTCAAACCCCGCCTCGCCTGGGTGCGCGGGCACCCTGCCCGCCGGCGTCCGGCGGTGCGGCGTTGACGCGGGCGGGCGCATCGCGCACCATCGCCGCAATGTTTGGACGCGAACAAATCGGCTACGTGCTGGCGCTGCTCATGGACATGTGCATGATGGCGACGCTGTTCTTTGCCGTGCCGCGGCGCGCGGCGGACGCCGGGATGGACGCGGTGCATCTGGGATGGCTCAGCGGCGTGTTCTTCGTCGTTTACGGCATCGTGTCGCCGCTGGCGGGCAAACTCTCGGACCGGTTCGGGCGGATGCCGTTCATGGTGGCGGGACTGGTCGTGGCGGGCGCGATGATGTGGGCGTGCGCGTATGAAACGCGGTATGCGGCGCTGCTGGTGCTGTGCGGCGCGGCGGGGGCGTCGGCGGCGGTGTTCTGGCCGCCGCTGATCGCGTGGTTCAGCGAGGGCCGGCGCGGCGCGACGCTGGTGAAGGTGCTGGGGATTTACTGCATCTGCTGGAACATCGGGCTGGGCGCCGGCTCGGTGGGCAGCGGCAAACTTTACGAAGTGGACCCGTGGTGGTCGTTCGCGGTGTTCGGTACGATCACGCTCGCGGCGCCGCTGCTGTTCCTGTTGCGCACGCGCGCGGCGTCGGGCGAGGACAACGCCATGCCCGTGCCCGTGAACCATGCGACGGCGCAGCATTTCATGTGGGCGGGATGGCTGGCGAACCTGACGGTGCTGGTGGGCTTCGGCGCGGTGCAGGCGATGTTCCCGCAACTGGCGACGCACCTGGGCGTGCGTCCCTCGCTGCACGGGCAAATGTTCGGCGCGTCGCGCATGGCGGCGGTGGCGGCGTTTCTGGTAATGGGCTGGTCGCACTGGTGGCATCACCGGACGTGGCCGCTGGTGGCGGGCTACGCCGCGGGCGTGGCGGGCGCGCTGGTCATCGCGCTCACGTCGAGCGTGCCATTGTTCTTTATCGGCTTCGTCGTGCTGGGATTCATCAACGGCGCGGTGTATCTGGCGAGCATCTTCTACGCGCTGGAGGCGTTCGAAGGCAAAGCGGCGGGCGCGGGCTGGACGGAAATGGTGCTGGGCGCGGGCAGTTTTCTCGGACCGGTGGCGGCGGGATTTGTTGGCGAGGCGTGGGGCTTGCGCGCGCCGTATTTTTTTGCGGCGATCCTGTTCGTGGGTGGAGTGATCGCGCAAGTCGGGGTAATGGGTCGGTCAAAGCGAGCGAGAACCATTGGGTAAGGCGAGGCGTCCCGCCGAGCCGCCACACGAGACTGATCCGTTGCAAGTCGGGCTGGATTTTGCAGGCTGGCAGAGGTAACAAGGCAGAAGTTAGGAGTCAGGAGTCAGAAGGCGGAAGGCGGAAAGCAGAAGGCAGGATGCAATTATGGCAAACAACCCTTTTTCAATTCAAGAACGCGACGCGGCGCACGGGCCGGAGATCGTGCTCGGCGACGCGCAGGCGAAAACCACCGCCGTCGTGCTGCCGCGCGCGGGCTTCAACTGCTCTCGTTTCACCCTCGCCACCGGCGAAGGCGCGCCGGTGGAGTTCATCGCCGGCCCGGCCGACCCGGAGCAACTCAAGACCGGCGGCAGCGGCTTTGGCTGGCCGATCCTGTTTCCGTTTCCGAACCGCATCGCACGGGGCGAGTTCACGTTCGGCGGCAAGACGTACCGCGTGCCGGTGAAATCGAAAACCTCCAACGCCATCCACGGCTTTGTCCTGAACCGCCCGTGGCGCGTGAAGACGACGAGCGCGGACGCGGCGGGCGCCGCCGTCACCGGCGTCATCAGCAACGAGTTTGACGACGCGCTCAAGGAGCACTGGCCGTGGCCGTGCCGGCTCACCGTCACCTACCGGCTGCAAGGCCTCGCGCTCGCCATGGAAGCGGTCGCGGAAAACCTCGGCAGCGAGCCGATGCCGTTCGGGTTCGGCGTGCATCCGTATCATCCGTTGCCGCTGACGCCGGCCGGAACGCGCGGCCGTTGCCAGGTCCAGGTGCCGTGCCGCGAGCGGATGGAACTGACGCCCGATTGTCTGCCCACCGGCAAATGCGAGCCGGCCACGTGGCAAAAAATGCGTCCGCTGGGCGACACGAACCTCGACGACGTCTTCACCTCGACGCAACTCGACGCGCGCGGCTCGGCCTGCGTGCTGCACGATCCCGATTCGAAATACGAAGTGGTGCTGCACGCCGACACCGCTTTCCGGCACTGGGTCGTCTATGCGCCGAAACGCCCCGTCATTTGCTTCGAGCCTTACACCTGCCTCACCGACGCGTTCAATCTCCACGCGCGCGGCGTGGCCGACACCGGCTTCGCGGTGCTGGAGCCGGGCAAACCGTGGCGCGGCGTCGTCACGATGCGCGTGAAACCGTTGTGACCAAGATGGACTGGACTCCTTACGGCCCGCACGCGGCACTGGTGCGTTTCGCGGACAAGGCGGGCAACGAAGCGTTCGCGCAAGCCGTCGCGATCCGCGCGGCGCTCGAGCGCAATCCGCCGGAGGGATTGCTGGAGTTCGTGCCGGCCTACACGACGGTGTTGCTGGAGTTCAGCGCGCGCGAAGTGCCGAACCTCACCGACGCGATGCCGGACATTCTCGAACAGCTCCAAATGGCCGCGACCCTCACACTGCCGCCGGCGCCGGTGAAGGAAATTCCCGTCATCTACGACGGCCCGGACCTCGAACGCGTCGCCCGCGCGCACGACCTGACGACGGCGGAGGTTTGCCGGCTGCACGCGGAGCCGATTTACAAGGTTCATCTGCTCGGCTTCGCGCCGGGTTTTCCGTATCTCAACGGTCTGGACGCGCGACTGCACACGCCGCGGCTGGCGACGCCGCGCACGCGCGTGCCGGCCGGCTCGGTGGCCATCGGAGGCGGGCACACCGGCATCTACACCGTGGACACTCCCGGCGGCTGGAACATCATCGGGCACACGCCGGTGAAAATTTTCGACCCGACCCGCCGGTCGCCCGACGGCGGCGAGGAAGCGATGTTCCTGCTCAAGCAAGGCGACCGCGTGAAGTTTGTGAAAAGCAACGGAGGGAATCAGTGAACAGTTGTCAGTGGACAGTGGACAGTAACCAGTGGTCAGTTGTGAGGAACCTGTTGCGAATCGCTTCCCGCTTCCCACTGTTCACTGTCCACTGTCCACTGTCCCCTACCCTCTACCCACTGACATGAGCGCCCATCTACTTGAAGTTCTCGACCCGGGACTCGGCGCGACGTTCCAGGACCGCGGCCGCGTCGGCTGGCGGCGGTTCGGCGTGCCGCCGGGCGGCGCGATGGACGATCACGCAGCAAGCTGGGCGAATGTGCTGCTCGACAATCCACCGGACGCGCCGGTGGTGGAGTTGCTTCTGCAAGGCGCGCGGTTCCTGGCGTTGCACGATTGCTGGATCGCCGTCTGCGGCGCCGACGCCGAAGCCAGCGTGCCCACATGGCGCGCGGTGCGGCTGCGCGCGGATGATGAGGTCCGGTTTCCGCACAACCGCAGCGGCGTCTGGACGTATCTGGCGGTGGAAGGCGGTTTCGACGCGCCGCGGCTGCTCGGCAGCGCGAGCGTTTACACGCGAGGCCGGCTGGGCACGCCGCTGGTTCGCGGCGATATTTTGCTGAACACGCCGGGCGCGCCGTTCCAACTGCCGGCGTACGTCGCGGGGCGCAGCCTGGCGTGGGAGGAACGACGCAACTACGACGCCACGCCGCTGCTGCGCGTGTGGCCGGGACCGCAGTGGAGCCAGTTCAGCGAGGCCGACCGCGCCGCGTTCCTCGACCAAACGTGGACCGTGACGCCGCAGAGCGACCGCGTCGGATACCGGCTGTCGGGCCAACCGCTCACGCCGGGCCGATGGCAGATGATCAGCGAGCCGTTGCGCGTCGGCACGGTGCAGGTTCCCGACGACGGCCGGCCGATCGTGATGATGCGCGACGGGCCGACGGTGGGCGGTTATCCCAAACTCGGCGTTGTGGACGCGCACGACGTGGCCCGCCTGGCGCAATGCCGGCCGGGACGGGGCTTGAAGTTTCGGATGGCCGTGTGATTGGGGATTTGTAACTCGCAACTCGTAACTCGTAACTCGTAATTCGTGATTCGTGATTCGTAATTCGTGATTGGTAATTGGTAATTGGTAATTGGTAATTGGTGATTCGTACAGGACACATCTTCAGGGCGCGTTGCCCAAATGTTCTGTTTAGCTTAAAACTACGCCGGTTCTGGCGGAGAGCGCCGGAGGCGCGCCAGAAAATAGCCCACGGCGCAAGCCGTGGGATTCATGACCCGAAAAACATTAGCCCCGTCAGGGGCGGCAGAAAACGCGCACCGATAAATGATTTCTTTCGCCCCTGCCGGGGCTTGCTTTCCTCGTCACGAATCCCACGGCTTGCGCCGTGGGCTATTATCTAACGCCGCTCCGCGGCTGGAACGGATTGGGCAACACGCGCCCTTCACACGTGCCGTGATCAAGTTCCAGAGGCAGAACGAAGCATCCCCGCTGAACCGTAACCGCTCACGTTCCAAGGGGCCGCGACTCGCCCTACCGGGTGGATGCGCATGCTTGAATGCGACCGGCCCTCTCACCGCCCTCCGCAAAGGATTGACGAATCCCGATTCACCGATTACGAATCACGTCTCACGAATCACGACTTCCGAGCATGAAACTCGATCTCAACTGCGATCTCGGCGAAGGCGAGGCGTTGGTGCGCACGCGGGCACTGATGCGCTGGATCACGTCCGCGAACGTGGCGTGCGGCGGTCATGCCGGCGATCTCGGCACGATGAAGGCGTGTGTGGCGATGGCTTCGCAATTCTGCGTGAAGCTCGGCGCGCATCCGGGACCGTTGAGCCGCGGCGATTTCGGCCGGACGCCCGTCAAGATCACGCCGGACGAAATGGAACTGCTGCTGATCCAGCAGGTCGGCGCGCTGGAGCGCCTGGCGCGCGCCGAGGGCGTGAAGCTCCATCACGTGAAACTCCACGGCGCGCTCTATCACGCGAGCGAAACCGACGGCGCGGTCGCGCGGCGCTACGTCGAGACCGTGAAACGCTGGTGGCCGGGCGCGAAGATCTACGCGAAGGCCGGCAAGCGCGTGGCGGCGCTGGCGCGGCGCGCGGGCGTGACGGTGTGGGAGGAGGCTTACATTGACCGCGGCTATCGCAACGACGGCTTCCTGGTGCCGCGCGGCGAACGCGGCGCGCTCTGGACCGACATTGACGGCGTGGTGGAGCGCGTCTGCCTGTTGCTGGCCAGCGGCGTGATCGCCACCGAATCCGGCCAGCGGTTGCCGTGCCGTCCGCGAACCCTCTGCGTCCACTCCGACACGCCGAACGCCGCCTTCCTCGCCCGCGCCGTGGCCCGCCTGCTGCATCGCTGCGAGCGGTGATGACAAGACGGCGTTGAACCGCTGTCTAAATCATTAGCAACGTGTGCGGCAACCGGCAGCGCTGGTGTCCCGGCTTCAGCCGGCGTTTTTATTATGACAGTCCACCGCCTGGAGGCGGGACGCCAACTCTGGCGGCGGGAACGCTGACACCTTTCACTTCTTTAACGATCCCTCTTTCAGCACTGCCCACACATGGAATGAAGACAGTATTTGTCGTTTCTCCTCCTCCGTAAACCGCCAAGGTTGACGGCAACAGTAGATTCGTGGTGTGGACAAGGCTCGACTGTGGATGCAGAACTGCCATCCCCTGCCATTATCAATCACGGAATATTCAACTGAATCAGCATACTGTGAGCGTGGAATGTCTGGAATATATGCCGTCACTAGTTGCGAGAGGTTCGTGGCGGGTGAGTGATGGTCGTCCTCGTATTTGCACAATGCAGCCACCACGGGAAAATATGCGTCGTGTATTGCGTCCTCAATAAGCAATTGGTTGACTCTTGGATAAACACACAAAGCAACCGACACAATCAACCCACTCAGACAGATGCCTCCAATAGCCAATCCCCGCCCCAAAAGTTGCCCCTGGTGTGAGCGGATAATGCAAAGCGCAACGATCCCTATGATGATGGATGCTGGAAAAGACACAAAAGCGCCATACACGATGACGTGACCAATGGCCCCGGCTACCGCTTCAGGCTCTGCCACCCCCTGCAAGAAGCCGAGGAGAACGAGGAGTATTGGCACCCATGCTCCCAAGACAAGACTCGCCATTGCCAATTTCGATCTGCGTGGCTTGGACAACTGTGAATTGTCCGGTGGTGGGGTCATGGCGTTGGGGGTCACTTCTTCTCCTGCGGCTGGCCGATAGGCATGTTCGTCCCTTGTCTTTTTCCTGGTTCTTTGTAGTCCTGCATATCGACTCCTTGAATGGCGGCCGATCATACGCTTTGGGGCTGCGGTTGCCAGAGCAAACGGTTCAAAGGGGGCGTCCTGCAATCGTTGCGCCGGCATGGGGAGGCGGCGCGGGCGAGAGCGACCTACCAAAAAATAAGCAAATTTCTCTTGCCGTATAGAGAAAATTCATATATTCTGCGCCCGACATTGAATTCGCGCCGGGAGGCGAAAGGCAGATGAAGTTGGGATATAGGGAGACGGCCATGAGAGAAGGCGCAACGGGCTGCCCATGCCGTAGCGCAGGTTTCCAACCTGCCGTGTCGCGGATTTCCAATCCGCAGGTCTCCTGCCAACGAAACGCAGATTGTCGTGCGCGGGCACTGCCGGCTGGAAGCCGGCGGTATTCACCACGTTTCACGTGGCGAGGGTTGGAAACCTGCGCTACACACCAGCTCACCGACCCAATCCAGTTCGATCCGACCAGATCCGACCAGATCCGACTGGAACCGACCAAAACCGACTGAATCCGACCGTATGAAACCCGTTGTGGATTGCAATTGCACGAGGGCTGGAGCGGCAAGGTGGATCGACTGCATCGGGAGGTTTACGGAAAGACGAATGGCTGCGCTGGATGAACGATTCCGCCTATCCATGAACCTGTCAGCCAGAGCTGCGTCAAGAGATGTTCCTGTCCTACGCTGTAGTGGAAGACACAAACGACATTGTTTCTGGCACTTCAAATGAAGCCGAAGGCTCTGGACTGCTGTAGGAACTACAGCTTTTGCCGCTGGCGCCGTTGGTGGGCTGACAGCGAAAGCTGCGATGCTCGCAGCAGTCCAGAGCCTTCGGCTTCATGTTTAGCGTGCGGGACAACCAAGTTCATGGCCCGGACGTGCCAACGCCGGGTTGGTGAAGTTCTCCTTACGTCGGCGGCTACAGCCGTCGGCCGCTTCAGTCCGGGAAATGAAGTTGGGCCGGCAAGGGTGCCGGCGCTACAAGAGATGTGCAAAACGAACCCAAATGACGGCCGCGTCCAGAACCAAAAAACATCGTTTTTCCAAAGGAATGCGAACATTTCGATTCCAATCCAGCCTCCGTGAAAACCATGTTTTTGCGAAACGAACCCAAATCGAGAAGATCGCAATTCTGCGCCAACAGACTGCGAACTCGTGATTTATGTAAAAAATTCGTGGCAATTGTTGACGATGCCCAAAGCGAAACGAACCCAAATGCGAGGGTTCAACCCAAAGACCGAAGTCGGTAGGGACTGCGCAACGCCCTCCGCCAAAGGTGGATGCGGACAGCGCAGCGCGCTGTCTTTGCCTCGACGGTTTGAATCCGTCCCCTGCCCCGGAAACTCAGCCGGAACGATGCAGTCACCATCTCTGGACGACACCCCTCACCTTGGCCCTCTCCCCTCGCCAGCGAGAGGAGAGGGAAATCTACCGCACTCGCCTTCGTGCATACCGAACGGTTTACCCGCGCTCCCGGTGGAGAATCTCTCCCTCGCCCCGCGTCAGCGGGGAGAGGGCCGGGGTGAGGGGCCGCAGCAACTGAATCGTTCCGGCTCAGGGTTCCGAAAAACCGTAGCGCTTCCAGTTCCGCGTCACCTTGTCCTGAATCTCCTTGGGCCAGAGGTGGCGGAAGGAACTGCGCCGGGGCAACCGGTCGGGCGGACAGTCCGCCGACGGCAAACAGTTGTAGATGACCCTGGCGCCGCGTCCGGCTTTTCGCTCATCGTCGGTAAGGAACGCGACCAGCGGCAGCAGCTTCTGGTCGTGGAAAAGAAACTGGCCGCGCTCGGGATGATTGCGGGTGGCGAAGGCCCAGAGGAGTTCGTCGAGGTTGGCAGGGTCAATGTCCTCGTCCATCAGCAGCACCTTGGGCACGAACGACCCGGCACGGGACAGCGACAGGATTCGCGCCAGCTCATGGACCAGTTCCTCTCCACGGCCGCCGGCGGACGCGGAGCGTTTCACCGTGACGACCAGCCAGTGGGCGGCGCTTTGAAAAGGGATGAAGCACGAGGCCACCGGGAAATGCTGCTGGCGCAGCTCCCAAAGAATCTGCGCGCTCACGGCCAAGCCCCAGCAGGTGTGGTTTTCCTCGACCGGTTCGCCCGCGGCCACGACCGGCAGAATCGGCTGGTCGCGGAACGTCATGGCGGAAACCTGGAAGACCGGGCTGGGCATGCCGCCCTTGGGAGAGAGATAGCCGGAGTATTCGCCCATCGGCCCTTCCCAGACGGTTTCGGTGGCGGACAAAGTTCCCTCGAGCACGATCTCGGAAGTGGCGGGCACCTGCAGGTCCACGGTTTCGCAATCCACCACGTCCACCGGCTCGCCGAGGTAGCCGCCGATGAAGTCCGCCTCATTGACGTTGTCGTCCAGCGGCATCCCGGCGACAAACGGAATCACCGGCTCGGTGCCCATGGCCAGCGCGAACGGCATCGCGCGGCCGAGCGCCTTCCATTGGGCGTAAATCATGCCGAGATGCTGCCGCGGGATGACGCCGCCGGCCATCGTGTCCCGGCCGGTGACCATGATGCGGGTGATGGACCAGTTGGTCCAGCGCCCGTCCGGCGTGCGGACGATGATCGTGCCCCACGTGTTGAGGTAGCGGCCGCCGTCGCCCTCGTGGATCAACGGCGCGGGCAAGCGCGCCAGGTTCACGTCGGCGCCGAGGCATTTGTGCTCCTTGCAAGGGCTGGTCGCGATCCGGCGAGGAGGAATGGGCGGCTTCCCGTGCGCGGCGGCGAGAGTTTCGATCATGTCGCATACGGCGGTTGTCGCGGGCAGGCCAAGCGACAGCGCCACGCGGGCGAGTCCGTTCCGCCGGCTCAGGCCCGCCGGCGCGCCCAGCACGCGGAAGCCCGGTTCGATGCCCTTGATGCGATTGAACAGAGGGGCGGGCGCCTGGAGTTCGCAGCAGCGGCGGATGATGGCGCCCATCTCCAGATTCCAGTCCACTTCGACATCAATCTCCTGGATTTCGCCGAGGGTTTTCAACCGGGCGATGTATTCGGGCAGGGACTTGAGGCGCGTCATGGGCGCATTCTCCCCTCGCGAAAGCAAATGGCAAGCAATGGTTTTGTTGACGGCGGGCGGGCCAGTCGGTATGGTTCCGACGCTTTTTCCGCAGCCACGGGCGGGAATGGGTGGTCGTTGGGTGGCAAGGTAGCTCAGTTGGTAGAGCAGCGGACTGAAAATCCGCGTGTCGTCGGTTCGATTCCGACCCTTGCCACCATTTTCTTTATTGCCACTCAGGACAAGAACAGTCTGCGCGCGCCATTTATATTCACAATTGCACAGATACTCATGAACCCATTCACTCTTCAGTCAACCGTTTCATTTTCAATGCTGGTGGCAGCCTGGCTCGCCGGTAACGCCGGAGCCGATGACTGGCCGCAGTGGCAGGGTCCGCTGCGAAATGGAATATCCAGCGAAACCAGCTTGAATTGGTCCTGGCCCACCGACGGTCCCAAAGTCTTGTGGAAGGCTTCTCTGGGGAAAGGCTTCTCTTCTTTCGCCGTCGCCAAAGGGCGGGTTTACACGATGGGCAACCGTGACAATGTTGACACCGTTGTCTGTCTGGACGCCGAAACGGGCAAGGAGATCTGGAAACATTCCTATCCATGCGACCTCTATCCCAAGGCGTATGAAGGCGGTCCGCTGGCCACACCGGCAATTGATGGCAACCGGGTCTATACGATCAGCAAATTCGGCGACTGCTTCTGTATGGATGCACAGACCGGACGGGTGGTGTGGTCGAAGAAGTTCGAGCCGCCAACCGCAACCAAGGCGGATTATCGGGTGTGGTGGGGATTTGCAGGTTCGATCGCTGTGACAAATGACCGGCTGATTTTGGCGGTGGGCACGGCGGGTGTTGCCGTGGACAAGCTGACGGGCAAGATGATCTGGGACAACGGTCCGGGATATTCAGGGTATTCCTCGCCAACCCTCTTCAACATTGGGCCACAACAGTGTCTTGCTTGCGTCAGTGGACACGACGTTGTGGCCGCTGATGTGAACAGCGGCCAGGTTCTTTGGAGAATCCCCTGGAAAACAACTTGGGATCAAAACGCCTCGGATGTGATCGTGCACGAGGGAAAGCTTTTCGTCACAAGCGGCCACGACGTGGGCTGTGCCCTTTTTGATGTTTCATCAGGGAAGCCAGTTCAAATCTGGCGAAACAAGAACATGCGGACCTTCCTCGGTAACTGCATCCTCTGGAAAGGATGCCTCTACGGGTTCGATGACAAACAGACCAATCAAATATGTTGCTTGGACTGGCAAACGGGTGAAGTGCGATGGACGGCATCCGACCTGAGCTTGGGAACATTGATCCTGGCGGACGGGAAACTGATTGCCCTTCAGGAAGACGGGACACTCCTGGTTGCCGAAGCAAGAAGTGATGCCTACAAGCCCTTGGTCAAGGCACGAGTCCTCACGGGTCGCTGTTGGACAGTTCCAGCCTTGTCGGACGGGCGGTTGTTTCTACGCAACGCTGCTGGTGATGCGATATGTTTGAGCGTTCGCAAATAGGAAGTCTGACATTGTTTTCATGGCTTCAGAAGCAGCGCCGCGTGGGGGATTTCAAGCTTGCATGTCAAGGGCTGAAACCTACACTGCCGACGACAGCCGAGCGAGCCATGGAGGCGCCAATGACGTCCACTAATCCCTTGACGGGGAAACAGAATGACATCGGAGACCGGAGCCAGGGCAAGCGGCTTGTGGTCGTCGCCGGCAAAGTGCAGCGCTTGTCAGGCATGAACAGGATCGCTTTGTGGATCGGCGCTTGGGGCGCCGGCTTGATCTTCCTTGCCGCCGGAACATTTCCCGCAGCCGGGGACACCTATCAGGATGCCATCACGCGCGCCAGCCAGTTCACGACCCTGCCGTGGGATGCCCAGTTGTTGAGTTCTTCCGACGCCAACATAGTCAACATCGGCGGCACGAACTATCTGGACACGGTCAGTCTGATGAGCAGCTTTGTTTGGACGAGTTTTTACCAGCCCCATCAAGGAGGCTTGATGGCCAACTCGGCGGGTAATGAAGCGTGGATCACTTTCCAGCCGGAATTGAAACAATACTTGAACGCCCGGACAAACGAGTTTTCACCCGATTTGACCAGCATCACCATGCGGGGGGAAATGGCGCTGGGCATGACCAACAAGGGCTCACATGTCATGGCCGTGGAGCTTTTGGTGCCGGCGAGTTCTCTTTTCCGTCCAGCGGTTAATTGGACCCTGAGCGGCACCTGGACGGACACCAGTTGGTCCGGCCACGATACCAATGGACCGTCCTGGTTTGAGGCGACTTACAGCGAAAGTTATTATCAATGGTTCACTAACCGGCAGGCCACGATTTATCTAGGCGGCAATGCCTTCCCCTGGACAGGGCTGGGCTACAGCTATGATTGGTATTACCCGACCAACAGCTCCGGCATCGTCGGTTTGTCCGAATTTGTCGTGGGCGCCGGGCAAGGCTTCTACGTGGCGGGTGCCACCCCCATGGACCAGTTTGTTCCCGAACCGGACACGACCTGGCTGGTTCTCGCCGGAAGCGGCGTGGTCTTTTTCTTCTATTATCGGCGGCGCCGAGTGACGCATCCCGCTGGATCGAAGTCCCGGGGGCTGTCAGTGAAATTGTCAACGAAATCGCACCGCGACGGCCACTGCCTTGGCGGAAAACCCGTATTCGCGCGGAATATCGACTGAGCCGCATTCGTTTCCCGCACCTCATTGCAACAGAAAAAGAGCAAACCACCCAAAGAAGGCCGCCTTTGACCTCTCCCAAGGGGGTGCGATTTGCCTGTCCTTTCCCATTTTTCAGCAAGATTCCGCTTGCGCAGGTGGTAATGGTTGCCTATATGCTGGCAGGTGATAAGCGCTGACGGTTAACCGGCACCGTAATGGTGGGTGGCCGCGGCAGGCGTGACCCGGGCGGTGAGCTTGGAGCTGTTCCTCCAGGACCGCATGGAACGCCCGATGGAAATAATGGCAGGAGAGCAAACAACGAATGAACGAAGCTGTTCAGGAGGTGGCTTATAGCCACCTTCGTTAGGATTAACAACCGCATCCGGGCCCGTGAGGTGCGGTTGATCGACGATGACGGGAAACATTTGGGTGTGATGCCGTTGCGCGATGCGCTGGCACTTGCCCAACAGCGTGGCCTCGATGTGGTCGAGGTTTCACCGAACGCGACTCCGTCGGTCTGCAAGTTGCTCGAATACGGAAAATTCCGTTACGAACAGACCAAGCAGGAACGCGAAGCCAGAAAGCACTCGACGGCGTGGCGGATCAAGCAGGTGAAGTTCCACGTCAACATCAGCGAGCATGATTACCAGATCAAGGTCCGGCACGTGCTGGACTTCCTGGAGAAACACATGAAGACGAAGGTGTCGCTGATGTTCCGCGGACGCGAGATGGCGCACCAGGAGCTGGGCATGCAGATCATGCAACGCCTGGCGAAGGAAGTCGTGACGCATGGCGTGGTTGAGTCGGCGCCGAAGATGATTGGCCGAAGCATTCACATGGTCATCAGCCCGTTGAGCAGCAAAGTCAAGCCGCCCCCGGGGTCCGAAGGTGCCGTCGCCGGACAACCGGAAAACGGCGGTCGCGTGATGGCTGTCGAAGTGAAAGCCGCGTCGAGTTCCGTGCCGCCGCCCGCGCCGGCCCATAGTCCGAGTCCGGCCGGTCGCGCGCCATTGTCACCGATGGAAATTGCTTTTAATCGGGCGCAGAGTCAGAAAACATCATAACGTACGCGAGATTCGCAGCCGCGGCGAGGCGAACAGGCTGAGCGGGCTGCGGATTTCATTTTGAAAGAGAGAAAACAGTGCCAAGATTCAAACCACCTAAAACGAAGAAGTCCGTGGCGAAGCGGTTCAAGATCAGCGCCAACGGAAAAGTCATGCGCCATCACGCCGGCAAGCGCCATTTGGCGGGCAGCAAGAACGCCAAGCGCCTGCGCCGGCTCGGCCAAGAGGTCGTCATTGACAAGACCGACACGCACCGCGTGTTGCAGGCCATGCCCTATTCACATCGCGGTTAAGGAGAACACACACCATGCCACGCGCAACCAACGCACCCGCTTCCCGGCAGCGCCGCAAGCGCCGCATCAAGATGGCCAGTGGCTATCGCGGCAACCGCAGCAAGCTGTTCCGCTACGCCAAGGAATCCGTCAACCACGGCCTCGTCTACGCCTTCCGCGACCGCAAGACCAAGAAGCGCGCTTTCCGCGGCCTGTGGATCATCCGGCTCAACGCCGCCTGCCGCAGCCAGGGCATTTCCTACAGCAGCTTCATGAACGGCTTGAAGAAGGCCAAAGTGGCTCTCGACCGCAAGGTCCTCGCCGACATCGCCGTGCGCGATGGCGGCGCGTTTACCCAGCTTGTGGAACTGGCGAAGAAGAAACTGAAAGCCGCGCCCGCCGCGGCCTAGGCATCCAAACTTGATCCGAGGCGAGGCGGGCGGGTCACTCCGTCCGCCTCGTTCACGATGAGCGATCCCCGCCAACAACTGGAACAGATCAAGGCCGACGGCCTCGCGGAGATCGCCGCCGCCGCCGACCTTGCCGCGCTCGAAGCGGTCCGCGTCAAATACCTCGGCCGCAAAGGCGCCGTGCAAACGGCGTTTGAAAAATTGCCGACGTTGGCGAAGGAGGAGAGGCCCGCTTTCGGGGCGCTCGCCAACCAGACGCGCGACGCGCTGACGGCGGCGTTGCAGGAGCGCAAAGCCGCGTTCGAGAGCACCGGCGGCCAGCGTGGACCGAAGCTCGACCTGACGCTGCCCGGCCGCGCGCCGGCAGTTGGCCGGCCGCATCCGATCACGCAGGTCACCGACGAGATCGTGCGCATCTTCCGGCGGATGGGTTTTTCCGTGGCTGACGGGCCAGACATCGAGACGGAATACTACAACTTCGACGCGCTGAACACGCCCGCCGATCATCCGGCGCGCGACGTGCAGGACACCTTCTACATTGAGCGCGAAAAGGGCGTCCTGCTGCGGACGCACACATCGCCCGTGCAAGTCCACGTCATGGAGAAGCAGCAACCGCCGGTGCGCGTCGTCGTGCCGGGCCGTTGTTACCGCCGCGACGAAATCGACGCGACGCACCATGCCAACTTCCACCAGGTCGAAGGCCTCTACGTGGACCGCAACGTCTCCGTCGCCAACCTCATGGGCGACTGCGAATTTTTCTTCAAGCAACTGCTCGGTCCCGAGACGCGCGTGCGGTTTCGTCCGCACTTCTTCCCGTTCACCGAGCCGAGCTACGAAATCGACCTGAACTCGCCGGCGTTGCGGATGGCCGGCAGGGAGTGGCTGGAGATCGCCGGCTGTGGCATGGTCAACCCGCGCGTGTTCGAGTCGGTCGGCTACGATCCCGAACAGTGGACCGGCTACGCGTTTGGCATGGGCGTCGAGCGCATCGCGATGATCCTCTACGGCATTGATGACATCCGCCTCTTCTACGAAAACGACCTGCGCTTCCTGCGGCAGTTCTGAGCGACGGCACGCGCGTTCGTTCATTCGACAGCGGGACGGCGCAGACAAGGAATGAGAACGCTGTGAAACTGAACGATTGCGTCGGCCGCATTTACGAACATCGTTTCCGCGGCACGCAGGACCGGAAACACGCGGTCTGGGCGGTGATTTGCCAGCAGGCGCTGCAACCGTGGATTGCCAGGGACGCCCGCGTGCTGGACCTGGGCGGCGGCTACGGCGAATTCGTGCGGCACATCCAGGCGGCCCGGAAATACGTGGTGGACATCAATCCCGCGACGATGGAGATCGTGCGGCCCCATGCCGAAGGACTGCCGGGCACGCTGGAAAACTTCGAAGCCCGGCTGACCGGCAACGTGGACGTGATTTTTTGCAGCAATTTTTTGGAGCACCTGCCGACCAAGGACGTCCTCGTGGAAACGGTGGAATGTTGCCGCCGGATTCTCGCGCCGGGCGGGCGGTTGATTGTGCTCGGCCCCAACATCCGTTTTCTGGCCGGCGAATACTGGGATTTCCTTGACCATCACCTGCCGCTCTCGGACCGGACGATGGATGAATTGCTGGCGGTCACCGGCTTCCGCGTCGTTCATCGCCGGGCGGCGTTTTTGCCCTACACGTTCCGGCAGCGGCTGCCGGCGTCGCCGTGGCTGGTGTCGCTCTACCTGAGACTGCCGCTGGCGCAATGGCTGCTGGGCAAACAATATTTCTTCGTCGCCGAGAAATCCGCGTGAGCGCCGCCGACACAACCCCGAGCCGCCGGTGGCTGCTGGCGGTGCTGCTGCTGGCGCTGGCCACCGGCAGTTACTGCATCGGCACATCCCTGGGTTCCAGCTTCCGCGAATGCCAGACGGCGATGGTCACGCGCAACCTCTGGCGCGACGGGCCGGTCGGGCTGTTCTATTCACGGATTGACTGGTTCGGCAGCGCGCCGGGTTACATGATGCTGGAGTTCCCGCTGTATAACGCGGCGGTCGCCGTGGTGTATGCCGTGGCCGGGCCGCACGACTGGCTGGGGCGAATCGTGTCCGTGTTGTGTTCGCTCGGCGCGATCGCGCTGCTTTACGGAATCGTCCGAAGGCTCGACAACGAACGGACGGCTCTGGTGGCGGCGGCGTTGATGGCGTTGACGCCGTTGCAGCAAAGCATCGGCCAGTCCTTTTTGCCGGAACCGATGTTGATGCTTTGCCTGCTCGCGTCGCTTTACGCGATGGTGCGTTACGCGGAAGGCAGCCCCGGCGGCTGGCTGGCGCTGGCGGCGGCGCTGGCATGCGCGGCGACCTTGGTGAAATCACCGGCCGGCCTGGCATTATTCGGGCCGCTGCTGTTTCTGGCTTGGACGCGGTTCGGTTGGAACGCGCTGCTCCGGCCATCGCTGTGGCTGGCGGCGGCGTTTGCGCTGGGTGTCTATTTCTTTTGGCAACGGCACGCCGATCACATCAACGCGCAACATTATCCTTTCATCCTCAGCACAAGCCCCGACCAACGACTGTGGGTGTTCGGCACGCTGGCAATGCGTTGGGACTGGCATTTCTACGCGCAGGTCGCGGGCCGGCTGGCCGTCTATCTCTCGCCGGTGATCGTGGCGGCGGCGGCGGTGGCGTTGTTCAAACGCCCCGCCCATTCGCGCGCGTGGCTCTGGCATGCGTGGCTGGCCGCGAACGCGGGCTATGTATTGCTGTGCGCCAATCTGCATTTCCGTCACAAGCATTATCAGATCGTGTTCGTGCCGATCCTCGCCGTGCTGGCGGCGCGGACGGTGATCGCATGGTGGCCGCGCCGTCGGCTGGTGGTGGCGGCCGCCGCCGCGTTGCTGGTGGTTTACGACGCGCAGATCGGCTGGCAATTGTGGCGCGAACAACGGGACCCGCTGGTGGAACGGGCTTGCGCGGCGCTTCGGGAAGTGTCCGCGCCGCAAGACCTGGTCGTCGTGGCGGTGTTTGACGGCCCGGGCGGGCTGACGGCCAACCACCACAACAATCCGGTCTGGCTTTACCACGCGGACCGCCGGGGTTGGAACGCGCCGATGTATGGGCAGTTTGACGCGGCGGCGGTGGAACGCTACCAGCAGCAAGGCGCGCGTTGGCTGCTGCTCAATCTGGTGACGCAGCCCGATGACGGGACAAACGGCGCTTCCCACAAAACCACCACCGGCTGGCGTCGGACCGGCGCCTTGTTCGGCATGGCGGAGCAGCCGCCGGCGCGTCCCGATGAACGGCTGGCGTCGTTGGCGAAAGAACTGGCTGGCCGCTACCGGTGCGCAAGCCCCGCGGGTGAGGCGTTCGCTGTTTTTGATCTGCGCGGTCTCTGAACCTCCGGCGGATGCCGCGGGGAATCAGAACCGGTGCTTGCGAAACAACAGCGCCCACACATACCAGCGCAGGTAATTGCGGGCGACCTTGAAGACCTTGAAGGAGGACCTGCCTTTGGTGCGCGCCCGCCACGTGGTGGGCACTTCGCAGATCTTGCAGTTCTTGAGGAAGGCCTTGACGATGATCTCCAGCGACGAAGCAAAACCGGCATCCTCGATGGTCATGTGGGTCAGCACCTCCCGCCGATACATCTTGAATGCGTTGCTCGCGTCGCAAGTCGGCAGCCCGATGAATCTGTGAAGCGACCAGCCGACGAATTGTGAAAACCACGACTGTAGCGCCGGCCCGCCATGCTTGCAGCCACCGGCCATGTAGCGGCTGCCGCAACAGACATCAAAACCGGCTTCGATTCTTTCCAGCATCGCCGGCACCGTGGCGGGGTCGTCGCAAAGATCGGCCATCATCGTGACCACCACCGGCGTGGTCGCCGAGTGCCAGCCGGTTTGGAGCGTGCGGCAGATGCCGCGCTCGCCGGTGTTCTGGACGAGCCGGAGATTGGGGAACTCGCGTGCGAGCCGCCCGACAATATCGGGCGTATGGTCCTGCGAGTGGTCGTTCACCACGATGATCTGGTGCGGAATGGCCAGCTTCCTCCCGATGTCGCGAAGAGTGTCTTCGATCACCGCCTCCTCGTTGTAAGCCGGGATGACTATAGTCAGATCCATCACAATGTCGTTGAAACTATCAAACGCTCCCGGCAGGGGCAAGAAACGTTCTGGCGCCCGCAAAAGACGCGGGGAGGCATTCCGTTTGACTTTTTGCTTCGGCGGAGCGTTAAGTGTTCTCACGCCAACGGTGTATCCAGCGGCCAGACACGACGCGCCGACATGCCGCGGTTTGGCGGGCCTTGGGGCGCGTTGGACGCAGCCAAAACCGTTCTGCCCATAATGGGACCGACAATCCCCATCGTCACGCCGTCGTTCAACGATTATTGCCGTGGTGTTGCGGGTCGTTTACAATGAGCGCATTGACTACAATGGTTTGGCTTGAAATGCTTTTTTTGCGGAATCGCCCGGTCGCGGAAGGACAAGGGCTGTGATAATGCTGTCGGTCTGTATTCCGGCCTACAATCGGCCGCAGGAATTGTCCCTGCTCCTCGATTCGATTCTGAGTCAGGATTACCCGGACTACGAGGTGGTCGTCAGCGACGACAACTCGCCCAAGGCGGCGGAAATTGCCCGGGTGGTCGAAGAGCACATTCGGAAGCATCCGGAGCGCCGGATTCGATACTCCAAAAACGAACAGACGTTGGGATTCGACCGACACCTGCGGGAGATCCTTCACAAAGCCGAAGGCCAATACTGCATTTACATGGGCGACGACGACCTCCTGGCCCCAGGATCGCTGCAGAAGATAGCCCGCGCGGTGACGGAGAATCAGCACATCGGGATCGTCTTGAGAAGCTGGGCGTCGGTGGATCGAACGACGGAACAGATGACTCACACCTTCAAATATTTTGACACGGATCGTTTTTTCCCGGCCGGCGTGGATACAATCGCCACGTTCTTCAGGCGGTCGCTGTTTATTTCGGGCATTGTCGTGCATCGCGAAGCGGCGATTCAGGCGGCGACGGACCAGTTCGATGGCACGCTGCTCTATCAACTCTATTTGGTGGGGAATCTCCTGGCGCGAATGAACGGATTTTACGTGGCGGACGTGCTGGCGCTGAACCGCACCTCCGGAGTCCATTTTTTTGGGACGAGCGAGAAGGAAAAGAGCCGGTTTGCGCCGGGGCTCCTATTGCCTGAACATTCGCTGAATTTTGTGAAAGGGATGCTGGAGGTGGCGCGGGGTGTCGAACAACGATCGGGGGTCAAGGTTTACGACAGAATCCTTCGTGACATCGGCAATTATTCCTACACCATCCTGCGCGTGCAAGCGGAACACTTTTCGGGATATTTAAGGTATTCCTATGGTCTGGCGAAGCTGGGGCTTTGGAAAAATCCGCTGTTCGTATTGTTTTTCCTGTCGCTTCTGTGCCTGGGCCCCAAGTTGAATGACAGGATCATCAAGCACGTAAAGCAAAACCTGGGCCATACGCCGGTGATCGGCAAGCTCTACACGGGTGTAAAAAGTTAGCCGGGGCAAGACGTGAAAGAACCAAGGATATCCGTCTCAACGCCGTCGTTCAACCAGGCACCCTACATCGAGCAGTGCATTCGGAGCGTGCAGGAACAGGATTATCCGGATGTCGAACACATCATTTTTGACGGCGGCTCGACCGATGGCACGCTGGATGTCCTGCGCCGCTACGACGGCGTCGTGCGCTGGAAAAGCGAGCCGGACAAAGGCCAGAGCGACGCGATCAACAAAGGCTTCCGCGCGGCCACGGGGGACATCGTCGGGTGGATCAATTCCGACGACTGGTATTGCCGCGGCGCGTTTCGGGCCGTGGCGGATTACTTCGCGACGCACCCGGAGACGGATTTCGTGTATGGGAACAATCTTTTCACCGACGCGGATGGCCAGGTGCTGAGGCGGTATCGGACGATGCCCTATCGGTGGGAGTGGTTGTTGTGGACCGGCCTGCTGATTCCACAACCCGGTTTTTTCGTCCGCCGCTCGGTGCTGGCCGATTGCGGACTGGTGGATGTTGCGTTGCACAATGTCATGGACTTCGAGTGGTGGCTGCGAATCGCCCGCAAGCATCCACCGCATTTCATTGATCGCTATCTGGCATTTTTCCGCGTCCATGCCAACAGCCTCAGCGGCAGCGGTCGTTTGGATCATCGCTGGCACTCCGAGCGGTGGACGTCGCAACAAAAGCACGCCGGCAGGCCGCTGACACCCTGGGGCGCGCGCGTTGCCCGAACATCCGCCTCTGTCAGCAAGACCCTGCTGCGGTTGGCGCGCGAACTGACCGGGCCGCGCGATTTTGGCCTGCATTGCGTGCCATGTGTGGTGGTGCTGAAGGATGAGTTGGAGCCTTCGGACGTGGAACGGTTTAACGCACTGCATGCCGTTCACAATCTTGAAATTCAAGTCTGGTCACAGGCGTCGCTGGCAGGGGCGAATAAACCCGCCTGGCTGGCAGGCGCGCGGTTCGCCTGCCGCTCGCTGGCCGATGCGCGCATGTGGATGGCGGGCCGTAGTTTCAAGCGCCGGCGATTTACCGAGGCCCGGGGAAGTTTTTGGCGCCGGTTGTGGCTGGAACGGCCCGACGCGGTGGTGCTCGCTCGTGGCAGCGGCGGTGCCGGGTGGGCGACCCTTTATCGCGCTGTTTGTGGCGCGCCATTGATCGAATGGGACGGTCGGGGCACAGCCGACGGACTGCTGAATGCAATCTTGGATGGATTGCGCAAGCGCCGCGGCGCAATAGGCAATTCATGAGCCTGCCGCTCACACCCACAGGCATACGGGCGCCGACACAAACGGTTCGGCCCCGGCAAGCGCCTGACAACCGCAGGGGCAAATGCTGTTTTGGAGAGCGGTTGGCGAGCGCGCAGGCGTGTCCGTGGTCATTGGCACAGGAGACGGCATGAAAGTGCTTCAATTGCACAACCTTTATCGCATCGCCGGCGGCGAAGACGCCGTCGTCCAACGCGAACGGTTGCTGCTGCAACAACACGGCCACCGCGTGATCACCCTGGAGCGAAGCAATGCCGAGACCGATCACTGGCCGGCGTGGCGGCGGGCGCGATTGGTGCCGCAAACATTTGTTTCAACCGAGTCCTACCGGCTGGTGCGCGACATCTGCCGGCGCGAACGGCCGGACGTGGCGCACGTGCACAACGTTTTTTTCCTCCTGTCGCCGTCGGTGTATTACGCGCTGGATCGCGAGGGCGTGCCGATTGTCCAGACCTGTCATAATTTTCGGTTGTTGTGCGCCAACGCCTTGTTCTACGTCGAGGGCGAAGTGTGCGAGCGGTGCAAAGGAGGCAACTACGCCCACGCGGTCATTCATCGCTGCTACCACGACAGCCGGATGCAAAGCCTGGCGCTGGCGGCCACGCTGGCGTGCCATCGTTACATCGGCCACTGGTGGGATCGCATTGACGCGTTTATCGCCTTGAGCGATTTCTCCCGCCGGAAACTGATCGAGGGCGGTCTGCCGGAAGACCGTATCTTTTTGAAACCCAATTTTATGGATCGCGCCCTGACGCCGTCCTACGAAAGCGAGGATTACGCGGTCGTCATGGGCCGGCTGCACGCGGAGAAGGACGTGCAGACGGCGGTCGAGGCGTTTCAGCATCTGCCGCGTCTCCGGTTGCTGGTGCTTGGCGAGGGACCGTTGCTGGAGCCGCTGAAGGCGCTCGCGCAGCGGCTCGGCCTGAGCCATGTCGAGTTTCGCGGCTTCGTCGGCGGCGAAGCGCGATTTGAAATCCTGCGTCGCGCGAAACTGCTGGTGCTGCCATCGCGCTGTTACGAAAACTTCTCGGTCTCGGTGTTGGAGGCTTACGCCTTGGGCAAGCCGGTCGTCGCGTCGCGCATCGGGGCCATCGCCGAAATGGTCGAGGAAGGCGTCACCGGGCTGCTCTTCGAGCCGGGACAACCAGCCGACTTGGCGCAAAAAATCCGCCAGTTGACCGACACGCCGGAACGCGCCGTCCAAATGGGCCGGGCAGCACGCGCGCGCTTCGAGCAGCGCTTCACGGCGGATATCAACTACCAACAACTGATGGACATCTACGCCGGAGCCCGCCGCCGGCGCGAATCGCGGCGGCCTGTCTCCGGCGCGATGCCGGCAAAGCAAGATTGAAATGGGCAGCCGCAGACTCTAGAAAACCGGATGTCATGACCGATTGCCACTACGTCCTCGGCACCAAAGTGAGCCTGGTCCAGATTCCCGACGCGATTGCGGAGATGGAGCGATGGATCGAGGAATCGCGCGGACACGGGCCGGCGCGCTACGTCGCGCTGACGAACATCAATTGCGTGATGAGCGCCCGGCGCGACCCGGCGTATCGCCGCGTCCTCAACCGCGCGGACCTGGCAGTCGCCGACGGCATGTCGCTGGTCTGGGTCACGCGCGCGCTCGGCGCGAAGCAGATGCGTCGGCGTTGTTACGGGCCGGACTTGCTTCTGGCGTTCTGCGAACGCGCGCGGCAGCGCGGGTGGCGGTTCTATTTTTACGGGGGCGCGCCCGGCGTCCCGGAAAAACTGGCGGAACAATTGCGCGCCAAATTTCCCGGGCTGCAAATCGCCGGCGTGGAGTCGCCTCCATTCCGGCCGCTGACGCCGGCGGAGGATGCCGCCGCGTGCGAGCGGATCAACGCCAGCGGCGCCGATGTTGTGTGGGTCGGCCTCGGCTCGCCGAAGCAGGACCTCTGGATGAGCGACCACGCGTCGCGTTTGCGCGTGCCGGCGCTGGTCGGCGTGGGCGCGGCATTCGACTTTTTTACCGGCCGCGTGCGGCAGGCGCCGCGCTGGATGCGTGAGAACGGACTGGAGTGGCTCTTCCGGCTGGTCGCGGAGCCGCGCCGGCTTTGGTTTCGTTATCTGGTTTATAACCCGTGGTTCGTCGCGTGTTGGCTGCTGGAACTGACCGGCCTGAAAAAGTTTCCCCGCGACTGAGTTTCCGGTATGTTGTTGGTGAGATGAAACGCGCGACTGTTGCCGTCCTGAAGACCAAGCCCGCCACCGTGCTCGACGATTACGCGCGGCTGGCGGAACTGGCGGGAATGCGCGCCGCGCTCGCGCCAGGCAAGACCACGATTCTCAAGGACAACATCTCGTGGCATCTCCCCTTCCTCAGTTCCAACACTTCGCCGTGGCAATTGGAAGGCGCCATTCGCGCGTTGCGGGCGGCGGGTTTGAACGACCTCGTGGCGGTCCACAACGACACCGTCGTCACCGACCCGGACCGCGGGCAAAAGTTCAACAAGCTGGAGCCGCTTTATCGCCGTTACGGCATCACGGAGCGTTTCAACTGCAAACCCAACGACCTGAAATGGGTGACGTATGCGCCGAAGGCGCGGATGCGCGTGCTGTCGCGGATTTTCCCCGAAGGCATCGAGGTGCCGGAGTTTTTCGCCGGCAAGAACATCGTCCACCTGCCGACGGTCAAGTGCCATGTGTACACCACGACCACGGGCGCGATGAAGAACGCGTTCGGCGGGCTGCTGCACACGCGCCGGCATTACACGCACTCGTGGATTCACGAAACGCTCGTGGACCTGCTCGCCATCCAGAAGGAACTGCACCCCGGCCTGTTCGCGTTCATGGACGGCACGATCTGCGGCAACGGCCCCGGCCCGCGCACGCTGATTCCCGTGGAGAAGGATTACATCCTCGCCAGCGCCGACCAGGTCGCCATAGACGCCGTCGCCGCGAAGATGATGGGATTCGATCCGCTTCGCATCGGGTACATCCGCATGGCGCACGACGACGGCCTTGGCTGCGGCGATCCGCGCGACATCGAGGTGGTGGGCGAGGACATCTCGAACGTCAACTTCCACTTCCACGTCGGCAACAACCTGGCCAGCCTCGTCGGCGACGCGTGCTGGTTCGGCCCGCTCAAAGGCATCCAGAAACTGCTGTTTCGCACGCCGCTGGTTTATCTGTTTGTGTTCGCCTCGTATTTCTATCACGATTACCTCTGGTGGCCGCTGAAAGGAAAGCGCGTCCAGCAAGCGCTGGCCAAAACCAGCCAGTGGGCGAAGCTTTTTGCCGAATACGACGGCGACGCCAAAACCTGAAACCCAAAATCTGGAGCTGACAATGAACCGCGTTGGCATCGGTTACGACGTGCATCAATTCAAGGAAGGCCGCAAGCTCGTCATCGGCGGCGTCACCATTCCCCACGACAAGGGTCTCGAGGGCCACAGCGACGCCGACGTCCTCGCGCACGCCATCGCCGACGCGCTGCTCGGCGCCATCGGCGAGTCCGACATCGGCAAGCATTTCCCCGTCAACGACCCACGCTGGGATGGCATCGACTCGATGATCATCCTGGAAAACGTCGCCAAGATCGTTCGGCGCGACGGTGCCAACATCATCAACGTGGACTCCACCATCATCGCGCAGGAGCCGAAGATGGCGTCGCACATTCCGATCATGAAGGCGCGCATGGCGGAGGCGTTGCACGTGCGGCCCTACCAGATCGGCATCAAGGCCACCACCAACGAAGGCATGGGCTTCATCGGCCGCGGCGAAGGCATTGCCGCGATGGCGGTCGTCAGCGTGTTGATGGCGGGCGCCGGAAGATCGCCGCGGGTGAAACTGGAGCCATAAAGCCAAGCGTAATTGGTGATTTGTAATTGGTAATTGGCGACAAGAACAGACGCCCGACCGATTACCAATCTCCAATCACCGATTACCAATCTCCAATCACCGATTACCAATCACCAATCGCAAACACCGATGTCCCTGAAATTTTTCAACACCCTCACGCACCGTCTCGAAGAATTCCATCCGCTCGATCCCGCCGGCAAGCGCGTCGGCATCTACACCTGCGGGCCGACGGTCTACGACTTCGCGCACATCGGCAATTTCCGCGCGTTCACCTTCGAGGACCTCGCGCGCCGCTACCTCGCCTGCAAGGGCTACGACGTCGTCCACGTCATGAACATCACCGACGTCGAGGACAAGATCATCCGCAAAGTGCGTGAGACGCGCGAGCCGCTCCAGCAACTGACCGGCCGTTATACCGCCGCGTTTCTCGACGACTGCCGCGCGTTGAACCTTCTGCCGCCGCACCATGTCCCGCGCGCCACCGATCACATCCCGGAGATGCTGGCGCTCATCGGCGCGTTGATGGACAAAGGCGTCGCCTACCAGGCGCCGGATAAATCGGTTTATTTCTCCATCGCCAAGTTCGCGCGCTACGGCCAGCTCAAGAAAATTGACGCCGACCAGATGCGTCCCGGCGAACGCGTGAAGCTCGACGAATACGAAAAGGAATCGCTCGGAGATTTCGCGCTCTGGAAAGCCTGGGACGAGGCCGACGGCGACATCGGCTGGGACTCGCCGTGGGGCCGCGGCCGGCCGGGCTGGCACATCGAGTGCAGCGCGATGAGCATGAAGTATCTCGGCGAGAGCTTTGACCTTCACTGCGGCGGCGAAGACCTCGTCTTTCCGCACCACGAGGACGAGATCGCGCAAAGCGAGGCGGCCACCGGCAAACAGTTCGCCCGGGTCTGGCTGCACTGCGCCTACCTGCTCGTCAACGGCCAGAAGATGAGCAAGCGGTCCGGGAACTTCTTCACGTTGCGCGATCTTTTCGCCAAAGGCTACACCGGCCGCGAGCTGCGCTACACGCTGATCGCCGAGCATTACCGACGGCAGCTCAACTTCACTTTCGAAGGCGTGGACGCCGCGCGCGCGTCGCTGGCGCGCATAGACGAGTTTCTCATGAAACTGCAGGACATAGCAAAGCACGCTACGCCTGCCGATGCGAATGCTGTAAGACCGCTTACGACAGAGAGCGTAATTGAATTAACGCAACAGAATGCGCTCACAAGTAGGGTTAAAACTGCATTTGAAAAAGCGCTTGATGACGATCTCAACATCAGCAGCGCGCTGGGTGCATTATTCGATTTTATTCGAGACACCAACAAAGTTCTTTCGGAAGGAGTGCTTCTTTCATCACCGCGTGCGGCGATGGAGATATTAGACACCTGGCGTCGGTTCGACACCGTCCTCGGATTCGGCATGCCGCAGGCGCAGGAAGCTCCCGCCGACATCGCCGCGCTCGCCGACCTGCGGCTGGCCGCGCGCAAGGCGAAGGATTTCAAACGCGCCGACCAGATCCGCGACGAACTCAAGGCCAAAGGCTGGGTCATCGAGGACACACCAAAAGGGCCGAAGTTGAAGAAACTGTAGAGCGACAGGTGGTTCGTGATTCGCAACTCGTGGAGCGGGAATGCCCCGCAACCGTCGACGCTGCCCCCGTAGCCGCCGACGTAAGTCGGTGGCCTCCCGTGTCAGTCGGCGGACACGTCGCGCATCTCGACGCGCCCGCCTTTCCATGAACCTTTCGATGCAGTCGAGCCGCGAGGTGGATCGCGTTCTCCGAACGCGATTGCGGTTGAGAAGCGAAAACACAGTGTCTGGTTCGAGCCTTTCACGTTCCAGACGCGACTTCTTTCGCTTGTCTGCGGCCATCGCGTTCGGAGAACGCGATCCACCTTCGGTAGTGCCGCCGTCGCTCGGGTTCATGGCCCGGACGCGCCCGCCTCCTTACGTCGGCGGCTACAGTTGGTTGACGTTTCGTGCCGCGCGTGAAATGTCCCCGTCAAAGGAATGTTGCCCCCTGACGAATCCCGAGTTACAAATTACGAATTACAAATCACGACACCCGACACCCGAGCCACCCATGAGCGACACCGGCAAACCCTTCGGTCCGTTTGAACTATTCGACGTCATCGCCGACACGCCGCTCGGCATCGTCTATCACGCGCTGCGGACGGCCGACGGCCAGGCGGTCGAGGTGTTTCAACTCGATCGTCGCATCCCGACCGACGCGGATTATCTGGAGCGATTCTTTCGCCGGGCGGAAGCCGCCGGGCAAATCTCTCATCCAAATCTCACGGCGGTGTCCGGCGCCGGCGAGTTCGGCGGCCGGTATTATCTCGCCACCGAAGCGACCGGAGGCGGCACGGTCGGCGACCAGATGCGGGCGACGGGGCCGCTGCCGGAGTCGAAGGCCGTCGGGATCGCGCGCGACTGCGCTCTGGCGCTGCGAACCATATGGAGCGCCGCGCAGTTGACGCATGGCGCTCTCAGCGTCGAGGAAATCCGGCTTCAACCCGGCGGCGTCGTGAAACTGGCCGGCTGGGCGCTGGCGCGATCCCCCGAAGGCTCGCTCGTCGGTGACATGCAGGCGCTCGGCGGCGCGCTTTACCAGATGCTCGTGAACGAACCGCCGCCGCCACTGGATCGGAGCATCGCCGACCTCGCCGAGAAACAACCGGGCATCGGGCCGTTCGTCACCGAGGTCATAGACAAGATGCGGCAATCGGCGGCATGGAACTACACCGGCTACGACCCGCTGATTGAAGACCTCGAAGCGCTGCTCGACCAGCGCCAGCCGAGGAACACCCAGGTCGCCCTGTCGCTGGGCGCCGCCTCCGCGCCGCGGGAAGCCGCGGCATCGGCGGGCTATTGGAACGTCACGACGCCACCGCCGCCGGGCGGCCCGCGAAGGCGCGCCGCCTCGGGTCTGGGTTCGCTGCTCAAATCCGCCCTCATCCTGCTGGTCGCCGGCGGCATCGGCTGGGGGGCGTGGGAATATTTCCATCGCGCGGGTGCGGACCTGTTGCCGTTGCCGCCCGCGCCGGCGACGCCGCGCGAGCCGATCACGCTCGCGTCCGCCGGGCCGAAAACCCCGCCGGCCTTTGCGGAGATCGCCGACCCGATCGAGCGTGGCCGCGCGGTGGCAAAGAGCGTTGGCGCACCCCGGCTCCAGCCGCAATTTGGCGGCGCGCTCAACGTGCAAGGCGACGGGCAGGTGAAATGGAGCTACGCCTTTCGCAAAAAGGCGGAACTGAACGACTTCTCCGAAGGCGCGTCACTGCTGCCCGGAGGCGCTCTGTGCCTGCAACGGTCGCGCGTAGAGTTCAAGTGCCCGCTCTGCAGCGACCTCACCCTGACCGTCGAAGGCCGAGTCGTGGAGGCGGACCCGAACACGCCGTGGCGGGCGCTCGGCATCGCGTGGCACCAAAGCGCCAAGAGCGAGCGAGGTTTTGTTCTCACGGGCGCGGCGGCAGAACTTTACGAAACCGTCGCCGGCCAGCGCGTTGTGCTCGACACCAAGCCGTTCGAGTTGAAGCCGGGAACGCCGGTGCACTATTACATCACCCAACGCGGCAAGGAGGGCGTCATCAAGCTCCGCGACGGGCCGTTGTTGATGGGCACGTTCACACAGCCGGCCGAAGGCGCGCTGCGGCTCGTCAGCGACGGTTGCGTCTCCGCCTACACCCTGCTGGAAATCACCGGCACCGTCCCCGCCGGCCGCCTGCCCCAAGCCGAACCGTAGCGAAGTCCGAATGTAACTTTCTGCATAAGCCCGCAACTTGACCCGCGGCTCTCGTTTTCATAGACTCGATCTATGCCTCTCTCCTGGAACGAAATCCGCCACAACGCCATCCGATTCTCCCGCGAGTGGACCGGCGAGAAACGCGAGGCTGCCGAGAAGCAGACTTTCTGGAACGAGTTCTTCGAAGTCTTCGGCGTCCGCCGCCGCGTGGTTGCCAGCTTCGAGGAGCCCGTCAAAGAAATCTCAGGGCACTACGGGTTCATTGATCTCTTTTGGCCCGGCATCGTTCTGGTCGAACACAAGAGCGCCGGGGCCGACCTCGGCAAGGCCGGCTCCCAAGCCTTCCGCTACATTCAAGACCTCGCCCGCGAAGGACGCCTCAAGGAAATTCCCCGATACGTCATCGTTTCCGACTTCGCGCGCGTCGCCCTCCACGACTTGGAGCCGGAGGACCAGCAAGGGTTGCCGCTCTTCGACAACCGCCGCGTTGCCACCTTCGAGTTCCCCCTCGCCGAATTCCACCGCTTCATTCACGCCTTTGCCTTCATTCCCGGCTACAAGCAGCACAAATTTGAGGAACAAGACCCGATCAACATCCAGGCCGTGGAAATCCTCGGCGACCTCCACGATGCGCTGGAGGCCGGCGGCTACAGCGGTCACGCGCTGGAGCGTTTCCTTGTCCGCATCCTGTTCTGCCTCTTTGCGGAGGACACGAGCCTCTTTGAGCGCGAATCGTTCAAGCTCTTTCTTCTCAACCGCACCGCCGACGATGGCTCCGACCTCGGCCTGCATCTGGCGCATCTCTTCGACGTGTTGAACACGCCGCCCGCCAAGCGCCAGAAAAACCTCGACGAAAGCCTCGCCGTCTTTCCTTACGTCAACGGCGAACTCTTCGCGGAAAATCTCGGCTTCGCCGACTTCAACCGCGGCATGCGCAACGCCCTGCTGGCCTGCACTACGTTCGACTGGTCGCGAATCTCGCCCGCTATCTTCGGCTCGCTCTTCCAGGCCGTCATGGAGCCGAAGGAGCGCCGCCAGATCGGCGGCCACTACACCAGCGAGCGCGACATCCTCAAGGTCATCCGCTCCCTTTTCCTCGACGACCTTCGCGCCGAGTTCGAGGGCATCAAGGCCGACCGCTCCACCCGCCGCACCGCGCGGCTGGAGGAGTTCCACGCCAAACTCTGCTGCCTCCGCTTCCTCGACCCCGCCTGCGGCTGCGGCAACTTCCTCGTCATCACTTACCGCGAACTGCGCCAACTGGAATTGGAAACGCTTGAGGAGATTCTAACTGCAACCCATACGGGTGTCGGGAGGCTACAGCGCGAGATGAGCCTTGACGAAATCAACCGCCTCTCTCAGGTGGACGTTCACCAGTTCTACGGCATCGAGATCGGCGAATGGCCCGCCCGCATCGCCGAGGTCGCCCTCTGGCTCATGGACCACCAGATGAACCTCAAGGTCTCCGAAGCCTTCGGCCAGCTCTACCAGCGCCTGCCGCTGAAAAAGTCGCCGCACATTCACTGCGGCAATGCCCTGCGCCTCGACTGGAAACAAATCCTTCCGCCCGAACAATGCGCCTTCATCCTCGGCAATCCGCCTTTCGTCGGTGCCAAATTGCAGAATGATGAACAACGAGCCGACATGGACGCGGTTGCTGGCGATATCGAGAATAGCGGATTGCTCGATTACGTCAGCGGCTGGTATTTCAAAGCAGCGGAATATGTTAAAGCCACACGAATCGTCGTTGGGTTTGTCTCGACCAATTCCGTTAGCCAAGGAGAGCAAGTTGGCGTGCTGTGGAATCCACTCTTCCAGCATTTTGGTCTGAAGATTCACTTCGGCCATCGCACGTTCGCGTGGCAGAGCGAAGCGCGTGGTAAAGCCCACGTTCACGTTGTCATCATCGGTTTTGCCAACTTCGACGCGACCAACAAACGCATCTACGACTACGAATCGGAGAGCGACAACGTGATGGTGACGACTCCGAAGAACATCAGTCCTTATCTTGTGGAAGGCCCCGACCGCGCCATAGTCAATCGCGGCAAGCCGCTCAACGATGTGCCGGAGATCGGCATCGGCAACAAACCGATTGATGACGGGAACTATTTGTTCACGACCGAGGAAAAGGAAGCGTTTCTCAAGGCGGAACCGGGAGCCAAGGAATTGATACAGCCTTTTCTAGGTGCCGAGGATTTCATTCATGGCCAACAACGCTGGTGCTTGTGGCTCGGCGATTGCCCTCCTGATCGACTCAGGAAGTTGCCGGAGGTCTTGAAGCGAATAGAGGCTGTCCGTAAGTTTCGCCTCGCAAGCAAGAGCGCGCCGACGCGCAAGCTTGCCGAGTCGCCAACACGATTTCACGTCGAGAACATGCCAAAGCGAGATTACTTGCTCATTCCGCGACACAGCTCAGAGGACAGGAAGTATATTCCGTTCGGCTATGTTTCCTCGAAGATAATCGCTGGCGACAGTTGTCTGATAATTGCGGACGCGTCGCTTTATCATTTTGGCGTGCTCTCCTCCACGATGCACATGGCGTGGGTGCATCAGGTCTGCGGGCGGTTGGAGTCGCGTTACCGCTACTCGGCCAAACTCGTTTACAACAACTACCCGTGGCCTGATTCAGCAACGGACAAGCAGCGTGCGGCGGTGGAGACGGCGGCGGCGGCGGTGTTGGAGGCGCGGAAGGAATTTCCGAACGCGACGCTGGCGGACCTCTACGATCCGCTGGCGATGCCGCCGTCGCTGGCCAAGGCGCACACGGCGCTGGACCGCGCCGTGGACCTCTGCTACCGCTCCGACCCGTTCACAAGCGAGCGCCAACGCGTGGAATACCTCTTCGCCCTCTATGAAAAGCTCACCGCCCCGCTGGTGGCGGCAGCGAAGGCGAAGAAGCGGAAATAGTAGCAAATTTCTCTTGACATAATAGAGAAATTGTTATATTCTTTGCCCGACGATGAAAGACGCCAGAGCGGGAAATGGCAGAAGGCGGCGAAGCGGTGCGCGAAACTGCGCAGCCAATCCGGTTCGATCCGACTGTCTCCGACTAGATCCGACCCAATCCGACCCGACCCGACTCAATCCGACCGTATGAAACCCGTTGTGGATTGCAATTGCACGATGGCTGAAGTAGCCGCGTCACTCCGTGACGCGATCCCTTGTCATCACCGACTCGCGTCACGGAGTGACGCGGCTACTTTGCAAAACGAACCCAAATGATGGCCGCAACCGGAACCGGAAAAAATCGTTTTTCTGCGGGAATCCGAACATTTCGATCCGCTTGGGAGCCGGTGAAAAAACATGTTTTTGCGAAACGAACCCAAATAGAGAAAATGCGAATCTGCATCAACGGACTGCAAACCCGTGACTTACATGAAAACTTCATGGCACCGATTGACGCCGCTCGAAGCAAAACGAACCCAAATGCGACGGTCCGATGACGACATTGGACATCCCAACAATCGCTGCGCCGCTTTGCGGCTTGACTGGCGCGCGGCGCTTTGTTACCGGCTGTAGCGTCACAGGAGACACTATGAAATTCTATCGCCCATTGCTCGCAGTCGCCGCCGCCGCGCTCGCGGCGGTTTCCACCGTTTCAGCCGCCGACAACGAACTCACCGATCAGGAAAAAGCCGGCGGCTACTGCCTGCTCTTCAACGGCAAAGACCTCACCGGCTGGACTTGCCGGCCTGAGTTCTGGTGCGCCAAGGACGGCACCATCTGCGGCAAGACCACCGTGGGTTGCATCCCGGAGAAGAATACGTTCTGCATCTACAAGGGCGGCGAGTTCGGTGACTTCGAGTTGCACGCGAAGTTCAAACTCACGCCCGGCGACGAGAAGGGCTTTGCCAATTCCGGCATCCAGTATCGCAGCAAAGTGGCTGACCCGGACTACTGCGTCGTCGGTGGCTATCAGGCCGACATGGAAGCGGGCAAGGGCTACACCGGCATCCTTTACGAAGAGCGCGGCCGCGGCATCCTCGCCAAACGCGGTGAAAAAGTGGTCATCCACGAGGGCAAGGATCCGAAGAACCCGAAGAAGGCGAACATCGAAGTCACCGGCTCTGTCGGCGACTCGAACGAGATCGAGGCCGGCGTCAAGCACGGCGACTGGAACGATTACGTCATCATCGCCAAGGGCAACCATCTCCAGCAGTTCGTCAACGGCAAACAGACCGTGGACGTGACCGACGAGACCGCCGTCGGCGCGAAGACGGGCATCATCGCCCTCCAAATCCACCGCGGCCCGCCGATGAACGTGTGGTTCAAGGACATCAAGATCAAGAAACTCGCCCCGTAGTTCCTTCCAGCGAGAGAGACGCGATGAATTTATATCTGCTCCGCCACGCCGACGCCGAGCCGGCGGCCGGCCCCGGCGGCGACCGCGAGCGGCCGCTCAGCGCCAAGGGCGAGGCGCAGAGCCAGCGCGTCGGCAAGGCGTTGAAGGCGCTGGAGATTGACTTCCACGCCATTCTCACCAGTCCCCTGCTCCGCGCGCGGCAAACCGCGCAGATCGTCGCCCGCAGCCTGAGCGCCACCGCGCGACTGCGCACCTGTGAGGCGCTGGCTTCCGGCGGCGCTACGCGGCAACTGATCGCCGAACTAAAGCGCCTCGGCGAGGCGGAGAACATCCTCATGGTTGGCCACGAGCCGGATATGAGCGGGCTGATCTCCCTGTTGCTGGCGGGCGAGCCGCCCGTGGACGTGGAGATGAAGAAGGCGGGCCTTTGTTACCTCGAATTACGACAACCGATTGGCGGCCGATGCGCCACGTTGAAGTGGCTCGTGCCGCCGAAGCTCTTCAATCTATAGCGGCGGCGGGCGCTCGCCTACGCCGGCACCTGCCGCCGGTTCCTGAACGTGACCAGCCGCGCGTCTTTATGCTTCGCCAGCAGGCTTTCCACCTCATCGAACTTCAGCGCCACGGCGTCCGGTGTGTGCGCGTCGGAGTTGACGATCAGCGGGATGCCCAGAGCCACCGCCTCGACAATGATCGTCCGCGTGGGATAGGTGTCCGGCCGCGACAGTTCGGGATGGCGATAGCCGGAGGTGTTCACCTCCAGCGCGAGGCCGGCTTGGGCGATTTCCTTCAGCGTGCGGGTGATGTCGCCCGCCTCGTGCTCGGTATGCGCGCGGCCGGAACGTCTCGGCACGTCGAAATGCGCGACGATGTCGCAGAGGCCGCTATTCACCATCTTCCGCACCAGCTCGAAGTAGCGCCCGTAAAGCTGCGCGGTCTCGCCGGCGAAGTTCTTCGGCCACGAAATCTGCCGGCACTCGGCGTCGAGATAATGGATCGAGCCGATGATGTAGTCCCACGGATGGCGGGCGATTTGTTTTTCGAGATAAGCTTCGAGGCCCTCCACGTAATCCATCTCCAGCCCCAACAGCACCTCGATCCGCCCCTCATACCGCCGCCGCAGGTCGAGCACGCTCTTCACGTAGCCGTCCAGTTCCGCCTCCTCCATGCGCACGTTGGCGCCGAGGCCGTTCGGCAACGGGTTGTGGTCGGCAAAACCGATGGCCTTCAACCCGCGATCGATGGCGCTCTCGACAAAAGCCTCCATGGTGCCGCTCGCGTGCCGGCAACGGGTCGTGTGTATATGATGGTCCGAAATGATTCGCATAAGAAACCGTCCACTCTATCGGCAACCGCCCCTGTGCGCAATGCCAAGCCGATTTGCTTTGCGACGAAGGTGAAGCCCAATCATAATGTTGAGCATCACCACAAGGAGTCTCGCAATGGCCAACGAATCCGACATCGCAGCAGAGGTCGAGCATCTCAAAAGGCAGCAGGCACTGATCGTTCGAGCGGTTCAGATTTCGCTATCGCTTATTCTCCTGACGCTTGCGGGCACATGCGTTCGAGCCGCGCTCGTCGTTCCGGCGATGACCGATATCTTTCGGGACTTGACGCCCGACATGGCTCTGCCGCTGGTCACGCAGTGGGTGATGGGGCACCCACGAGTTTTTCTCATGACGGCCGTCCTGCTGGCTGCGCTGGGTTTGGGCCTGCTGTTTTTCGCGCGTGCGAAGGGCCGCGGCATTGTCGCGGCGACCGTTATCATCGTGATTCTGTTTGTGCAATGGCAGGTCGTTGTGTTCGCGATGCAGTCGCCATTCATGCAGATTCTCAGTCGGCTTGGAGGGTCGCCAAAGTGATGTCTCACAAACGCGCCAGGAAATGAATCAAGAATCGTGCTGACATGGCCAAGGATTCTCCCAATGTGCCCAAGGTTCGAGCTGACTTTAACGGTTTGTTTGGAGAACTGCTTTGTCTCTCACATAACGACACGTGTGTTGACGAGTCTGGAGCCGTGATTCAGTTGCGCGAAGGCATGGTCGTCACCGCTTACGATGAGGATGCAAACGAGCATGGAGTGCGTGATGATTTGATTGCGACTGGCACCGTTGAGTCTTCGCCGGATTGGCTGCAATGTAATGGCTCGAAGTGGGCGCTGAGAATCAACAAGGATGGGGTGCGAAACGAGTCAGATTTGCCAAGTGCCACCTAACAAGTGAACCCAGTGAACCCCGCTCCGCTTCTCCGCTCAACTTTGACTGAGGCGTTTCTGCGGCTCGTCGAACATCATGGCGTGAGCTTCGTCGAGGATGGCGGGGATGCCCGGCTCAATCTCCCCTCTCCCAACTTCCATCTGTTATCTGCCCATTGTCCGCCGCTGATCGCCATTTTGTCGCTCGACAATCGCCGGAGCCAGTTTCAGAATTCGAATCCGACGCCACCGCTTTGATAGGCGGCGCAAGGAAAGCTCAAGAAGGATTTCAGGCAGATGAGCATATTCTCGATATTTCCATGGACCCGTGCTTACAGGGCCAAGAAGATCGCATGGGAGAGTGATTTCGGAAGGCGATACGGCTGGTTCGTAGAAAGGGACGGGAAGCGAATCGGCGAGTTGGATTATATCCAATTTGATGGCCAACCCTGGCATGAGTATTCCATCAAGTGGATGAACGAAGAAGAGAGCCGAATCGAGGCCGATCAAGAAGCGTGGGTTCTGAATAAGATTGTTCTGCGCAACAGACGCTATCCGGATGTTGTGATGTCAACTTTCCTAACGTCACCCGTAACCAAAGGCGTCATTGCGGTGCGGACTGCGTTCGTCCCGGTGAAACGATTTGAAAGGGATAAGACAATCTAGCAGTCGCACTCTAACTAATCGTCACCGCATTTACCGCTCAACTTTGACTGAGGCGTTTCTGCGGCTCGTCGTACATCATGGCGTGGGCTTCGTCGAGGATGGCGGGGATGCGGTCGGCGAAGGGGCTGCGGGCGAGCGCGGGGCGGAGGTCCACTCCGGCGTGTTTGCCGGGCTGGGCGCCGGGGAACCAGTGCTCGGCGTTGCCGAGAAGGTTGTAGCGCATCCGGCCCCACTCGACGAGGTCGAGGGACTTGGCGTAGGTCCAGAGCCGGACGATCTCCAGCACGTTGACGTGGTTCGGCGTTTCCGGCCAGTCGGGCAGGCCCTCATGCCAGCGGCGGCACCAATCCTCGCCAAGCACGCGCGCCATCTCGGCGCGAAGCCGTTGCTCGATCGGCGCGACGACTTCGGCGGCGCGGTCGTAGTGGTCGAGGGCGGCGATGTGTTCGTCGAAGTCGGACGGTTTGGCGACACCCATGCTGAGGGTGTGGACCTGGGGGCGAGCGAGGCAGAAGAGGTCGTTGAACTGCATCGGCGGCAGCGGACGGCAGAGGTCCACGAGCTTCGGCGGCGGGGTGTAGAGTTTGCCGCCCTTGTCGTTGGGGCTGATGATGAAGACGCCCATGTCGCGCCGTGTGGCCGCCTCAATGGCGCGCCAGTTCAGTTCGTTGACGAAATACCAGTGGAGGTTGACGTAGTCAAACTCGCCAGACTCGATGGCCTTGACAATGACATCGGTCGGGCCGTGGGTGGAGAAGCCGATGAAGCGGCAGCGGCCCTCGCGCTGGAGGCGGCGGGCGGCGTCGAGGGAGCCGTCTTTGCGGAGCGACCAGTCCAGAAGCTGTGCGTTGTTGATGCCGTGGAGCGAGAGCAGATCCACGTGGTCAAGCCCCAGATAACGCATGGAGGTCTCGAAGGTGTCGAAGAATTCCTTCTGCGTGGCGAAGGGGAAGACCTTGGTCTGGACGATGATCTTCTCGCGCGGGAGCGTGGGCAGCACGTTGCCGAGCTGCATTTCGCTGGTGCCGTAGCCGCGCGCGGTCTCGATGTGGTTGATGCCGAGTTCCAACGCGCGGTGGATGCAGGCTTCGAGGTTGGCCTGGCCGTCGGCGGGAATCTCGCCCGGCGGCACATCCTGCCATTTGTGTTGGTAGCGCATCCCGCCACAGGTAATGACGGGCATCTGGATGTTGGTGCGGCCGAAGCGGCGGTATTTCATGAGAGTCATGCGTTAATGCGCGATGCGCGAGGTCACAACGTTCCCGCGCATCAGGCTTCGTCAATACGCGCTGGATGCCGGGAAATCAAATATTTCTTGCAGGAATCTTGTAGCTGTTCACCCAAGGCCATTTGTCACGGACGTGCGTGTGATTGCACCGCAGCGCAAAACCTCAACCGTAACAACTGCGACGTGCGCCGTAATCGCTGCGACACCTCTCCGGGCGCACAAGGGTATAAGGAGGATGGCAGTTCAACCAATGCAAAGCGAAACCGGAAAGAGCACGACCATGAATACCAATCCGTCACAGACCAATCCCCCATGGACCCGGAGGAATTTCATCAAGACCAGTGGCGCTGTCGCCGCGGGACTGGCCGCAGCCCGCCTCGCCCCAATGCAGACGCTGGCGGCGGAAGGCGGCCCGAAAACCGTGACGTTTTCGCCGCAAAAGATCTCCGCGCTCACGCGCTGGCCGCGCTACGGCGCCGCAGAGCGGAACCGGCTGCACGAGCTGATCGACAGCAACAAGTTTTACGATGAGCTGCCGCTGTTCGAAAAGGAATGGCAGGACTACACCGGCGCGGCGTTCGTGAAGAGCCACGTCAACGGCTCCGCCGCGCTGACCAGCATGTATTTCGCGCTCGACCTGCCGGCGGGCAGCGAGGTGATGGTGCCGAGTTACACCTTTTTCTCGGCGTGCCTGGCGATGCGCTTCTCCAACCTTGTGCCGGTCTTCGTTGATGTTGATCCAAAGACCGCGTGCTTCGACTTGGAGGACGCCAAACGCAAACTGACGCCGCGCGTGAAAGCGGTCGAGGCGATGCATTCCTGGGGCCTGCCGAGTGAGATGGACCTCATCTGCGACTGGGCAAACGAGAAGGGTCTCGTGCCGCTGGAAGACTGCGCGCACGCCCACGGCGCCTCGATGAAGGGCAAGAAGATGGGCACGTGGGGCCAGATGGCGATCTACAGCTTCCAGGCCAGCAAAGTAATGCCGGCCGTCGAAGGCGGCATGGGCCTGTATGCAACGCGCGAATACTACGAGCGCGGCTTCGCGTTCGGCCACTACGAGGCCCCGGCGAAGTTTCCGAAGGACAGCCCGGTGCGCGCCTACGAGGGAACGGGCTTCGGCCAGAAATACCGGATGCATCCCTTCGCCGCCGCCGTGGCACGGATGCAACTCAAGGAGTTGGACGCCCGCAACGCGCTCGTGGAGAAAAACGTGCGCGCGCTCAACGACCGGCTGGTCCAGTTGCCGGGCATCAAGGAACCGCGCTGCCGGCCCGACCAGAAGCGCGCGTATTACAGCGCCAACATGCTGATGATGGACTTCAAAAAGCTCGGCTTCTCACGCGCCGCGCTGGTGAAGGCGTTGAAAGCCGAGGGTGTCAGCGCCAGCTTCTGGGATTATCCGCAGCAGCACACGCTGAAGATCTATTCCGAGCCGAAGTGGTGGCACCACACGCCGAAAATCCCGGAGAAGATGCCCGGCTGCGAATACGTCAACGCCAACCACATCTTCGTGCCGCTGTTCTACGGTGAAGCCCCGGAGTTGATCGATCAATACGCGCAGGCGTTCGAAAAGGTCTGGGCGCATCGCGACACGCTGGCGAAGGCGTAGCCGGCGATCACGAAATTGGGGCGAGTTTCCAAACTCGCCCGTCGTGGCGAAGGCGAGGCTTGCAGCGCGAGCTTGGAAGCTCGCGCTACTTGAGCGCGCGGTTTCGCTGTTGACTGCAAATGCGATTTCGGCGAAACGTTCAACGTTTCGACCATGGAAACCGTGTCATCGAAAGGAGATCGCGCCATGCAACAGCCACCCGACCACCGTGTATCCCGCCGCGAGTTCATTCAGACCAGCGCCGCCGTCGCGGCTGGCGTTGCCGTCGGGTTGAAACCAACCTACACCATCGCCGCCGGCAACCCCACTGGCGCCGACACCAGCAAGATCCTCAACTACAGCGCCGACATGGAATACCGCCTCTGCGGCAAGACTGGCTGGATGATCAGCGCGGTCTGTCTCGGTGGCCACTGGAAACGAGTGGATCAGATGGTGCCCGGCATCTTCGGCAAGGGCAGTTGGCTCAGCGCGGATTTGAACAACGCCGATTTTCAGAAGAATCGCCACGACGTCGTCACGCGCTGCATCGAACGCGGCATCAACTACATTGACGCCTGCACCCACGCCGAGATCACGGCCTACAGCAAGGCCCTCCAAGGCCGCCGCGACAAGATGCATCTGGGCTGGTCGTGGTATGAGCACGAGGCGCGCCGGCAGGAATTCCGCAAGGCGGAGAAGCTCCTTGAGACGCTCGACGCCAGTTTCAAGGAAACCGGCGAGCAATACGTGGACCTTTGGCGCATTACTTGCATTTCCGACGCGCGCAAAGGCCCCAACGGCGAGCCGCTCATGGCGCACACCGAGGAGGAATCCGCGGAAATCGCCAGGGCGCTCGAAATCGCCAAGAAATCCGGCAAGGCTCGATGCACCGGCATCTCGTCGCACGACCGGCGCTGGCTCGAATACATGATCAAGACCTTCCCCAAACAGATGGACGCGGTGGTGACACCATACACCGCCAAGACGAAGGTGCTGGAGCGGGACAGCTTTTTCGACACCGTCCAGCAATGCAACGCCGGTTTCTTCGGCATCAAACCGTTTGCCGGCACGTCGCTGTTCAAGGGCAACAGCGCGCCGGCTAGCCCGACCGCGGAAGAGGACAACCGGCTTGCCCGCCTCGCCATCCGCTACATCCTCTGCAACCCCGCCATCACGGCGCCCATCCCCGGCATGATCAACGCGCAGCAGGTGGACAATGTCGCGCTCGCCGTCAAGGAACGTCGCGAACTCGACGCAAAAGAGAAGGCCGAGTTGAACAACGCAATGGACCTCGCTTGGTCAAGGCTTTCGCCGCACTACCAGTGGTTGAAGGACTGGGAATATGTGTGATCGCGGAGTGCGGAGATCGGATTGCGGAAAGAAGAAGGCGAGAGGCGTGATTCGTGACCCGTGAACGTGGGTGGGACCTCAACGCCCCGTTTTTCTGCAATGAAACCAACCAAGGTATTCACATCCGCAGCGATTGCCGTGTTTGCACTGGCTGCGTTCGCCGCCGCGCCGCCGTTGACCGTGGACAAGTCCGCGCCGTTGCTGCTCGACGACACGCCCGCCAAAGCGACGCCGGCGTTGCCGCGGCTCATCTGCTACGACTGCCACGGCAACTTCCGCGAAGAGCCGCTCGCAGCCAGGCACGCGAAGAACAAAGTCACCTGCGTGACCTGCCACGGCGATTCGTCGGCCCACGCCAGCGACGAAGGCAACACCACGCCGCCGGATGTAATGTATGCGCGCGACGCCATCGCCCTGAAATGCCGCCAATGCCACAAGGAGCACATCGCATCCGCCGACGCCGTCGCCGCCCGCCGTCGGGAGCGCGGCTTGGAGAAGGTGGAAGCCAAGGACCTCGTCTGCACCGATTGCCACGGCAAACACCACATGAACGTGCGTGCGATCCAGTGGGACAAGAAAACCGGCAAGCTGATCGGCGGCGGAAAGAAGCGCTCGGAGTAGCCGTTCGCAGTGCCGGCATCCTTCGTAGCGCCGGCATCCTTGCCGGCGCCGTGTTTCACTTCCGTCTCTTCGCCGCTGAAAAAATTCGACGCCGTTCCGCGGCTCATGTATGAATCAGCGCATGAATCCGAAGAACCTGCTGACGGAACTCGCCGCCCGTCCCCTGCTCTGCGACGGCGCCATGGGCACCCAACTGATCGCCGCCGGCCTCGCGCCCGGCGACTGCGGCATGTTGTGGTGCGTGGAGAAACCCGAAGCCGTCGAGAGCGTCCACCGCCGTTACCGCGCCGCCGGTTGTGACCTGATCACCAGCAACTCTTTCGGCGGGTGCGTCACCAATCTCGCGCACCACAACCTCCAGCCGCGCGCCGACGAACTCAACCGCGCCGCCGTGCAGGTCGCGCGCCGCGCTGCCGGCGAAAGCGCGTGGGTGCTCGCCGACATCGGGCCTTTCGGCGGATTTCTGGAACCGCTGGGCGAAATGACCGCGGACGAATTGCTGGCGCTGTTCGCCCAACAAGCGGCGGCGCTCAAGTCCGGCGGCGCGGACGCGGCGCTCATCGAGACGATGACCGACCCCGCGGAGCTCGCCATTGCCGTGCGCGCCGCCAAGAAGGCCGCCGGCTGGCCCGTCATCGCCACCTGCGCGTTCGACCGCGGCGACGGCAAGAATTACCGGACGATGATGGGCGCCACCGTCGAGGTGGCGATGAAGGAAGCCATCGCCGCCGGAGCGGACGTCGTCGGCGCCAACTGCGGCACCGCGATGAACCTCGACGATTACGCGCGGCTCGCCGAACAGATGGTTCGCGCCGCCGGCAAGACGCCCGTGATCATTCAGCCGAACGCCGGCGCGCCGCATAACGTCGGCGGCAAAGACGTTTATCCGGCGACGCCCGCCGAGATGGCCGCGCTCGTGCCACAACTGCTCGCCGCCGGCGTGCGGATCATCGGCGGCTGCTGCGGCACGTCGCCCGACCATCTGCGCGCCATGGGCGAAGCATTGCGGAACAAATCGTAGGCTGGACATTCATGTCCGACCGCTATCCGCAAGTGCCAGCGGCCGGACGGAATGGCTGGGTTGACAGAAGCGTGATATGAACAACAACATTTCTCGACGCCATTTCATCCGAACCACCTCCGCCGGTCTCACCACGTTCGCCATCGGCCGCGACGGCTTTGCCGCCAACGAGAAGCTCAGCCACGCCTGCATCGGCGGCGGCGGCATGGGGTGGAACGACCTCAATAATTTCAAGTCGCATCCGAAACTGGAGATCGTCGCCATTTGCGACGTGGACAGCGCGCATCTGGACAAGGCCGCCGCGTTGCTGCCCAACGCCCGCCGTTACAACGACTGGCGCGAGTTGCTGGCGAAAGAGGGCGACAAGATTGACTCCATCAACGCCGCCGTGCCCGATCACATGCACGCGCCGATCACGATGACGGCGTTGCGCGCGAAGAAACACGTTTATTGCCAAAAGCCGCTCTGCCACGACGTCGCCGAGTGCCGTGCCGTCGCCATGGCCGCTAAAACCGCTCGCGTCGTTACGCAGCTCGGCACGCAGTTTGCCTCCGGCATGGGCGACCGGATGACGGTGCGACTTCTGCGCGAAGGCGTTCTCGGCAAGGTCAGCCGCGTCGTGCTCTGCTCGAACCGCGCGGGCGCGGTCGAGAGCTACCGCCTCAAAGGCCCGCGTCCGGCCCAAGGCGAGCCGCCACCTGCGACCCTCGCGTGGGACCTCTGGCTCGGCAGCGCGCCGGAGCGGCCATTCGCGCCGGGCATCTATCATCCGGTGAAGTGGCGCGCGTGGCAGGATTTCGGCACCGGTTGGTCCGGCGACATCGGCTGCCACGTCTTCGATGCTGTCTGGAAAGGGCTCGGCCTTGCCGCGCCGAAGTCGGTTGTCGCCGACGTCCAGAAATCGTGGGAACAATCGCCGGAGCGGCGCGCCGACAACTGGCCGCAATGCCAGCACATCACCTGGATGTTTCCCGGCAGCAAGCTCACCGGCAGCCAGGAACTGACGGTGGAGTGGTTCGATGGCGAAATGCTACCGCCCGCCGACGTGCAGAAGATCGCCAGTTTGGAAAAATACCCGGAGGAATCGGCGATGGTCATCGGCAGCGAAGGCGCTCTTCTGCTGCAACTCGGCACCGGGCCGTTGCTGTATCCTCGCGAGAAATTCAAAAACCTCCCCCGTCCGAAGATGCCGCCGCGAAATCATTATCATCACTTCGCAGACGCGTGCCTCGGCGGTGAGATGACCGAGTCGCACTTTGGCCAGACCGGCCCGATGGCCGAGGCGATCTTGCTCGGCACCGTCGCCATCCGTGTGCCCGGTACGCTGTTGAAGTGGAATGCCATCAGCATGAAGATTCCCAATGCGCCGGAGGCGGAGCGGTTCCTGCGCCGCACTTATCGCGAAGGCTGGAAAGTCAAAGGGTTGTAGACGCACACCGCTCCGTTGCGGCTGCTAAGATCGAAACCACCATGAATGGTAAGAACTTATTGCGGTGCGCATTGATGTTGCTCGGAGCGGTGCTGGCCTCGGCTCAAGAGGCAAACTGGGAGGCCATTCCTGCCGAGGCAAAAGCCGCACTCGGTTGCGATCCACAGGCGAAAGAAAGTTTCGTCACAATCTGGGAACGGCCGCCGGTGAAATCGGCCAAGCCTCCCGCCGATCCGGCGCGCGCCATCAAACGCGTCGCGCTCGCCAATTCCGGCGGCAATCGGTTCGTCTGGCGTGTGGATTTCCTCGCACCGTATCCGGTGGAAAACTCCAGTCTGTTGCTTTACCTCGACGCGGACGACAATCCCGCCACCGGCCGCGAAGGCCACGGTTGCGAGTTCATGTTGCACTGCGCCGGGGGTGCGCCGGGCATCACCGCTTACACGCCGGACGGCAAGACGCGCCTCGCGCCCGCGCCGCGCGTAGTGGTGGCCGGCGGCAGCGCGTTCGTCAGCTACGACGTGGACCTCGCGCAACGCGACGGCACGTCACGGTTTCGGCTCAACGTGCTGTCGGAAACCGGCCAGCCGCATCGCGGCGTGGACGGCACGGGTTACTTCGAGGCGAAAGGGCCGCCGATCAGCGACCGGCCGAAGCTGCGGCTCGATACCGACCTTACGTTGAGCGTCGGCGTCGAGCAGACGTGGGGTTTGGATCGCATCAACGCGCTCGTAGACGACCCGAACAACGTCCCGATCTGGATTCGTGACTGCAAGCTCGACGGCTTCCGGTTCGATCGCAGCGAGTATCGCGCCGATTGCGCGTTGCGCAGGCAGGGCACGGGTATCATCACCGCAACCGTGCCGGCGGGCGCTTCGGGCCGGTTCCACGTCGGCTTCATCTTCTACGATGGTGCGGGCTGCGAGCGGATCGCCATCCACGTCAACGGCAAACGCCGCGGCATCGCAGTGGCCGACCTCGACGACAACAACCAGCATCTCTTTTTCCTCACGGAGCCGGTCGAGTTGAAACCCGGCGACAGCATCCAACTCCGCGCGCTCGGCGCCGAAGGCGCGTATCGCACCGAAGACCTGTTGTTGTTGCGCGAGAAACCGAAGGCGCGCCCGCCGCTCTACGAGTTCCGCGAAGTTGCGACGACGGAAAACCGGCTGACGTGGATCACAACGTGGGCCGCGCTATGCACCGTCGAGTGCGGTGATGGCCAAAAGATCGTCGAGCCGCTGGCGACGCAGAATCATCGCGTGGCGTTGCCCGGCATAAAACCCGGCGATTCGAAACGCTATCGCATTACGGCGGTGACGCGCGACGGACGCGACGTCGCCACCGGTTGGCGCAAACTGACGTGGAAGCCATTCGCCGGGCCGCGGACGACGCAAAGCGGCCGCGTAACGCTGCGTGTCGAACCGCCGACAGAACTCGCGGACAAACTTCGCGACTGGCCGGTGACTAGCGGCGTGCCGTTCCCAAAGGGGGCGCTCGGCTCGACAGACAACGTCCAGTTGCTCGACGCGAAAGGCGCGGCGGTGCCGTTGCAGGCGGCGGTGACGGGCCGGTGGGCCGACGGCAGCGTAAAGTGGGTGTTGCTCGATTTTCGACACAGTGGTGGCGCAGCGGATTACACGCTGGAGTTCGGGCCGAAAGTCGCGCGTGCCGAGCCGGAACGAGAAGCAACCCTGCCGGATTGCGGCGAACTCGTTCTCACCGACGCGGACGGCAAGGAACACAAAGCGGCTGTCGCCGGCCTCGCGCCGGAGGATGGCGGCGGTTTGCGTCGCGGTCTGCGCGTCGCAGGAAGAATCGGCGCGTCGCCATTCGCCTACGAGGCGCGTGTGCATGTCTATCCCGGCCTGCCGTGGGTGCGTGTGCTGCTGACGTTCGGCCACGCGGAATCAACGAACGAGTTCACCACGATCCGCAGCCTCGCATGGCGGATGCCGAACCTCCGAGGCCCGCATCATTTCGTGCAACAGCACACGGACAACGGCTACGAGTCTTCCGAGGGCAACGGCAAACGGTTCAGCGGGCCGGTTGGTTCTCTCTTTGTGCGCGACTTCTGGCAGAACTATCCGAAGGACCTTGAAGTCGGACCGGCCGGCGCGACGTTTTGGCTGATGCCGCCGTTGAAGGCCAATGAGTATGATTTGTCGAACAAGAAGAGCCACGACTGGCACAAGCTCTACTTCTGGTTTGACCCGGCCGGCGTGGGGAATGTGTGCGGCGGCTACAAGCTGCGCCAGGGCATGACCAAGACGCACGAGGTCTGGTTCGGCTTCGACGGCAGCGCGCCGCCGCTGGACCGCCCGCTGTTCGCCGCCGCTCCGCCGCGCTGGTATGCCGACTCGGGCGCGTTCGGCGAGATTGCCGTCGCGGATCCGCAGCGCGTCGTCGTGCGCGATTACGACAAGAAGGTTTCCGAAACACTCGGCGCTTATCTCGCCGACCGCGACAAGATTCACGAATACGGCATGTTGAACTTTGGCGACTGGTGGGGCGAGCGCATCATCAACTGGGGCAACATCGAATATGACACACAGCACGCGTTCTTTCTCCAGTTCGCGCGCAGCGGCGACCGGAGATTTTTGCAAGCTGGCGATGAGGCTGAGACACACAACCGCGACGTGGACACGGTCCACTACCACGCCAAAGCCGAGCGCGTCGGCTGCGTTTATCTGCACTGCATCGGCCACGTCGGCGATTATCTGGCGACAAGTCCGATGCCCGGCAAGAACCAGGGCATCGCGCGCGGCGGTTTCACCGTGTCGCACACGTGGTGCGAGGGGCACATGGATCATTATTTTCTGACTGGCGACCGCCGCTCGCTGGAAACGGGGCTGGCCATCGCCAATCATTACGACACGTGGAAGATGGCGGGCTACGATTTCAGCAATTGCCGCGACTCCGGTTGGCACCTGATCCTGACCATGGCGGTCTATCGCGCGACGGGCGACCCGTTCTATCGCAACGCCGCCCGGATCATCGTCGAGCGCGTGCTGGAGCGGCAAACACCGAAACCGAAATTCAACACCCAAGGCGGCGGCTGGCGGCGGATGATGGTGCCGGGCCATTGTTTGTGCGAGCCGGCGCACTACGGTAACGCCGGCTTCATGGTCGGAGTGCTGATGACCGGGCTGACGTGGTATCACCTCGAAACCGGCGACCCTCGCGTCGCAAAGAGCATCATCATGGGCGCAAACTTTCTCGTGGACGACATGTGGGAGGAGAGCATCGGCGGATTCCGCTACACGAGCTGCCCCGTCTCGTCGAAAGGTCCGTGGTCGAACTTCCTGCTCTTCGACGGCATCGGCTACGCGTACCGGCTCACGCAACGTGCCGGTCGTCCCGACGCGAAGCTGGAGCACGTGTTGCAGAAAGGCACCGACCCTGCCATTGCTGCGATGAACGGCATGGGCAAGAGCTTCACCCAATTCATCCGTGTCGCGCCGCACTTTATCGGCCTGCTCTCCGACTTGCGGGAGAAACTGCCGTCGTCGGAATCGGACCGTAACCCGCCCCTCTCTACGTCATCCAAACGCGTGCCGTAGCGCCGCGGAGCGGACACGCGCTGCTGCGTTGCAGCTACAGCAAGACCAAACCCTCTTTCAAACTCGGATAGGCCAATTTCGGCGCCAGATCTCTTTTCATCCGCGTCGTGTCGGCCACGTAGGACGCCATGCCGATCTTGATGAAATCCCGAGTCAACGGCGACGCCGTGCCGGCGACCGCGGCAAATGTTTCACAACACGCGCCGGCAACGTGGAATGTCCATCGTGGGAAACGCCACGGCTTGCCGCATTGCCAGTGAGCGGCCGCTGTGTCGAGAAACTCTTGAAGCGTCATCGGCTGGTCGTCGCCGAGATTGTAGATTCCAGAAACCTGTTCGCCTTGAATCGCCGCCGTCACGCAGTCCAGGAAATCAGGCAGCGCCAGCAAGTGAATCCAAGTCGGTTGCTTCCAAACCGCTAGCAACCGGCGCGCGAGCAGCCACCGCGCCGCATCCACCATCAGAATGCCGCGGCCGTAAACCATGCCGGCCCTCAATGACACCGGTGCTGTCGGCTTGCCGCGACACGCTTCAAAGAGATGTTGTTCCGCCGCCAGGCGCGTCAGCGCGTGAACGGAAGTCGGGGCGCCGTCGAGACGGTCCGTTGCGGGATGATCGGGCGACGTTTCCCCCTCCACATGCGGAAAACTGATGAGGATGATCTTGCGCACGCCGGCCGCCAACGCCGCGGCCACCAGGTTCCGCACGTAATCCACATTCGTCTGCCACAGAAACTTCTCCGGCCCCGGCGCGAAGAGCACGCCGGCGAAGTGGACGACGCAGTCCGCGCCAGCGCAGACCTCGGTCAGCGTGCGCGGCTCTCCGAGGTCCGCCCTGCACACGGAAACATTGGAGTAAGGAGCGGTGTCGAATGGCATCTCCTTCCGGTGAATGACCAATCGCAATTCCAGCGGGCCGCCAAGCAAATGCCGCGCCAGATTCGACCCCAGGTTTCCCGCCGCGCCCGTGATGAGAACTTTCATTGGTTTCCGGCTGACAATTCCGAACGCAGAGTAGGCGGTCGCGGGACGAAAACCAAGATCAAGCGATTGCACGCGGACGCCTCTCCCGCTACGCTGCGGCCGTGCGACTGATTGCCCTACTACTGACCGCGCTGGCACTGCGGCTCGGATTTGTTTTTGCGGTGCTGCCCGCCATCGAGCCGCGCGTGGCGCTGCGCTTCGATGCCGACAACTACACCGCCATCGCGCAAGGCATCTGGCGCGGCGAGTGGCGCGATGTGGAGCGCGGGCCGGTCTATCCGCTGTTCGTGGCCGCGTGCGGCGGATCGTTGACGACGGTGCGGGTGGCGCAGACGCTGATGGATTGCGGCACGGTCTGGCTGGTGTTTTTGCTGAGCCGGCGATGGTGGGGCGAAAAGCCCGCGCTGGCCGCCGCGTGGCTTTACGCGGTGTATCCGCTGGCGTGGTGGCGCGTCGCGTTCGTGAACAAGGAGATCGCGCTGACTCTGTTGCTGGCGGCGACCCTGTGGTGCTGGCAACGGCCCGTCATTTCCGGCGTCGGTCTGGGTCTGGTCAACCTCTGCAAGCCCAGCTATCTGCTGTTGCCGCTGCTGCGGCGCTGGTGGTCGCCGCAACGCGGGGTTTATATAGTGACGCTGGCCGTGATGCTCGCCGTCATCGCGCCGTGGACAGTCCGCAACTATGCGCTTACCGACGAACTGTTGCCGGTGGCGACCGAGCGCGGTGGATTCACCACCTACGTCAACAACTGGTGGCCGACGCGCGGCGATTGGGAAACCAACAAACCTTTGTGGCAGGCCGAGCTTGATCGCATCCGCCGCGAGCACGCCGATTTGAATCCCATCCAACTTGACCGGTTGTTCTACCGGCTCGCGCTGCAAAACATCCTCGCCGAGCCGGGCCACACGTTGCTGATGGCCGCGCGCAAGGCCGTGATGTTCTGGTTCGTCAACGCGTCGGGCCGTCTGTGGTGGGCGGTGGCGCTGGTGCAACTGGTTTACCTCGGCCTCGCCGTGGCCGGCGCGGTTCGGCGACGGCCACCACCCGAACTGCTCACGGTCGTGCTCTACACGTGGGCGCTCCACGCGCTTGTCATCGCCGACGTGCGCTTCGCGTTGCCGGTGATGCCGTATGTCTGCGTGATGGCCGCCGCGGCATTTCGTTATGAAAACAAGAGACTGGCTTAGCCTGATCGCCATCGCCGCCATCGGCCTGGCGCTCGGCCTCGCGGGCATCGGCTGGGGCCTGCCGTCGGCAAGGCGCGTGGCGCTGCTCGGCGAAAGCGTGTCACAAGCCCGCGCCGAACTCAGCGCGCGGACTTCGCGCGAACTGGAAACGCGCCGCGGTCACGCCGCCATCCTCGCGGCGCAGCCCGCCGAGGAGCAGGTGGACTTACCGCGACTGGTGCGGCGCTACCTGCTCTTCTCCGATTCGCCGGACGAGCCACTCACGCTGATGGCGCTGGCGAACATGCGGCCGCGCCAGCTCGACTTCAATCCGCGCATGGTCGAATACGGCGGCCTGCACGTTTATGGCACCGGCGCAGCGATGACGCTGGCGCACGCGCTCGGCCTCGGACGCATTACTGGCGATGTCACGCATTACGCCGACCATCCCGAACACATCGCCGGCCTTTACGTCGCCGGCCGTTTGCTGATGGTGCTGTATAACGTCGGCATCGCGATCCTGCTTTATCTTTTCGGTCGTTCCGTAGCGGCAGTATGTGGCCGCGAGAATCCGGCCGATGACGCGGAACAGCCGGCGGTCATAGACCGCCGCTACAGAACGGAGATTCTCTGCGGCTGGGCCGCGGCGATGATGTGGCTGCTATCGCAACCATCGCTCGCCTTCTCGCACATCATCAATCCGCACCTTCCATCGGCGTTCTACGGAACGCTGGTGGCGTGGCTCGCTTGGCGAACTGCCGTTGCATCCACTCCGCGTTGCTGGTTCGGCGCGGCGGCGGCCGGCGGCGCGGCGGCGGCGTGCGCGCTGAGCGCGGGGTTGAGTTTCCTCGTGCTGCCTGCGGTGGCATTTTTCGCTGCACACGCGTTGGAAAACAGGCTGAAGCCTGAGCCCCAACAGGCCGGCGGTTGGAGTTCAGACTTCAGCCTGATCAGGAAGCTCTGCCTTGTCGTGGCGCGCCCGCTGGGACTCGCGTTGTTGATGGCGGTGGCGTTTTACATGGCTTTCAATCCGTATGTCTTGGCCAACCTCGACGTATTGCGCGAAGAGTTTGCACGTTTTCGCCAGTTTCGCGAACCCCAGGCAGCCGCAGGGAGCGTCATCGCGTTCTGTCTGGCAACGCTGCCCAGCGCCGTCGGCCTGGCCGGTGTCGTCGCTTCGGTGTTCGGTGCGGTGACGTTGTGGAAAAACGCCGCGGCAGCAAGCCGCGCGATGGTGAGCTACGCCGGGGTTGCGTTGGTGCTGTCCGCTTGGCTCGCCGGCACCGAGGCAGGCGAAGCGCTGACTGTGCGCTTTGCGATGTTCCTGTTGCCGATGCTGTGCGTGTTCGCGGCGGTGGCGCTGACGGGTCTGTGGCCGCGCGTGGCGCGCGTCGCCGCCGCGGCGTGGATCTCGTCGGGATTGGTGAGCGCGACGGCAGTCCATCTGGCGAGCTTCATGCAAGCGCCGCGTGACGATGCAGGCGAGTTTATCAACCGTACATTGCCGGCGGGTGTCGTCGTGATGACGCCGAAGTCGCCCGGTCCCTACAAGACGCCGGCTTTCGACTTCAGCCGGCTGCGGCTGGTCAGCGATCCGATGGAGCCGCATGAGTTTGCGGTGCAGGTGGAAGACCGCCGATCACCGACGACGCCCGCCGGGTTTAAATTGATGGCGGATTTTCCGAAGGAGCTAAAACTGCCGCCGACGTCGCTGTCATTTTCAGGCCGGCTCGTGCGGATTTACCGCAAAGAGTAGCCGCGTCCTACCAATAGCCCCACTTGCCGCTGGCCAGAATATAGCAAGCCAGCAGCAGGTTCGTGACGGCATGGGCGACGATGCAGACCCACAGCGACTTGGTGCGGTAGAGAATCCAGTTGTAGAGCGCGCCGGTAATCATGCCGACGTGCCAGAGCTCGCCGTGCTCAATGCCGAACATCACAACCGTCAGGCCGAACGATTCCCACGTGAACGCCCCGATCGGCACGCTGCGGAAATCCGGTTTCACCAGCCAGCGAATCATCCAGCCGCGCCAGAAGAGCTCTTCCATGATCGGCACCACCAGCACCGCGCCGGCGACGCGCGCGATCACGGCCAGCGTGGAGCGCGGAGCGTCGAGCGTGGTCGGGTTGAAACCGCCGACGGTGAAATCGGTCCTGGTGATCTTGAGAAGCTCCGGCCCGATCCAGATGCCGAGCGCGAGAACGCCGACCAGCGCGCCGAAGAGCAACCCGCGCCGCTCCCGCAAATCGTCGCGCACGCCACGCCACGCCCAAACGAGCGTTGCCGCGACGGCTACCGTTTTCAACGGGTAGAGCACGAACACCGACGCGACACCGGCCTGTTGCGCCGCAAGAAACACCAGATAAACCACAAACGGCGCGACGTAAGCCGCCGCCGGATGTCGGAGTAGGTTGTGCGTAGTCACATTTTCCTTGCCCGGCATTGTAGCGGCGCCGGTAACAAAAGAACGCCAAAAGTTGAGGATACTTGGATGCTTCAGCCGCCAGTCCCGCGCCGACCGCACCCCGTCCGGGCTTGCGTGCGCGCCGTGGTCTGAGCTACAAACGCGGCGTCGGCAAGACCGACAAACTCAAGGAAGCCATGCCGGAACTCATCGGTCAGAAGCTTGGCGATTACGAAATCCTTTCCGAACTCGGTCGCGGCGCGATGGGCGTCGTCTACAAGGCCCGACAGTATTCGCTCGACCGCCTCGTGGCGCTGAAAGTCCTCGCGCCGGAACTGGCCCGCGACACCGCCTACATCGAGCGGTTCAAGCGCGAAGCCATCATCGCCGCCACGGTCACTCATCCCAACGTCGTCTCCGTCTATGAGGCTGGAACGCATCTGGACCTCGGCACCGGCGAGCGGCTGCATTATTTCGCCATGGAATACGTCGAAGGCGAGACGGTGCAGCATCGTCTCGCACGCCAAGACCGTATTCCGGCTGATGAGGTGGCGGCCATCGGCGTCCGCATTGCCGAAGGCTTGGAGTCGGCGTGGAAAAAAGCGCGCATCATCCACCGCGACATCAAGCCCAGTAACATCTTCCTCTCGCGCGACGGCGATGTGAAGATCGGCGACCTCGGTTTGGCGCGAATTGCCGGCGACGCGCAAGCCAGCCTCACCGCGACGGGCGCGATCATCGGGACCGCGTACTACATGAGTCCGGAGCAGGCGCGCGGCGAGAGCAACGTGGATTTTCGGAGCGACATCTACAGCCTCGGATGCACGCTGTATCGAATGTTGAGCGGCAAACATCTCTACGAAGGCGCGTTTGCCAGCATCATGGTCAAGCACCTGACCGAGCCTCCGCCGAGCCTCCGGATGATCATGCCGGACTGTCCGGTCGCCATCGTTAACGTGATCGAGAAAATGTTGACCAAACATCCCAACGACCGTCAACAAAGCTATCAGGAACTGATCGACGACCTGCGGCGGGCGCACGAGCGGATCATGGGAGGCGACTCGGAAGAAGAAGTTGAAGCGGAAACCACCGCGCCTGCCTCGCGCTGGCCGACTGCGTTGGCAATGGCTGGCATTGCCGTCGTTGTCGCGGTCGCGGCGTTTTTGTGGTGGACGCCGTGGGGACAAAGCAGGTCAGACGTCTCGCCTGGCTCACTAGCAACGGACGGACAGGCGGGACGCCTTTCCCACTCAGCGTCCCAGAAGCCTGCAGAGGAAAAAACATCGCCGGCCAATACCGCTACGGTTTCCAAGGCTCGCGCCAAGCCGGTTGCGAAGGTCGCCACCGTTGCCGTGTCGAGCGCCACCACGAATCCGCCGACGGCGGGCGGGACACCTGCGCACCCGGCGACGCCCGCAGCCAGGACCGCGCCCGTCGCCACCGATCCGTTCTCGAAGGAAGTCGCGACACTGCCGCCGGAACAACAGGTCGCGCGCGTCGCGGCGAAACTGAAGGAACTCAACCCGGGCTTCGACGGCAAGGAGACACACAAGATCGAGAACGGCGCGGTGACGGAACTGGCATTGTCCACCGTGGGCGTGGCGGACATCGGACCGCTGAAGGCGCTGCCGTGGCTGAAAACACTGACGCTTGCGCCCCCGACGGCGTCGCAAAAGGGCGCACTCTCCGACCTCTCACCCCTCAAAGCCCTGCTGCTGACGGCGCTCTACTGCCCAAACAATCCGATCAGCGACCTCTCGCCGATCCGCGACATGCCCTTGACGACGCTGAGTGTCGGCGGGACGCAAGTGAACGATCTCTCACCACTGACCGACATGAAGCTCACCGTGTTAAGCTTCAACGACACGATGGTAAGTGACCTATCGCCGCTCGCCGGAATGCCGCTGACGGTTTTGTGGTGCAACAACACGAGCGTGACCGATCTCTCGTCCCTTCTAGACACGCCATTGCAGGAAGTGAAATGCGACTTCGTCCCCGCCCGCGATGCCGCCATCCTCCGCAGTATCCAGTCGCTCGCAAAAATCAACGACCAGACCGCGGAGACATTTTGGGACCGGGTCGGAAAAGTTGAGACACCGCCTGCCGTTTCACCTCCGGGGATGAAAACCGGCATGGAGTTGCCGCCGCCGGAAATTGAGGAAGACTTCGCTTTCACCGACACTTCCAAACCGTATGCGCTCAAAGGCACCTTCGTGGTGAAGCAAGGGGGAGGGCGCAAACAGATTACCGTGGGCGCAGGGGTGGAAATTCGAGGCGGGAGAATTTATCTGAACAAGGAAGGAGAGTTGATCATCGCCGGCACGCCGCAAAAACCGGCTGTTTTGCGTGGTGTGACGATCGGCCAGGATCTCACAAACTTCGGTCTGAAAGCTCGATGGGTCATATTCGACAAGTGTCGCTTCGCAAAAGTCGGCGGGTGGTACAGTTACAACTCCACCAAGTGGATTTGCGACTATTGCCTGTTCTACAAGTGCGCCTTCACCAAACTGACGGGTGTGGATTACGGTTTCAAGCTGACGCACTGCGCTTTCGTGTCGATGAAGTTTCCTGAAATCATTCACAGCCGGCCAAAAGAGGGAAAGTTCGATCACATGAAATCTCTGCGTAAAGGCTGGAACACCCTTGCAAACTGTCAGTTTGTTGATGCCGAAGTCCCGCCCACGGTTGCCTGGTGCGCCTCGGAGTCCAATTTCATGGGATGCAGGTTTGTTTCCGGCGAAACCTTTGAATCGGATACGCCAACGGAGGTTGTCGCCTTTGTTGCCGACACGACGAGCAGCCCGCCTGACAAAGTCTGGGATAGCAATGCCGCACGAGCCGCCCTGAAGGTGTCTTACACAAGCGAGCCGTTCTCCACCGTCACGTTCCCAAGCCTGGCGGTGCCGCTGAACAATCCGATATCCATCCTCAACAAAGACAAGAAACTGAAAGGCTGGCTGTCATCCAAACCCGCTGCCTCCGGAACCGGCATCGTCAAAGAAACAGCCGCGACGCCTGAGCCGTCAGGTCAACCCGAAACGGCTTTGCAAGCCGATGGAGACTTTACCGGCACATGGAAAATCAAATTCGATGACAACACCACGCGGACCTATCAAATAGACATGAGGGGCGCGGTGTTGTTTGTGGGGGAAAATCGCAGGGGCCAGCTCGCTCGCGGGGCCGCGGGCGGCGGCTTGATGCTCGACTTTGGGGACGGCAAGGTGGAACGGCTGCGGTTTGCGGGGAACGCGGTAAGCGTTGAACACTTCGCGCCCAAAACAACTTTCCCAAACCAGCCACCAGCGCTTCTGGGCCGTGGCACCAGAGATGCAGCCGCGACGCCGGTGGAAAGCAAACCCCCGCCGCCCGCGTTTGCGACCGCTGGCAACCAGGCACATCAACTGTTGATAACCTCCATCGGCATCGAGTTGGTTTCCGTCCCGTCGGGCGAATTCATGCTCGGCAGCACGCCGGAAGAGCGCGAGTGGGCAACGAGCACGGATGGAAGACGGGCGAACGCCGCCTTCGTCCAGGCCGAAGGCGGGCAACCGCGCAAGACGATGATCCAACAAAAATTCTGGCTCGGCCGAACGGAAGTGACCGTGGGCCAGTGGAAACAATTCGTGAAAGCGACGCGTTACGTGACCAGCGGAGAAACCGCCGGTGCGTCGTTTGCGCCAACCGGTCTGCGCACGTGGAAACATGTGGAAGGCGCGAACTGGCGCGACCCGCATTTCGGTCCCAAACCGAAGGACGATGATCCGGTCTGCTGCATCAGTTGGGACGACGCGATGGCGTTCTGCGCATGGCTGGACAAACAGGACAAAGGGCGGCTGCCGGCCGGCTGCCAAATTCGTCTCCCGACAGAAGCGGAGTGGGAATACGCTTGTCGCGCCGGGGCCCAAACAAAATTTTGGTGGGGTGACGCCCCCTCGGACGGTGAAGGCCGGTTGAACTGGAGTTTGGGCATGAAAGAGCAGGGGTTTGTGACATCCGCGGACCACTACGGGGCGCGCGGACGGAATGCATTCGGGCTGGCCGACATGCTCGGCAACTTGTGGGAATGGTGCCTCGACGGCTACGATGACCGCGGTGCGCACGAGCAGCAGTGGATCAGCAAGGACCATTTGCATGTGATACGCGGCGGAGCCTTCGGCGGCGGTCCTGGCCTGCCGCGATGCGCCTTGCGCGAACCGCGCCTTGCGATATTTTCATCGGCAACCTGCGGCTTCCGCGTCGCGTGCGGCGTGCCGCCGGTGGAAATGTCAACAAGGACTGAGGCGAAGCGGCATCGCTGACAACTGGCAGCAGCGGCGCGAAGAGTCAGCGCATTTTCTGCTGCCTTTCGCGCCTCACAGCGGCTACAACTCCGGCGTCATGAGCGCGCCGACCTTTCCGATCCGCGAGTGTTATTGTCCCGCCCACTTTGGCAACGCCTACGAGGCGATGTGGCCGCGCGAGATGGCGGCGTATCTCGGCGAGTTGAAATGGTGGGGCTTCAACCGCTACGGCGACTGGATCACCACCACCGACGTTTGCAATCCCTACACCTCCGACGCATTCTGGGACCTCGCCAAGGAGCAGCTCGACCGGAAGAAGAAGGCGTTTCGCGCCGCGCAGGATTTGGGGCTGAAGTTGAACCTCATCGTCACACCCAACCACGTTTATCTGGACCAGCTCCGCCCGCACTACGCGGCGAAGAAAGGGCCGCGCATCCAGGGCCAGCTCATCTGCCCCAGCCACGACGAGGCGCACAAGGTCATCCGCGAGAACTTCGAGCATTGGTTCGGCGACTTCGCCGCCAGCGGCATCCGGCTGAGCGCGTTCACGGCGTTCGCCTACGACTACGGCGGCTGCGGTTGCGAGAAGTGCAAGCCGTGGATTCTCACCTTCGCACGATTGATGAAAGAAATCCACGCCATCGCGGAGCGGCATCATCCGGGCATCGAGCCGTGGTTCTGCTCGTGGTGGTGGACGCCGGAGGAGCACGCGCTGATCAACGAGTGGGCCGCGAAGGACGCGGCCGGCTGGTTGAAAGCGATGACGCTGCACATCGAATACGGCCAGACTAAATTCAAGGATGTCGTGGTGCCGGCGGGCTGTAGTAAGCTGGCGTTCATCCACGACGGCTACGGCGACAACAAGGACGTGCGCGACATTTACGCGAAGTGGGGGCCGGTCGTCGCGCCCGCGCGGCTGCCGGCGACGCTTGCGGGCATCGCGGCGCAGGGCGCGGACGGATTCCAAGTTTACAGCGAGGGCGTGTTCGACGACTGCAACAAGGCGCTGCTGGCCGGGCTGGCGAGCGGGAAGTTTCAGGAACCGGCGCCCGTGCTGCGGGACTACGCGCAGCGTTACTTCGGCGCGGCGCCGAATGAAGCTGTCCGTTGGGCGCAGTGGATGACGCCGTGGGGCGATCGAACGAAGGTGGACCTCGGCGCGGCGCGCGAACAGTGGAATGAGCTTTCCCGCAACGCGAAGCCGTCGTGGCGGCTGGATCACTGGCAAAGCAAGCTGGAACTGGAATCGCTCGACCGCCAGATCGGCCGGCCGCCTGCGGATGACTCAAAATTCTGGACGCCGGAGAAGCTCGCGCTGGTGGACAAGTTCTGGGCGGAACAGGAGAACCTGCACCGCAACATCTACAAGCTCGGGCCGGTGCGGCACGTCTTCACGCCAAAGTTTCAACCACCGTTCTGGTATGACTCTTGGCAGCGGAAAGTGCAGAGCGCGCCGCAGCAGCAACGGATGCAGAAGGAAGCGTAGGTGGAAAAATCGGAAGCGAACGGAAGTTGCCCGCTAAACAATTTTTGAAGGGGCCGTAAAATCCAAGCACCGGCACGCGAACTCTCAGCCGTTTTCTTTCGCGCTTTTCGCGAAGTCTAACAGGCCAAAAAACTTCGTTCCTCGCTCAGGCGGCCATCACCTTCATCGCCACGTCCACGCCGCTGGCGGCGTCGGGTGCGTAGGCGTTGGCGCCGATCTCGTCGGCAAACTGCTGCGTGATGGGCGCGCCGCCAATGATGATCTTGACGGTGTTGAGGCCCGCGCCGCGGAGGGCTTTGACGGTGTCCTTCATCGCCGGCATGGTCGTGGTAAGCAACGCGGAGAGGCCGACAATTTGCGCGTTGTGCTGCTTGACGGCGGCAACGAATTTGTCGGCCGAGACGTTGGAACCGAGGTCCACGACGCCGATGTTGGCGCCTTTCCACATCATGCCCACGAGGTTCTTGCCGATGTCGTGGAGGTCGCCCTGCACGGTGCCAAGTACGGCGGTGTATTTCGGCTTGATGCCGGCCTTGGCGAGCAACGGCTCCAGCATCGCCATCGCCTCCTTCATGGCGCGCGCGGCGATGAGCATCTCCGGGACAAAATACTCGTTGCGCTTGAACCGCTCGCCGACCTCGGCCATGCCGGGCACAAGCCCTTTCTCGACGATTTCCATCGGCACCACATTCTTGTCCAGCAACGCCTGTGTGAGCTGCTTGGCTTTGTTGCGGTCGCCCTTGATAACGGCTTGTGTCAGTTCTTGCATCTCGCTCATGGTTGTCTCCGGTAAAATGCTGCTCTGAGTTGCCGCGGATAGTACCGGGAATCCGGGCGTTGTCACTAGAAAATTTTCTCAGTCGGCGAACCAACCGCCCTTCCGCCACCGCGCTACTTTCCGGTCATCGGGAAAAGGTTTGCGAAATCATCCCCGCTGCTTCAGGAGGCTTCCGGTCTTGCCGCCTTGACCGTCGCGAGCAGCGCCTCGGCGATCTTTTCAAGATCGGTCCGGCTCAATCCGCTGACAATCGAGTGACACCGGTGATCTTTCATGACGATGAGGATTTCAAGCGCCACAAAAAACTGATCCGTAATCACCACCTGGTCAATCTGCGCTGGACACAGCCGAAACTCCGATCGTTTCGGGCGCGTCGTTTGGACGCAGATTTCCTGCGGCGAACAACGCATCTCCGTGACCAGACGAGCCGCCCGCCGGGACCAATTCAATATGATGACGCCTATACCACAGATTCCAAATCCAAACAGAAGCGGAATGAAAGCCAAGGATCGTTTCAGAACATCGAAATTGCCGGCGGCCAGCACGCCCGCCCCTCCCACGACAAAGAAGCCGGCGAGCAATGCCAAAATTCCGAGCACAAAGAGTTTTTGCGCGCCCGGTGATCGGGCGTAGCCTGGCGCCTGGGTTTTGATCAGTACGGTTCCGTTTTCGGCGGTGATGTCCACCACCGCGCCCGCCGGCCCCGCATCGGCGCCGGCCAACAGTCGCCGATCCAATCGATGCGCCAAGTCCGTCACCCAGTGGCGAGGAATCAGAGGAATCATAAACACCTCACGGTATGAGAAATTTTATCGCGCAAGTTGACACCACTCAACGCAAAACCTGCCGGCCACGCGGCTGCGACTCAAGACGGCTTGTTTTCATTGGGCGTATCGGCTGAAGACCGCCCGCTCGATTGCGTTGTCCGGCGAGTCCTCAGCCGGAAATAAACAATGGACATGGCGGCCAGCGCGTAGAGAACTGCGCCGGCCAAGCAGGCGTCACCTACCAGTCTTTTTCTTTCCTCCGCCGCGATCCATTCCGGCGTTGCGGCCGTCAGACTTTGAAGGATAGTAACGAAAGGCAGCAGAAGCACGACCAGCAAGAACGCGAAATAGACAAAGAGAATACCCCAGGAACACGTCGAGAAGAAAAGCCACCGCGGCAAGGCCATATCGGGACGCCGGGGCAAACAAACCAGCAAAGTTCCCATCAGCCAATGCGTTGTCGCTAGAAACAGGCAAACCGAGTACAGACGGTTTGCATTCTCGAAATGATGGATGGAACAAATCCATTCCGTAATCAACGGGAGTGGTTTCCCATTCAACATCCCCCGGTAAAGTTCCGTTTCCACAAATCCCACAACGCCGGAAATAAAGAGGAACCACGCTGCAATTGCGACGGATTGCAGCAGAATCAATGCGGACCACGCCTTCGGTGACATGCTGTTACTCCGTTGTCATGGGCGCTTCCATCGCTGTACCGCCTTCTGGCCTTCAGGGGCGGGCATGAACATGTCGGCGCGCGTCAGGCCGAGTTCCTTCGCCATCGCGATGGAATAATCCAGCAGGCCCATCTTTGGATAGCGGCCATTGGAGCCGAAGGAAAACTTCACGCCGGCCGCCTTGGCGATTTTCAGGAACGGCAGTTTCGGCAGTTTGTAGCTGCTGCTGATCTCCAGCGCGACGCGATGTTGCACCGCCGCGTCCGCGACCTTCCGAACTCGCGCCGGGGTCCAAAGCGAATCGTAGCCGTCGGCGAGTGTCTTGGGCAGCCAGGAGGTGTTGGCGAGAATGTCTATGGGCTGCTCCGAGAGGATTTTCACGTGCCAGTCCACGAAGCGGTCCATGAACGCCTCCTTGTCGGTCATGTCCACGAACGATTCCACGTCCGGTTCCCAGAGTTTCTTGCGCCGGCCGTCCTTGCCGGGGAACGTCATCGCGTCGGTGAGTGTGTAGTCGAGTTGCGCCAGCGCCGCCGTGGAGAAACCGCTCCACCAATCACTCCATTCCGCCTGCACGCCGCGGAAGACCGGCTTGCCGGCGAGCATGTCGAGCTGGCGTTTGAGTTCCTCGTCGTTGCTGAGCACGACGGGATATACGTTTTCCTTGGTGCCGGCGTGCTCGACAATGCCGAACTTGATGTTGCGCGCCTGCGGCAACGCCAGCGCCGCGTCAATCGTGCTGTGGTCGAGGTGAACGTGGAAATCCACCAGCGGAAAATCGAGGCCCGCGGCGGCAGCCGACGGCGCCGCTTTTTCCTCCGCGCCCAGCCACGACGCCGCGCACGCGGCCGATGTGGCGCTGATGAAAGTCCGTCGTGTCATTGGGTTCATAATCTGTTTCCTCATTTGCCTGCCGTGAACGCGCTCAGATACGCCTCGCGAAATTCCTGCGCGGCCTTCGCGCTCGTGATGCAGCGGTCCCAATCCAACGCGGGCCGCGGGCCAAGCTTCGCTGGCGCAATCTCGTGTCCGCCAAATTGCGCGACCAGTTTCTGAAACTCCGCGCCCCAAGCTTTGAGCTTGCCGTCCACGGTCAGCAGGCCGGTGAGCTGGCTGCAATCGTTGGCCTGCGGATGATCGTAGAAGCCCCAGTTGAGCCAGCCGCACGCGAGGCCCGCCGTCGTCTCCACTGCGCGCCGGCACCAACGCGCCTGTTGCTCCTCGGAGCCGGGCGCGGACATCTTTCCGTTCCTGAGCCGCAACGCGCCGCCGCCATACCAGCCGAATTCCGCCAACACCACCGGTTTGCCCGGCGCGGCGACCTCGTGGACGATGTTTTCGAGGCAGGCGAGGTTGCGCTGCTCATCCTCCGGCTTCGTGTAATCGTAGAGGCCGCGAGTGTTCGGATAATAATGAACCTCCATGAAGTCGAGGAACTTCGCCTGTCGCGCCGGCCGGAACGCCGGATAATGCACGCCGCCCGATGACGACGGCACCGACGACTGAAGCAAACCGACGGTCACCAGCGCGTTCGGGTCAGCGGCCTTGATCGCCGCCACCTGACGCCGCGTCCAATCGTCGGCGCGCTCCTCGCGGAAATGCTGGTAGTCGAGCAACAGCCCGCTGCCCGGCGCGTCCTGCTTCGGCGGCACGGCAACATCGCCCCATTTGATCGCCGCCACGCCCACGCCCCACGCCTTCGCGGCGTCGGCGGACGAAGCGTAGCGTTGCTTCAGCCACGCGTTCCAGCGCGAGCGCATGTCGGCGCTGTCCCAACCGACCGACGGCTCGTTCTGGAGATCATAGGCGAAGATGACGCTGCGGCCGCGATAGCGCGCCGCGAACAGCCGCCAGAAATCCTCCAGCGAGCGAAGGAACGTTTCGTTGGCGAAGTGATCCGCCCTCGCCCACTCCGGCAAACTTTCCCAATGATCCGGCCCGGTCGGATGCACATAAACGCCGGCTTCCTCGGCGATGGTGAGGAATTGGTCGAACTTCTTCAGTCCCTCCTCGTCGAGCGCGCCGGGCGTCGAGTAAAACGAGCCAAAGCTGATGAAGACCCGGACGCAGTTGGCGCCCAGCTCGCGCAGCCGGGTAAAATCGCGCCGGGTCGCCTCCGCATCGAATTGCTTCCAGAGTTGCGGCGCCCAACCGGTGCCGGGGCGGTAGTAGTTCACGCCGAGCGGCACGAACGGCTTGCCCGATTCGGCGGCAAACGTCCGGCCGCCGGCAGCGACGCGGATTTTGGGGAGTTTCGCCGCCTGGGCGTCGGCGGCCTGGAGTGGAGCCGACAACGTCGTGACGAACGCGGCAAGCAGCGCAGCGCGCCGCAGGAAGATCCGTTGGGTTGTTGTCATAATCGGGTCCGCAGAGCACACGATAAAGGGCCAAAGAAGCCGAGGCAAGATTCATCCGTCGTGGCCTCAAAAGGCACTGTTACCCAGATAGCGGGGCCGGAACGCCACCCCCGCTTTGATCAAGTGCGTGACACTTCAACCCATCAGAGGTTAGAATGACGCTGAACCTGAATAGCGTAAATTTTAAATCATTTGCCATGAACTCTGACATCATCAAAAAAGGTTTTGAACGCGCGCCGCACCGCTCGCTGCTGCGCGCCACCGGCTCCATCGAATCCGAGGCGGATTGGGGCAAGCCGTTTATCGCCATTTGCAACAGCTACACCGACTGCATCCCCGGCCACGCCCACCTCAACGAGGTTGGCGCGCTCGTGAAGCGCCTCGTGCGCGAGGCGGGCGGCGTGCCGTTCATCTTTAACACCATCGGCGTGGATGACGGCATCGCGATGGGCCACAGCGGCATGCTCTACTCGCTGCCGTCGCGCGAACTGATCGCCGATTGCGTCGAGACGATGCTGCGGGCGCATTGCTTCGACGGCATGGTCTGCATCCCGAACTGCGACAAAATCGTCCCCGGCATGTTGATGGCCGCCATGCGCGTCAACATCCCGACCGTGTTCGTCAGCGGCGGGCCGATGGCGGCGGGCATCGCCGAGCGGAAGGCGACGCACGAGGACCTCGCGGCGCATCTCCAGCCCGCGTCCGGCGCGTCGGACCTCATCTCGGTTTTCAAAGGCGTCGGCGAACTTCAGGCCGGCAAGATCACTGAGGCCGACCTGACGAAACTCGAACAGACCGCCTGCCCGACGTGCGGCTCGTGCTCCGGCATGTTCACGGCCAACTCGATGAACTGCCTCTGCGAAGCGCTCGGCATGGCGTTGCCCGGCAACGGCACCGTGCTCGCCGTCTCCAAGGAACGCGAGGCCCTCTACGAACGCGCCGCGCGCGCCATCGTCAAGCTCGTCGAGCACGACCTCAAGCCGCGCGACATCGCCACGCTGGAGGCGTTCGACAACTCCATCATGCTCGACGTCGCCATGGGCGGCTCGACCAACACCGTCCTCCACACGCTCGCCATCGCGCGCGAGGCCGGCATCGCCTACGACATCGCCCGCATTGACGAAATCTCCCGCCGCATTCCGTGCCTTTGCAAGGTGTCGCCGTCGTCGGCCTACCACGTGCAGGACGTGCATCGCGCCGGCGGCATCCACACGATTCTCGGCGAGCTCAAGCGCATGGGCGCGCTCAACGTGTCGTGCAAGACCGTCACCGGCAAGACCATCGGCGAGAACATTGATGAGTGGGACGTGCGCTCCGAAAAATGCACGTCATGGGCGAAGGCCGTGCGCATTTCCGGCGCATCGGCGCTTGTGGTGGACCCGAACGACAAGCTCGGCTCCACCGCCCGCACCGCCGCCGGCAACCTGGTGCCAAAGCCGATGATGTTTTTCCCCGGCGACCCGCGCTCGATCACGCTCTGGCGTCTCGCGGCGGCGGGCAATGTCGGCGACGCCGCCACGGCCGCGGAATTGTACGCGGACGACGCCGTCGTGAAGGTGGACGAGACGACCACCTGGACCGGCAAGGCCGCCATTGAGGCGGGACTGAAAGCCGCGTTCGCCGAGTCCAAGGGTCTCGTGCGCGCGGAACTGGGCCAGCTCAAAGGCACGCCCGTCATCGTGCTCTGGCGCTATGCCAAGGGCGGCGAGAAGACGATGGGATGCGTGTTGCGTGTGTCGAAATATCGCAAGGGCTGGCTGATCAGCAAGGCGTATCACGACTCCAGTCCCGCCACGCTCAAACAGGTCTCGCCCGCCGGCCTTATGCCCTACGACGCGGCGTTCATGTTCAACGCGCAGGATTGCATCCGCACCAAGGCCACGGCCTACTCGCCCGACGGCGGCCTCGCGATTCTTTACGGCCAGCTCGCGCCCGCCGGCAGCGTCGTCAAGACCGCCGGCATCAGCGAGACGTTCAAGAAGAACTGCGGCCCCGGCTTCGTGTTCGAGGGACCGTGCGTCATCTTCGAAAGCCAGGACGACGCCTGCGCCGGCATCCTTGCCGGCAAGGTCAAGGCCGGCGACGTGGTCATCATCCGCAACGAAGGCCCGCGCGGCGGTCCCGGCATGCAGGAGATGCTCTCGCCCACCAGCTACATCGTCGGCATGGGTCTCGGCGACAAGGTCGCGCTCGTCACCGATGGCCGTTTCAGCGGCGGCACCGCCGGCGCGTGCATCGGCCACGTCTCGCCCGAAGCCGAGGAAGGCGGCCCCATCGGTCTCTTGAAGGAAGGCGACCGCATCCGCATTGATTTCCCGAACCGCCGCATAGACATCGTCGTCCCCGAAGCCGAACTGGCCGAGCGCAAGAAGACGTGGAAGCCCGTGAAGCACGACCTCGGCGGCTGGCTCGCCCGCTACCAGAAGCTCGTCACCAACGCGAGCCAGGGCGGGATTCTGGGATAAGACGCCATGCCTGAACTCTGTCGCTTTTACGGCATCATCGTCCGGATGTTCTCCGGCGACCATCCGCCGCCGCACTTTCATGCGGTTTATCAAGGCGAAGAAGTGCAGGTAAATCTTCTGACATTGGAGATTCTTCGCGGCGGTCTGCCCCGGCGGGCATTGGCGCTGGTGCTGGAATGGGCCGCGTTGCATCGCAACGAACTGCAAGGGGCATGGGATGCGACGAGCCGCAACATCGAGCCTGCCAAAATCAAACCGTTGGAGTAGATTCAGTCATGATTCGGATTGTTGAGGTCAAAGCACTCGAAGGACACCGACTGTGGGTCCGATTCAACGACGGGCTGGAGGGCGTTTATGCGGTTGACCCGGCAAGGCGCGGCGGCGTGTTTCAGTCGCTGCTGAATCCGGTTCTGTTCAAAGCCGTCTCCATCAACGATGATTTTGGCTGCGTGGAGTGGCCCGGCGGCGCGGACCTTTGCCCAACTTCGATGCACGAAGAACTCGCCGCCGAAGAACGACGGCACGATGCAGAACCGATGATGGTCAGGGAAACTCCGCCAGCGAAAGAGTGATGCCTTTGAAGCGCGACCTCGGCGGTCTGCCCCGAACACATGCGCGGCTGGCTCGCCCGCTACCAGAAGCTCGTCACCAACGCCAGCCAGGGCGGCATTCTTGGTTGAGGTCACACACAAGTTTCCGAGACTGACGCTGCAACGATAAATCCGTTCAGGAAGTCATCCCGGTGCTTGCTGTCCCCGGCTTGCGCTGTTCTCTTGAAAAGCCGCGGCGGCGTGGTGCAGAGCGGCAATCCAGTTTGGGACTTGACGCGGCTGTGGCTCGGATTAGCCTTGGCGCCATGAACACAAGCCAGGAGCGCCGCTCATTGAACGCATCGGGTCCAGTGGTTCCACAAAGCCCGATCCAGATTTCACGCAGAGGATTCCTCGAAACTGCGGCAGGAACCGTGGGCGCGGCTTCCCTGGGCTGGGCCAGTGCAGCCGCACAAGCTCCGGCGACTCAAGGCGGGAAGGACAAAAGCATCCGGGTCGGGATGCTGACGATGCCGTTGACCAAGGAGCCGTTTGACCAGGTGCTCGACATGGCCAAGCGATGCGGCATTGCCGCGCTGGAGGTCGTGTCGCATCCCGGCAGCAAACACATTGACCCGATGACGTTCGGCCCGGCGGACGCCGAGAACATCAAGAAGATGCTGGCGGAGCGCGGGCTGGAGATCAGCAGCCTGTCGAACTACACAAACCCGATGGCTCCGGGAAAGACCGAGGAATTCCAGAACGCCATGAAGAAGCTGGTGGATGCCGCTGTGTTGCTGGGTGTGCCAACCCTCTGCGCAATGACGGGTGTCCCGCAGGAGAAGGACAAAGCGAACAAGATCGGGTTGCTCAAGAAGGTCGTGCCGAAGATTTTCCGGCCGATCCTCGACTACGCGAAGGACAAGGGGATCAAGATCGCGATCGAGAACTGGTTTGCCACCTGCCTCCAGGGGCTGGACACGTTCGACTGCCTGTTTGAGGCCATTCCCGACGAACATTTCGGGCTGAACTACGATCCCTCGCATCTGGTTCACCAGCAGTGCGACTATCTGGTGCCGGTGGCAAAGTTCAGCAAGCGGATCTTCCACACCCACGCGAAGGATTGTCTCGTGGATGTTCAGAAACGGAGCTACGTGGGTGTGTTGGGCAACGGCTGGTGGCGGTATGTGATTCCCGGCTACGGCGACATCAAGTGGGCCGAATACATCAGCCTGTTGCGCGATGTCGGTTACAAAGGCGTTCTTAGCATTGAGCACGAGGACCGGACGTTCGCGCCGGAGGACGGTTTCCGGCACGGCGCGCATTATCTGAATCAGTTCTGCTGACCCGCTGCCAACAACTCGCCACCCACGCGAGCCAGGGCGGGATCTTGATCCGAAAAGGATTTGATCCCATGAACCGGAGTTTTGCCGGCGAGGATGGCGGCGCTGAGGGCAACTCCGGTTCTCCGTCGAGGGGAGTTCCCGCTTGCCAGAAAATGGGTGCGCGCTACGATGCCGCACGAAGCTCGACAAGACCATGAACAACGTCACCTTGGCGCCACTTGGCAGTCCATTTCAAAGTATCGCGCCGCCCAAAAGATTTTTCATGAAGTCTTCGTGTGCCGTTGTGGGTGGACAAGAAAGCGGTCCGCAGCAAGATCAACGGCCGCGCCGCCACGCCGTTCTGGAATGGCCAGTATGCGGTCTTCGACCCGGTCAAAGGCGGCGACACGTTGACGATGGAGTTCCCCGTGGTCGAGTCCACCGAGACCTACACCCTCAAATGGAACCAGTCGGATTGCTGGTTTGAGTCCAACTGGGCGCAAAAGGGATGGGAGACGGCCAATCAAAAGTATATCTGCCACTTCAAAGGCAACACGCTCGTGGAAATCACCCCCGTCCCCGCGACCGTCACCGACGGCCTTGGCTACGCGCTCTATCAGCGGGACTACATGAAGGCAGACAAAGCGCCCCTGAAGACCGTCAAGCGGTTTGTCGGAGCGGCGGAGTAGTGGAGTGGTGGAGTAATGGAGTAATGCGGTGTTGGAAAGGGGCGACCTGAAAACTTCCAGCCGCAATGGGTCGAATCGCCCGAAAACGCTGCTGTCCCAGCACTCCCAAAACTCCAATAATCCGCGCTCCAGCACTCCAGCGTTCCAGCGCCCCATTACTCCATCGCTCCAACACTCCATTCCTCCTCGCCGCTTCGTTCCTTTTCCGGCTTTTTCTGCTATGTTCAAAAATGAAGAAGGGACGCGATGTGGTGGCGGCGGTCTTCAAGGCCGGCCCTTCATGGATGCACTGGCTGATGCTGGCGCTGGTGGGCGCATTGGTCTGGGCGGTGGGGACGTTTGTGGATTTGACCCCGCACGTGGACGAGGATTTTTTCTTCTCGGCGAAGGACCCGCAGTTCCGGCAAACCAAGGAGATCGAGCAACTCTTTCCCTCCCCGTCGCAGATCATCATCAGCGTTTCGTCACCTGACATCGCCGGCCAAGAGTACTACGAGCACATCAAGGCCCTGACGGAAAAGATCAAGAATCTCGACACCGTGATTGCCGTGAGGAGCCTTGCGGCCGGGCCGAAGAATTTTGCCGACGCCAAGGAAAGCCCGCTGTGGCGGCGGCTCCTGATCGCTGAAAACCAGCATTCGTCCAACATCATCGTGTTGATCGGGGGCAAGGAGGCGTCGAAGCTCGTCGTAAAACTGGAGAAGGTCGCCAAGGAGTTCGACGCGGAGGACTTTCGCATCCGGCTGGCGGGAGCGCCGTATGTCGTCGCCATGATCCAGCGCAATCTGGTGCATGACTTCGCGTGGTTCAGCATCACGGCGGTGATTTTGTTTGGCGGGGCCATGCTGCCGATCTTCCGGTCGTTTCGGATTCTGACCGGCATGCTGGCCACGTGCATCAGCGCAATCCTGCTGTCGCTGACGATCCAGGTGTTGTTGGGGATGAAGATCGGCATTCTCACCGCCAACCTCAGCACCATCGTCTTCGTGCTGACGTTCTCCCACCTGGTGTTCATGACCTCGAACTGGCGGAACATCGCCTGCAAGCGGGGCCGGCAGGAGGATCTCGCGTGCGATGCGTATTGCATGACATTGCCGCCGTCCTTCTGGTGCATGATCTGCACGTCGCTGGGTTTTGCCACGCTGTTGCTGGTCCCGGCCAAACCGCTGCGCGAGCTGGGGTTTGGCGGTACGATCGGGACGGTCGTGGCCTTCCTCTGCGCCTACACGATTTATCCGTGGTTCCTGCGATGGGCGGTGCCGCCCAAGAGCATCGTGGCCGGCACCAAACGCTACTCGCCGTTTGGCGCGCGTCGCTTCGTCCCGCCGGTGCTGCTTCTCCTGGCGCTCACCTTCGGCCTGGGGTTGGGCATGGGGAGGCTGAACACCGACCCGAGCCTGCTGGACTATTTCAAACCGCAACAGACTTTGCGCGACGGGCTGGAATACGTGGATCACCATGGCGGCAGCAGCCCGCTGGACCTGGTCATCGCAGACGCTCAGGGCCGCAAGCTGAACACGGACGACGCCTACCAACGAATGTGGAAGCTCCAGGAAGCGCTGGAAAACCACGCAGCGGTCGGCACGGTGATTTCCCTTCCGGTGCTCATGGCGGAAGGGGACCGGTCACCGCTGGCATTCTTCCTCACCTGGGATCACCTCGTCCGCATCATGGAACGGCCGGAACACGACCAGGTTGCCAAGAGTTTCATCACGGAAGATCACAAGGAAGCCATGTTCCTGCTGCGGATGGTCGAATCCGGCCGCAAGGGCTACCGCGCCGGCATCGTTGACGAACTCCGCTCCATCGTGCGCGAGCATGGGTTTGAACCCGTTTTGGTCGGCGACATCTACCAACTGCAGGGACAACTGGCCAAGCTGGTTGAGGCCAGCATGATTGAAGGGCTTGAATGGTTGTTCGGGATATTTTTCTTCGTCGCGCTGATCATCACGAGATCGGTGCGCACGCCGTTGGCCATGATCATCAGTTTGAGCTTGTGCCGTTTTTGCATGTTGGGGACCGCCGGGTATCTGAACGTGCCAGTGGACATCATATCGGCGCCGGCAGCCAACGTGTGCATCGGCATGGCCGTGGACGCGATGGTCCATCTGGTTTTCGCCGTGCGGCGCAACCGCGCTGTGGAAACGGACGTGTGGAAAGCATGGGTGGCCGCGCGCGATGAGCAATGGAGGGCGGTGATCGGCTCCGCGACAATCATTGCCACCGGCTTTGCCATTTTTACCCTGTCCAATTTTCCGCCCACACAGCGTTTCGGCCTCGTGGTGGTCTTCGGCACCATGATTGATATCGCGGCGACGTTGCTGGTGCTGCCGCTGCTCAGCGCCGGGTTTTGGACCTCAGCTTTTGGCCGTTTCCGCGCGCTTCGCCGCCGGCTGGGTTGAACGCTCTTGGAGTTAGCCTGCCGCTTCACCTTGCCAGCGGGAAACGGCACAGGGGCATTACTTCGAATCTATCTGGAGCGTGAAGGTCATGGCGGGCGGGACGTTTTTTTCCCAGGCTCGATGGTAGATGATCTGCAGCGTTGTCCGGCCTTTGCCGACGATGTTGAACGCATAATGCTGGACACCGCCGGAGCCGGGCTTCTGCGGTTGGTTGGGAACGTATTGACCGCCGGCGATCTGGACGATGGCCCCGTCATAGGGGGCGACATCCCACGAAAAACCGGTCGTGTAGTTGCCTTTCAGTTGGACGTCGAACGCAGCGCCGGGCGATGTCTTGAATGTTTTACCCGCATCGGCTTCGGTGAAAGTTCCGCTGCTCTTGCAGCCCACTATGACGCACGCGAAGGAACAAGCCACCAGAGCGGTCGCGAGTATTTTTGCCAGTATTCTCCTGTTCATGTTCGATCTCCTTGGGTTGGATTTCTTCCGCTCCATTTTCATGGTGCGAACAAGACTCTAAACTAGCGGTCTTTGCGGATAAAGACGATTAAGCAGGTGTCGAAGGACGGCGTTTGCAGCTTCAGCGTGCCGTTCGCGCGATCCACAATAGCAGCGGTTTCTTTCAAGGGAACGCCGGCTGCGTCGGCGTTCATCTCCGGCGTGACATAGCTGGCTTGCACGTCGTGTCCGCGCCATGAATCGGGGAGGCGGATGGTGGTCGTGATGGACGGCGCGGAGCGGAGGGTATCGGTCTCGACGGCGAGATCGCAGTTGTTGAGGTCGAGCGTCAGCAACGGGCCGGCCTTGTCGGCGCCGAGGTTGAGGTTGACGCCCACGGTGGCGGGCGCGTCGGTTTCGATGCGCGGCCGGAACTCCGGCCAGTCGAGCAACTCCGCCATGCGGCGCGCGGCGGCAGCGTCCCGCTCCTTGCGCCAGTAGGCCGCGCCCGGCTTGTCGGCGATGATGCGCCCGCCGGATGAACTTACAGAGCCTTCATGCGCCATCCCTTGCCCCCTCACCCCTGCCCTCTCCCCCGCGGCGGGGGCGAGGGAGGTGTCTGCAGCGCCGGTGAAATACGAGGGCGTGGCTGGCTTCGAGCCGGGTGCGGGTGTTTCAGGGGCGGGGTTTCCATCACTGGTGCCGCGTTTTCCCTCTCCCCCGACGAGGGGGAGAGGGTTAGGGTGAGGGGGTGCGGGGAGTGCAGAGTTTCCGAAGAGTTTAATCAGCGAGAAGCTTTTCTCGCGCGGCGCGAGGTAACGCTCCGGGCCGTAGCGCGTGCCGGTCTGGCCGGTGGCGACGACGCGACCGCCGGACTCGACGTAGCGGCGCAGTTCGCGGAGTTGCGCGTCGGTGAGCGCCAGCACCGACGGCAGCACGACGACCGGATAACGCGCGAGGTTCTTCGCGGTCAGGTCCTGCTCCAGCACCACATCCCATTGGCGGTGCGTGTCGCCCAGGAACTCGCACCAGCCGGAGTATTCATCCACGAACATGTCCATCACGGGATTGAAGACGTTCATCGAAGCGATCTCCGACCACGCCGAGTGGACGAGCGCGACGTCGGCGAGATAGCGGCGGTGGCTCAGGCGCGGTGCCTGCGCGCGGATGAAACGGTTGACGAAACCGGCGCTCTGCGGCGTGCCGGGCGAGTAGCCGTCGAGATACGCATGGCCGAAATCGAGCAGCCCGCGGTTGACGAGACAATCGAACGCGAGGACCTTGTGCAGGTTCTCGTGGCCCGCGCCGGACTTGTCCTTGTTGACGTAGATGCTCGGCCAGCAGAACGGCGCGTCGGAGATGGCCGCGCCGAGCCGCGTGACGTAGCCGACGCGGCCCTTCGGCGGCAGGCCCATCGGCCTCATGCCCCACCAGCCCTGCACCGAACTCCACTCGAAGTGCGCGATGTCGCACGCGCCCTTGAGCAGCGCGCCGCCGAGCGGGAATGGAATGGTGTTGCCGAAAACGGCGCAGTCGAGCTTCTCCTGCCGCGCCGACTTCTTCGCCGCCGCGTAAAACCCGCGGTGATACGCCTGCGCCTGCTCGGCCAGGTTGATGCGGTAACAGCACCAGAGCGGGTCATCGGCCCACTTGCGATTCATGATGTGCCACGGTTTACCGCGCGACTCGAACGGTTTGTCGCGGATATAGGCGGCGATGTCGAACGTCGCGATGTCCGCGATGCCCATCCGCTCCATCTCGGCGCGCGTGAAATGGCGGCGCATGTAATCGCGGAACGACTGTTGCGACCAGAGGCCGAACGCGCACTGGTTGGCGTGGCCGAGGTTGTTGTCGCCAAAGTTGTCAGCGTGGATGCCGTCGGGATGCAGCTTGGTGATGATGTGCTCGATCTCGCCGCAGACGTAATCACGGAGTTGCGGGTTGGCAAAATCCAGACTGACGAGGCGCACGATCTGCCAGCCGGTCTTGCCCTGCACTTCGGCGCGATCGCTTTGCTTGCCGCTGATGGCCGCCAGCCCGCTGCGCTCGGCGATGTCGTCGGTGATGCCCAGGTTGCTGGAGTAATCGAATTTCCACTTCCCGTCGAGGCCGCGCCGCGTCAGCACGGCGTAGAGATCGTCGGCGGGTTTGCCGTCGGGCGTCGTGAACGGTTTCAGATGATAAGTCTTCGCGGCCGGAAACGGCGCCCACGGCACATCGCGCATGAACGCATCGAGGCCGAACCATCGGGCCGTGAGCGGCTCGTTGCTCTTCCACCACGACAGCGACCAGCCGGTCTGTTTCATCTTTCCGTCGGCGGTGAAGAAGCCCGCGTAATCGCCGACTTCGCCGAGGTCGTAATAAACGATGCGTTTGATGCCGGCCCGTTGGAGTTTTTCGCGGCCGGCGTTGATGGTGCCGTATTGCTCCTGCGCGTCGAGGAACCAGAATCCATACCAGCCGAGCGTGCTGACGCCGCGCACCGCGCCGGGCTGGATCGTCTCCACTCCCTCCGCGCGCAGGCCGACGCTGGCGCCCGGCGTGTATTCGTGCCACCAGGGTTCGGCGGCGGTGAGCGCACAGGCCGAAGCCAGCCAGAGGACTGCGGCAAACAGTGTGTGTTTTCGAGAAAACAGCATCCGGGCTTATTTCACCGGCTTCACGATCTTCGGCACGCCCGCGATGTCGAGCACGGCGACGGTGGCGATCGGGTCGGACGCGATGGCGGGCATAACCACGACGACGCCGTTTTCGCCGGCCGTCGCGTCAAGCCGCCTGCCGCCGTCGAGGAGGCGCGCTTTCAACGGCCTGTTCGTGAGGCCGGGAAGGACGATCTTGCTGTCCTTCGGCCAGTCGAACACATGCAGGTAAAGCCGCGTGTTGCCGCCGGCGAGTTTTTTCTGCGTGCAGCGGCCCCACGCGAGCGACGCGAACGGGCTGGCCTGCGTCCCGTAGATGGACTCGCCGTTTTTCTTCATCCACGCGCCGATGGCGTGCAACGACTTGACGCTCTCCTCCGGCACACTGCCATCGCCTTTCGGGCCGATGTTGAGCAGGTAATTACCGCCCTTGCTGGCGATGTCCACGAGGTTGCGAATGAGCGTCTCGTCGGATTTCCACGCGTGATCGTGCTCGCTGTAGCCCCACGTGGTGTTCAGCGTCATGCACGTCTCCCAATCCACGCCCGGCATGCCGGTCGCCGGGATGTGCTGCTCCGGCGTGATGAAGTCGCCGTATTTCGGGTCGAGCGTCGGGATGTAACCTTCCGTGCCCATGCCCGACCAGCCCGCCTCGGGGCTGCGGAAGAGGCGGTTGTTCATGATGATCGCCGGCTGCTTGGCGCGCACCATGTTCATCAGGTCGAACGCGCGCCAAGCCTCCTGGCCTTGGAAATCCTGCGCGCTGTAGTCCCACCAGAGCACGTCCACCGGCCCGTAGTTGGAAACCAGCTCGTTGACCTGCTTATGGAGGTAGTCCACGTATTTCGAATGGTCGCGCTCGCCGTTGGGATACGGCTTGCCCTTGAGGGGATGCGGGAGCTGTTTCGACTTCGCGTAGGCATACTGGTCGTGATGCCAGTCAATGACCGAGTGATAAAACCCGACGCGCAACCCCTCGGCGCGGCAGGCCTCGACGATTTCCTTCACCAGATCGCGATGCAGCTTCGCGCCGGCGTTGTAGTCGCCCGCCTTCGAGTCGAACAGCCCGAAGCCCTCGTGATGCTTTGTCGTGAAGACGAGGTAGCGGCAGCCGGCCTCCTTTGCGAGCCGCGCCCATTTGCGCGCAAAACCCGGCGTCGGCTTGAACTTCGGCAGCGCCGCCGCCGCGTAGGTGTCGGTGTCCGCCTTCACGCGCTGCTGGATCCACTCCATGCCGCCGGTCTTGCCGACGGGCTTGCCTTCCCACGTGCCGGCGAGGCCGGAGTAAAGCCCCCAATGCACGAACATGCCGAACCGCGCCTCGCGCCACCATGCCATCCGCGCGTCGCGTTGCGCGGGCGATTCTGGTTTCGATGGCGCGCCGGAGGTTTTCAACGACGGCGCGGTGGTCTGGCAGCCGAGGAGGGACATCAGTCCGAGAAGAAGTATGGTTTGGCGCATAAGGTTTCCTTTTTTTCCAAGCGCGGCCAGACTACCGCATCTCGCGCGGCTGACAACGAGAAAAACACGGGATTAGAGATCGTCGGCCAATGTGGGAACCGTTCCTGAAGAAAAAAAAGGAGATTCACCGCAGAGACGCAGAGAACGCGGAGAAAAACGGACACGGAGGAAACCACGGAATGCACGAATTGCACGAAATTAAAAACTCGCCGCGAATGACGCGAAACAACGCGAATAATGGGCTTCCCGCCTGTCGCCTTGGCTCATGATGTGATGAACGACTCCATCGTATTCGATCCTCGGTATCCGTGGCATGGCCGCGCTTTTACTGCGGCCACCTCAAATCTGCCAATGCTGTGATTATCGGACTGACCCGTTTCTCCAAGGACGAAGAAGAGCCCCAGGCAACAAAACATGGCTAGAATCGACATTAACACCACGCCACCGCAGTAGATTAACTATCCCGACCCCCCAAACGCATAATACCTCATCCTCTGTACCTGCAAACACGCCGTTTCTCTTGCACTGGTTGCCATGACCTCGAATTATAAGGTCGATACATTCAGCCACACTAATACCATCAACATTCATGGCAATTTTTAGGGCGGACGAATACCCGCGAAAATCCCAGTTTTCACGACACTCACAACACTTTTGGAAATCTAAGACCAATTTTACAGCGTCTTCAGCCCCCAACACACAGCCCTTCAAGGCATAACCAAACGCAAGGTCAAACGGATGGTCATGCTCCGATTCTATCGTTGGTCGGCCACCTAGTTTTTGAGCCAACTTGATCGCAGTTTCGTCATCAAAAGCTGCAAGGGCATCAAGAAGCGCTTGATATCCTCCTGTCATGGCGACATACGACACAGAAATCTGCTCACCAGCTTCATACCGGTCCAGCAGTCCCAATCGGCAGCGTGCGCTCAGAGACAGTTCCTGTTGAAAAGCAGCTACGTTACGATGCACAACATATTCTGCTACACCTATAAATCGGTGTGCTTGCCCCAGAATATTTGAGCAACTACCACGAACATCCGGCTTCTTCACATTCGCCTCAAGGGAAGGAAGCATGCGCCGCCTCTCTTCTAGCAATCCAGGAAGACGTTCTAATAGTTTCATAGTTAAACTTTCAAAAAGGGGAAAAGGTGTCAGTCCTATAATTTTTGCATTTTATCAAGCAACCTCCGTGTCCGTGTGGACCACCCAGCCTGCCTTATCACGGGCTTGGGCCTGCGCTGACTGGAAAAGCTTGCGGTTGTCGTCATCCATGAAAATGGCTTCCCGACTGTCAGTGCGGCGTGTTGCGAGGGCCGAAGTTCCGGTGGTCGTTCTGGCCGGGTTCATGATGTCGTCCAGAGTCTCCTTTCGCTTGTGGCGAGCGTACTCCTTCAGGTGCGTTTTGGCATCTGAAAAACGCCTCTCAAGCCGTCCGACCCTGCGGGCAGGGGGCCGGGATGGATGATTGAACCAAGGACGCGAAAAGGAATGTTTGGACAGGATGAACAGGATTTGCAGGATGGCGCGTATTGCACTGCTCCTCAACTCCTCGTTCTGCCCATCCTGTTCATCCTGTCTTGTTTTCTTTCGGAATGGGTGCCAGAAAAAAAACGGCATATTTCTCTTGACATTGTAGAGAAAATATCTATATTCTGCGCCCGACGATGAAAGACGACAGACGACAGTGGCCAGAAGTCAGAAAACAGAAGCGGCAGGCAGTTGGCTGTTAACAAAAAGGGGATGTCAGACGGACAACAAGCAGGCAACCATGATAAGAAAGACGGAGGAGAGGCAAAAGCATGGTCTTGTGTTCGATGATTCCGCCCAAGTCGTGATGCCAGAACTGGTTTTGCTGACGCTACGGCCAATGTGCAAAACGAACCCAAATGATGCTCGTGGTCAAAACCGAAAAACTTCGTTTTTCCCCTGGAAAATGAACATTTCGAGTTGGAGATGTCCCGGTGAGAAAACATGTTTTTACGAAACGAACCCAAATCGAGAATTATAACATACGTGGCGGCATGGCTTTGTGAAAAACGCGATGTTGAGACGAAACAAAACGAAGCCAAATGAGCCAAAGTGAACCCGACTTCCCCCAATATTCGGCCAAATCCGACCAAATCCGACTCGATCCGGCCGTGGGAGAAAAGGCGGAGCTATGGGAAATTTGGTGGTAGTGAGCAGGCAAGGTCAAAGCGTCCCATGTGCGGCACAAGGGCCATGCAATCACTCCGCCTCCTCACGTCGGCGGCTACGTTCAGAGGCCCAAGGCCACGAAGCCAGTTCCCGGAGCTTCGCCAAAACGACGCCGTTGCAACCATGGACGGCACCCCTCACCCTGACCCTCTCCCCTCGCCAGCGAGGGGAGAGGGAAATCGGACGCGTCTGCCTTCGCGCGCACGCAACGGTTCGCTTGCGCTTCAGGCAGAGAATCTCTCCCTCTCCCCGCGTCAGCGGGGAGAGGGCCGGAGTGAGGGGCTGCGGCCATTGCATCGTTCCGGCCTCGTGGCAATCCGGCCTGATCCGACCCGATCCGACCAAATCCAAGTGAACTCGACCCGATGAAGCCCGTTGAAGATTGCAAATGCACGGTTTCTCTAGCGGCGGTTGTGGTAGGGCGCGACCGCCGGGCGCGCCGTATCGTTGTTTCGGCCGGCCCGGGGCGGCTTGCCACGTTTCACGTGGTCCGGCCCTGCCTTTCGGCGGTCATCCCCGAAAGCTCTCGGGGTGCAGACCATCGCTACGATTCTCCACATGGTGGGGCGAGACTCCGTCGAGCCTTCGATTGTCGCGAACACGGCGCATCCCAAAAAGAGGCTCGACGGAGTCTCGCTCCACCTTATTGGATTGCGGCTCCGCCGCGCTGGGTTCATCCGTGGCTCTTTCTTCCTCATCTGTTCCACGGCGGACTCCCGCTTTCGGACCGATCACACCTCCGGCAGCTTCCAGTCGCCGCGGAAGGTCCGCGGCTGGAGCATGGCGTTGGCCGCGTCATCGTTGGTGAATCGTTCCGCCTGCGGGTCCCAACGGAGCTTGCGGCCCTGTTTCACGGCGATGAGCGCGAGCTGGCAGAGCGAGTCGGAACGCACGGCGGTTTCGATGTCGCAGATGGCGCGGGTGCCGTTCTTGATCGCGTCGAGGAAATTGCGGGTGTGATTGTTGCTGACCGGCAGCTTGACGGGCATGGTGTCGTATTTGTTCTGCGGATCGCGCAGGAACGCCTCGTCCGCCGCCCCGATCGCGCCGCGCACGACGTGGACCCAGCCGGCGTCGCCAATGAAGCGGATGCCGTGATGAAAATCCGGCGTGCCATCGCACACAAACGTCACCGGCGCGGCGTTGGCAAACTCGAACCGCACCTTCCACCGCTGGATCGCGTCGAAGCCGCCCGCCGCCGGAAACTCGCCGGTGCCCTCGATGGAGCACGGGCCGGTCGCGTCGGTGCCGTTGCCCCATTGCGCGATGTCGAGGTGATGGATGCCCCAGCAGGAAATCATGCCGAGCGAGAAGTTGGTGATGTTCTCGTGGTTGTCGCGCTTGAGTTTCTCTTCGTTGAACGGCGTCATCGGCGCCGGGCCGACCCATCGGTTCCAGTCCACGTAATCCGGCACCGGCTGCTCCGCAAACGCCGGGCCGCTCTTGCCGCCGGGCGCGCTGACGCGGATCTCCTTGATCTTTCCCAACCGGCCGTTGAGCGCCAGCTCGCACGCCCAGCGGAATTTCGTGTCGGACCGCTGCTGGGTGCCGAACTGGAAGACCACGCGCTTCTTCCGCACCGCTTCGCGCACGCGCCGCGCCTCCCCGAACGACAACGCCATCGGTTTTTCATGAAAGATATGTTTGCCATGCAGGATCGCATCCAGCGCCGGCACGCTGTGCCAATGCACCGGCAACGCCATCAGCACCGCGTCAATCGAAGCGTCCGCGTTCAGTTCGCGGAAGTCAGCAAGCACTTTCACGTCGGCGCTGCCGTAGGCTTTCGCAATGCGGTCACGCGCGCTCGCGATGCGCCGTTGGTTCACGTCGCAGATCGCCGTCACGCGCACGTCGTCCTGGGACAGAAAATTGGTCATGTCGTTCTGGCCCTGCGAGCCAACGCCAATGACGCCGACGGTGATTTTGTTCGAGGGCGTCGTCTGTCTGTTCGCGCCGAGCACGTGCGCCGGCACGAACCACGGCGCGGCGCCTGTCGCGAGCATGGATTTGAGAAAGGACCTGCGGGTCGGTTTGAATGTTCTCATGGAATTACCTCTTTGATTTTTGTGCCGCTACTTGCCCAGCGTAAACGCCGGCAACCCGACGATCTTGCCGCCGGCGAGCGCGGACTGATGCGCGCAGAGGCCGACGCAAGTCCAGTTGGCCGATTGGACGGCGTTGGGAAACGGAGCGCGGTCCTCCACCAGCGCCATCGCAAACTCGTTCGCCAGATGCGGATGGCTGCCGCCGTGGCCGCCGCCTTGCGTGAAACTCAGGTGCGTCTTCTTGCTCGCGTCATAAACGCCGTGCGTCGTGTATTTGGCGATGCTCTTCGGCAGCCGGCGCGCAAAATCGGGACACTTCACGAACTGCGGGATTTTGGGTTCGGGCCGCTTCGCCGTGTGGAGCACGAGCGGCTGATGTTCGACGAGCGGCCACTCGACGGCCTTCTTCGTGCCATACACATCAATGCTCTCGCGATACTGGCGCGCGGTGTCGAAGAGGCTGCGGATGATGCGCGCGCTCACGTCGCTGCCGCGGAACTTGATGTGCGCGGTCTCGACGGCGAACGGCGAGCCATAACACTTGATGAGTTCCTTGCGGACGGTGCCGGACCCGAAGCAGCTCACGTATTCCGCCGGCCGCCCGATGAGGCCGGCGACGGGGCCGACGCAATGCGTGGCATACCACATCGGCGGCAGGCCGGGCCAGTAGTTGGGCCAGCCGTCCATGTCCTGCTGGTGGCTCGCCTGGACGAACTGGAGTTTGCCCAGATCGCCCTTGTCGAGCAGTTCCTTCATGAACAAATACTCGCGCGAATAAACCACCGTCTCCATCATCATGTAGCTGAGGCCGGTGCGCTTCGCGAGGTCCACGATCTTGCGGCAATCGGCGATGTTGGTGGCCATCGGCACGGTGCAGGCGACGTGTTTGCCGGCCTTGAGCGCCGCGAGGCTCATCCACGCGTGGTCGGGAATCGGCGAGTTGATGTGCACCACATCCACGTCGCGGTCTTTGAGCAACGCGCCGAAATCCGAATAGCGCCGCTCGACGCCGAAATAGTCGCCGACGGCATTGAGTTTCTCTTTATTACGCTGGCAAATGGCGTGGCAGCGGGTGTGCGGGTGCTTCTGCCACAGGGGAATGAACTCGGCTCCAAAACCGAGGCCGACGATGGCGACGTTGATTTTTTTCATGGCGCTCTCCGGGGTTCTCGTCTTCAGATTCTTGCTTCAGGGTTCGGTTCGCATGCTATCGCGGTCGCTGTGCCAAGTCCACTCAACAGCAGCATCGCCGTTTTGAAAACTGTAGCGGCGGTCTCTGACCGCCGGTTCTGCTCTTTCCAAGTGAGACAGGTAGGGCGAAGCGTCCCGCTGAGCCGCATCCCGTCGCAGGATGTGAACACCGCGGCTCGCCAAGGACGGCTCGCCCTACCAAGGGTTGGCGCATTCTGTTGCATCCTCAATTACGAATCACCAATCACCAATCACCAGTTACCAATCACCAATCACGAGTCCTCCAATCACCTCTCCCAACTTTTTGCCGTTGCGCGTCTAACGCCTGCCGCTACACTCGCGGACGGAGCATTTATGGAACGCCACGAAATTGTCCGCCGCGCCATCACTTTTCAAAAACCGCCCCGGCTGCCGTTCTGGCAGCACTGGAACCACAAGATGGCCGGCTTCCCCGACGACGTGTGCAACATCTGGGAGATGGATCGCGCCGAGGCCGGCTGGTTCTTCGACCGCGCCGCGCCCGACGACTGGGGTTGCCGGTGGAGCGCCACCGACCTGAAAAACATCGGCCAGGTCACGGACAATCCGCTGGCGTCGTGGGAGGCGCTGGACCATTACCGGCCGCCCGATCCGCTCAACCCGTTTTACTACGACCGCCTCGAACCGCTCATCGCCGCGGCGGGCGACCGCTACGTGGCGCTCACCGCGCACAACCTGCTGTTCTCCCGGCTGCACAAGCTCCGCGGGTTCGCCGCGACGATGGAGGATTTTTACGCCGAGCCGGAACGGGTCGCCAAGGTGCTGGACATGATCGTGGACTTCAAGGTGCGCCAGTGCGGCGAACTGCGCCGGCGCTTCGGCGACCGCATCCACGGCCT
>Ga0114951_10000039_pt1 | contig 168550 bp, 138 predicted proteins | sample AM7aDNAmetaG_FD_88677 | JGI IMG/M metagenome (GOLD analysis project Ga0114951, IMG submission 88677) | Freshwater microbial communities from Finland to study Microbial Dark Matter (Phase II) - AM7a DNA metaG | ecosystem: Environmental > Aquatic > Freshwater > Lake | place: Finland: Lake... | reverse complement strand
TAGGGTCCGAGCGATAAAGTCACTGGCGATGAGAATCGGCCGCTCAAAGACGGTCCCGGCCGCATCGGGGCGAGATCATATTGTGTTGGGCTGCCACCTAAATCGACAGGCCCTTACATCGGGACTACACCTGATCTTGAGCACCTTGGTCATTGGGATCTGGACTTCGGCGAGCTCGCTTCGTCTGAGCTCAGCGTCGAAGACAGTCGAGCCGTCATTGGTCATTCCAGCAGGAGTTATCCACAATCACCCAGAACCTGCGCATCTCCTCCCCCAATCTATACCTAACCATATGCTATCGCAGCACATAGCGCACAGGGGGCCCCTCCTCGAGAACCTGCGCACCTCCTCACTTATCCACAGCTTCGGAATCTGTGTGAATCTGTGCAAATCTGTGGATCGCTCCTCTTTTGCGCATGTCCCTGTTGGAGCTCAGTGTTTGGATCTTGGAACTTGGTCATTGGGCCTTCGTCATTGCCTCGTCATTCGGATTTCGCCTGATCCACAACTCGCGTTTGCGGCATTCTGACGTATCGGCTAGAAATGCAGGAGCAAATGCAGGAGAGACATACAATGCACCCGGAAACCATTCAGTCCGTTGAACAACTGGAATTGATGCTCAGTGAGCCCACGCCGCAGGTCGTCGAGACCCTCGCCAAACTGGATGGCGACCTCTTGATCCTGGGTGTGGCCGGCAAGATGGGCCCGACCCTCGCCCGCATGGCCAAACGTGCCTATGAAATGGCCGGCCTGAAAAACCGCAAGGTCATCGGCGTCGCCCGCTTCAGCAAGCCCCAGGAACAGCAGAAACTCGAGAGTTGGGGCATTCAGACCATCCGCTGCGACCTGCTGGACAACACCGCTTTACAGAATCTCCCGCAGGTACCCAATGTGGTTTTCATGGCGGGAATGAAGTTCGGCTCGACAAATCAGGAACCACTAACCTGGGCGATGAACACGTTCCTGCCCGGACTGGTTTGCCAGCGCTTCCCCAAGAGCCGCATCGCCGCATTTTCCACCGGCAATGTCTATGGCCTTGCACCCCTGAGTCATGGCGGGTCGATTGAGACAGATACCCTCAATCCCACCGGCGACTATGCCATCAGTTGCCAGGGACGCGAACGGATGTTCCAGCACTTCAGCCTGACCCAGGGCACTCCCGTCTCCATCCTTCGCCTCAACTACGCCTGCGAGTTGCGTTACGGCGTCCTGGTTGACCTCGCACAAAAAGTCTGGGCTAAGATCCCCGTCGATCTGGCCATGGGGAACTTTAATGTCATCTGGCAGGCAGATGCCAACGCCATGGCCCTGGCGTCGCTGCGATGTGCCGCCACCCCAGCGACCATCCTGAATATCTCCGGCCCCGAAACGCTCAGCGTCCGCCGAGTCTGCGAGCAATTGGGCAAGCTGCTAAATCACCCCGTTACCTTCACCGGTAGTGAATCGGCCGAAGCGCTCTTGAACAATGGACAGACCGGCCATCGCCTCTTCGGCTATCCGCGAGTTTCGGTAGACCAACTGCTTCGCTGGATCGCGCATTGGGTCAGTAACGACGGGGCAACCCTGGGCAAGCCCACCCATTTTGAGACCCGGGATGGAAAGTTCTGATCGATCAGAAGGAGATTCCCTCATGAACCCACTCATTCAAAAAACCCTGCAACAAGGCGTGGTCATCCCCGCCCATCCGCTGGCCTTACAGGCCGATCGCAAGCTCGATGAACGCCGGCAACGTGCCCTGAGCCGCTATTACATCGCCGCCGGCTCCGGCGGGTTAGCCGTCGCCGTCCACACTACGCAATTCGCCATCCGCAATCCGCATGTGGGGCTCCTGCGTCCAGTGCTGGAACTGGCCTCCGAGGAAATGACCCGCGCCGATGCCACCCGCAATCATCCCCTGATCCGCATCGGCGGCGTTTGCGGCCTCACCCCTCAGGCAACCCGCGAAGCCGCCCAGCTTCGCGATCTGGGTTACCACGCCGGCCTCCTCAGCCTCGCCGCACTCAAGACCGCTTCCGAAGATGAGATGATCTCGCATTGCCAAGCCGTGGCCGACATCCTTCCCGTGGTCGGCTTCTATCTCCAGCCGGCCGTCGGCGGCCGCGTCCTCCCCTATTCCTTCTGGCGTCGCTTCTGCGAGATCAAGCAGGTGGTCGCCATCAAGATCGCCGCCTTCAACCGCTACCAGACCCTTGATGTGGTCCGCGCCATCGCCGAGTCCGGCCGGGAAGATATCGCCCTCTACACCGGCAACGACGACAACATTGTGCTCGATCTGCTGACCCCCTATTGCTTCACGATTGCCGGCCGACCCGTCCAGCGACGGATTATCGGCGGTCTGCTGGGACACTGGTCCGTATGGACCAAAGCCGCCGTTGACCTGCTGGAAGAGTGTCACACCGTCGTCGCCCGCGGCGACCTCGTTACCCCCGAGTTACTGCGCAAATCCATCGAAGTAACCGACTGCAACGCCGCCTTCTTCGATTCCGCCAACCATTTCGCCGGCTGCATCGCCGGTCTGCACGAAGTCCTGCGTCGCCAGGGCCTCTTCCAAGGCACCTGGTGTCTCGACGAAAAAGAAGGCATGAGCCCCGGCCAACTCCAGGAAATCGACCGCGTCTACCAGGCCTATCCCCATCTCAACGACGACGCCTTCGTCTCCGAGCACCGCGACAACTGGCTGCGCGGATAGGTCAGATATGAAGATCCAGTTCGCCAATGATTCCGGGCCTGTTCAGCGGTATGTCAGCGACACCACCGTCTACGAGGAGGTGCTCAAGAACACGCGGCTCCTCGGCCGGTACTGGTCGGCATCCGGCCAGGTCCAGCGCGAGAACGTCGCGGCCGGCCTCCCCGCCCTCAGCGAACTACAGTTCCCGCTGCACAGCTTCGACCTCGAGATCGACGGCCAGGACCTGCGCAGCGGCTGGGAGCACGTCTCTTCCACACAGCGATCCGGCAAACACCCCGGCACCATCGAGGGCGCTGTCGAGCTTCGCCACCTCGTCCGGCCGCTGACTGTGAAGGTGGTCACCCGCCTCGACGGCACGCCGTTCCTCGTGCGAAGCCTGGAAGTCACCAACACCGGCCATTCCCCCGCCGCCCTTTCGCGAATCAGTCCATGGTCCGGACTGCTGTGGAGCTGGCGCAAACAAGATCACTGGGGCGAGGCAGCCCCCGATGTGCCCGCGCCCTTCAAACTGGGTTTCTTCGATGGACTCACCCAAGGCACCGAAGGCAACTTCCAGTGGGAAGACCTTCCCCGAGGCAGGCGGCGGATCGAAGGCACCAACGGGCAAAGCGGCTTCGGCAATCCCTTCTTCATGATCCGTCATGAAGTGACAGGAGAAACCGCCATCGCCTCGCTCGCCTGGTCAGGCAACTGGTACGCCGAGTTCTGGCGCGACCCGTTCCTCGATCTGGCCGGCCGACCCGACCAAGGCCTGAACCTCGCGTTCCGTATGGGCCCGAATGGGGCAGCGCCTTTGCGGTTGATCATGCCAGGCGAAACCGTCACATCGCCGGAGATGCATCTGGCCATCGTTCACCTCGGCCTGGACGAATGCGTGGCCGCCTGGCACGCCCACCTTCGCGCATCGGTCATACCGCCCCGGCCGTCCGGCAAGGAGTTCTACACCATCGCCGGCCGGGTAGTCGAAGAGCCCGGCGATTGGATCCTGCGCGAGATCGACATTGCCGCAGAGATGGGCGCCAAAGCATTCATGGTGGATGCCGGATGGTACGGTGACGAGTTCGGCGGCTGGCCCGAGCGCCGGGGCGACTGGCACGTAGGCAAGTGGCTGCCGGAGGGCTTATCCGGATGCCGCGCCCGTTGCCAGAAGCACGGCATGCTCTTTGGCCTGTGGATGGAGCCGGAAGTGATCGGCCACAAGAGCCGTCTGCTGGCTGAGCATCCTGAATGGCTATTGCGCACAAACGTCGCCCGCGACGTTGTGGCGAATGTACTCGATCTGGCCAACCCCGAAGCCGCCGACTTCATGCGGAAATCGATCTTGCGCATCATTCGCGAACACAAGCTGGACTTCTTCAAGATTGACTACAACACGCGAATCTTCGAAGGTGGACAGAGCCAGCGCGAAGGCTTCATGGAGAACGAAGGCTGGCGCCATTATGAAGTGCTCTACTCCACCTTCGACGCCGTCCGCGAGCAGATGCCCCATGTGGCATTGGAATGCTGCGCCAGCGGCGGCGGGCGCAACGACCTGGGCATGATGTCGCGCTTTCACTATTGCTGCGAATCGGATTTTTCGATGTTCCCCCGCAGCATCCGCGCCATCAATGGCCTGACGCTGTTTCTGCCGCCCGAAGCACTGTGCTACTACCACAATCACATGCCCCTGGCCCACCAGAAGGCCGACCTCGACACTCACCTGCGGGTGACACTCTTCGCCCAGCCCATCTTCGTCGGCTTCGGCGCACAGGATGCCGATCGCTCAACCCCCTCCTGCGACAAGACCCGACGCTACCTCAAGCTGGCCAACGATTTCACCGGCCCCATTATCGCACAGAAACCGCAGGTGTTTCACCATACCCCCGACATCGGCCTGACCAGCCCGGCTCCCTGGTGCGTGCTGGAATACGCCGCCAAGGACAAGAGCCGCGGCTATGCAGGCATATTCCGCCTCGGCGGAGATGACAGTGAATATACGGTGCATCTACACGGTGTCAGCCTCGAAACCCAGTACGATGTGACGCTCGACAATCGCCAAGAGAGATTCCGTGCCACGGGAAGAGAACTCACCGGCGTCGGGCTGACGGTACGTCTGGATGCTCCCTGCACGAGCGAGCTAGTCCTTTATCAGCGCGTCGCGCGCAGTACCTGACGAAAATACTTCATGTACTCTTTCCAATCATACCGGCTGAAATAATGCGTGCCGGTCCGGATGTGATAGCCAATCTCGCCATCATGCAGACTCGTATTTGGCTCCGGATATTGATCGGGTGTCACCAGCCCCTTATGCCCCAGCAACCGGTACACCGCGCTGGCACTGTAGCAGGACAGGAACTCCGACCTGGGATCCGCGCCTCGATCCAATTCCGCGCTGGCCACATACAGCCGTCGCGAAGCGATCAGCGCCAGGAGCATGTGCTGATCGTACACGGTATTCTCATCCTCTTTGCCCAGGTAGCTCTTGAAGGTTTCGCAGTACCAGTCCCAACTGCCGACGCGGATGAAATCGGCGACGCGTTCGCCACTGCCGCGCTTGGCGATAGCCGCGCCGCCGAACCCGGAGTTGTTGGAAATGGCCATGAAGAAACGTTCATCCTGAGCCGCCGTCCACAAGGCGGTTTTGCCCAGACGCGAATGCCCGACGACCGCGATGTGCTGGTGGTCCACCTCATCGCGGGTGAGCAGATAGTCCAGCACGCGGCTGGCGGCGTAGGCCCAAACACCGATGCGCCCCCACTCGTCCGGCCGGCGCTGGCCGCCGTTGTAGAACTTGCCCGCCAGCCCCAGGGTGTAATCGCCATTCACCGCATCCCGCGAAACGTCGTGATAACAGAACAGCGCCAACGCAAAGCCATTGTCGATGATCTCCTCAACCGGCGTATACCGGTCAGGAATGTCCGGCCGGAACGCAATGTGCAGAAACACTGGCGCCTTGGCCTTACTCTTCGGCAGGAACAGATCGAACGCAAAGCTGAACTCGCCCTTGGGCGTGGCGAACGAGATCTCGATCTTCTGCTGCACCACCTTTCCGGCAAAGGCGTAGGCATCCTCGCTCAGGATCTTTCCGGTCACCCGTTCGGGCGACGCCGGCGTATATCCGTAGATGTTCCGGCAAAGGATGTCCAGAAGTTCCTTCCTTCTCTCTGGCCAAAGATCTGGCGTCACCTTCCGGCCGTCCGCCAACTTTAGAAGCTCCGGCAATTCCCGTCGGGCAAGTTCTTCCTTTAACATGACATTTCGCTCCTGTTCGGGCAGTGTCCGTCCAAAGTCTCAGCTATGCCGCCGCCGATTTCCTCACCGGAGTTTCGCCCATCCATTTGCGGATCGACTGCCGCACGCCATCCCAACCGCCAACTCGGGCCTTGAGGAATGCTCCATACAGCTCATCGAAACTCTTGCAGAAGTCGCGGATCTGGGTAATCCGCTCCTCAAAGAGCGTGCGCGGCGAATCGGCCTCCTCGATCTCCGGCATCTTCAGCCCGGCAAAGGCAAGTTGCTCGGCGCCAAGCATCAGTGAGTACTGTGAACCATGCATATCCAGCACCAGACCCGCCTTCCGCGGCGCTTTGCCCGAACGCAGCGCATCCATCGCCTCGGGCATCCGGCTGACTCCGGCGCCGCGCAACGAATCGCGCCCGGTCTCACCATACGTGCAATCCAGATCAAGCGCCTTGTCGAACAGGACGGTTGCATCTCCCTTGCCCAGCTTGATCACGCCGGTCTTGCCATCGGCCTCGTGCCACAGCCACAGCACAAACTCATTGCCCAGGAAATCCTTCGGCTCCGGCCCCTTCATCACCCACGGATAATCCGGCCATTGCGATTCCCCACCCGGCCCGTACACAAACCGTGACGGTTTCAGGTCCTCATAATCCCGGCGTTTGCCTTGCGGTTCGAGCAATCGCAGCGCAATCGAGCCCGATGAAAGCGGCTGCAAGTCCAGATTGAAGGTGCGATTGAAGATCTCCAGCAGCTTCTCCTGATCGCCCTGCCCCGCCTGGCAATAGACCATGCCACTGGGCAGATCCCACAGCATCGGGATGATCTTTGACCGGCGGAACTTCCCCGAGCGCAACTCATCCTCGACCTTCCGCGTGATCGTGGTCTTCACATCCTTCTTCTGCTTCTTGGAGATGAAGCCAGAGGGATTATCCTTCGCGATCGCCTCCTCTTCCATGAGCTGATAGGCCTTCTTCAGCTCACCCGGCACCTTGTTTGTGTCGATGCGCAAAGCGAAGTAGAGACAGTCGTTATAGACGTTGTTCTGGAATGAAAACGCGCCATCCAACACATGGCGGGCGCCCGACCAGCCATATTCCACCGGTTCGGGAACCCCCAGTTCACCAATCTTCAGCGCGTTCTCTTCAAGCTTTTCCAGCAGCTTCTCATCCGGAAGTTCCGGCTGCCGAGGACCGATCACCGCGTAACGCCTGAACGAAATTGAACCGCTGGCAAATCCCATAGTTCGCGGCATGGTAGCAGCCGCGCGACACTTCGCCAGTATGCGCTGAAGCTATCGACAACCTCGGCACCACCATGGCAACGAATGTCGCCCAATTGCGTGACCGGGCACACCGTATGCGAATCAAGAACGAGTCGGCCGGCCAGGTACAATGTCCCGGCCGGCCGACTTCACGCACGCTCTGCGTCATCGTGAGCGCATCACGTTGCCTTGCCTCGTGTTGCGCGGGCTAATTGCCACGGCTCTGCCCGTAGAATTCATCGACCGATTTACTCCATTGTGGATCAGCCATGTTGGGCCATTGCGCTGTATCGAAGCTCGGAGCACTCTTGAGTTGCTGCTTGTCGATGCTCAGCACCAGACCCGCATCACGCGTCTGGAGTTTCTCAATAGGCACCGCACAGAGCTTGTCGCCGATCCCGAGCATGCCGCCGTAGGAGAGCACGGCATAGCGGATCGTCCCGGCCGGCCAATCGATCACCAGATCATTGATCTCGCCCAGTTTCTCGTTCTGCGGACTCGTCACGCTTTTGCCGATCAGCGAACTCGCCCGTCGGGTCCACATAGCGGCGTCATCGTTACTCATCTGCGCTGCGGCCGGCTGTGCCGCAGTCTTGTCCAAAGTAAGGTCCTCAGCCTGGCTGAGCCTGTTGCCGCTCGCCTCATGGTAGTACTTGTCGAGCTTACGGTAGTAATCCGCATTCGCCTCGGTTGACCACTTGCCCTCGTCGAAGCCTGGGGCGTTCTTCAGCACCTGCTCATCCACGCTAACCACAGCCCGGCCCTCGCCGCTGGTCGAGAGTTGAACCACGTCGCGCGGCACGGCGTAGAGCTTGTCGCCCAACCCCGCAATGCCGCCATATGACAGCACGACGTACCCGACCTTCCTGCAGTCCTTGTCCAGCACAATATCGTTGATCTTGCCAAGGTGCTTGTCCTGCTGGGTGTACACCTTGGTCCCAATGAGGTGGCTCGCTCGCACCGCGCTGGCGGTCATCGTCCGCTCGCTTGACATGTCGCTGGTCCGAACTCCGTCTGTAACGCCTGTACTGCCCTGCATAGGCCGATCACTCTGCGCCGGCATCTGTGCCAGCGCCACGCCTGCGACGGCCACTTGGACCGCCAGCGAATACTTCAGCATATTTCGCATAGACAATCTCCCTTCTGCTAAAACGTGCACCGAGGCCAGAGCTCTACCTGGACGCAATCTCGATGCACCTGATTTCTGCATGTTCCTATGGTTGTCTTCCCTCTGGCGTATTACCCCCGAATCAATCCCGTCATGCACCGCGGCCGCGGAGCAATCCCGCCAGCAGCGATACCACGAACAGGACCAGGAAGATGAAGAACAGGACCTTGGCTATTCCCACCGCGCCGGCGGCGATGCCGCCAAACCCGAACGCCGCTGCAAGAATCGCTACGAGAAAGAATACTGCTGCCCAGTAGAGCATATCGAACTCCCCTCTTGACTTGTTATCTCACCACACATCGTCATTCCATACACGGACCCACCAACTGCTGGGGTCGTGTCACACTGCACACGTATCTAGCACAAGCCATACCACTGTTAATCAGAATGGGAGTCCGTGGACACGAATCCGACGCTCTTCCGCTGGAAGAGCTCGGCAACCTGACAGGTTCAGCCCGCTCTATTTCCCTTCCTGCCAGTTCGCCCCCCACCCGATATCCGCCCTCAGTGGCACACTCAGCGTCATCGCCTTCTCCATCTCCTGCTTCACGAACTGTGCCTGCTCTTCCACACCCTTAAGGGGCGTCTCGAAAACCAGTTCATCATGCACCTGCATGACCATGCGAATCGGCCGATCCTCGCGTTCGATGCGTCGTTGAATATTGAGCATGGCAACCTTGATCAGGTCGGCTGCCGAGCCCTGCACCACCGAGTTGATCGCCATCCGTTCGCCGGCATTACGCTGGGCTGTAATCGCCGAATGGATCTGCGGAAGCTGCCGCCGCCGGCCAAGAATCGTCTCGACGTACCCCTGCTTCTTCGCCTGCTCAACACATTCATGCAGGAACCGCTGAATACTGGGGAATCGAGCGTGATACGCCTCGATCAGCTTACCCGCGGCCGGCATGCCCAGCCCGTCGATCCGGCGCGCCAGCCCAAACGCGCTAATGCCGTAGATGATGCCGAAGTTCACGACCTTGGCCTGTGCCCGCTGCTCTTTGCTGACCTTGTCGCGTTCGACGCCAAAGACTTCCGCCGCCACGGTGGCGTGCACATCCTCATCAGCGGCAAATGCGCGGATCAGGGCCGGCTCATGCGTGAAATGCGCCAGCACGCGCAGCTCGATCTGGCTGTAGTCGGCCGTCAGCAGCACGTCGCGGTCGCGCTGCTGCGGCACGAACGCCAGACGGATCGCCCGCCCCTCTTCGCTGCGAATCGGGATATTCTGCAGATTCGGATCATTGCAACTCAGCCGGCCGGTCTCGGCGCCGATCTGGCTGAATGATGCATGGATGCGGTTCGTTCCGGGACTCACATACGCCGTGAGCGTATCAAGATAGGTGTTCTTCAACTTCACCAGGCTGCGGTGTTCGAGCATCAACCGCGGCACCTCGTGCTCCAGCGACAGCTTCTCCAGCACCTCGATATCCGTGCTCGGCCCGGTCTTGTTTCGCTTGATTACCGGCAGCCCCAGGCGGACAAACAGCACCTCGGCAAGCTGCTTGGGAGAATCGGGATTAAACTCGCGCCCTGCCGCTTCCATCAGGCGCTTACGCAACAGGTCGATCTTCGCGCCCAACACCCCGCTCTGCTGCTTGAGGATGGCCGGATCTACCGACACCCCTGCGAACTCCATCTCCACCAGCACCTCAACCAGCGGGTTCTCCAGATCGTCGTAGAGCTTCGCCAACGGCCGATGCTCGTCGAGCTTCGGCCGCAGCAGACGGGCCAGCCGCAAACAAACATCGGCATCCTCGCTCGCATACCGCGCCACATGCTCCAACTGCACCTGCTGCATGGAAATCTGGTTCTTCCCGCTGCCGATCAGTTCCTGCGTGGCAATCTTGCGGATACCCAGCATCTGCCCTGCCAACCGATCAATGCTGTACGAATCGCCGCTGGAATCGAGCACAAACGCCGCGATCATCGTGTCCATTCTCAGACCGCGCACGCGCAGGCCGATCTTGCGCATCGCCAGGAAGTCGTATTTGGCATTATGCCCAAACTTGCCGATCTGCGGGTTCTCCATGATCGGCCGCAGCCGTTCGATCACCATCTTCCGATCCAGCACTTGCGCGCCCAGCGGCCCTTCCACCGCGACATACCACCCCTGCTGCTCTATCCACGAAAAGCTCAGACCCACCACATTGCTGTACATCGCGCCCAGGGCGTCGGTCTCGGTGTCGAACGCGAACTCGCGCTGTAGGCAAAGCTCCGCCATGAACTGCTCAAACAGCTCCGGCGTGTTCACCAGGCGGTAGTCGCACGACTCGGTGGTCCGCAGCCCATCCTGTGCGGCGGGCGCGGCTCTGGCCGGGCTGTCAGGCTGCGCCTGCTGCGAGGCCGCCACCGAGATGTCACCGAACAAACCATCGGCAGCCGCTGGTTTTTGCGGCGATGGCGGCCGCTGCTCATCGCCGCCGATGCGCTTCACAAGCTGTGTGAACCCCAGTTCCACAAAGTGCCGGCGCAGCCCCGCGGCGTCCACGCCGGCGAACTTGCAGCACTCCAGATCCATGTCCATCGGCACATCGCTGCGCAACGTCACCAGCGTGCGCGACAGGCGCAGAATCTCGGCCGCCTTCAGCAGATTCTCCTTCAGTTTCGGCGTCTGCTCATCGGCATGCTTCACCACTTCTTCCACACTGCCGTATTTCGCGATCAATTTGGCGGCCGTTTTCTCGCCCACTCCCGGCACGCCCGGCACATTATCCGTTGCATCGCCGGTAAGTGTCTGCACCTCCACCGCCTTCGCCGGCGGATACCCGTACTCCTGTTCCACCGCTGCGGCGTCGAGCGTCTTGCCTGTGGCCGCATCAAACAGCACCACGTGATCGCACACCAGTTGCCGCAGGTCCTTATCCTTGGAAACCAGCACCACGCGGAAATCACGATTGGCCAGTTCCCGAGCCATCGTTGCCATGATGTCATCCGCCTCGAAGCCCGGCCGCGCAATCACCGGAATCCCGGCATCCGCCACCATCCTGAGGATGCGGTCCGCCTGAGGACCAAAATCATCCGGGGCTGGCTTGCGATTGGCTTTGTATTCCGGATAGAGCTTGGTGCGGAACACATCCTTGTTCCCGGTATCGATCACCATCGCCAGGTATTCAGGCTTCTCCTGCTCGATCAGGTTCAGCAGCGCCTGGGCAAAGACATAGGTTGCCTTGGTCGGCTCGCCCGTCGGCGACGACAGCGGGCGAAACGGAGCGTAATACGCCCGGAAGATCTGGGCGTGGCCATCAATAATATAGAAGCTGCGCGGCATGCCGGAGAGTGTATCAGGAGTCGCCAGACCATGCCCACATTCAACAGGGGCAAAGCATGGAACGCCGCCTCCTCAGCATCTTCTCGGCAGTGTGCATGCCGTTGCTGCTCAGGTGTGGTAAGCAACCGTGGCGAAACAGACAGCAGGGCAATGATACATGAGCGCCCACCGCTAAGGAGGTACCGAGACGTTGTGGTAGATTTGCCGAACGATGAAACACCACCTACAAGATTAGGAACGGAGAGACCATGAGCTTAGTATCGATGCTTCGGATAGCGGTATGGTTGATTGTCGGCATCGGTGTTGGTGTCTGGTGTCTTCTGTGGTGCGGACGCCCGTGGTGGGTTGCTGCGTCAATGGGCGGGTTTTGGGGCCTCTTAGCATCACTGGTCGGCATTCCCATCTATTTCATCGTTGATGGGCACATTTCACGACGTATGAGGATACGAGAAGCAGTTCCCCACTGCCGTAAGTGCGGCTACGACCTGCGAGCCAGCAAAGACAGATGCCCAGAATGTGGAACGCCGATTCCCGCTCAAGAGGCAAAGGCATGAAACGCCGGCTGTTCAACATCCTCTCGGCACTGTCGCTGCTGCTGTGCGTGGCAACCTTGGCGATGTGGGGCATCGCTCAACGTGTTCAGCATCTCTCAAGCTACCATCACATCGAGCGTCATGGTGCCGTAGTGCAGGTCGATGCGGGTGCCTGGGGTTGGGGCCGATCTGGTCTGTTTACATGGCAGAGAGACACGAACTACTTGTATGGCCAGACCTATGACCGGGATTTCCATCCACAAGGCCAGGCAACCGACCAAGACATTGCCGAGGCGATCCGGATGGCGGACAATCTGAATTCGGTCCAATCTATGGGTGGACTCTATGGCCGGGCGCTCCTGCTGCATCTCCCCGATAGCAGATTCCATGTTCTGACAACGTACAACCGGTTGACCGTGTACGAGCGATCGGGAACGTGGCTTGCCGTTCCGTTCTACCAGATGGCCACGCTAGCTCTCTTGCTCCCTCTGGCGTGGCTGGCGACATGGGCCGTGCGGCGGCAACGGCGGTTAGCCAACCACCGGCCAGGACTCTGTCTCGCTTGTGGCTATGACCTGCGAGCCGGCACAGACAGATGTCCAGAATGTGGAAACGTGATTCCAAAACCACCTGTGGCTGGAACGTCTGCGATGAAGCGCATGCCCCCAGAGAAAGCGAAGGCAGAAGCGAAACAGAACCCAGGGGGATGGGTCTATGAAATTCGCGGATACTACGGTCCGGACGACCCCGTGCCGCCGCAAGCTGTTGTAGGAGCGTGGAAGGTAGATGACCAAGGCGAGATTGTCGGCGAGTTCATCCCAAATCCCAACTTCAACGAGGCGGCTTAGCCAAATCCGTATCGTGCCACGAGCATCTCTAGAGCCATATCAAGCGTTACCACGCCCTGTGTTCCACGTAGCGCCGACCAATGACCATGGACGAATGACGTTCAGCTAACCCGAACATCTTCATTTCCGCTTGGAGTTTATCCCGCGCGCCGGGGCTTTTCGCTCTCCGCTCTTCTCGGGTACGATCCCTCTCCTGATGCGATTGCCACTTTACATGGTCATTCTGGCGGCTTGTGCCTTGTGCACTACTTCCTTCGCCCAACTGACCAGCCTGTCCATGCCTCCCATGGCACAGCCCAAACTCTCCGCCCAGACCAGCGAACGCTATAACTCGGTCAAGAATCGCATCGAGTCGATGAACCACACCGGCAATCTCCGCCGAGCCCTTACTGAACTGCAACTGGCCATTGACGACCCCGGCAATACCCCCGATGCGCGATGTATGCTCCTGTGCCTCAACGGGCAGATCGCCGCGGCTTCCCGCGACCCCGATCAGGCCGCAGCGATCTACCAGCAGGCCTCAACCGTGAAGGGGGCAGCACCCGAGGTCAAGGCGCAGGCCTTAAGTGCACTCGCATCGTTGCGCCTGCAGCAGAACCGCCCCAACGAAGCCGTCGAAGCTTTTGCAACGATGCTCCAGATCCCTGGATTGCCCCCCGATTCGCGCGTGGTGGCAATGATCTCTCGCGCCAGCCTCAGAGTGTCGCTGCAGCAGAATGACGATGCCTATACCGAACTGACGGCCGCCGCTGCGATCCCTGATGCTTCGCCCTCGTACCGCGCCATCGCCCTGCTCCAGCGTGCCAATGTCCCCAGGAGCGAGCCGCATTGGGAAACGGATATCGCCCAGGCAATGGCGATCCCGGGTATCCCCGGCAACCTTCGTAGTGCCGCTCTGCTTATTCGCGCCAGCCTCTACCGTTCGAACCGGCAGAAGGAACAATCACTGGCTGATTGCCAGACCATTCTCTCCACGCCCGATGCCCCAGCCAACGACCGCGCTGCGGCATTGACGATCGTCGCCGAGGATCAACTCACGCGCTTCGAGTTTGATGTCGCCCTCAAAGAACTGGATGAAGCCCTGGCACAACACGGCCTGCAGCCGGATACCCAGGCGCTGGCATATCTGACACGCAGCAAGTTGCGTACGGCCCAGAATGACTATCCGCGGGCATACGCCGATCTGCGCCTCGCCGAGCGAACTGACAAGATCAGCCCGGCGATGGTGGCGCAGATCCGCCAGCAGAAACTATTGATGGATGGGCACTAGAGGATCTAGAGGATCACGCCACCTGCCAGCGGCGGCGCAGCAGCCACTCGGCCATCAGCAGGCTGATCACAATGACCGCCTGCAACGGCAGGTCGTAGCGGGTAGCCCAGTTGGTCGGCTGACCAAGCATGGCAGGCAACCAGCGCAGCACATTCGCCAGCGGCACCACGGCCTGACTCACGGGTGAGCCCTGCAGGTCAGTGCCGATCAGTTGATTCACGAGTTGCGGAAGCTGTGCCAGCGCATAGCTATACCCCTTGGTTTTTTGGGCAATTTCAGCCATGAGCTGCGGCTTGGCGCCCAGTTGCAGCAGTTCATCGGCCGGCGCAATGACGGTGAACTTGAGCGCCTGGTCGCCAAGCTGCTTGCCATCCTTGGTTCCAGTCAAATGGATCTGCCAGTCCCCGGCTTCGACATCCGGCAGACGCATCTCATAGAGCCCGACCCGCGTCTCCGCCGGCGACAGGTTCAGCCGCTGCGCCACCGTGCCATCGGGCTTCTTCAACTCCATCTGCACAGTCGCGTAACGCGTGGCATCGCCGCGTTCGTCGCGGACCATCGCCTTGACCAGCACCGCCTCGCCCAACTCATAGACGCTGCGGTTGAGCATCCCATCCATGCCCGCCCCCTGCTGGCGGTTCTTCACATCAACGCCTGCCAGCCAGCGGACCAGTTGGCCCCAGAAGAGGTTGTAGGGACTCTCCTGCCCCATCCCCCGCAGCGGCAGATACCAGAGATAGGTGGTGTCAGCCGTGAATGCGCCGGATCGGCCCTTGCCGTAGTTCTGCGTAGCCAACACGATCTGCGCCTTGCCATCCGGTCCAGCCTTGCCCTCATGGACCAGCAGCACAGTTGCCCCGGTCTTGGGCCTGGAAACCACCACGTTGCCGCGAATGGGCGGAAGCTCGCGCGTGCCGGCCTTGTCACCGACTCCGAACCACTGCGTCAGGCCCTCCATTGCCGGGTGCATGACACCTTCGGCCGTCAGCCGCGGAACGAATTGGCTCTTCTCCTGTGCCGCGTCGGTACCACCGACCATCACGGGCAGCAGCTTCTCGATCGGAGTTCCGGCATAGGAACCAGGACCGAAGCTCGACTGCCCGCCCACCATCAGCAGCCCTGAACCCTCGCTTACCGCCTGCTCGATGGCAATCTGCTGCGGCCTGGTCAGGAAACTCACATCAAGGTCGCCCAGGATGATCACATCGAACTTCCGCCACGCTTCGCTGGTCACCGGCAGGGTGGCGACTTTCTCGCCATCCACGGTGCCCGATGCGGCAAAACGATCCTGCTGGATGCGCAGGAGGCTCGCAGCTTCGATATTGGCATCGCGATCAAGGGCGCGCTTCAGATCGCGGTATTCCGGGCGTGCCCGGCCCTCGACATAGAGCACCTTGATCCGCGGATCCATCGCCAGAGCCTGAAACTCCTGCCGGTTATCGATGGTGGTGCGCTCGCCGGGGATCGGATCAACCCAGACTGCAATCCGCTGCAGCCCGATGGTGGTGGGCTTGAAGGCGAGCTCAAGTTTCTGCCCCGCCGGGCTGGGCTCCAGCACAAGCTTCTGGCTCCGCCCTTCGCCCATCGGCTTGCCGTCGCTGCCGAGCTGAGCCCATTTCACATCGACGACACGATTGGCAAGCCCGGTGGAAAGCACCGTAACCTTGAGCTTGGTCTCATGACCGACGGCCAACTCATCATCCGCTTCCACGCTCTCAATGGCGATGTTCTGAACCGCCGAGGACTGCGTCTGCTCGGAGCCAACACTCAGCGTATGGATCGGCCGAAGACTGCGGGCAACCACCTTCGCGACATCCGGAGATGCATTGTCGATGCCATCACTGATCAGCACAATCGCAGCATCTTTGCGGCTGCTCTCACCCAGGATGCTCTGCGCGCCTTTGACGATGTCCGTTGTCTTCCCATCGGCCGGCAGATCAGCCAGGTCCTCGGGCCTATCCAACGCCTTGACCTCAGAGGCGAACGTGCGCACGCGCACGTCAAAGTGCTGCCGCAACAGCGGAAGCTGCGGTTGCAGCGCCTGCCACACAGACTGGATTCGCGTCGGCCCATTCTGTACATCGGGCACCGACATCGACCCGGAAGTATCAACCAGGAGAAAGAGCGGCCGTTCGGGCGCATGGATCGCCGTGTAGCGGATGACCGGCTCAAACAACATCAGAACCAATAGCCCAATAACCACCATGCGCAGACCCAGCAGAATGGCGGACCGACGTGACCCAAGTTGCTGAAACAGCGGCCGATAAAAGACAGCCGTTGCAAGCGCAAGACATACGGCCGACCACACCAAGCCAACCGTTGGGCGATGCAAAGCTGGAATGGCAACGACCAGGACGGTGCCGCCCATGGCAGCGCCTCCCGCCACCACGTAGACCAGATCGCCGGGATTCTGCCAGAGTCTCGATGCAATGATGCGCAGCGCTGCCAGTGCGGCGGCCATGACGCACACCAGCATCCAAAGGTCGACGCCCCCCTGACGGAGAATGTCAAAGCTCCAGTCCAAGTATCTGGAGATACTACCAGTCCGCCCGCTCAGGCGTTATGCAGGCCGGTGAGATTCTCGGCGAGGCCGATCCGGCTACTTCGCCGTCAGGGCCGCGTGCGCTTCTTCAAGCTGCTTCTTGATCTCAAGATGCTGCGGGCATTTCGGTTCGCATTCACCGCACTGAACGCACTGCTCCGCGGAAGTCCCCTGCTGCATCTGCCAGGCGTAGCCTTTGCGCGCTTCCTCCCAGATGCCGTAGATCCGCCCGAGGTTGTAGCGTTGGAACACCCGTGAAATGTCTACCTTATTCGGGCAAGGCTTGCAGTAATCGCACCCGGTGCAATACAGGCCCGCCATCTTTGCCAGGCGATCCAGGTGCTGTGCAATCAGGACGCGATGTTCATCTGTCAACGCAACGGGATCGCACGCCACTTTCGCGTTCTCTTCGACGTGCTGGATCACGCTCATTCCCGAAAGTGCCAGGCTTACGTTCGGGTTGGCCAGCACAAATCGCAACGCCAGCTCCGGCACACGATTGATGTTGGGAATCAGGCTGCTCAAGACTTCGCTGGATGCCCCAAGCCGCCCGCCTGCCACCGGTCCCATCACGACAATGCCAATCCCCTTTTGCTTGGCGTAGGCAATTCCATCCTCAAGCTGCCGATCCAGCATGTTGTACTGCACCGTGACCGAGTCCGTATACCCGGTATCAACGATCTTCTTTAGAGCGTCATTGTTGTCGTGGAACGAATTGCAGATGTGCCGGATCATTTTCTGATCCTTGGCCTTCTGCATCCACTTGGACAACCGCGGCTCAACGCTTTCGCAGTACGCCTTCCAGCCCATGCCGTGATGGTTATAGATATCGATGTAATCCGTGCGGAGGCGCTGCAGCGAGTTCTCGAGGTTTGTCCACCACACCTTCTCATCCTCGCCGTAATAGGGATTCTTGGTCGAGATGATGATCTTGTCTCGCATGCCCTCGAACGCCTCGCCCACCGCCCTCTGCGAATCCTGATTGCAGTACCCCACGGCCGTGTCGTAATAGTTAACACCCAGTTCAAAAGCCCGACGCAGCATTGGCGTCGAAAGTTCGCGGTTCACCACCGCCGCTTCCCCTTCGCCGATCATGGGCAGATGCATGGCGCCAAAGCCCAATTGGGACACCTTCAAACCTGTGCGGCCAAGAATACGGTACAACATGCTCACTCCACCTCGTCTATGTGATACGCGACAATCTAAAGTGCGGCGGAGTGTAGCTGATCGGCAGGCAGAGCGAAACCACTTGCCCATACCGCCATGCCCGGCTAGCCTTGGTAAAATGCAAGGCGGCAACGATGCCGCATCGATACTTCGATGGCCATCACCGACCCGCGCAACATCCTCATCATCAAGCCAAGTTCAATCGGTGATGTGGTTCACACAATGCCGCTCTGGAACCTGCTCCGCCAGCGTTACCCGAAGGCCCGCATCTCCTGGCTGGTCGCTCCGGCATGTGCTGGGATCATCGACGGCCTGCCCGACTTGCGCCTGCTGCGCTTCGAGCGCAAAGGGTGGGCAAAGGCCTGGCACAGCCCGTCCGCCGCCGGCGATCTGCTTCGCTTCCAACGCGATCTGCGGCGCGACCGCTATGATCTGGTCATCGACGTCCAGGGCCTCTTCCGCAGCGCCTGGTTCGCCTTCCTCACCGGTGCCCCGGTCCGGGTGGGCTTTGCCAATGCCCGCGAATTCGCCTGGCTGTTCTATACCCATCGCATCCCCGTTCCCACGATGGATCAGCACGCCGTCGATCGCTATCTCAGCCTGTTGCCGGCCATCAACTGCCCCACTGCGCCAGTCGAGTTCCCCTTTCCCCTGACCGATACACATCGCCAGGCCGTCCGCGCTCTGCTTGGAGACATCGGACCGTTCGCAGTCCTCTGCCCCGGCGCCAACTGGGAGACAAAACGCTGGCCGGTCCAGCGGTTCGCCGAACTGGTACATCCTCTGAAAGATCGCTTCGGACTAAGCTGCGTGGTCGCCGGGGGGCCGGAAATCGTGAACCTCGCCAGCCAGATCCCGGGAGCAACTAACCTCTGCGGCAAGACCACCCTGATGCAACTCGCCGCCCTGTTTGAGGCGGCCAATCTGGTAATCGCCAATGACTCCGGGCCGATGCACATTGCCTGCGCATTGGGGCGGCCGCTGGTCACAATCTTCGGCCCCACCAATCCAATCCGCACCGGCCCCTATGGGCGAATGGAGACCGTCGTCCGAGCCAACCTCGATTGCATGCCCTGCTACAGCCGGACCTGCACGAAGTACAACCATCGCTGTCTTCAGGAACTCGGAATAGAACCTGTCCTGGTCACGGCGCAGCAACAACTTGCATCCTGGCGCCATTAGCCGGTGCGACTACCCGGTGGTAATATACGTCTCCATCTGCTCAATCATTGCGTTCTTCTGGGCCAGCATCCACCGGATAATATCGCCGATTGATACGATCCCCACGAGTCTGTCGCCATCCAGAACCGGAAGATGCCGGATGCGCTGGTGGGTCATGATGGACATGCAGTCCGTTACCGTGTCGTCTGGATTCACGCAGACCAGTTGCGTGGTCATCACCTCGCGTATACGCGTGGTCTTGATCGGCCGATCATGGAGGATGAGCCGACGTACGCAATCGCGTTCCGTGCAGATGCCAACCAGTTTCCCGCCCTCCATGACGAGTACGGACCCGATGCGGTATTTCTCCATCAGCAAAACTGCCTGGAATACCGTGTCGTCCGGACCGACCGTACGCAGGTCCGGCGCCTTCTCGGCCAGCAGAACCCGCACGGTCCTGTCGATACTGTGTCGCGGATCAACCACGTTGCGGTTGCGCAACAGTTCGCCAACGCTCGCCACGAACCCGGCGGGATCGATCGGCTTTTCCATGATGCGGCTGACCGGAAGCCAGGTCTCGTTGGGTTCGAGCCTGAAACCGAGTTTCATTTCGCTGCGCACCCCGGTGACGAGCAATATGGGCATGGACCGCAGCTCCGGGCATTGGGGGATGCGCCGCGCAACTTCAAAACCCTCGGTCTTGGTCGCCATCATCACGTCCAGCACCATCAGGTCCGGCCGCTCCCGGCGAGCCATTTCCAGACCCGACTCGCCATCATTCGCCGAGATGATCCGGTAGCCGTGGGCTTCCAGCAGGTCCGAGGTCGACTGCACGAAGTCGACATCGTCATCCACGATCAAGATACGCTCTTTCATCGTCATCGTCTTCTCCTTCACAGTATTAAGCCATCACCTGGTTCCTGCCTCGCTACGTTGGACCGGCAGCTTCTGCTGCGGCCCGGGGAATCCTCTCACTTTTGATCTGTCCGACCACTTCGCCGGCGGGATGGCCGCGCGAGGCAGTCGCCAATGGAAGCGTGAAACGAAACTCCGTCCACTTGCCAGGCTCCGAGTCCGCGGTGATCGTTCCACGGTGAGCCTGGATGATCTTTCTGGAAATGAACAACCCCAGGCCCGTGCCACGATGGCTCTTCCCGGAGTCGCCAGCATCGATCCGCGAGAACTTCTGAAACAACTCCGGGCGCCGGCCGGGAGGAATACCCTCGCCCTCATTGCGCACGGCAAATTCTGCCCATCCGTCCACCGCCTTGCACCCAAGCGTGATCAGCCCACCCGATCGACCGTATTTCACCGCATTGTTCAGGAGGTTCTCGAATACCTCTCTCGTCATGTTGAGGTCCGCCTGCAGGATGACGCTGGGTCCGATCAGGTTCTCAACTCGCTGTTTGTTCGCATGGAGTTCAGTCTGCAGCGAAGCTAAGATCGGAGCAACCACATCATCCCGCACGGCGACCGGCGCCAGCACCGGCATGATCTCGCCGGTCTCGATTCGCGCCAGATTCAGATAGTGCCGTATCATCTCCATAATCCGCTTGAGATTTGCTGTCATCAATTCAAGAGCGTTCCCCTGCTTCTCGCTGAGCGGGCCGAGCAGACCCTGGCGGAGCATGTACGTGTAGTTGGTGATTGCCGCCAGGGGACTGTTGAGCTCGTGGGACACGAACTGCAGCGTCTCCATGTACTGCGCATTGGTGGCCTGGAGCGAGGCATTCGTGGTCCCCAGTTGCTCGTTGGCATTCTTGAGCTGCTGCTCGCGTTCCGTCAGAGCCGCCGCCATTTCGTTGAATGCAGCGATAAGATTCGTGGTCTCGCTGCACCCGCCCTGGGGCGTTACCGCCTGGAAGCCGTGGCCGGCGTGCATGCTGTTGGCGCTCTCGGCAAGGCGGTGCAGCGGCCGGGCGATCCGCCCTGCGATGAATCCCGCCATCAGCAGTGCGGCCAGCAGGGCAATCCCGACCAGCATGGAGTAGCGCCACACCAGGCTGCGGCTCAGATCAACGAACGGCTGCTCCAGGGTGCCCACATAGAGCATCCCCACCAAGTGGTTCTGGCTGTCGCGGATCGGGTCATAGGCAGTCAAGTACCAGTCATGGACCACGAACGCCCGATCCAGCCACTGGGCGCCGTTGTCCAGCACGCGGTCGGCGACCTCTCGCGACACCCGTGTCCCGATGGCCCGGTTCCCGTTACTCAGGCGTACTGTCGTTGCAACCCTGATGTCATCCAGGAATACGGTTACGGTTCCCAGCGGCTTGCCATGGTACTGTTCCTGGCCAAAGACGATCTCCTGCACCTGATCCACGAACGCCTGGTTGCGATTGAGCAGGATCCCGGCGTAGATCGCACCGATGACGCGTCCGTTCTTCTCGACCGGAGCCCCCGCCAACATCACGACGCCGTGGTCTTCAGTGGTCCGGGGAACTGGCCGGGCATAGGCGGTCTCCTGCAGCGACAGGAACGCCCGGTCGGCCAGAGTGTCGCTTTCGCGCATGAGTTCATCCCGCGACATGATGACGGTGCCCGCTGTCGCTTTCCCGGCCAGCGCAGCGGCGATAATGGGCTCGGCCAGTCGGTAGTCGCCATCCTGGTACGGCGGGTTGGCTCGCGCCACCACGCGGCCCTCCGGTGTCACCACCGACAGGAAATCCAGGTTGAAGTCGGATCGCGTCTTGGACAGCAGGCCCCGGATCTCCTGGCCAATCTTCTCCTCCTGAAAGCTCTGCGCCTGGCATGCCTCCACCAGCGGACCGCGCACCGCCGTCAGTCGAACCGTTGTTTCGATGGCGCGCAACTGCGACTGATATACCGCCCAGGCGCTGCTAAGATCATATCGGACGCGAGTCTGAGCCTCCTGGACCGTCCGTTGGCCAATGACCCAGATGCCCAGGAACGCCGACAGCGCCCCGAATACGAGCACCAGGCTGGCAAACCACTTGATTAATTTGTACTTCAGCACAGTTTCCCATCCCGTTCACGCCACGCGGCAATACAGCAGGCAGACCCAGGTCCGCCGCACCACACTCACGACAGCAGATGACACGCCCGCTCTTAGTGTGACGAGCAGGACACGCACGGGTCGTACGCGCGTACCAGCATCTCAAACAGCAGGCGCACGCGCGGTTCTTCTTCGTCAATGACCTCGGGCAACAGTGCCTCAAAGTCCTTCTGGATATTTGCGTGATTCTGATTGGTCGGAATGCACACGTTGGCAGCCGTGCACACACCATGATCATCGTAGGTGTACCGATGAAACAGCGTTCCGCGCGGCGCTTCCACCGCGCCGACTCCAGTGCCCGCCTTCGGCCGGACCGGCCGCAGGGGTTCGGCTTTTATCCCACGGGTAAGCAACTGGTCGATCAACTCCAGAGCGGCCTCTACGACCTCGACCGACTCAACCACCTGCGCTACGCTGTTCATGTAAGGGTTGCAGCATGCGGGCGTCAGCCCCAGGTCCCTGGCCGTTGTGGTCGCCAGCGGATGCAGCCACGCGTGGTTAAGCTTGAACCTGGACAGCGCTCCAACCGCGTACGACTCACGGTGCCACCGCGCCCACTTGGCCGTCGATTGCGCCACCACATGTTCGTTGGCGATCTCTTCAAACCGCTCCACCGCAACGGTATCCGGGGTATCCGTGCTCCCGATCTGCCCATGGTAGAACGTATAGCACCCCGGGCTGGTCAGCGCGACATATTCGGTCGGCCGTTCAAACGCCGGCAGCTTGCCCGCAAGCGACGTCACCGTTGCCGCGATCAGCTTCAGGTCCTGGACGACGTTCATGAGCCGTCCCTTAAGATCGCCCAGTTCTTTCTCCGTCGGCAATTTGCCGAAGCCGCCGGGCCGGAAGGAAACCGGGTGCGTTCGCCGGCCGCCCAGCAGTTCCATCCACTCATTGCCAAGCCGATGCGCGCGGATCACGGCTTTGACCACTTCAGGATGAGAACTGACCAGTGGCACCACGGACTTGACGCCCGCCAGGTCCGGAGCGACCAGGTAGCCCACGTGCAGCACATGACTCTCCAACTGCTCTCCGCCAAACGCCAATTGCCGCAGTTGGTCCGTCTGCTGCGATACCGTCAGCCCCAGTGCCGCCTCCGTCGCCTTGATCGACGCCAGCGAATGGGCAAATGAACATATGCCGCAAATCCGGCTCACCACGGTCTGCACATCCTGCCACGACCGGCCCCGCAGCATCGCCTCGAAGAAACGCGGCGCCTCCGGGACTTGCCACAGGACCTTCTCGACCCGACCATCGGTAGCCTGCAGGCGAATGTTCCCGTGGCCCTCGATACGCGTAACGTGGTGCACGTTAATGGTCATTGTCCTTGGCACTGCCGGGCCTCCACGCTGTTGAACAGTTCCATCCTGCTGCGCAGGTCTGCCACCGTCTTGCCGTATTTGTCCATGATGTCTTTCGCCCCGTTAACGTTCGGATCATCAACCAGCCCGCGGCAGCCATAGCACCACTGGCCGCCGGCCGGGCACGGGGCATTGCATCCCGCCCGCGTGACCACACCCAGGCAAACCTCGTTGAACTCATACCGGCACACCGTTTCGCGGAGCTTGCATTCGACGCACACAGGGTATGTCGGGACAACAGGTGTGGTCGCCGCCGCCAGGCAACGCACAATATAGGTGAACTCCCTTCGCGACATGGGACAGCCTCGCACCTCGAAGTCCACCTTGACGACTTCACCGACTGCCTTGGTCGGCGCTGTGGCCAGGTGCGGCATCGTGGCGCTGTTGCCGTAGACGCAGCGGCGCACTTCGTCCATGTCGGGAGCATTCTTGAGCCTGTTCACACCTCCATTCACCGCGCATGCGCCCAACGCCACCAAGATCCGCGCCCGCTGCCGGATATCCTTAAGCCGCTGTTCATCTTCTTCTCGCGTGATCGACCCTTCCACGAAAGCCAGGTCGTACTCTTCGCTCTGGTCGGAGATCGCTTCCCGCCATTCTACCGGCTCGACGATGTCCAGCAGATCCAGCAGCCCCTCCTCCATGTTCACGATCTGCAACTGGCATCCCTCGCAGCAGGCAAAATCGAAGATTGCCATCCGGAGCTTCTTCATCAGATTGCCTCCTCGACGCCCAACAGGACGGGGTAGTGGAACACCGGGCCTTCGAGGCACGCATAGAGTCCCCCGATCTGGCAATGCCCGCACTTGCCTATCCCGCACTTCATCCGCCGCTCCAGCGACACATAGATATCCTCGTTGGCCACGTCAATGCTGTAGAGACTGACGATTACAAACTTGTACATGATCGGGGGACCGCAGGCGACCACGATGGATCGTTTCGGGTCTATCTCGGCCGCCGGGATCAGGCGAGTGATCACCCCGACGTTCCCTTTCCACGTGGCGTCGGCACGGTCCACCGTCTCCATGAACGTCATGTCCGGCCGCCGCGACCAATCATCCAGTTCATCCAGGAACATCCGCTCAACCGGCGACTTGATGCCGTAAAGAACAGTCACCCGGCCGTAGTCCTTGCGATGATTCAGCACGTACTGGATCGCCGATCGCAACGGGGCAAGCCCCAGTCCTCCGGCAATGAAGACGACATCGCGTCCGCGCAACACCCCGTCGACCGGGAAATGCGTCCCGAATGGTCCGCGGATTCCCACTCGCTCACCCATGCGGCAATCGTGCATCGCCGCGGTTACGCGCCCGGCCCGGCGCACCACCAGTTCAAACCTGTCTCGCCCGTCCGGAGACGAGGAGACCGAGATTGGCGCCTCGCCGATTCCCGGCAGGCTTACCTCCACGAACTGTCCCGGCATGTGCCCAAGCGGCTTTCCATCATCCATGGCCAGTTCGAAGAGCATCTCCGTCGCGGTCAAGACGGTCCGCGATCGCACTGTGGCCGGTCGCGGCAGGTACAGATCCGCATCGGCTTCCGCAGTCGTACTTGCTGGTGTCTGCATCATGATGCGCCCTCCAGCAGCGTGTTGTATACTTCGACCGGATTGGCAATCCCCGCCGTACATGCCTTGACGCAGCGCCCGCATCCGACGCACCCCATAAACCCGAATCGTTCCGGCAGGTATTTGGCCTTGCGATAGAAGCGGTGCCGGTATCGTTCTTCGCGGCGTTTGCGGAAGTTATGCCCGCCCGCCACCACGGCAAAACCGCTCAGCAGGCACGCATCCCACTGTCGTCGGCGCGTTCCGCTCTGCAGATCCGGATCCAGCTCATCCTCCACGTCAAAACAGAAACACGAGGGACATACCGTTACGCACGATCCGCATGAGAAACATGTCTGGGATCTCTTCTCCCAGACCGGGTGTTCCCGCGCGGCGTCCAGCAGCGCCGGCAACTCCTGCGGGTTACACTTGAGCACCTGCCGTCGCAACAGTTTCTGGGCATCCTCCCAGACCTGTTCCCGACGCCCGAGGCTTACCGGATCGGCCTCCTGCAGGTCCTGCGCCAGAGCCAGCAGTGCATCACCCGCCGGCGTGCGCGATTCAATCACATATGCGTCGCCCACCCGAGTCAACAGCACGTCAAATCCATCGTGCACCGTCGCGGTGCCCAGGCACGCGGCAAACACGTCCTCAGATGCGTTCTGCACGTCGCTCGCCACAATCGTGATGCTCCTGCGCCGTGTCTGATAGTGGATATCTGGCCGGTCGTGCAGGAAATACCTGTCGGCCTGTGCGATCGCCGCCACGTCGTACGGATGCACGCCAAAGAGGATCATCGGCTCATGTTCGATTACGGACGTGTAACCATCCTTGCGGGTGAATCGCAGCAGCACTTCCGACGGGGGCATCAGGTACTTTCGCGGCGGCAGGATCGTCACATCGTGGTCCAGCCGCAGATCTTCCGCCTGCGACAGCGGGGCGTATGCAAAGTGCTCTGCCTTGGCTTGCGGCGCAACCACCCGCCGCGTCTCGATAAGCTTCCGCACCCACAGCGCCAGTGCCGATTGCGACAGCTTCTTTGCGGGCATGCTGACCTCTCTCCACTGCGTACCTGTGCCATGCCGGCCCAGGCTCAGTGGTAGCGCGTGTACATGAAAGCCATTTCGCGCAGGATATCCCGCCGGCTGATGATGCCCTGGAGTTTGCCATCCTTGACCACTGGCACGCGATGAATCCGGCGACTGGTCATCAGATCAATCACTGCGGCTGCGTCCATGTCCGGTTGCAGCGCGATGACTTTCGGGGACATAGCTTCTTCGACCCTGGTATCCGCGGCGTTGCCGCTGAGGGCGAAGTTCATGATGTCGTACTCGGTGATGATCCCGCAGATGTTCCCGTCAGACCCCACCACCGGCAGGCTTCCGAGATTGTGGCGCAACATGAGGTCGATCGCATCCACCAATAGCGCCTCTGGGGAGACGGTCACGACCGGTTGGGTCATGAGGTCCGCGGCACGTTTGCTCTTCATGGCCGAGTCTCCTCTCCCTGCCGGCGATAGCAGGGCGCGAACTGATCTCGACTGAAACAACGCACGCGATACGACCAAATAGACAGTATAAGTTGCAGCGCCGATGAGCACAACGGACTCCTGCTCGTCCTGCTGCGCTCCTGACCGGCCTTTTGCAGGATTCCGGGAGACCTGCAACCTGAGTCGGCAAATCGCGCAAGTGATGCAATACAAAGAAGATGCAGACCGCCACCTACACCTCGCGCAAGTGATAGCTCTTGATCATCGTCTGCTGGAAGTCGGGATAGGCGTTCTGATCGTGCTCGGCAAGATCCAATCCATCGTACTCAGCCGCCTCACTCACGCGCAACTTCGTAAACCGCCTGATCGCGGCCAGCAATGCCCATGTGCACACTCCGGCAACGATGACGCCCAACGCGATTCCGATGCTGTTAGCGCCCATCGCCTTGATCTTCCCTGCCCAGCCGATTCCGGTGATCAGCGGCGTCGCCAGCAGTGAAATCACCGCTGTCACAATCATCACCACGCTCAGGTTGCTCGCATCGTCAATTCGCCAACGCACATCAACCCATGCTGCACACCATGTCCCCAGCAAGCCCGCGCTGGCCCCGAGCAACACCGCGAACCATGGCGGCAGCAGACTCGCACCCGCGGCCGTGCTGACCATTCCGCCTGCCATTCCCATCAGCGCCAATCCCAGATCCGCCTTGCGATAGCGAACGGCCCCAAGAATCATTGCCGCCGCGCATCCACCACAAGCCGCAAGGATTCCGTTCAGCAGAGCCCGCCACACGCCTACATCGGCCCAGACGAAGTTCGCCAGCGTCAGGTACGCCAGCCATCCCGCGAGCATCAGCACCATCCCACCCGCCGTCATCACTGCATTGTGCCCCGGTATGGCATTGGCAGAGCCGTCGCGGTTGTACTTATTCGACCTGGGTCCGACCATCGCCGCACAAACCAGCCCCACCACAGCGGGGCAAAGCACGATCGGCAGCGCCCCGGCCACATCCACCCCGCCAAGCCTCACCAGCACACCGCGCCAGGTCCACTGCCCCACCACCGGTATGATGACAATCGACATCAACGCCGCCAACGGCGCCACTAGGAGAAACCGCCCACGCTCCGCCATCGCCCCAATCGGCGAAGCCGTCCCGACCAGAACCATCGCCAGCGTAAACAGCACCGTCATCTGGTCCCCGCAGAGCTTGCTCAGATCGACACCAAAGTATGCATTTTTCTCCTGAAGCAGGATTCCCGCCCCGATCGCCCAGAAGCACAGTGTGCAGGTAACCAGTTCGCAAATGCAGCGGATAGCCGCCGATACCACATGCTTCGAGCGGCTGGCCCCGCAGAGGTAGACCAGGACGCCAGTGCGCCAAAGCGTCAGGCAAACGATGCACAGGGCCAGGATCGGTAATTCCATAGGGCTCGCAATTGGTGATAAGCACCGTATGCCGCTGGACTTCCCTCGTCAACGCGCGATCCGGTTATCTGCACCTTAAGCTCCGGCTGAGTAAGGGGGTCGCTCAAATGCCGCAATACAACTAAGATGAGATAAACCATGGAACTACCCTATCTCACCCCCGACCTCCCCGGCGTTGGCGGATCCATCAAGGACCGCCCTGAGGACTTCTTCGTTCAGGAATTACCGCTCTACGAACCCTCCGGCGAGGGCGAGCACATCTACCTGGAAATCCAGAAGACAGGCCAGACGACCTTCGATGTCGTCAACCGCATGGCCGCCGAACTGAATATCCCCCGTCACAGCATCGGCTTCGCCGGCATGAAAGATGCCAAAGCCGTCACCCGCCAGGTGCTTTCCATCCAGGGAACTACCGAAGATATGATCAACGCCCTGCGCATCCCCGGCGTTGAGGTGCTGTGGATGTCGCGCCACACGAACAAGCTCCGCCTCGGCCATCTCAAAGGCAACCGCTTTGCCATCCGCATCCGCGAGGTCGACGCTACCGATGTCGTCAAAGCCCAAGCCATCGTCGATGTGATCGCTCAGCGTGGCCTGCCCAACTTCTTTGGCGAACAGCGATTCGGCACCCGCCAGAACAACGACCTCTTCGGCGCTGCCCTGATCCGCGACGACAACATGGGCGTACTCAAGCTCCTGCTGGGCACCCCCAACCCTCGCTTCGACGATGCCCAAACCACACATGCCCGCCGGCTTTTCGACGAGCACAAGAACGAAGAAGCCATGCACGCCTGGCCGCGCCACTGCGGCATGGAACGCCGAATCCTCCACCGCCTGTTCAAGTCGCACAAGCCCTCCGCCGCCGTGCGGATGATCGATGAACCGCTGAAACGCCTCTGGATATCCGCCCTCCAGTCACGTGCCTTCAACGAAGTGCTCACCCGGCGTCTCGCCACCTTCGACCAGGTTCTCACCGGCGACTTCGCATGGAAGCACGACAACGGCGCCTGTTTCCTGGTGGAGAATGCCGAGGTCGAACAGCCCCGCGCCAAGGCCTTTGAGATCAGCCCGACCGGCCCACTGCTCGGCTATCGCATGAGCACCCCCGAAGGCCAGCCGCTGCAGATCGAGCAGGAGGTGCTCGCTCAGTTCCAACTCACCCCCGAGCAATTCCGCCTCGAAGGCAAGCACAAGATCAAAGGCGCCCGTCGCCCCCTGCGCATCGTGGTCCAGGATCTCCAACTCAGCGGCGGTGCCGACCAGTTCGGCCCCCACATCACCATCGCCTTCACGCTGCCCTCTGGAGCGTTTGCGACGGTCCTGCTGCGTGAGGTGATGAAGGCAGACATCCAGCCAACGGCCGCAGAAGTAGAGCCGGTGACCCCACCGGCCGAAAACGTGGCGCCATGAGGCACCCATCGTGCAAACGCCATCGCTGCCACAAAGACGGCCTCTCAGCGATCTTCTCCCGCCCCCAATCTACGTCCGGTGCGGTCACCGACCCTGCCGACTAAGGCACTCCTTCACCATACAGTTGCTATGCAGTTCCCGCCCCAGCGTCGTCCTGCCGCAATGCCCCGGCAGCAGCGTCGTCTCATCCGGTAGGTCCATGATCCGCCGGATGCTCTGGCACATGACATCGTAAACCGAATCCGGAAGATCCACCCGCCCGATCGCCCCGCACAATATCATGTCCCCGCCGACCAGCACCTTCTCCTCCGGCAGATAGAACACCACATGTCCTGCCGCGTGCCCCGGCGTATGCATAACCTGCACCTTGATCGACCCGATCCGCAACTCCTGCCCCTCGCTCAAATATGCATCGGGCTTGCGCTCCGGAATCTCAAAGGGCAACGGGAAGATCCGCGGATACTCACCCGTCATCTTGTCCTCATCCCCCTTGTGCAGCAGCACCTTCGCCTTCGGGAAACGACCGCTCACCACCGCATGATCCGCCAGGTGATCGAAGTGCCCATGCGTCAGCCACAGCCCAATCAGATCCCACCCTCGCGTCTGGCACTCATCCAGCAGCTTCGCCGTCGTATCATTGGGCGCATCGAAAAGCACCGCCTGCTTTGCCACTTCATCGGCAATCAGCCAGCAGTTCGTCTGCGCAACCCCGCCGCACGCCTTGAGTATCTCCATACTCAGACATTATCGGGAATCATGTCGTTCTTGCCACCAGGCGTCCTGACAACTACCCCGGCTGCCGCGAACTTCGCAAGCTGCCGCTTCACCAGCGCGATCTGCACCGCCACCTCCGCATACTCATTCTTCCCCGTGTGGTGCTCCACGCCCCAGCAGCCCGTATATCCTGCGTCAATCAGGATCTTCATCGCCGATTCCAGCCGCGTCTCTGATGTCTTCTGATCCACATGCGTATGCACCGCATACTTCGCCAGGCGACGATCTCCTTCCTCGATCGGTGCATTGTCCCAATGCCCAATGTGCAGCAGAATCCCAAACGCCGGCGAATCAACCGCCTTGGCCAGCCGTTCCATATTGTCAGGCACCAACTCCGGCCCCCAGTGGCTTTCCGGGCCAACCTTCATCCCCGCATCGCCCGCGATCCGGCAATACTCTTTGAAGCGCTGCACGATCAGGTCGAACTGCTCATCGGTCCACGTCTGCCCTCGGCTGCCGGCGTCAATGCGCACCGTTTTCGCGCCGATCTGCGCGCCAAACTTAAGGTGGCGCAGCGCCAGGCTGTGGTTGCGATCTCGTGCCGCCGCTTCGTTCTCCCACGCATGGCATCCATCCGCGTGATAGTTCACCACCGTAAGCTCACGCTCCGCCAGCGCCCCCACAAGCTTGGCGGCAAACGCATCGTTCAGGTAGACCTCCGGATCCCTGTCGATCAGCCCATTCCAGATATCCGCCGTCCCCAGCCCATACCGATACCGGCACGTCTCCAGATACCCAAACACATCCATCAGACCGGCCGACTTCAACCCGTGAAACGAAAACGATGCAATCGAGATACTCATTCGCTTTACTCCTGTCGTATCCCTCCATTATGCCCCTGCCGCCGCCATCGGCAACCCAGTCCACACTGCACGGTCGCTGAATCCGCCCGATCTTTACATTTCTCCCGATTTCGTTAAGACTTTCACTGGGCACGGTCTCTTGCCCGTGCCCCATACACCCTAAGGAGATAGGTATGTCGCTTCCCAAGTCGGTCCTCTTTCTGGCAATGACGGCCGGCGTACTCGTAATCGTCCCGGCCGCCGTTCGGGCACAGGAACCGCCCGAAGCCGCCGCCACCGAGATCCCTACCGCCAAGTTCAGCGCTGTCGGCGAAATCACCGCCACCTCCGTCAACGTCCGCAGCGGCCCCGCCGAAAGCCACTACCCCACCATGAAGCTCAATAAGGGCGACAAGGTCATCGTGGTCGGCTATAAGTTCGAATGGCTCAAGATCAAGCCGCCCCAGGGCAGCTTCTCCTATATCGCCAAGATCTACGTTGACCGCGATGGCGCTGGCACAACCGGCACCGTCAAGAACAATGAAGTCCTTGTCCGTGCTGGAAGCCTGCTCAGCCCCCTGAATACCGAACCCCAGACCAAGCTCAACACCGGCGCCAAGGTGCAAATCCTGGGTGAACTCAACGAATACTACAAAATCGTCCCTCCTGAAGATGCGTATCTCTATGTCACTAAACAGTTTGTGTCTCTGGTGCGCCAAGCCACCACCGGCGAATCCGTTCCCCCGCCCGCAGCTTTGACGCAAACCCCAACCACCAAGTCCGTCGAGCCGACCGCCGAATCCGCCCAAGCCACCCCGGCCAATCCCCCGGCCGTCCAGGCCAATGACGACGTCGAACTCGAATTCCGCCGCCTCGAAGCCCGCGTCCAGCAGGCCAACGCCCAACCCCTCGAAGATCGCCCCATCGCCGACCTGCTCAAGGGCTATCAGCAGCTCGGCCAGAAAGCCGATAGCCTCTCCGTTACCAGCCGAAGAATGGTGACCATCCGCACCGCCGAGCTGACTGCCCTGCAAAAGCAGCAAGCCGATCTGATTCAGACCAAGCAAGCCGCCGCCGACTTCCAGGCAAAGCAGACTGAACTGCAGACACAGCGTCAGGCCATCGAAGAACGCATCAAGGCCTCCGCCATCGCCGTCTACACCGCCGTTGGCCAGCTACAGACCTCCACCCTCCAGAAAGATGGCCAGACCCTCCTTCGTCTAACCGACCCGGCCGATGGCCAGACCCTCATCTACGTCCATTCCCTCGACCCCAAAAACGCTATCCTCATCGGCAAGTTCGTCGGCATCAAAGGTGAGATCAGCAAAGACCCCCGCCTCGCCGTCGACATCCTCGAACCGACCGACATCCAGTCCGTCGACCAAGCCAAAGTCCTCCGCGGCGTAACCGCCAAGATCTACCCCCCCAGCGCCGCCAAAGCCCAGTAGAACAACCAGCCAACACCAATCAAGCCGCCGCCCGCCACCCCGCGGGCGGCGTTCTTTTTGCACCCCCGTAGGAAACCACCTATGAAATCCATTGCGACATGCTGTATCGTGTTCGCCATGTTGACTCCATTCCTCGGAAAGCCTGTTCTGGCCCAAAGCGATCCACCGAGCGATGTCGCAACCGGATCCGCACCAAAACCCATCACGGCTCCCCTGAAGGCCTTGTCAACCAATCCGCGATACTTCACAGATGGCAGCGGCAAGGCGATCTACCTGACCGGTTCGCACACCTGGAACACTCTCCAGGACTGGGGAACCAACAACTCCATCCAGCCGTTGGATTTCGGCGCCTTTGTGAAAATGTTGGTCGCTTACAGGCATAACTTCACGCTGCTATGGACGACGGAATTGCCCACATTCCGCGGACTGCCGGTTACGGCAAGCGCGCCGCCGGACTTCACCGTGGCGCCCTTTCCCTGGAAGCGCACCGGCCCGGGTAACGCATCGGATGGCAAGCCCAAGTTCGATCTCACACAGTACGATCAGGCATACTTCGACCGCCTTCGTGACCGTGTTGGCCAACTGAACGCGGCCGGGATCTACGCCGGCGTCTACCCTTTCAGCGGCGAATGGATCCTTCGTTTCCGTTTCTCCGGCGATGGCTATCCCTTCACGGGCTCCAACAATGTGAATGGAATCGACGATGGCGGCGCAATGAGCTCGGTGACCATGACCGCTCCCAACGCCATCACGCAGATTCAGGATGCTTACGTGAAGAAGATGGTTGATACGCTCAACGACCTTCCCAACGTTCTGTGGATCGTCTCGCAGGAAGCCCCCAAAGATTCCAAATGGTGGAACAGCCACCTGATCGCCGTCATTCGCGCCTATGAAGCCGGCAAACCGCTGCAGCACCCAATAGGCTATGGCGTGACCGCAGAAGGCAATCCCCAAGCCGATGCCAATCTGTTGAACAGTGATGCCGACTGGATCGCTCCCGCCGCCAGAATCTCACCAACCATCAGCCGTGGCACCGGCCATCCCGCCTGGAAAGTGAACATCAACGATTCCGACCACAGCTACTGGGAGATCTGGAAGGATTCCCCGCAGCTCAACCGGAACTATTTCTGGATCAACTTCACCAACGGCAACCAGACACTGTTCATGGATCCATACGTCGTCTATTACCCGCGTGAGAATCGGAACCTGTGTCCATCACCGGTCAACGGAATCAGTCCTAAGCCCGATATGCGATGGGACCAGGTGCGTGCGACGATGGGCTACATCCGCAGCTATGCCGATCGTATGGACCTCGCCGCCATGCTTCCGGCCGAGAAACTCTCTTCCACCGGCCATGTCCTTGCCAACACCGCTTCGCCCAATCCCGAATTGCTCGTCTATGCCCCTACGGGCGGCCAGTTCACCGTCGATCTTTCCGCCGCCGGCCATTTCGCCGTCAAATGGCTGAATCCGGCCACCGGCGCCCCATCCGCCGGCCCGGATGTTGAAGGCGGCGCACCCAGGACATTCACTCCGCCCTTTGATGGCGATGCCGTCCTGTACCTGAAGCGGCGGCCGTGATACGTTGGCCTGCCCAGGCTCCGGCCACCAGCTTGCGTGGTCTTGAGAATCCAGGCTCCATCTTCTTTTCTCCTTGCTAGTGCCTAAAGAGGATGCCATACTTCCGTAAGTGACGTTCTCTCGGGTTGTGGTTCTCAGGAAGGGAGGATCGTATGAGGAAGGTGCTTGTGCTGTCTTTGCTGACGTTGTGGGCCGGCCACGTTCAGGGCGCGACGATAATCTACACTGACGAGTCTCTGTTCGCTGCGCAGTTGCAGAGTCCATACTATCTTGAAGACTTTACCGGCCTCTCCAACCCGCTGCCTGCCAACCAGGACTTTGGCCCTGTGAACGGTTATTCGTTCCAAGCCCACGCCGACAATGGCCTCTATGCCAACCCCGATGCCATTTCGACGTTTTCGCCCGGAGACATCCTGCATCTTTCGTTCACCGGATCGACAGTCAATGCCGCCGGCGGCATCTTCACTGCGACAGATATGTTTGGGGGCACCGTTCCCCAGACGCTGAAGGTTGAGGCAAGTGACGGCACGCTGCAATCGGTGAGCACTACGGGGTTTGTCGGCTTCATCAGCGACAGCGCCATCACCTGGCTCGAAGTCTCAAGCGACGCCGTCGCGCCGGACTTCTTCCCGCAGGCCGATCATCTATACTCTGGCGTCAGCGTCCCCGAACCCGCGCTGATTGGCGCAGCCTCGATTGCGTGTACGGGCCTGCTGTTGCGGAAACGCAAAGGCGCGAGCCGGTAGCAAGTGCGTCGCAAGACTTCACCAGCCGCCGAAGAGATCCTTCCAATAGGTGGCGATGGCGGCCTGCGTTTGTGGGTCGGGGGTTGGGACGAGTTGCGGCTTGGTCCAAGGTGCCAGCGCCTGAGCCATCTCCGCGGCCCAGGTCGCACAATTCGCGATAATGGCCGGGTCCACGCGTGTCATGTCATCATCCGGCCGATGGTGGAAGAACCGGCCGGCTGCGCAGTTGGGCCGAAGTAGCGTCATCCCCGACACGCCCGCCGCGGCGAACGGGAAATGATCGGCATAAGGCATCGCGGCGGATGAGGCTCGCGCCCAGATGCCGCGCGCTTGCGCCCGGGATATGGCCAGCTTCTGCATTGGTTCGGTCCCAAGCAGAAACAGTTCAAACCAGCCCATCGCCGAGCCGATACTGTCCAGGTTGATCACCACGCCACCACGCTGGGCCAATTCTGCCCGATGCGCCCGGACGTACTGCTCGCTGCCCACCGACAGTTGCTCTTCAGCGCCAAAGCTGATCAGGCGCACCGTGCATCCGAGACCCATCCCCCGAATCACAGGCGCGGCCGCCAGAAGCGCTGACACCCCTGAGGCGTTGTCATCGGCGCCGGGCGAGTCGGCCTGCGTGTCATGATGGGCGCTCAGGAAGATAACCGGGCCGTCATCCCCTGCGCCCGCGCCGCCCGCGCCCGCGATCTCGGCAATGACATTCGTGCTTGTCGCGGGCTTCATGCCGCCTTTGACACAGAACCGGGCCCGATCCGCCTTCGCCACAATCCAGCTCCAGGCATCCTGATAGGCAACGTTCAGCGTTGGCACCGCACCCATCCGGCGGCGATACTCGGGGAACATCCCATCGGCCAGTGCAGTAGTGCCGGGATAGCGGACATCCACAAACAGCATGCAAGCCGGCTTGGCCGCAATCAGACGCTGGTACTGCGCTGCCGACTCGATGTGGCTCCCCAGGTGCAACACCGCCTTGCCCGTCAGGTGCGACAGGTCCATCCGATCGTTCTCGCCGTGGGCATCATGGACGGCCAGTGGCGCCTCGACCTCTCGCCCATCGGTTCCGGGCGTATTGCTGAATAGCGAGCATGGAAAAGCTTTCCACACACCGCCAGCGTGAATCTTCAGCGACTGGCTGGCCACATCGCGCTGCATGATCGGGAAGGTCTCGGTCCGCGCGGAGACGCCGGCCGCCTTGAACTGGTCGACGATATAGTCAACCGCTCGCTGCTCGCCGGCCGACCCCGCGAGACGCACGCCGATCCCCACCGCAAGTTGCCTGATATGCCGCTGGATTTCAGTTGCTTCAATCATCATGTTTCACCAGTTTATTACCGCGCAGATTAGCTCTCCCGACCAGGATCATTGGCTGCTTTTAGATGGAAGATACATTGCAGCGTTGCAGTCCGGCAAGTCCACCTTGCGTCACGGTGATGTTGTCGAACGCGATCCAAGGCATGGCATCGTTACGTGCTGGGGTAGACCAAGTCGCACGCTTCGGGAGGCATCCAGTGTTGGTCCTTGCCCTTCCATTTCACGTTGCAGCCAATGGGATTGGTCAGCGGGATGCGCACTGGCCGACCGGCCAGCAGATCGTCCACGGCATCGCGAAGTTCGTGGGTCCTTTCCGTGCCCGGCTGCCGCGGGCTGTCGTCCATCCGGCCGGTGTAGCGGAGGATTCGGTCGTGATCGAACACGTAATAATGCGGTGTTCGCAGGGCGCCGTAGGCCAGGGAAACCGCCTGGGTGTCATCGCGAACGTAGGGGAAGGGAAAAGCCTTCTCCTTCGCATGCTCGACCATGTGCTCGAACGAGTCGGTGGGATGGTTTTGCGTTTCGTTGGAGTTGATTGCCACCATCGCCACGCCATGGGGCGCATAGTCCTTGCAGAAGCGGATCATCCGATCTTCCGAGCCGGCAACGTAGGGACAATGGTTGCAGGAAAACACAACCACGAGTATCCGGGCGCTGCTGAAGCTCTTGAGCGAGTAGTTCCGGCCATCAGTGCCCGGCAGATCAAAATCAATCGCGGGTTTACCTATCTCGAGAGTAAAAGCCATAACGATTCTCCTTGTGTCCACCCTATCGTAGGCACGCCAGTGGCGTTTCCTATGTACAGCGATGCCGTGTAAAGTGGGCGTGAAGGAAAGGATGTCTATGCACTATCGACCTTTGCGCGCGATTGGGTTCATAGCCGCGGTCTTTGCGACGATCAGCGTGCTGGCTCAGGAGTTCTCTGTCCAGCCGGACCGTGAAAGCGGCATTTACAAGGCGGGGGAAACCGTCAAATGGACAATAGAGGTCAAAGGCGAGGCGGCCGCAGTGGCAGCGCTGCAGTCGCCGACCTACCAGATCAAGTCCGGCGGGCTGAACGTCTCCAGGCAGGGACCTCTGCAGTTAACCGACGGCAAGACCACAATCGAGGCTCAGTCGGCCGAGGCGGGCTGGCTTCTCCTGGATGTTTCCGCCAAGGATGCCCAGGGCAAGGATATCCGCGCCTTCGGCGGCGCGATCTTCAGCCCGGAGCAGATCAAACCCTCTTCTGCGTGCCCCGACGATTTCGATGCGTTCTGGCGGGCGAAGCTGCAGGAGCTATCCAAAGTGCCGGCCGACGCGGCCCTGCAGGAAGATCAGTCCGGCCGCGATGGCGTGAAATATTACAGCATCACCATGAACAACATCCGCGGCACACACATCAGGGGGCAGCTCGCCCGACCGGCCAGGGAAGGCAAGTTCCCCGCGATGCTCATTGTGCAGTGGGCGGGTGTCTACTCGCTGCAGAAGTCGTGGGTTACAGATCGGGCGGCCGACGGCTGGCTGGTACTGAATATCCAGGCGCATGACCTGCCGGCGTTGGAGTCGGACGAGTTCTTCAAGCAGCAGGGAGAGGGGCCGCTGAAAAACTATCCGGGGATCGGCAACGATGACCGTGAAACCAGCTATTTCCTGCGGATGTATCTGTCGTGCTACCGTGCTGCAGAGTATCTGACGACACGCGATGATTGGGATGGCAAAGTGCTCGTGGTGACAGGCGGCAGCCAGGGCGGTCTGCAGTCGATCGTGACGGCGGCACTGAATCCGAAGATCACGGCAGCGCTGGCGAACGTCCCGGCCGGCTGTGACAACACCGGGCCTGATGCCAATCGCGCCCCGGGGTGGCCGGGCTGGATCACATGGAGCCGAGCGGGGAAGGACCTCGCCAAGGTTAAGCAGGCCAGCCGGTACTACGATGTGGTGAACTTTGCCGCGCGGGTGAAATGCTCGGTATTGGTGGGCACCGGAGGTGTCGATACGACTTGTCCGCCGGTGGGCGTCTTTGCGATGTACAACCAGATTGCGGCACCGAAGGAAATCGTCTTTATGCCGCTGGCCGGGCACGGGGGCAGATTCCATGGCAAATACAACATCCGCGATGATGCCTGGACCAGCGCAGCCAAGGCCGGCGGCCAACTACCGCCAAAGTAGGCCGACGCGCAGTCCGTGGATTATCAGGGGAACGGATCGGTCAGATCTTCTTGAACAACAGCACGGCGTTATGGCCGCCGAAGCCAAAGCTGTTCGAGAGAGCGTAATTCACCTGCTGCTGCCGAGCCGTGTGCGGGCAATAATCGAGATCGCAATCGGGATCCTGGTTATCCAGGTTGGCCGTCGGGTGGATGATGCCCTGCTGAATCGTCTTCAGGCACGCAACGGCCTCGACACCGCCAGAAGCGCCCAAGAGGTGGCCGACCAGGCTCTTGGTGGAGCTGATCACCAGCTTCTTTGCATGATCACCGAAGGTGGCCTTAACGGCCTTCGTTTCGGCGATGTCGCCCAGCGGGGTGCTGGTGCCATGGGCATTGATATAGTCCACGGCACTGGGGGCAACGCCCGCATCCTTAAGCGCCAGGTTCATGGCGAGGGTGGCGCCCTTGCCCTGCTCCTCAGGCTGGGTGATGTGGTAGGCATCGGCACTCATGCCGTAGCCGACGATTTCGGCGTAGATGCGTGCTCCGCGCTTCACGGCACGCTCGTACTCTTCGAGCACAATCACGCCAGCGCCTTCGCCCATCACAAACCCATCGCGATCCTTGTCCCAGGGGCGAGAGGCCTTCTCAGGCTCGTTATTGCGGGTACTCATGGCTCGGGCGGCACAGAAGCTGCCCATGCCCAGCTCGCACAAGGCGGCTTCAGAGCCGCCGGTGATCATGATGTCGGCCGTGCCATACTGGATCAGCCGGAAGGCATCGCCGATGGCATTCGATCCCGTGGCACATGCGGTCACGACGCTGGTGCACGGGCCTTGCAGCCCAAAGCGGATGGAGACGTTGCCGCTGGCGGCATTGGCCATCAACCGCGGCACGGTAAATGGACTGACGCGCCGGACACCACGCTCGTTGAGGATCCGGTTCTGTTCCTGCAGGGTTTCGATGCCACCGATGCCGGTGCCGATCAGGACACCGCCGCGTGTGGGGTCTTCCTTGGAGAAGTCCAACCCGGCATCTTTGACAGCCTGGATGGCGGCGGCCAGCCCGAACTGCCCAAAGCGGTCCAGCCGCTTGGCTTCGAGCATATCAATGCCATATTTGGTGATGTCAAAGTTCGTGCATTCGCCGCCGATCTGGGTGGGAAACTTGGAAGGGTCCCAGCGCTTGATCGTGACGATGCCGGACTTGCCGGCGCATAGGGCATCAAAATACGTCTGCACATCTTCCGACAGCGACGTAATCACGCCCATTCCGGTAACAACAACACGGCGTCTGTTCATTCGGCTTATTTCTTGTTCTGCTTGATATAGTCGATCGCCTGACCCACGGTCTGGATCTTCTCGGCCTCTTCATCGGGGATGGAAAGCTCAAACTCGTCCTCGAACTCCATCACCAGCTCGACCGTGTCCAGCGAGTCGGCGTTCAGATCGTTGATGAAGTGGGTGTCACGGGTGATTTCACCCTTGTCAACGCCCATTTGCTCGCTGACGATCTCAATGACCTTCGTTTCAATCTCGTCCATTGTCGTTACCTTCCACTGCCTGCGGGTTTACTCGCTATTCCGGCCCGAAGCCACACGGCTCGTTGGCCGGAAAACTATAACTGTGATCGGCTGGTTTGCAAAGGAGCCGCCAGGGCCCCTTACATCGCCATGCCGCCATCAACACAAATCACCTGACCGGTAATGTACGCGGCTTCCTTTGAAGCCAGGAACGCCACCGTGGCCGCGATTTCGTCGGCCGATCCAAACCGCTTGAGCGGAATGAAGTTCAAAACGCCCTGCTTGATCGCTTCGGGCAGCACCTCGGTCATATCCGTGGTGATGAAACCGGGGGCCACGCAATTGCACGTAATGCCTTTGCTGGCCAGCTCTTTCGCGACGGACTTCGACAGCCCGATCAACCCCGCCTTGCTTGCGGCATAGTTGGCCTGGCCGGCGTTGCCGATCACGCCCGAGACCGACGAAATATTGATGATGCGACCGAACTTGTTCCGCATCATAGGCCGGGCGGCCGATCGAATGGCAACAAAAGCGCTCTTGAGGTTCGTATTGATCACGGTGTCGAAGTCGGCATCCTCCATGCGGAGGATCAAGCCATCCTTGGTAATCCCGGCGTTATTCACCAGGACATCCAGCCGGCCATGCTTCTCAAAGGCGTCTTCTATCAGCTTGGTTACCGCGGCTGAATCGGCGATGTCGCAAGCCACCGGCTCGGCCGATCCACCTGCGGCTTTCACCTCATCGCAGATCGCCTGCAGCTTGTCGACATTGCGGGCGACCGCGACCACATGCATGCCATCCTTCGCCAGACGCTTGACGATGGCAGCACCAATGCCGCGGGAGCCGCCGGTCACTATTGCTACGGGTTTGTCCGTCATTTTTTCTCCTGATTGCTCGGAACAAGTTCCGAGCTTAAGAGCGGTGACAAGCCACCGCACTCCAAACTAGGCATTCAGTGCGGCCACATTCTCCAGGCTCTCAATCGGCAAACGACGGTTGATGCGCTTCGCCAGCCCTGCCAATGTTCGGCCCGGGGCCAGTTCCACAAATCGCGCATCTGCATTCGCCACAAGCGTTTGCATCGTATCAGCCCAGCGGACACTCTTCACAATCTGGTCCACTAGCAGGCCCTTGATGCTCGCCACGTCGCCATGCGGCTTGGCCGTGACATTTGAGTAAACTGTCGTCGTTGGAGCGGAAAAGGTGGCTTTCTCCAATTCCACTCGCATCTTGTCCGCGCCGCTCTGCATGATCGGCGAATGGAACGCACCGGCCACCTTCAGCGCAACGGCCTTGAATCCCGCCGCTTCGGCAACCTTGAGGGCGCGATCGCAGGCGGCAACTGAGCCAGAGACGACAATCTGGCCGGGGGCGTTGAAATTCGCCGGGACGAGCACTTCGCCAGCCGCCGCATCGGCGCACAGCTTGTTTATGGCCGGCTCATCTGCGCCCATGATCGCGACCATGCTGCTGGGCGTGGCGAGGGCCGCATCCTGCATGTACCGCCCGCGGGCGGCGACCAACTTGAGGCCATCTTCAAAGCTGAAAACACCCGCCAGGTGCAACGCCGTGTATTCGCCCAGACTCAGGCCCGCGTAGGCGGTAACCGCGGCCGGGTCGATCCTGCCGGCGGCAACCGCCGCGCGGAAGCAGGCGACCGACGTCGCATAGATTGCCGGTTGGGCGCTATCGGTGGCGTTGAGCTTTTCTTCGGGCCCACCGAAGCAAAGGGCCGCCAGGTCATAGCCCAGCACGCGATTGGCGCTCTGGAACGTCTCCCGCGCAGCCGGCGAAGACTCGAAGAAGTCCTTGCCCATGCCCGCTGCCTGGGCACCCTGACCGGGACACAAAATGAAGGTAAGAGCTGCCATAGATGCTTTAGATCCTCACCACTGCGTTTGCCCAGGTCAGGCCCGCGCCGAACGCGACGAAGATCAGTACATCGCCATGCTTGATCCGGCCGGCCCGCATCGCCTCATCCAGCGCGATCGGCACCGAAGCCGAGGACGTATTGCCGTATTTCTCGATGTTGACGAAGACCTTCTCCATCGGAAACCCGAGTTTCGTGATGGCCGAGTCAATGATCCGCTGATTCACCTGGTGCGGGATAATCATGCTCACCTTGTCAGCAGTCAGGTTGCACTTCACCATCGCATCGGTGATCAGTTCCTCAAAGCGGGTGACCGCGAATTTATACACCTCGCGGCCGTTGATCTTCATGTACTGCTGTCGCTTTTCGATCATCTCCTTGGAGATGGGGTGACGACTGCCCGGGGGGCAGTAAAGCATGTGCGAACCGTTGCCATCGGCGTGCAGCGAACCGTAGATCCAGCCGCGATCGGGATCATCGCAGCGTTGCAGTACCACAGCGCCAGCGCCGTCTCCGAACAGAATGCAACTTCCGCGGTCGGTATAGTCGGTCAGGCGGGAAATCGTCTCGGTGCCAAGAACCAACACATTGCGATGCCGGCCACTGCGGACGTACTGCGCCCCGACATCCAGAGCAAAAAGGAAACCCGAACATGCTGCCTGGACGTCAAACGCCGGCGTGTCATTGAGACCCAGGTCGCGGGCGATGAAGCAGCCCGTCGATGGAAAGGTCATCTCCGGCGTGATCGTGCCGCAAACGATCAGATCCAGGTCCTTAGGGCTCAGGCTCGCCGCGGCGAGCGCCTTTTTTGCCGCCTCAAGGCCCAGCGTGCCGGTAGTTTCGCCCTCAGCAGCGATCCGACGTTCTTTGATGCCGGTGCGCTGGGTGATCCATTCGTCATTCGTATCGACCATCTTGGCGAGGTCGTCGTTGGTCAGACGCTTACTCGGCAGAGCGCTGCCGGTTCCGGCGATAATGGCTCCAAATGTCGACATCGTTGGCACTACTCAAAAGTCCTCTGTACCTGCTTGCGGTCTCTCGTCCTCCGGGCGCACGGTGCGCACTGGCGGCGAGACCCCACACAGGAGGGTTACAACCGGGTTACTCGTCTTCGCTCACGGGAATGCTCTTGGCAATCCGCTCGACAATGCGCTCGTTCACCTTGACGGTAAAGAACTGTTTGCCGACGCGAACCGCGTTCTTGATGGCCTTGGCCTGGCTCCGGCCGTGGCAGATCAGCGAATATCCGCCAACACCCAGCAAGGGCGCGCCGCCGGCTTCCTGCCAGTCGTGCTTCTTCAGCAGTGTCCGCATCACCGGCTCAAACTGCTTCAGCAGCTCGGGGGCGTTCTCCTGAAGCTCGGCGATGATCATCTGGAACAGGCCTTCGGCCATTCCCTCGGCCAGCTTGAGGATGATATTGCCGACAAAACCATCGCAGACAACAACGTCGACCACACCTTTGAAGATGTCGCGGCCTTCGACGTTGCCCACAAAGTTGATCAACGGCTCATCGCGCATGAGCTTACGTGCATTCTTAACTGTCTGCGTGCCCTTGGCATCTTCTTCGCCGATCGACATCAGGCCCACGCGCGGGTTGCTGACGCCACAGATGGCATCCGCATACGCACTGGCCATGATCGCATACTGGTGCAGGTGCTTGGGCTTGGGAGTGATGTTGGCCCCGACATCGCACAAAACGACCGGGCCATGGAAAGTGGGCATGACAATCGCGATGCCCGGCCGGCTCACGCCGCTCAGCGTCCGCATCCGCAACTGCGAAGCGGCCACGCACGCCCCGGTATTGCCCGCCGAGATCACCACATCGGCCTCACCCCTGGCCGCCATCTTGCACATTACACTAATAGAACTGTCAGGCTTGGACCGGATCGCATCCACCGGCGAATCATCCATCTCGATGACCTGGGTGGTGTGGACGATGGTGTAGCGCGACTTCTGCTGCTCCGTCAGACCGGAACTGGCCAGACCCTCGGCACAGACTTTCTGATCGCCGACCAGAAGAATAGAGTCATCTTCGCCAAGGTATTCAATCGCCTGCCAGCATCCCTTGAGGATTTCTACTGGGGCGTGATCGCCTCCCATCACATCCACCGCGACTCGCACCTGAGATCCTCCCTTTGTCTAGCTTGGGAAGGAAGGTCTGGCCGGCAAATCCCCGTTGGGTGCCGCCAACAACCCACCCTAGGCATCGGCCGTCTCGGGCATCTTCAACGCCAGATCGGGATTGACGAAGCCACAGTTGTCGCAAGCGGCATGGGGCAGCTTGGCGCTGCCGCACTGGGCGCACTTGACGATATGAACCGGGCTTAAAGCCTGATGCGAGCGACGTTTACGCTTGCGAGACTTGCTGATTTTTTGTACTGGTTGCATGGACCAACTCCTAACGACCTCATTGCTGCGCCTGCCGGCGACCAATCAAGACGCACCGGCGACACCGCCGCACGCACTACAAAACACAGCGGCGGGTAAAACCCCGCCGCCGCGTGTAGAGAAGGGGTACAGTATGGATACGCCCTTGGGCTGTCAAGCACTGCCTCTACCGGCCCCACTTGACTTCCCCGCACACCTGCCGACCATGGCGGACGATGCCACGCCGAGTGTTCATAACCGCCGCCGAGGTCAGTGGTGACCTCCATGCCGCCGAGCTGGTCAGAAGCCTCAAGCGCCTTGACCCCTCTCTCCGGATCGAGGGCCATGGCGGTCCGCGCATGCGCGAGGCCGGCTGCCGCATCATCTACGACACCACCAAACGCGCCGCCATGGGCATCTCGGGCGTCAGCCGCATTTTCGAGATGTGGCGGCTGCTGCAGTGGACGCGTGAGCACTTCCAGAACCGCAAGCCCGACCTGCAGATCTGCGTCGATTCGCCGGCGATGAACTTCCACTTCGCTCGTGCTGCCAAAGAGCGCGGCTTGCCCGTCCTCTACTACATCGCCCCGCAGCTATGGGCCTGGCGCGAAGGCCGCATGGAGAAACTGCGAAAGTGGGTGGACCGCGTTGCCTGCATCCTGCCCTTTGAAGAGGCCTACTTCCGCAAGCACGGCGTCCAGGCCACCTTCGTCGGACATCCGCTATTCGATGAACTGCCTAAAGATCGCGTCGTCGCCGCCGCACTCAAATTCCCCAGCCGCCCGGCCATTGTGGGCCTGCTTCCCGGTTCCCGACGCAGCGAAGCCGTCGCCAATTTTCCCCATCTGTTGGATGTCGCCCGTCGGCTCAACCACGAAATCCCCAACCTGAGCTTCCGCGTCCCCACCACCGCGCAGACCCATGCCGTCGTATCGGAACTGATTACCCGGCACTCACTGGGCCGCTTTCGCCTCAAGGGCGACAAGATCGCCACCGCCTTGGACAGCTTCGACAAGATGGTGCCGGAATGTGACCTGTGCCTGACCGTCTCGGGCACCGCCACCTTGCACGTTGCCTGCTTCGGTGTGCCCATGATCGTTGTCTATCGGGGCAGCCCTATTCTCTGGAATCTGATCGGCCGCTGGCTGATCAAGACACGGACCTTCTCGCTGGTGAACCTGCTGGCCGACGACAAGCGCCTCGTCCCCGAATACGTGCCCTGGCATGGCTCCAATAAGCCCGTCTTCCTGCACGCCCTGGACTACCTCAGGAACCCGGAACTGCTCGCCTCTCAGCGCAAACGGCTGCTGGATCTGGTCGCCCATCTCGATCGCGAAGGCGCCAGCACCAACACCGCTAAGATCGCCCTTAGCCTGATGGGCAGCGCACAGCTCCCTCCGCTATCACACGATTAACCGGTCACATCCCTTGCATTTGCTCAAGAATCGGCTATAGTTACGTGTCCCGGTCAAGATGCCGGGAAGTGTCTATGAATAAGCTCGCAGGACAGTCGTGCAAAAGGCAGCAGATGCAGGCGAAACAGATCGCCTCGCATCAGACGTGCTTTGGCACGTTTTGACCTCCCGAGCCAATTCTCGGCCGGGAGTTCACCCCGGCGAGCAATACCCCTCACAACACCCCGGTATGAACTCCTGACTCGAGAACAAAACGAGTGATTCGTCCGTTTTACTGTTGTGAGGAGTGAAAGCCATGACTGGGCTATTGCAGGTTCGATACGCGTATAAGGGGTTTGATGTGCCTCTGGACCAGCTGGGCGTCAAGGACGTCGCCGATGAGCGTCGCATCAAGCAGGCTCTGGCACGATACCTGACCGTCCCTATGGACTGGCTCAACCCATTCGTCCTCCAGCACGATCGCGAAGGAAACGTAATGCTGCGCCAGGTTGCGCTCGATTAACGTTTATGCAATGCGAAGTGTATGCCTTCGGACGCCTGTGGGAGGCAGGCGAGTTCTGATTGCAGCGTTGGTGGCACGGCCACTGCCAAAGGCAATACACTGGTAAGGAGCGTGAACAGAGCGAAACGAATTGTCGTCGCGGTGCTGGTTCTCGCCATTGCGGCGATGCTTGCGCTGGCGATCTGGCGGCATACGCTTGATCTGCGCTCGGGTTACCTTCTGGTGCTGGGGATCATTCTCGGTGCATTGTATGCGATCTCGCCCCGCAGCTACGACACCATTCTTGCGGCCATTAAGCGGCTGAGATCTCGGATTGGTCCCTTGAGCTTTGGTGTTGACGCCAAACTGACCGACGATGACGATCCACGCAACCTCAATCCCAAGGTGTATCTACCGATTCTGTTGGGAGCAATCGTGGTGGCCGCCGTCATAGCGTTCGTGTACCTCCACAGATGAGCCGTCGTTACTGGGCGCGAGTCGTTCATCAGAACCCCGTGGCACAGGCGTCTTCGCCTGTGGTGCCGCGGCCGTCTCGGCCGCATGGCGGAGGGCAAAGGGGACCCAGGAATGCGAGGCACTCTTGCGGGCGGGAAGCGGCGCCGATGGCTATGGTCCTCTTGCCCGCCGCCCTCGACCCGCCGACGGGTCGGGGCACCGCAGCCGGGACGGCTGCGCCACGGCGGATGCTGTGGATCCCGTCTCGTGGTCAAGATAGGGTGCGGGGTCTCGTTCACCACGTTGTGCGCTTACGCACGTTGACGGGCTGGCGGCGGATCTCCAGCCAGTACTCCTCCCGGGCGTCGTCATCGATCTCTGCCGGAACCTTCCCGCCATAGCGAAACCGGCCTACTGTCATGCTACTTCCCGCCTTGAGTGTCCTGCGCCCGCAGTCAAGCGGCTGTGGTCGCGGTGCTGGCGGGCAGTATACTCCGCCCCTCGTATGGCTGAACCGTGCATCAAGCGCCTGACTTCCGGCGGCATCATCGTCAATTACCTCTGCTCCTCCGCGTGCGGGCATTGCCTGTATCGCTCTTCGCCCCGGCGGGAGCGGGGATACATGCGGCCGGAAGCCTTGCGGCCGATGCTCTTAAAGGTGGCGGATCTGGGATGCAGTTCCATGCACATCGGTGGGGGAGAGCCGCTGCTCGATGAGGATGGTCTGGTCGCAGTCCTTGATGTCTGCCGCGAATGCGGGATGGGGATCGACTACGTCGAAACCAACTCGTCCTGGTACCGCGACGACGAATCGGCCATGCGGACGCTGGAGCGGCTGCTGGAGCACGGCGGCGATACGCTACTGATCTCCATCAGCCCCTTTCACAGCGAGTACATTCCGTTCAGGAAGGTGCGCGCTGTCTTGGCGACGTGCCGGGCAACCGGCATGCGGACCTTCCCATGGACGACCGAGTATGTGCCGGAGATCTCGCAGCTCGATGAGGCCAAGCCGCACAAGCTCGCGGAGTTCAAGCAGCACTTCGGCGAAGACTTCCTCCGGACGATCCCACAGCGGTATTCACTGAATCTGAACGGCCGGTGCCTGGAGACATTCCGCGATGAACTGCCCGGCATCCCGCCTCAGCGCATCCTCGCAGAAACGCGCAGGCCCTGTTCGGAGATGTGGCAGAGTTCCCATTTCCACATCGACCTGCACGGGAACTACGTGCTGACTTCGTGTGTGGGCCTGGCCTGCCGTGCCGATGATCTTGGCCGGCCGCTGGCGGCACAGAAGTATCCCTGGCTAAACCTTCTGCACAACGAGGGTCTGGCAGGGCTGTACCAGCGGGCGACGGATGAATATGCCTTCACACCCCGGCCGACTTATCTGAATAAATGCGACCTGTGCCAGCACATCCGCCAGCACCTGGTCATCGACAGAGGCATCAGCTCACCCGACCTGCAGCCGGTGGGGTTCTATCGCGAAGCGTAGGCCCTCGTGAACTCCTTCGCACTCCCTATGAAGCGAAGATGTGCAGGCCGCGATCTTCGCACATCTGAACAAGTTCAATCAGCGTTTCCTGGCGCGCCGTCCACCCTGAACTTAGGATGATCCAGTTGGCTCGATGGCCGGTGAAATCGCAAACATCGATGCTAAAGGGCGCATCATCCCCGTCGCCAAAACGCTTGCGGATAGCATCGGCGAACGCGTGGGCGTCGAAGCGGACAATCGCGAAAGACGCTTGATCCTTTCCGAAGCCGGCCATTACCCCAGACTCGGACCGGAACGGCCAGCCGGGCCGCCACCTCCAGATTGCGAGTGTTTGTCCCATTGCGCATGACTCCTTACCGAGCGCACGCCCTATCAGGCAACCCGCCGACGCTTTACCTTGAGCAGCGCCTTGTCGATCTTGGCCATGATGCGTCGCGTCACCGTCTGCTTGCCGGTCTCGATGCGGCTGATCGTCTCCTGCCGCACACCGGCCAGGCGTGCCAGTTCAGTCTGACTCAGCCCCAGCACCCGGCGCTCCTTGATCACATCCCTGGCGATCGAGGCACGTGCATAGGCGATGGCATCGACAGTGCCATCTGCATCGGCCTTGGGCAGTGCCTGCAAAGGCCCTTCCTCGCCAGTCCGAGTACGCGCAGCAAGCCGATCCCAGTCACTCTTGGCGATAATGACGTATTCGCGGCCATCCAATGTCAGTGTCTGCATAGTCATGACGACTTCGTTATGACATAATATGCCATAGTGTCAAGCGAACGGTTGACGGGGCAGAGAACGGCGACTTGCCACTTGCCGACCTCCTACCCCCCCGCACGCCTGTGGCAAGTGGCAAGTCGAATTCTCTCGACCTCGGGAAGGCTTCCGGCTACCCTTCTCATCACCGGCCCGTCAGAGCTCACCGGGTGAAGCCGTAACCGGCACACTCGGCGATTATCCTGCCATCTTTTCCGGTGCAAATTCAGGAGGACTCCATGCCACGCAGCAAGTCTCATGCGGCATCCCGCCAGGCTCTGACCGTCAGGGAAAAAGCCGATGCCATCATCATTCGCTCGCCGTGGTGGCAGGTGCAGCACCGCCGCGGCTACGGCGGATGCTTCTGTTCCATCCGCTTCACCCATGGCTCTGGGAAGAATCTCCTCTCCTCTCCTGTCACCTCGGCCATTCGGCTGAACACGTTGCTGGGGCTGCGCGATCCGGAAACGCCCATCTTCCCCATCTACCACGAGCACTTTGACTCTCGCGCCTCGGTCACCGTCAAGCAATCCCCCGACTGCGTCGCGGTCATTGCCGAAGGCACATATCGCGACGAGAAGGGCGCCGACGTCGGGGTGCGCTTCCGGCACCGCTACGAGTATCGCCAATGGGGCCTTGTGACCACCGAGTTGGAGATTATTCCGGACAAGGCCCTTGAGGGCGTACTGGAAGTTAGCGTTGTCAATATGGCCCTTCGCCCCGGCCTCACGCACGCCTACGTCCGCCAGCATCCGGCGACCAACCCCAACGTCGATCTTCGCGGCGGCTTTGAATGGCATCCGTTGCAGGGCAAGCCGGTCTTCCGCGGCCGTTACTGCCCGATCCACATCGTCTGCTTTGAAAAAGGCGTTGAGGGCATCGAGATGTTTCCCACCAGCGACCTGGCCGAGTGGGATACCGGATTGTCGCCCAGCGAGGGGCTGGGCCTCTACGTCGTCTCCGGCGGCGGACCGCGCCCGACCACCGTTCTATTCAATCCTTACGCCATCGGATTCCGCCGCGTCCCCATTACCATCGACAAGCCGATCCGCTTCCGCCTCAACTTCGGCCTCCCCTCCATCAAGCCGGCCGACACCACCGCCATCCCCTATTTCCACATGGGCGCTGACAGCCGCTGGCCTTCGGACGACGATCTGGTCCGCGCATCCAAAGCCGGCGTCAAACTCATTCGCTTCCACAACGACTACCGCGAGGATGGCCCCTTCTGGCACGATGGCGCATACCCTCCCTACGACGCCGGGGGCATGCACGAACTGCGCCGCATCATCAACACCAGCCACCATCTGGGGATGAAGATCGTCCCCTACATTTCCGTCAAGGAATTGCACCCCGACGCCCCCGGCTACCAGGAGCACGCCAATGAATGGGCTCAGGTTCCCGCGCCCACCGTCCGCGACATCCACACCTGGTACTACACCGGTGAGTTCGGCCGGCTCATGTGCCTGCAGAGCGGCTGGCTCGAACGCCGCAAGCGCGATGTTGATACCATCCTCTCCGATCTCGACTGGGATGGGCTCTATTTCGACTGGACCAAGCCCCTGCCCTGCTGTCACGAGAAGCATCTTCCCGGCCGCTACCACACCGACACCGACGCGTACCTCGAATTCCTCTTCTATTGCCGCCAGCGCGTTGGCCCCAAGGGCATCATGTTCCTGCACCTGTCCGGCTACCCCTACATGATTGCCGAGAACCTCTCCGATGTGACCTTCATCTACGAGGATGTCGGCAACTTCTTTCCCGCGCCCAACGACTACCCAGTGCACTGCCGCTTCGTCCCCATTGTGTCGCGATATCTCGCCACCGGAGCCGCGGGCGGCTCCGTCGATGCACGCCGGCTGATCATGGGCTCTCTGCTCAACGGCCAACCCACCGCCTGCCATCTCGATGGCGGGTACGGTGAGGAGCTTCTGGTGGAACAGACTCTCTTCGCCAATGAGGACCTCTCGCAGTTCCGCCTCTGCCGTTGCGAGGAAAAGCCAGTCGAAACCGGCCGCGAGAATGTCTACGCCTCCATCTGGCACAACCAGGGCAGAGCCATGATCTACCTTGCCAACTTCTCCGACAAGAGTTCCCGGGGCACGATGCGCTTCGATCCCGCAGCATTCGGCTTCAAGAACGCCCGAAGCATCTCATCCTGGCGCATGCAGACTTCAGGTCGCGCCAAATCGTCGATCCCCTCTGCAGAGGAATCGCCGCGCGCCAGCCTGGTGCCCAGATCGCTCAAGACCACAGGACTGCCCTACTCGCTGGGTCCCTGGGGATCGGCCATGGTTCACCTGTCGCTGTGAAGCCCCTGAACCATCACGTTTCTTTCTTCTTCACGTGCGTGGCGGTGGGATAGTACTCGCCGGCATATTCCTTGGGCACTTCCTGTTTCACCGGCGCATTTGCGCTATCCAAGGGACCGGCCACGAGCTTCTTGATCTCCGGTTCGGCCTCATCGGCAACTTCGCCACCGGGCCCGCGGTCGACCTTGAAGTCGCCCAGGCCCGCTTCCATGGCGGCGATCCGCTTCAGGTCATCCTCACTCAGCGCCATCGACGAAGGCTTGGCAAGAGAAGCAACTCCATTGTCGGCATCGTAGGAGGCCGTCGCCTTGCGACCAAAGAGGCGCTGCCAGAGCGAGGGCCGCTCGTCGTCTTCCTGGCCGGCATAGCCTGCCGCCGCCAGCCGTCGCAGCACAAGTGGCCAGACGATTCCGATCAACAGCAGGCTGCCGCCGACCCAGATGGTGTAGGTCCATCGCGGCTCATCCCAGAATGCATAGCGGTAGGAAACCCACGGCCGGTCTTTCGCCACGCCCGCCAGATAGGTAGTCAGCGGCTGCGGGCCTTTGCCACCGAGGTCGATCGGATCATCCACCAGAGTACTCTTGGGCACATACTGCCAGGCGCCCTTCGTCGATGCCGCGGTGAGCAACTGATAGGTGACCGGGGCCTTGCGGCTGGCGGCCTTGGCATACGGCTGCACCAGCTCAACGGCGGGATACACCGTCACCGACTTGATATAAGGGAACACCTCGCCCGTAACGGGACTCTTTTGCGGCTGTTGCGTCAGCGCTCTGATGAACTGAACCTGCGCATACGTCTGAACTACGGCAGTCTGTCCCATCGTGACATGCAGCCACGCAATGATCGTGCCCACGGCAAGCGCCAAGGCGATCCACTTTCCCCAGGATACACGTTGTACTCTCATACCCACCTCTCTATACCCCGGAGAGAACCAAAAGTTGCCTTTGGGCGTTACAATGCCCGTTAAGCCATGGAAAAATCGGTCTGCCTGGAACCTCAGATCCTCTTAACCGCCTACTCGCAGGGCGTATTTCCCATGGCGGATGAGGATGGCCTGATCCGGTGGTATACCGCCGACCCACGCGGCATTCTGCCACTGGAGGGTTTCCATGTTCCCAGGACCCTTGGGCAACTGATTCGGCAGCGCCGATTCGAAATCCGGATCAATCATGCCTTTGGCGAGGTGATGCAAGGATGCATGAAAGCCCGCCCCAGCTCGTGGATAAACGGCCAGATCGTTGCAGCATATACTCGCCTGCACGAACTGGGTTTTGCCCATAGCGTGGAGGCGTGGCAGGAGGGCAAACTGGCCGGCGGGCTCTACGGGGTAAGCCTGGGAGCGGCTTTCTTCGGCGAAAGCATGTTCCACAGCGTCCGTGATGCGAGCAAGGTCGCCCTGTTCCATCTTGTCGAGCGCCTGCGAGAACGCGGTTATGAGCTGCTGGATACCCAGGCCACCACCGAGCACCTGTGCCGGTTTGGAGCAACCAACATCCCGGCCGATCGATACATGGTGCTATTGCGGCAAGCAATCGCCAAACCGCGGGATTTTGCGTGATCGAGCGTGAGGCTACTGTGAGGCAGGCGTGACTGACGCATGCCCAAACACCGATCTGGTAGCACTGAACCGCTCCAGCACGCTACAATGCACTCCGGTTCTACGGAACAAAACTGGAGACGAAACATGATCTATCGCCTTCTCTTGGCACTCGCGGCGCTATCCCTGATGCTGTGCGCGGTTTCCTGCAAGGGCGCAAAGTTCTACACGGTGGGGGTGATGAACCGGTCGCAGGGCGATATCCAGGAAGTGACAATCCTGTGGGGCAAGGAGACCATGGGGTACGGGAACATCCTGGAAGGCCGTAATGCGACCAAGACCCCGTTCTTCTCCAAGCCTCCGGCCACGATCACGCTCTCGTGGAAGTCCGGTGATCAGCAGTGCACCATGGATATCAACATGGTGGATCTCATCCCCGATGCATTTGATGGTACGATTTATTTGATCATCAAAGGACCCAATTCGGTGGGCGTCGGCACGGTGAAAGACGGTGACCGGGCAGGTTACGAGAAGCTGAGCTCAGAGAAGTAGAGACAGAACCAGACCTTATTTGCGGTATCGTGTCGTGTCCGGTACAAGGACGACTTGCCTTGGCAAATCAGGCGGCTTAGGCAGGTTCGGAACACGATGATTGAGGCGGTCTTATTCGATCTGGGCGACACGCTGCTGGATTTCGATCCACTGCCGCGCCGGCAACTGTTTGAGTCGGCCGCCCATGCCACCTACGAACACCTGAAGAACAGAGGCTGCAAACTGCCAGAGTTCCGAAAGTACTATGCGCTTCACATCCGCACGGTGCAGTGGGAGTATATCTGGTCAACGCTGCGTGGACGCGAGATCGACAGCTTCAGGGCGCTATACCGCTGGTGCACCAGACAAGGCTATCCCAACGATGATGAGTCGATCCGCGAGCTGATCTGGATGTGGTATCAGCCAACCATCCCACGCAGCACGGTTGCGCCGGATGTGATCCCCGCGCTGCGGCAACTGCAGGCGGATGGGCTGCGGCTGGGGCTGGTCTCGAATACCCTGCTGCCGGGCTGTGTGCTCGATCGCCACCTGGAAATGGTGGGCCTGAAGGAGTTCTTCCCGATCCGCATCTACAGCTCCGAGGTGGGATACCGCAAGCCGAAAAGGATCATCTTCCAGGCGGCACTGGACGCCCTGAAACTCCCCGCCGAGAGCTGCCTGTTTGTCGGGGATCTGGTGAAGACCGACATCAAGGGCGCCCGGCGGATAGGCATGACCACCATCCTGCGGAAGACCGCCAAGCGTCAAGACACCGCCATGGCGCACCACCGGATCGACGCCATCGGCGACCTGCCGCAACTGGTTCGCAGAATCCGCGGTGAAGTTGATGCCAGCTGCCCCGTGGTTTGACAGTGCTGCTGCACCCCAGTACATTCGCTCTGCAGTTTGGAGTTGACCTTTCGATGCGTCTCCGACTGATTTGCGGAGGCCTGTCCCCGGCGTTTTTAAGGATCGACTTTGGCTGCAACAGTAGTCATTCCTGCTCGCTTTGGTTCAACTCGTTTCCCCGCCAAGATTCTCGCCGCAGCGACCGGCAGACCGCTGGTTCAGCATGTGGTCGATCAGGTGCGGCAGTGCAAACGGGTTGGCCGGATCATCGTCGCCACCGACGATGTGCGGATTACCGATGCCCTCAAGCGATTTGGCACCGAAGTGCGGATGACTTCGCCGGCTCATCAGAGCGGCACCGACCGCATTGCCGAAGTCGCCGGCGCCCTTTCCGATGACATCGTGGTCAACGTGCAGGGCGATGAGCCGGAAATCGAGCCGGAGATCGTTGATGCCCTGATCGAGCGGCTCATATCCCACAGCGATGACATGGCCACCGCCGCCACACCCTTCGCGCCCGGCGCTGACCCGGCCAACCCCAACCTGGTGAAAGTGATCCTGGCCACCGATGGCCGGGCGATCTATTTCTCTCGCTCGCCGATCCCCTATCGCCGGGAAGCGTCCGTTGAGCCACCGTATCTCCTGCACCTGGGCATCTATGCCTATCGCCGCAGCTTCCTCCTGGAGTTTGCCTCCTGGAAGCCCACGCCGCTGGAGATGGCCGAGAAACTTGAGCAGTTGCGCGCCCTGGAGCACGGCAAAACGATCTTCGTCCTGAAGGTTAACCGCGCCACCCACGGTATCGATACCAAAGAGCAGTACGACGCCTTCGTCAAACGCTGGAAACAACGAATGACGAATGACCAATGACTATTGACCAAGAAACAAAGCCATGAGCACACAAGACCTACTGAGCAAAGTCGGCCAGTCGCATGAGGAGAGCGAGTTCTACACACCGCTGCCCGATGGCTATACCCGCGGCAAGGTGCGCTATGTCATCGTCGTCGGCACCGTCATGAGCGGCCTGGGCAAGGGGATCTTCTCCTCATCGCTCGCCAAGTTGTTGCAGGACAAGGGGTTAAAAGTCGCCCCGATCAAGATGGAGGGGTATCTCAATATCGACTCCGGCACGCTCAACCCCTATCGCCACGGCGAGGTGTTTGTTCTGGATGATGGCATGGAGTGCGACATGGACCTGGGCACCTACGAGCGCCTGCTCGACCAGGACCTGTCGGGGGCCAACTTCACCACCAACGGCCAGATCCTCTCGACCGTGCTCAAGAAAGAGCGTGAAGGCGGATTCCTCGGCCGCGATGTGCAGGTCATCCCGCACGTGGTCGGCGAGATCAAGCTGAAACTGCGCGAGCTGGCGGTGAGGTCCAAGGCCGATGTCGTGTTCGTCGAAATCGGCGGAACCGTCGGCGACTATGAGAACTCCTTCTACCTCGAAGCCTGCCGTCAGATGGCCTTCGAAGAAGGTGAAGAATCGGTATGTTTCGTCGCCCTGACCTATGTGCTGGAGCCGGGCGCTCTGGGTGAGCAGAAATCCAAGGCCGCCCAGCTTGGCATCAAGCGTTTGATGGAAATGGGCATCATGCCCGACATCATTGCCTGCCGGGCGACCAACCCCGTCACCGAGAAGATACGGCAGAAGATCTCGATGTACACCAACGTGCCGATGCGGCGCGTGATCTCGATGCACGATGTCGATTCGATCTATCGCATCCCCGAAAGTCTGCGGCAAGGCGGCATCGATCGCGAAGTACTGACGCTGCTCTCTCTGCATGACCGCGTGGACCAGGCGAAAGAAGATCACGCCCGGTCCCGCTGGCAGTGGTATGCCGACCGCATCGGCCGGCAGAAGGGCAAGGTGCACATCGCCCTTACCGGCAAATATGCCGCATTGCGCGATGCCTATGCATCGGTCATCAAGGCCGCCGAACACTGCTCGGTCCATCTGGGCACGCATGTCGAGTTCAGCTTCATCGAGACCAGTGATGTCACGGCCGCCAACGTCGCCGAACAACTCAAAGGGTGCCATGGCATCATCGTGCCGGGCGGCTTCGGCGTCCGCGGCACCGAAGGCAAGATTGAATGCATTCGCTACGCGCGTGAGAATAAGATGCCCTATCTGGGGCTGTGCCTGGGCTTCCAGATGGCGGTGATCGAGTTTGCCAGGAATGTCTGCGGACTCACTTGCGCCAACTCGACCGAGTTTGACGTGAATTGCCAGAACCCCGTGATCGACATTCTGCCCGAGCAGAAGAAGATCGAAGGCCTTGGCGGCAACATGCGCCTCGGTGGCAAGGATGTGGAGATCAAGCCCGGCACTCTTGCCGCGGAGCTATACGCCAACGCCGCAACCGCGCGTCTGCGCTTCCGCCATCGTTACGAGGTCGATCCGCGCTACATCGAAACGCTGGAGAAGCACGGCATGGTCTTCTCCGGCAAAGCTCCCAAACACCCCATCATGCAGATCCTGGAACTGCCGCGGACCATGCACCCATTCTTCCTGGGTACGCAAGCCCACCCCGAGTTGACCAGCCGCCCCCTGCGCCCCAGCCCCATGTTCATGGGCCTGATCAAGGCGGCCATTGAATTCGCGAAGAAGTAGCTCGCAAGACCTAATCGTCGGGGTTGTCCAGAAGCTGCCGCAAGCGGCCGGCGAGGACGGGCGGCAGTCTGCTTAGCCACTGGGCGTCGATGAGCCCGATGTCGATGAGGTCGCGAAGGTGGGTGCGGTCTTTGTCGCGGAAAGCCGTCAGCTTGATGCGGACCAGGGCCTCGAGGGCGATAACGCGGTACTGGCCGGCGTCTTCGGATTCGCTGACATCGGGGTTCGCAAGGGGCTCCTGTGGCCTGACCTTCTCGTTGGCAAACACGATGTGAACCGCCTCGCGCGGCTTGGCGTCGGGGCCATCGAGAAAGACATCTAGACCGGCGGCGTGGCGATAGACAAAACCCGCGGACTCCAGAGCGGCTTTCGCGGCGGGCAGATCCTCCCTGCGGATTAGTATATCGACGTCCTGCGTATTACGGACGGCGGCTTCATCAACGCGAGAAACCCACAGCGCCACGGCATTGCCGCCAGCGACGGCATAAATAACGTTGCCAGCGCGCAGAGCGGCGGCGGCCCGGAGGAGACGTTGGCGCACTTTCTCCACAGCGTTGACCATCCTTTCCAGAGAGAATGGCCCGATGGCCATAATCATAGCCATATTGTAATCCCGCCGCCCGCCGGAGGCGACAGCCCTTAAGCCCTTTCTCTTTTCGCAATCCCGAATCGCTGAACGCAATGTCAATCAACAATCAACATTCAACAGTTCCGCACGTGACCGCTTCGAGACCCCGCACTATTCACGTCCTCCGTCTCCTACGGCAGAAGTAGTCGCATCGCTACTGTCCTCCGTTCCATCCGCCGGTGAGCTCGCGAGCAGCTCGTCGAGGTTCAACTTCGCTATCTCATTGTCCGGTCGCAGCACAAGGCAGCGGCGCAGGTCTTCGATGGCGGCCGCCCGCTGCTTGCTCCGCATGTAGAGCATTCCGCGGAAACTGTACCAGGCAGCGGTCTTGTCATCGAGTTCGATCGCCCGGCTCAAGTCCGCGATCGCTTCCTGAAGCTGACCCCGACGCCAGTGCTCCTCGCCCCGATAGGCGTAAGCCCGCGCATGCTCCGGATTGAGTTCGATCCTGCGCGTATACCACGCGATAACAGCCTCGGGCCCATCATCCATCCGATGGCCCTCAACTCGGCACTGTCGCAGTTCCTCCTGGCAGTCCTGACACAATCCCGGCCGGCGCAATCCGCGCATCAGGACATGCGCTAAGACACGCCCTTTTCCCCCGCCAAACAGAACACAGCATGCATGTGTGCAGTGATCCAAGGCGGCACGGTGCTCCCGCCGCGCGGGCAGATGCAGCGTGTGACACAACTCGTGGAGTATGATCCAGCGCGCAGCATAACCTCGCCAGAAGCCCGTCTGGCGAATGCAAGTAGACGCCCAGGCCGCGTGCATCACAACACAGTGCCCGCCATCCGGCCGCCAGATGCAGCAATCCGTGCCGACCTCACGATCCCGGATTCGAGGCACACTCACCATTGTGATACCGAATGGCCCGCGCAAAGGCAGCCCGCCAACGAGGCCCTTCACCTGCTCCCAAGTGACACTGCCATCTGCGTCGGCCTCCAGCGTAAGCGCTGGCCCCGAGATGACCTTTACCTCGCCGGACAGGTACCGCCCGAAGTCCTCAAGCGCATCAGAAAGCAGCGGCTCATCCCATTGCACACCATTCGCCGAATGCACTTCGACAGTGACCTCGGCAGCATGGACAATCGGATACACCGGCGTGTGCATCGCCTCGGGATCGGCTTTCGCCCCACCGAACCACCGGCTGTACATCTCCAGCAAACCTGCCATTGCGCTCCTTTCCCATGTCCCAACTGCGCAAACATTGCCGACCTGCATTCACTCTCGCACCACAGGATGGATGCCGCGGCGACACGCAACGTCAATCATCAGTCACCTGACGGCTTGTCACAACACAGTTGCCGGGACATGGATGACAGTGGCTGTTATTCCATTGCCTTGTGCCTCTGCTTGAGGGCCCCTCTGCAGCCACGAATCCCTGAGCATCTTCGTTACGGATTGATCAATAATCAATAACTAAGTCCTCAAATCCCCATCTCCACTCGCCGCCTCTTTCTCCCGCACAACCTGCAACATCCGCCGACGCTTGGTCTCCCGCTGCCGATCCACATAGCCCGTCAGTAGTGCTACATCGTCCATGCGAGCCTCCCCCAATATTCACCTAACCGCTTGTCTCCGCAGCACTTACAGTATAGGTGGTATCCCCGCTCCAGAACCTGCGCACCTGCTACTTATCCACAGCCGCTCCCGCTCGATGCTGAGCGCAGCGAAGTCCCGGCCGCGCCGGGAGTCATTTCCGCGCGGCGGGCCGGAACCTATCTCCCCCTCGCGCATCCAACCCACTAGGCCGACCATCCTCGCCGGCCGCAAAGGAGCGTTCCCGTGCTGCGATGGATTCTCACACTCGTTACCATTCTCCTGCCCGCTTCCCTCTTCGCCGATGGCCTGATCATCATCGAACGCCTGCCCCATATCATCCCCGGGCATTTCCCCTTCGCCCCCCTGGAAGTCGGCTACCACCGTGTGAACGTGAAGATCGACGCCCAGGTCGCCGTCACCACGGTCGATCAGGAATTCATCAATCCCGGCTCCGCCCAACTGGAGGGAACCTACCTCTTTCCGCTGCCGCCCGGGTCTCACATCGACAAGTTCGCCATGGACATTGATGGCAAGATGGCCGACGCCGAGCTTCTCTCGGCCGACAAGGCCACGAGCATCTACGAGGAGATCGTCCGTCGCCATCGCGACCCTGCCCTGCTCGAATACGTCGGCCGCGATGCCTTCAAGGTTCGCGTCTTCCCCATCGAGCCCCACAGCCGCAAGCACATCAAGATCCGCTACACCCAGATCCTCAGATCCGACGGCGGCCTGGTTGAATACGTCTACCCGCTGAACACCGAGAAGTTCAGTTCCAAGCCCATCGGCGATGTCTCGGTAAAGGTGGAACTCGAGGCCAAGCGGCCGCTCAAGAGTGTCTACTGCCCCAGCCACAGCGCTGAAGTAAAACGCGATGGCGACAAGCGGGCGGTGATCGGCTGGGAAGAGCGCAACGTCCGCCCGGACACCGACTTCAAGGTCGTCTTCTCCACCGGCAACGACGGCATCGGCATGGATCTCCTCTCCTATCGCGATGACCGGGAGGGCGAAGGCGAAGGCTTCTTCATGCTTCTGCCATCGCCGGGCATGGTGCGAGCGGGCGGCCCAGCCCCGGCCAAGGACATCTGCTTCGTCCTCGACACCTCCGGCTCGATGGCTCAGAACGGCAAACTCGAGCAGGCGAAGAAAGCCATGGAATTCTGCCTGGCCAACCTGAACGAGCAGGACCATTTCCAGATCATCCGCTTCTCGACCGAATCCGAGCCACTGTTCGACAGCCTGCAGCCGGCCGACGCGCACCACCTGAGCAAAGCACGCGAGTTTGTCCACAATCTCAAGCCCATCGGCGGCACCGCCATCGGCGATGCCCTCACTCAGGCGCTCAAGGCCCGCCCCTCGAGCGATTCGTCCCGGCCATACGTCATGGTCTTCATGACCGACGGCCTGCCGACCGTCGGCGAGACCGACGAGGACCGCCTCGTCGCCAGGGCAACGCACAGCGCCGCCCCGCGAATCTTCACCTTCGGTGTGGGGACCGATGTGAACACGCATCTGCTGGATCGCATCGCTCAGGACACGCGCGGCTCCAGCCAATACGTACTTCCCAATGAGGATCTGGAGGTCAAGCTCTCCAGCTTCTACACCAAGATCAAAGAGCCCGCGTTAACGAATCTCAGACTGGAGATGAATGGCGTATCGCTGCAACAGGTTTATCCCAAGGAGCTGCCGGATCTGTTCTACGGAGAGCAGTTGATCGTGATGGGAAAGTACAAGACCGAGCGCGGTTCGCTCAGAACAGCCGTCAAGCTGTCGGGAACGATGGCCGGGAGAGACATCGTGGTCGCCGAGGATGTTGAGTTGCCCGAACGCGATACACGCTACGAGTTCGTGCCGCGGCTTTGGGCCACGCGCCGGGTGGGTTGGCTCCTCGATGAGATCCGCATGCATGGTGAGTCGGGAGAGTTGAAGGATGAAGTAACGCAGCTTGCCCGTCGCTACGGAATCGTGACGCCATACACGGCGTACCTGATTCTGGAAGATGAAGACCGGAGACACGTGCCAATGGGGATGCGAAGCATGCGGCAGATCGAAGAGAGCCGTGCGATGCGCGATGATGCCTTCGGGTTCTATGGCTCAGCTAAGGCTGAGGCAGCCGGCGGCGGTCGAGGCGGCATGGGTGGAGGCGCCATGGGCGGAGGCGGCATGGGTGCCCGTTCCGGCGCCCGGGCCGTCAACAACGCGCAGCGACTGGGAGACATGAAGGGGAGCTGGAACACGTCGCAGTCGGTCCAGGCGATGCCCTCCGCCGTAGCAGCCAGCCCCGCGCCGGCGGAGCAGGGATACCGAACGCAGCAGGCGGCCAGCGGGCAGAATCTCCGCGTCGTCAACGGCCGGGCGTTCTACCAGAACGGCAACGTCTGGGTCGATGGTACCGCCCAGACGCAGAAGGGCCTCAAGCAGCAGCAGATCAAGCTCGGCAGCGATGAATACTTCGCCCTGGTCTCGGCCAATCGCGAAGCCGCCCCGTGGCTGTCGCTGGGAACGGAAGTCGATGTTGTCATCGGAGATACGCTGTACCAGATTCGATAGAGGAAACCATGTACATGAGAATTGCATTGATCGTGGCCGCGGTCGCGGCCGTGTGCTGCCCCGCTCTCGCCGCCGAAAAGCCCCGCATCGAGGTGGCGTTCGTGCTTGACTCAACCGGATCGATGGGTGGACTGATCGAGGGCGCCAAGCAGAAGATCTGGTCGATCGCCAATGACTTCGTCAGCCGCAAACCATCGCCCGATCTGCGCATCGGCCTGGTGACCTACCGCGACCGTGGCGATGAATACATCACCAAGTCCTTCGAGCTCACCGACGACATCGACACGGTCTACACCAATCTCCGCTCCTTCTCCGCCGGTGGCGGCGGTGATGGGCCCGAATCGGTGAACCAGGCATTGGATGACGCTGTACACAAGTTGCACTGGAGCAAAGGTGATGGATCTCTGCGAGTGATCTTCCTCGTCGGCGACTACCCTCCGCACATGGACTACAAGAATGATGTGAAGTACCAGGTCTCCTGCCAGGATGCCGCTCGTCAAGGGATCATCATCAACACGATCCAGTGCGGCACCGAGAGCAGCACCACGCCCGTCTGGCAGGAAATCGCCCGCTTGTCTGAGGGACAGTTCGTGCAGCTTTCCCAAACCGGAGACATGGTGGCCGTCACCACGCCCTTTGATGCCCAGATCGCCAAACTCAGCGGCGAAGTGAGCACGACCGTCGTGACATATGGCTCGGCCACTGCACAGCACGAGGCAATGTCCAAGATGGCGATGCCCTCGGCCTCGCCCGCCCCGGCCGCCGCCGATCGCGCCACCTACAACCTGCGCTCCGGCGGCAAGGCGATCCAGGGCCGCGGCGATCTGCTGGCCGACATGAAGGAGGGAACGGTCAAGCTCGAGGCCGTAAAAGAAGCTGACCTGCCCGAAGACATGAAGAAGCTCACTCCCGAGCAGCGCAGGAGCTACGTCCAGGAACAACAGGCCAAACGCGACAAAATCAACACTCAACTGACGGAACTCTCGCGCCAGCGCGACGACTACATCGCCGCCGAGCGCAAGAAAGCTCCCGCCAACGCCGATTCGTTTGATGCCCGCGTCTCACAGATCGTCGCGGAGCAAGCCGCCAAACGCCTGAAGTAGCGAACTGGACGCGAGATGAAACTAACCAAACGCTTGCCTCCACAGTCTGACAGGATAGCATTTTGCTTGAGATTGGAACGTCGTTCTCTGTGATCTCACAAGCGCCAGCGGCCCCTGCATTGGATGGCCGGGGAATAGGTTTCGCTGTGCCGGTGTATCGTGGGGAATGCAGTTTGGACTATGGAGGGCCATCATGCGCGTGACACAAGATGTGAAATGGTCTGTTGCGGCCGGTGCGTTGGTACTTGCTGCGCTGATGATGAATTGCTCATGGTCAGCCAGATTGCTTGAGCCGGCATCCGCGTGGGCGCAAGATGCCGTTGCGCCACCAACTCCGGCCGAGGAGCAACCTGAGGCCCTGACGCGCGGTCCGGTGCACGAATCATTTGCGCAACCGGTGGTCACGGACACGCAGGATGCCATGGGCACGACCACCGCCCCGCCGCCGAACATTGTGGAGACTCCGCCCGATGAGCGGCCGGTTGGCGGCAGTGTCGCCTGGGTCCCTGGCTACTGGGCATGGGATGCCGACCGCCATGGGTACATCTGGGTCAGCGGCTGCTGGCGCGTCGCTCCGCCTGGCATGTCGTGGGTATCGGGGTACTGGACGAACACCACGGGCCAGTGGCAGTGGATCCCGGGGTTCTGGACCCCTTCAGCCAATCAGGCAATCGAGTACTTGCCTGCCCCTCCGGAAATCGCCGAGCCAGCACCGAGCGAAACGGTTGTGGCGGACACCATCTGGGTTCCATCGTGCTACTACTGGGTTGACGGGCGCTACGTGCTGCGGCGTGGATACTGGCTTCAGGCTCAGCCCGGCTGGGTGTGGATGCCGTCGCACTTCATCCGTACGCCGCGCGGCCACATTTTTGTCGCCGGACACTGGGATTATGACCTTGGACACCGTGGCGTTCTCTTTGCACCCGTGGCATTCGCGCCCGGAGTGCATTTCCGTGCAGGCTTTGCGTTCTCGCCGAGCATCACGATTGATGTAAGCCTGATGACCGGCAGCTTGTTCGTCTATCCACAGTACCATCACTACTACTTCGGCGACTACTACGACAGCGGCTACGCGCGCCTTGGCATCTACGCGTGGTTTGACGTCGACAGGCATCACCAGTGGTCCGACCCGATCTTCGTGCATGACCGCTGGCAGCATGGCCGGAGCGATCCGGACTGGGAACGGCACCTCCGCCGCGATTACGATGACCGCAGGGCACACGTGGATATGCGTCCCGCCAGGACGTACACCGAGATGCAGCAGCGCGTGTCGCACGCGCCCGAGCAGCAACGCCGGACGATGGAGTTCGCCCGCCCGCTGAACACGGTGGTCGCCAGCAAATCAGCCCCGGTAAGATTCGAGCACGTCACCCCGGAAACGCGGGCAACGGTAGCTCGGCAGGCCAGCGATGCGAACAAGTTCCGCGATGAGCGGATCGGCTGGGAGTCCATAAAGGGCCCGCAGTCGCCCGCCGATCGTCGCGCCCCGGTAGCGCCGCCCGACCGAAAGGGCGGCTCGATGACGCCAACCGATCACGGTAATACTCAGCCGATGCCGGGGCAGCGAGCGGAGCGAACAGCGCCTCCGGTCCAGAAACCGGATAGCGCATCCGGCAAGTCGGATCGTGTGACCGTGCGGTCGCGCCCGATTGCCGATGATCAGCGTGACACTCCGGGCACATCGCCAGGCCGCGGGGCACCTAAGGGATCCCAGACGCCAAGTGATTCCAATCGTCGCGGCGATTCTCAGAGAGATGTGAAGCCCGGTGATGACAGAGACAGGCACTGAACAATTGCCCGATGGACCTCGTGCAGGTCGGCATCGGCATTGACGAGCCGATACTTGGCCGGGTCGGCCTTCGCCTGCGCGAGGTAGTTTGCGTACACCTGCTGGTGATACGCCAGCGGCCGCTGTTCGAGCCGATCCTTGGCGCGGTTCAACCGTGCGAAGCTCTTCTCCGGCGCGATATCGAGGATGATCGTCAGATCCGGCCAGCGATGAGATATCGCAATGTCCGCCGTAGCATGGATCTCTTCGAATGTGAGCCCATCGCCGCCCAACTGATACGCCAGCGTGCTGGAAACGAACCGATCGCACAGCACGCACTTCCCTTGCGCCAGCGCTGGGGCAATCACCTCTTTCATCATCTGCGCCCGTGCTGACATATAGAGCATCATCTCACAGCGCATTCCCATCTCAGTGTTCTCTGGGTTCAGCAGGATCGCCCGAACCTGCTCGCCAATCCGCGTGGCGCCAGGATCTCGCACCGTCGTCACGTCCACATGATTGCTGCGTAGATAATCCGCCAGCAGCCGAAGTTGTGTGCTCTTCCCGCACCCTTCGGGCCCGTCAAGAACGATGAACTTGCCTTTAAGATGCTGCATGAATCTATGACCAATACCCAAATCTCACTGGTCAGGCAATCCCCGGCGCATCCTCGAGCAGGCGTAGTACGTGATCCGACCAACCGCAGATGCTCAATCTGAGCCTGGGAGGCATCACCTATCTCTTTTATTGTCCGAATACGCCATAACCACAGCTATTTTCAGCTCTTACGTCACGCGAAGGCCAGATCGCATCAATGATATGTACGAACCAAGTTGCAGATAAAATCGTCGCAGATTTGTCTTGCTAGCGAAGCTCTTTTCGCGCATGATATGAGCGTGGTCACGATGACCACTCTGTCCGGCCATGGGGGCCGACTTCTCGCTGATCTCTCGCGAGCGAGTTTGTGTCTGTCATTCAAGGTGCCAATCCACGGCGCGATTCCACCTCCATTTTGTGTCGTACTCGATGTTGAGTGCGTTTCAGGATGTTCCTGACGTTGGCTTTTGAACGCCATCTGGGTGCCCTTTGCATTCGGAGAACTCATGCATCAAACCATCCAATCTGCGGCTCAGATCCATGCCCAGCCGGGCAGCATCCTTGGTTACACCATCCAGGCTAGGATCGGCCACAGCGCCAGCGCCGAACTCTATAGCGCTTTCGATACCGACGGTCAGCGCGTCGCCATCAAGCATGTGCAATTCCGCGATGCTCGTTCCACACGTATGGTGGCGCAACTCCAGAATGAGTTGGAGTTTTCGCGAGTGATCTCGCACCCCGGCGTTCGCCGCGTCCAGAGCCTTGAAATGGAACTCAATGCTCAAGGCGAGCTGGCTGAGGCTGCTCTGGTGATGGAGTTCATCGACGGCGCGCCGATCCGGAGGCTGCCCGGGCTGAGCATCGGACAATCTCTCGCCTGGTTTGGCCAGGTTGCCTATGCTTTGGCAGCCATGCACCGCTGCCGCTTCATTCACTGCGACGTCAAGCCGGGGAACATCCTGGCCATGCGCGACGACCGCATCAAGCTCATCGACCTTGGACAGAGCTGCCCCATCGGCCACCGCAAGGCACATGCATCTGGCACGCGCGATTTCATGGCACCCGAGCAGACGCGACGAATGCCTCTCTCGCCAAAGACCGACATATACGGCTTCGGCGCAACGCTCTACTGGCTCCTCACGGGTGAACTGGTTCCCGCCATCGCGCCCGAGGAAGCGCTGCCCATGTGCAGCCGCGCGATACCGCCGATGGAGATAAACCCCCGGATTTCGCGGCCTGTCTCGGATCTGATCATGGCATGTATCCAACCTGATGAACGCCGTCGCCCGGAGAGTTTCGCCCAGATTGCTCCCCGCCTGGAGCTGATAGGCATGGAGACCCTTAGGGAACAACCAGCACTGGCGGCAGCCGGATGAGCCAAACTGATACATACGCCCAGATCGCCTTGATTGGAGCCGGACCGGTGGGGATTGAGATAGCCGTCGCACTCAGACAGGCGGGGCTGGACTATGTCCATCTCGACGCGGGTCAGATCGGGCAGACGATCGTTGGTTTTGCCCCGGGTACGCGTTTCTTCTCCTCCAATGAACGCATCGCCATCGCTGGCGTTCCGCTGCAAACGCCGGATCAGACCAAGTGTACGCGCGAGCAGTATCTGAATTACCTGCGGACAATCGTACAGCAGTTCGATCTGCAGATCCGCACCTATGAGCGCGTCAATGCGATTGTGCGCGAGCCCGGCGGCTTCATTCTCAACACTGAAGCGATCCATGGCCCGAACCGGTGTCGCGTCAGGAAGCTGATCCTGGCGACCGGCGGGACCGCCGGCCCGCGGAAGCTCGGAATCACCGGAGAGAATCAGAACTGCGTGCATCACCGTTTCACCGATCCGCATCTTTACTTCCGGCGGAAGCTGCTCGTCGTCGGCGGAAAGAACTCCGCGGTGGAAGCGGCCCTGCGCTGCCACCATGCCGGAGCACAGGTCTCGATCTCCTATCGCCGCCCTGCCCTTGATTCGGCTCACATTAAGTATTGGCTCTATCCTGAAATCAGCGGGCTTATCAGTTCTGGCCAGATTGCCGCGCATTGGGGCACGGTGCCTGTTGCCATCGATGGTTCAACTGTGACGCTCCGCGACGTGCAGACGGGTGTACAGCGGACCATCGAGACGGATTTCGTCCTGCTGCAGATCGGGTTCCATGCCGACATGAGCCTTGCCAGAATGGCGGGCGTGGAACTTGTTGGCGAGCGTGAGGTGCCCAAGATCAACGAAGCAACGATGGAGACGAACGTGCCGGATGTCTTCGTTGCCGGCACTGCGGTTGGTGGAATGCAGGAACAGTATCGGTTGTTCATCGAGAACTGCCACATTCATACCGGGCGGATCATTGCCGCCCTGACTGGAAAGGCGCCACCTTCATCAGAGCCGGTTGATTATCTCCGCCCGGAATCGTGAAATGGTTCATCGTGCGGCGCGCGTCCGCATCCGCGGTATCCTGTCCGCTCTTCGCCCATGCTGTACCCCAAAAAATGTTGCACGGCGGCAGATGGCCGCCGTGCAACCTGCGATAATAATGTCAGATCACTTACTTCGCGGGCGCTGCCGGAGGCATGGCCGGGTGGCCGGGAGGCAGGGCCGGCATCGTCGGCTGTGCTGCCGGGGCACTGAAGAACGCATCATCGAGCTTCACATTGCCGGCTTTCTTAAGCTGGGCGATCAGATCGGTGATTTTCTTCTGGCCGCCCCGCTGGGCATCTTCAGCTTTCACCTCTTCCAAGGCGGGCGTCTTGCGCTCCTGGGTCTGAATGATGTGCCAGCCGAACTGAGTCTTCACCGGTTCGGAGATCTCGCCATCCTTCAGGGCGAACGCCGCCTGCTCGAATGCAGGAGACATCATGCCGCGGCCGAAGAAACCGAGATCGCCGCCGCTGGTCTTCGCGGCCGGTTCATCACTTTCGGCCTTGGCGACGGTGGCGAAGTCCTCTTTCTTGTTCACGATTCGATCGCGGATCGCAACTGCCTTGGCTTTGGCTTCGGCGTCGGTGAGTTCTTTCGTACCGGGAGCGGCCGGCGCGGGTGACCCCTCGGCCCGGATCAGAATGTGGCGCGCTTTGACCTGCTCGAATTTCGACTTATCCGCATCATACATCGTCTTGAGCGTCGCCTCGTCGTAGGGCTTGGTTACGTTCTCCACCAGGATCTGCGCCAGCGCCTGCTGCGTAGCCATGTGGACGCGGAAGTCATTCTCAAAGCCGCGTTTCCTGGCTTCCTGGGCGAGCAGCATAAGCTGCACGATTTGATCACCCACCTGCGCCCTGTGAGCCGGCGGAAGCGCCGCCGCCTGTGGGCCCAGCAGATCGGCAAATTGCTTGGCGGTCAACTTTTCGTCGCCCACCTGAATGACCACCGTATCAGGACTGACAGCGGCGGCCACGGGGGCGGAAGCGGCGGGAACTGCGCCCGGAACGGCCGGGGCAGCGGCGTTCTGAGCCAGCGCCAGCGACACGGGGGCAAGCAGCGCAAGGGCAGCAAACACTTTCGTCAAAAGGACTCCTTGTAAAAGAGGAACCACTCTACCCGATGGGCGTTGTCGGCGGAAGCGATGATCGTGCGAGAATGTGGGGCGGACCTAACTGTCAGGGAAGATGCTCAGGACGGGTGGAAGAAGTCGGGAGTCAGAAGACAGTAGTCAGAAGTCAGACACGCATGCTACATGTAGCAGGGGTCGAGTTCGGGACACTCGACGCATAAATGGCGTGTATGGCAGGAGTTGGGGCAAGTCACGGCGGAGGGAAGGGGCGCGCGATTGGGGGGGGGGGTGTAGCATGGGCGGCGGGGCGCGTCGCGCTAAGTACAGGCAGCGATGGGACTTAGAGCAGATCGGGCTGCCTGTTAGGCTGTAGCACGGGTGTAGCAAAGTGTAGCATTGTGTAGCAGAAGTGTAGCAAAGTGTAGCACGGGTGTAGCACGGGCAAAAAGCGGAGAGCGGACTTCGGCGAGCTCGCTTCGTCTGAGCTCAGCGTCGAAGACAGTCGAGTCGAAAGCGAAAAGCGAATCGAAGAGGAGCGCCGGTGTCCCTGCGGAAAAAAGTGTGACAAACTGTGACAAACTGTGACAAAGTGGGACATTGCTCCGCAAGAATGTAATACGTGATACGTAGTACGTGGCACACCAGGTGCACGGGTGGCATCGCGGGAGACCCACCGACGGCAGTCGGTGGGCTTTGGGTGGTACGGGTATTCGGTTGCCAAAGATCCGAGGCGCAGAAAAACACGTCTCTCTATATATAAGGGTAGGTTCGGGTGGTTTTTGTTCGGAAATGGCGGAAAAATGGGGCTTCCAAAAAATTCCGAGATTTTTTGGCGGCAGGAAGACGATAAAGTGCGACAGAGGGACGGAGGACCAGCAGGCGCAGAGCTTCTCACGCCCGCGGGGTACCGCTCACGACGCGACTCGACTGAGCTCGCCGAAGTCTACGGACGCCACGTCACGGAAGGGAGCAAGAGAAGATTTGAACCTCGGCGCACCGGGACTATCCAAGTGCCGATTACATGTTTGCGGGTTCAGTCGAGCGTCGGGTCGGATCGCACCGCTGCTACAGCATTTCGGAGCTTTGTCAGCGATACCCGCTCTTCGCTTCCCTTCTCTCGCAGGATGGTCACCGTGCGGTCCGTGTGCCGGACGTACTCGAATCGGTTGTAGCCCTCGACTTGAGCATGGCCGGCCGAGCGAAAACGCGAGAGGAGCAAATGGGTCAGATCATCCACTGAGGTTATCGCTTCTGGCATGACATGGCCTCTCGCTTTGCTTTTGGTTGTCCGTTCCAGTTCGGAAAGTAGGTCTTCAGGCGGTCCACCGTGTGGCTCCATTTGGGCACGGTCGGTTGGCAAACGGTGTTCTGGTTGCCGAATAGGCCTACCTCGTTTACGGCTTGATCTTTGGGTTTCGTGTCGAGCCAATCCACGCGCACGAAGTACTCCGCCCGCTCAGGGTCATCGGCCCCGTGTCGCAGGTTCTCCGAGTCGCTGAGGACATCCAGCGCTGGCCTCCCGTCGATGGTGAACTCCTTGACCGACTGTACCGCTTCCGTGACGCGTCCTACGCCTACATAACCCGTGCCTGGGACCTTCACCCATATCCGGTCACCGGGAGACAGCAGTTCAAGGGTTCGGCTGTACCACGAGCCGCCGCCGGCGCTGACAAATCCATAACGCCGCGCCTCATCCCATGTGCGGTCGTCACCATACGAAACGTAGTACTCGCCGTTCCAAGGCTCGTGTTTGCCGGAGCCCTTGGTTGTCGCCGCGACGTTGGCTTGTGTTTGTCCAGGATCGATCAGCCACGCCCGGCTGATGAACTGGTCGTTACCGCATTTGAAGACCTGGAAGAACAGCACATTAATCGCGATGTCTCGGGCATTGAGGTAGTTAACGATGCGCTCGGTGGAGCTATCGAGCTCCGAGGCGACCACGACGATCTGATGGGAGGCATTCAGGGAATCCTCATCGAGCTCCACGCCGAAGCGCTGTCGGAACGCATCGTCCAGCCGGCCGCCGTTCGAGAATCGTTCATAGACCTGGGTAATCCTATCGGCCGTAAGCTGTTCCACCCAATACGCGTAGTCAATCGCCTGGGCAACCACCTCACGGGGGGTACGATCGCGTTTAAGTTCAATGACCACCAGCGACGCATCGGGGGCAATGGCTAGAAGATCGATCCGGCCGCCCAAACCTGTGGCCTCCTGCCGACCAATGAGCATCCATTCATTGGACAGGATTTCGGGCGCGGCGACGATCATGTCCTCGAGTTGCTGCTCGCTGGCCAGTGAAGAGGCCGTGAGCGAGATCGGCTTGGCGCCGACTTTCCAGATTGCGTGCTGTATGGGCATCGATCCTCCATCGGCGGCCTAGCCGCTCTCTTTGCCTGTGTACTCGGCCGGAAGGGACTTAACTATCTTCATGGTTTCGAGGCTGACGCGGATTACCTGGCCGACGAGGCGGGTGCCCATTTCGTAGAGGACGTTCTGGTGGGCGAGGTCTTTGAGGTCGGCGTAGTACTTCTCGATGAGCTTGGGTAACGCAGATTTGCGTTTTCTGGATGTCGCTGGAGTGCCGGTGGTTGCCATGCCCATCTCTTTCACAAGTGCAAATGCCTGTGCCGGCTTAGTTTACCATCGCCGCTCCCCTGCTCAACTCAGGGGGACCGAATCTGTGCAAGTCTTGCCAAGGCTGGAGTTTGGGGCATGCATCACTCGAATGCTCTGCAAGCAGAATTATCATTGCTTCGGGCGCAAATTCAGCGCAAAGTAATGCTATGCCCTGCTTTATTGCTCTATTTGCTTACTTCTTCCCCCGGGTCATTCTGGTCCTGGTCTGGCTGTTCAGCGGCTATCTGGGCCGGGCATATCACACCGTGATCTGGCCGCTGCTGGGCTTTATTTTCATGCCCCTGACCACGCTGGCCTACGCGTTTGCGATCAACACCAACAGCAGTGTGAGCGGCGTTTATGCGTTCCTGGTGATCATCGCGGCCCTGCTGGATCTGGGCACGCATGGAATCGGCCCGGCAGTTCGGCGGCGTCGCTCTGGGGCGTGACAACACTTTCGGGCAGAAAAAAGGAAGCGGCTTCGCCGGCAGTCTTGCTACGGCTGGGGGCAGCCGTGCTACTGGTGCCGCCCGAAAGTATTGTCACGCCCTCGCTCGGCGTAGAGAGGCCGGCGTTCGGCGAAGGCGTGCATCCTGTATATACTGCCGGATATGGCCAAAGCCGCCAGAACGCCAATGCGAGATGCCGACCCGCGGTCTGCCAATCGATTCTATCTTGTCCTTGCACTGGCGCTGATCGCGATAGCGGCCACGTTGCTGCTGGTCTGGAACGTACCGGCGCATGGTGGCGTAGATGAGAATGCCTATCTGGTCGCCGGCCGGCAGATCGCGCTGACGGGACGGCCGCAGTTAACGCCCGTGCATTACGCCTCAAGCCCGGTGCCAACCTGTGTCGGCGACATGTGGGTCGGGCAGAACCTGGGCACGCCGCAGGAACGGTTCCTGCCGAAGTATCCACCGCTGGTCCCCCTGCTGGTTGCCGGGGCGTTGCGCATTGGTGGCCAGGGCTTGGGGGTTGACCTTGCCTATTTGCTGAACCCGATTGGTTACTGCATCGGCCTGCTGGGGGTCTATCTGCTCGCACGGCAACTGGTCGGCCCGGGACCGGCGATCGCGGCTCTTGCGGTGGTCATCACATCGGTGCCGCTCCTGCGCCTGTTCACGTTCCCGGGCAGCCATGGCATCAGCTTTGCGCTGGCCAGTATGGCGGCATACTGCCTGGTTCGCTGGCTGGACGATGCCACCTGGCGACACGCAGTTGGCGCAGGGGTGCTTTGCGCTTTGGCTGCCGCCGCGCGCAGCGGCGAGATTGTGCTGATCGCCCCACTGCTGGTTGCCGCCGCGATGCGCTTGGGGCAATCGAAGCGCGATCTGCAGCAGGCGCTGACGATGCTGGGCGCGTGGGGTCTGGTGCTTGGACTGTTCATAGCGCTGCAGTTTGCCTGGAGCGGCCAGTGGAGCCTGTATGCGTCGACCGGCGAGAGCAAGGCGTTTGCCCTGCACTTCCTGATGGGGCATTTGCCCATTGCGCTTGAGCACCTGTTCATGCGTGGCATTGGGTTGATGCTTCCGCTTGGCCTGATTGGATTGGTGATGTTGAGCCGGCGCAACCGTGCAGTGGGGCTCGCCATGGCCGCCTGGGTGGCGGCGAACATCCTGCTCTATGCCTCTTATTACTGGGCGCCGCTCGACAGCTTCAACATCTACGGCCGGCTGTTCCTGCCGTCGTTTGCTCCACTTTGCGCCTGTGGCGTGGCGTGTTTAGTCTGGCTGTTTGCGGCGACACCGGATCGCGCAAAGAAACGGGGGCTGCAGGTGTCGCTTTGGCTGGCGGTTCTGATATCTGCGGGGATTGCGAGCTTGAACGTCGTGCCGTTCTTCGGCGTTGACACGATGTCGCGAATGAATGTTCAGGACCGGGCCCAGTGGCTCGGGGAGCGCGTACCGGCCGACGCCGTGGTGTTCTGCGATGAACTGGATGTCATGTACGATCTTCAATTTGTCGCGAACTACACGCTTTATGACAGCCGAATGTTCCGCCGTGCCGACCTGGAATCGTTGATGCCACTTGAGGCGAACGAACTAAGCGGGCTTGACCCCGAACGGCGGCGCTACCTCAAGGAAGCGCTGCTCTGGCGAACGCCCGAGCAACTCACAGCGCTGCGCGATGACCTGATCGCAGCATACAAGCAGGCCGGAAGGCGCGTGTTTATCTTCAGCGGCCCGAAGCACGCGTGGGCGCCTTTTGACCGGCTGGAGCAGCGGGGGTTACAGACCGTACTGGTAGCGCAGGAGAAGGACAAGTGGCTGCCGTTGCCGACAATTCCAGATCGATGGTCTCTAGAGGAAGTCGTCGCGAAATAGCTGCATTGTTTCTACTTCAGCTTCGCCATGTACTTCGCGGGATCTTTCTTGAAGTCGTCAATGCAGCCCTTGCAGCAGAAGGCGACGGTCTTGCCATCCTGTACGATGGTGACCTCCGGATCGATAGGGTCTCCGGATACCGGACACTTCGTGTTTGCCGGTTTGGTGGTGGGCTGAGTCGTTGCGGCCTTGGGCTTGTCATGGGCATGGCCTTCCATCTGGGCCGACGCGTAGCCACCAAGACCGATCACAACAATACCTGCCACGATTGCGAGCTTCATCCAGTTTCTCCAAGTGTAAAAGTTCGGTTTGATTGTAGGCACGAGTCTACTCACGCGAAGCGGCGGATGATGATGGTGTTGTTCTGGCCGCCGAATCCGAAGCTGTTGGACAGCGCCACATCGACCTTCGCGGGGCGGGCCTTGTTGGGCACGTAGTCGAGATCACATTCAGGGTCGGGATCGGTCAGGTTGGTCGTCGGCGGCAGGATCTGGTCGCGGATCGCCAGGACGCAGGTGATCAGTTCAACCGAGCCGGCGGCCGCGATAAGGTGGCCCATCATGCTCTTGATCGAACTTACCGGTACCTCGCCCGCCCTCTCGCCAAAGACTTTCCTCACCGCCAGGCTCTCGTTGGAGTCGTTCTCCTTGGTGCCGGTGCCGTGGGCGTTGATGTAGTCCACATCGGCCGGTTGCAGCTTCGCATCAGCCAGGGCAGCCTGCATCGCCTTCACGGCGCCCATGCCTTCGGGGTCCTGATCGGTGATGCGGAAGGCATCGGCGGTCGAACCGTAGCCGACGACCTCAGCCAGGATCTTCGCGCCACGCTTCTGCGCGTGTTCGAGCGTTTCGAGGATGACCATGCCCGAGCCCTCGCCCAGCACGAAGCCTCCGCGGTTGGCATCGAATGGCCGGCTGGCGCCCTTGGGATCTGCATTCAGAGTTGAGAGCGCGGTCAGGCGGTTGAAGCCGGTCACGCCCAGCGGGTGGATCATGGAGTGCGCTCCGCCGGCGATCATGACATCGGCATCGCCACGGCGAAGGACTTCGGTCGCTTCGCCGATCGCTTGCGTGGAGGCAGCGCACGCGGTCAGGCAGTTAAACGCCGGTCCGCGCGCGCCGGTGAGGATGGCAAGGTGAGACAGGGGCATGTTGGGCTCCTGCTCGAGTTCGCGCATGCGGTCCATGGCGGCGGCCGCCAGTTGCGCCCACTTTAGCGAATCGATCTGCGCAGCCTCGGGTTGCCAAGAGCCCAGAGCGGCATGGCTATAGGACTCAAAATCCAGCGGGCCTTCGCCTGATCCCAGGTAGATCCCGACACGATCGAGATCGAGCGTGGCCTGATCCATCCCGGCGGCTTTCCACGCCTGGGCGCAGGCGCCAATGGCAAAGGCGGAGTTCCGGCCGGCCGTCGCGTGCTTACTGGCATCTGCGACATGATCGGCGACGCGGTAGTTCTTCACCTCGGCTGAGAATGTCGTTGGGAAGGTGGAGGCATCGAAGATCGTGGTGTAATCGATCCCCGACTCGGAATTGAGAAGGCGTTTCCACACCGACTCGATGTCGTGGCCCATCGGTGTGACCCAGCCCATACCAGTGATGACAACTCGATGAGTATTCATTTTGAAAGTAGTCAGAAGTCAGAAGACAGAAGTCAGAAGAAGAGGATCACTCCTCCTCACATGATACCAGGACGCGCTGCATGTAGGCGTCCAACATTCGGCCCACCTCGTCAAGGTTCGCTTCCATATCGGCCGTCTGGGCATAGCCCAGATCCTGCGAGAGGATCAGGTAGTATCGTAACTCCTCCAACGACGCTTGGCCGATGTTGTACGACCGAGCTTTGTCCTTTCGACCGCGGCGGCGGAATCCCTCCGCGATATTGGCCGGGATCGAGACGGCCGCCCGACGCATTTGTGATGTCAGACCGTAAAGCTCATCACGAGGAAAGTCAGCAGTCACCGAGTAGACAGACAGGACAACCTGATGGGCCTTTTGCCAGACCACAAGTTCACGGAAACCACGAGCGGGCATTTCTTTCTCCCTTCTGTCTTCTGACTCCAGACTTCTGACTTCTGACTTCTACGCTTTCTTAAACACCAAAGCGGCATTCTGGCCGCCAATGCTCCAGACGGTGGAGACGGCGACATTGACGGTTTGCGCCCTGGCCGAGCGGGCGAGGTTCAGCTTGTCGTTGCTCGTATTGATGGCCGGCGGCACCATGTCATTGGACACGGCCAGAGCGGCAAAGGCGCACTCGGCCGCATTTCCGGCTTCGATGTTACCCGTTTGGCTCTTGGGCAGCGCCATTGGGATCTGGCTCAGGGCCGATCCGAAGGCATGCTGCAGGCCGGCCAGCTCCGCCTGGTCGTGGCGCGGGTGCCCGGTGGCACAGGGGATCAGGCACGAGACCTCAGAGGGCTTCACCTTCGCATCTGCCAGAGCTTTGGTGATGGCAGCGCCATAGGCGGTGCCGGAGGGATCGGGCTCGGAAATGCTGTAGGCATCCTGGCTGGCGCCGAACCCGACGATCTCGCAGATGATCTTTGCCCCACGGGCCTTGGCGGCTTCGTACTCTTCGAGGATAAGCAGGCCTCCACCTTCGCCGATGGCCGTTCCAGCGGCCGAAGCGTCGAACGGGGCAACGGCTTTCTCCGGGCAGGCATTGCTCGTACGGCACAACCGGCCCGCGAGTTCCTGGCGCATGAACCCCATCGGGTTGACGCGGCTCTGGGCGCCGCCGCAGATCGTCATGTCGGCAGACCCGCGCCCAATGGTGCGGAAGCCTTCGCCAATGGCGAGATGGCCGGCGGCGTCGGCACAGGTGATCGTATTCGACGGACCTTTGAGCCCGTGCACAATCGTCACATGGCAAGCCAGCATGTTGGGCAAGTACTTCAGCAGCCACAGTGGCGTGAGCTGCTGCATGCCCTCGACGCCCCACTTCTTGAGGTCCAGGTCATTGCCATTGCGGGCAACGTTGAAGGCGGCGGTCAGTTCATTCAGTTCGGCCGAGATCAACCCCGCACCAATGTTGCAGCCGAAACGATCGGGGTTGAACGAGGGCGTATCAGTGTAGGCTTTGGACTGGATGCCGGAACTTTTGAAGGCATCGTCGGCGGCAATAACCGCCAGTTCGATATCGCGCGCCATGACCTTGGTGGCTTTGCGATAGCTCTTGGGAACGAAGTCGCCGATCTTATACGGTGGCACCTCACCGGCGATCTGGGCGGCAAAGGCCCCGGGATCGAAGGACTGCACCCGATGGATGCCGCACGTCCCGGCCAGGAGGCCCTGCCAGGATGCGCTCGCTCCTACGCCCAAGGGGCTGATGATGCCAACACCTGTCACGACAACTCTGCGCATAGGGGGCGGATTGTAAGGGGCATGGGGCGGGACTCAAGCGAGCGGGCAGATGATGCGATGTGGCATGTGTGAGGTGGCGGGCAGCGCAGAATCTCGTACATACACGCTCTACAACGTAACCATAGCCTGCGCAGTCAGTTAGATCGATGTAACTGAGGGGTATTCCCATCCGCGGAATTGCCGACATCGCTCTTGCACGCATATAGTTCGCGCCCGATACGGTCTGGATTGTGAGGCGTTTATGGTTCCCACAGCGTCACAGATTGAGCAGTTCCGTCGCGATGGCTACTTCACCACGGAAGTGCTGTTTGATGAACGCACATTGCACGGGGTGCAAGATGAGTTTGACCGGCTCTGGCAGGAGAACATCGCCGAGGTCCAGAAGACCGGCGATGCCAAGGCGGCCGAGTTGGCGCGCCTGCGGCCGTTCATCGGCGAGGTTCACAAGCACAGCGATATCTGCAGGCGGCTCTGCTTCCTGCCGGTCTTTCAGGAGCTTTCCCGGCAGCTCATCGGGCCGGATGCAGATTTGTTTTACAACCAGGCGGTGTGCAAGCCGCCGGGGAAGGGGCGGTCATTCGCTTGGCATCAGGATAACCAATACGGCCTGACCGATCCGCTGGCCTACATCACCTGCTGGGTGGCCATCAGCCGGGCAACGGTGGATAACGGAACGATCTGGCTGGTTCCGGGAATGCACAAGCAGGGAATGCTGCCGCACATCTGGGGCGAAGAAGCGCGCGAGTGGCAATGCCAGTTGGATACATCCTACAAGCAGCCGGTTGTTCTGCGGGCCGGGCAGATGGCGGTCTTCAGCTCGCTGCTGCCCCATTCCAGCGGGCCCAATACTTCCGGGGAAACGCGATACGCCTATGTCGTGCAATACCACCACGGCGGCGTGAAAAAGAAGGGAACGCACGAGCCATACGGCGATCAGGTGCCGCTGCTGCGCGGAGGTCGGGCGGTGGTGTGAAGCGTAGATTGGCCTTTCGCCAGCGCACCGAAGACTTCTCCGGGCAATATTGAGTGCGCGGAAGCGTTTAGCAGGTATCAACGGTGATGCGTTGGGCATCGCCGCGAGGCAACTTGAGCATCCGATGGTCTTCCCGCACCCCAAACCTCGTACCCCAAGGTCCGCCGATCATGCCTGCGCGGAATCGCGATTCGTATCGGGAACGCTCGCGCCCAGCCCATCGCCGAAGGTCATTTCCGGAGGTCGCCAAATCAAAACGCTCACGCTATTTGCGGCCGTGGTTGCAGCGCCGCTTGCGGGGCTGGCCGCGGCTGGTACGCCAGATCCGGCCACCAAACCAAACATCATCCTCATTCTGTCCGACGATGTCGGTATCGGTGATATCCATTGCTGCGGCGGCCCATTTAAGACGCCGAACATCGACGCTCTGGCGCGAGCTGGCACGCGCTTCGAGTACTGCTATGCATCACCGTTGTGCGGTCCCTCGCGGTGTGAGCTGCTCACCGGCCGTTACCCTTTCCGTACCGGGCTTAACGGTAATCGCTGCGCAAATGCCGTCGCGCCAGATCGGGAAGTAATGATCCCCACCATCATGAAGAAGGCCGGCTACGCCACTGCCAGCGTCGGCAAGTGGGGCCAGATCTGCCTCGGCCCGCGCGAGTGGGGCTTCGATGAACACATTGTGTTTCAGGGCAGCGGCCGCTACTGGTCCACGCAGTTGAAGGGCTACAACATCGACGGTCAGGACAAGGTGCTCAGGAGCGATGAATACCTGCCCGATCTTCTGCACAACTTCGCGGCCGATTTCATCGCGCGGAACAAAGAGAAGCCGTTCTTCCTCTATTACCCCATGTCGCACATACACGGTCCCATCCTGCGCACGCCGGACAGCAAAGAAGGCGCGGACAACAACCGCCTCTACGCCGACAACATCGAGTACATGGACAAACTCGTCGGCAAGCTCATGGCGGAACTTGACCGGCAGAAGTTACGTGAGAAGACCATCGTCATCTTCGCCGGCGACAACGGCACCGCCCGTTTCGGGGCCGGAATCGCCACGGTCGAAGGAAAGAAAGTCCACGGCCAGAAAGCCACCATGCGCGAAGGCTGCAGCCGCGTGCCGCTCATCGTGAACTGGCCTGGCACCACGCCCGCCGGAGCCGTAAACCACGACCTCATCGACTTCAGCGACTTCTTCGCCACGGTTGCAGATCTGGGTCGCGCTCCCTTGCCAGAAAAGGTGGCCCTGGACAGTCACAGCTTTGCTGCTCAGATCAAAGGGGAAAAAGGCACACCGCGCGAGTGGGTCTATGTGGAACTCAACGGCAAGTCGTACGCCCGCGATGCGCGCTACAAACTCACGAATCAAGGTGAACTCTTCGATCTGAAGAACGCGCCGTGGGAGGAAATCGCGGTCGCATCCGGCGCCGCGGATCTGGAGGCCAAATCTGCACGCGAGAAGCTCCAGGCTGTTCTCAACGAACATCCCGCGAAGCCGATTGGAGCCGGAGAAGACAAGAAACCTCAGAAGCGCCTGAAGGCAAATGGCAGGCTGCGTCTTGGGAAGAGACTGAAGAGTCTGCTTTGAACAGGATGAGGACTATGTTGTCTTTGAGCAGGTCATGACCGAGGCGTACCGTCGCGAGCTCACTTGGATCCTGGCATCCTGTCTGATGCGGCGCATTGAGATCGCATCTTCTGCTCCCTCAGCGATCAAAGCCTAGCCTCCGTAAGTGCGCGGCGGAAGATGGGGAGGTAGACTGGTGGTAGATGCGAGAGAACTTCGCAGGGCCGGACGAGGCGACGGTGGGCGATCTCAAACTGCGGGTTCCAAGGATCGAGCGTGACCTGCGCCCACCAGAAGGAACGAATCAGCACTAGGCCGGCTTGTGGCCCGGTGATGCAATGGCCGCGACTGAAGCCCAGCAACCGGACGTCAACTACCGTAGCGCAGGCCTCTTCGCGCATCTCGCGATAGAGAGTCTGTTCCCATGTCTCATCGCCCTCGGGTCGACCAGCCGGGAGATCCCAGTGAATATTGTCAGCGCTGATCAGCACGACTTCGCCGCGGCCGGTGATGCAGATTCCGGCCGAGCCGTGCGGCCGGCCGATCGGGGCAGCCGGTGGCGGATGCCACGACAGAAGCCAGTCCTGTCCATTCGTGCGGATCGGAAACTCATCACCATCCTGAGTCATGATGTACGGATAGGATACCTGAATTGCCAAACACGGGCTTGTGGCTGATGGCGCCGGATCGAAGCCGTCAAAGCGCCATTCGATGGCCCGCCATCACAACGCCGCGCCACGTTCTCGCAGCCGTTGCCGCACGGCAACGCCATCCAGGTCACCCGGACGTTTGCCTTCGCGTACGGCCATGGCGGCCGCCATGCCGGCGGCCTGGCCCACGCTGCACGCCGGGGGCATCACGCGCATGGAACTGTGTATCGCATGGTCCACCGAGATCGGACGCCCTGCCACCAGCAGATTGCTCACGCCCTGCGGCACGATGCATCCGTAGGGAATCTCGTACCACTGATCCTCCGGCAGGTGCATATGCTCGGTGCCAGTGCCATCGGGATTGTGAATGTCGATCGAGTAGCGCACCCGAGCGATGGCATCGTCGAACTTCTTGCGCTCGATGAACGCCTCTTTGGTCAGATATGCCAACCCGCGCACGCGGCGGCTCTCGCGCACGCCGATGTGGTGGGCCATGGAGTAGATCCGCGCTTTCTCGAATCCCGGCACATCGCTGCGCAGCATCTCCAGCAGTTGTCGCACCTGGCGGCGCGCTTCGATCTCCGCCTCGGAGAGTTCCACACCGTTGGTGCCCGACTTATGGATCACGCGGGTGGTGTTGAAATGGATCACTTCGGGCGTGAACCAGGTGAACCAGAGCACATCCTCGCGCGGGCATTGCACCCGCCCTTCCGCCTTGGCCTTCAGGTACAGGGCGTTGATCTGGGCATGTTTGGGCATCCGCGCGCGGTCCACATCGCAGAGCTTGAAGCAGAGCGTCATCGGCTGGCAATGGCCGCTGGGTCCCCCGATCTCAATCGGGCAGCCGGCCATCGCACACAGATCGGCATCACCGCTGGCGTCGATGAACATCTTGCCTTGCACCGCGGAGAAGCCGCTCTTGGAGAGCAGCACGGCCGCCTTGACGCTCCCGCCATCCATCAGCACATCGGCAAGCTGGTGGTGAAACAGCAACTGCACGCCCGCCTCCAGGCACAGATCCTCGGCCGCCAACATGGCCGCATCCTTGCTGATCAGGCGATGCTCGTGGGCCAGCACCTCGCCATCGGGCGGCGTATCCGATGGGCAGTATCGCTGCATGCGATGGATCCACTCGACATAGACCGGCTTGTCCAGGCACTTGCCCAGCAGGTGATTAGGCATGAACGGATGAATCTCACCGTAGGAGGCCATGCCGCCCATCGCTCCATATCGCTCCACCAGCAGGACGCGCGCTCCCTCCCGAGCCGCCATCACAGCCGCCGACATGCCGCCCGGCCCGCCGCCGATTACGACAACGTCCGCCTCTTTGACAACTGGAATCGCCCCGTTCCGCTGGTAGTGAATGGTCTTCATTGAGAAGGCATCATATCGGCCTCTCGCCGCCGCGCCCATGGCGGCGGGCGATGTTTGCCTGGCGGCACCGACGCCGATGTGTAACTGGGACGGAGTTGGTCGGCAGACGACTACTTCGCTATGGGCGGGCGCGGCCCGGTGTCGGAGAAGTCGAGCTTGGGCAGGTTCAACGCTCTGGCCGATGAGTCGTGAGCAAGAGTGCAGACGCCGTTGTCCGACACGGTGATCTGCGGGTTGGAGATGGTGGTTCCAAGCGGAGCCGTGTTGTCGGACTGTTTCTGGGCGTAATCCTCCAGGCTGACGGAAACGACCTTGCCGCTGCCGGAATGGACGATGTTATTGCGCCAGGTCGTTATGAGGTTGGCACCATTGATCTTTACGTCGCCGCCCGCCTGGATGGCATTGCCTTCCACCGTATAGTCGCTGCAGCGTGCGAACGACATCACCAGGTTGCCTCCGGTGACGAAGATATTGCCGCGAATGGTGTTCTTGCGAGCCATGTGATTCTGCGAGGGCATCTCCACATTGACGGCGAGGTTGTTCTCGACGGTGCAGTTTTCGCACTGCTCGTCCAGGTAGTAGGCCGAACGCGACGGGCTGCCCCACGGCCGGCCCTCATTGGGATCGGTCAGGTCATGGACGAAGTTGCCGCGGATGGTGTGCTGCTTGCCGTTGCCGAAGTAGACGGCCGCGCCGTCGTGCAACTCGGTCATGCAGCGGTAGAACTCATTGTTTTCAACGAGCGTGTTGGCTCCGTCCAGCCCGATTGCCGAGTAGCTGCAGTCGTGCAACACGTTGTGGCGTACGACCACGTTTATTCCTCCCCGACTGATGCCTATGCCGCTTGGGAAGATCCGACCGATGTGATGGATGCGGTTGTCCTCATACAGGAGGTTCTCGCCGGCAATGGAAATCCCGCCGGCGCCGCACCAGGCGATCTCACTGCGGCGAACCTTGACGTTCTTCGATGCCTTGCTCCATGCAGAGCCGATTCCCTGGCCGGCGACGTTCCGGATGCGGAGGTCTTCGATCGTCAACGTATCCACGGCATCAAACTGGATGGCGCCAGGGAAATTGCCAGCCCCGAAGCCGCCGGTGATCCCTGGTACGGTGGTGATGCCCAGTTCCAGACCGCGAAGGGTGATGTTGCGGACGGGCTCTTCGCCCTTCTTGAGCAGTTCGATGATGCTGGTGCGCGTAGGTACGAGAATGCGCGCTTTGGCCATGTCCTGCCCCGGTTTGGGGCGATAGACGACGCGGGCATTTACCCGGTCGAACATCCATTCACCTGACGCGGTGAGGCCCTGGCGGATGTTCCAGATGACATAGGTCTTGACGCCAAATCCACCGGCGGGGTGGCCGAGCTTGTTGGTGAAGGTAAGAGTGGCTTTGTCATAGTCACAGCGGGCCACGCCGGAGACCGACTCATCCCAGACATGATATACGGTCACCTCGGCATTGCGCCACTCGATGTCGCGCGGCAGGTCGGCCGGATCGAACTTCATCGTGGTCAGTTCCTCGTCAGTAGGCTTGCGTTTCCATCCGCCCCCGGTGGTGCTCATCCAGGGCACATCGAAGACGCTCTTGTGAGTGAGCTTGCCCTGCTCGGGGAAGCGTGCCCGCTGAGCCAGCTCCCCATCCACACAAAGCAGCCGCACATCCCAGGTATGCCCGGCCGGCAACGGCGCGGACCAGGTACCGTCGGCGTTGGCCGTCCATCCGGTGAGTGGGATGCCGCCGTAGAGCGCCGGGCGGCTGTTGCCGGCCGCTTCGATGGTCAGGCCGGAATCAGCGGGAGTGAGCTGGACGCCGGTGTCGAAGTACTCACCGGCATGAACGATCACGCGATGCTCAGGATCCTGGCGGGCGAGCGACACTCCGGCGGCGAGCAATGCCGCCGGCCGCTGCGCCGAACCATCGCCTTGCGGGCCGCCCTGGACCGACACATGAATGGCCCCAAGAGCACAGGATGCGCACAGCAGCAGTACGGTGGCGAAGGTATATCGCATGAATGTCTCCTGGCAAACCAGTCCGATCAACCTTTGAGCGCCCCCGATGTCATCGCGCGGACGAACTGCTTGCGCACGATCAGGAAAAGGATGATCACCGGCGTCGAGGAAATCGCCGCCCCGGCCATCGCGGGGCCCATGCGCTGCGAGCCTATCTCGACGAGGTTCTGCAGCGCCATCTGCAGCACGACCAGGTCCTTGGTGATCACCATCGGCCAGATCAGCTCATTCCAGAAGCCCAGCACCAGCAGTATCCCGTAGGCGACGATGATGGGCGTCGAGAGCGGCAAGACGATGGAGAAGAAGATGCGCACAATGCCGGCGCCATCCACTTTCGCCGCGTCGAGCAGTTCATCCGGAATCGAGAGCATGTACTGGCGCATGAGGAAGATGCCAAAAGGTCCGGCAAGGCCGGGGATGATCAGGCCGGCGAAATTGTTGTAGCCGTGCAGAACGAATGTGGTGATGGCGAAGTTCGGCAACAGAAGCATGATGCCGGGGATCATCATCGTCGAGACCACGGCCATGAGGATGAAATTGCGGCCGCGGAACTTCAGCTTGGCCAGCGCGAAACCCGCCATGGCGCAAAAGAGGATGTTTCCGAGGGTGCCAACGCCAGTCATGATCGCAGTGTTGACGGTAGCGTCGATGAAATTATCGGTTCCTCCGGAGGTCTTCGATCCGGTACGTGAGAGGAGTTCGCGGTAGTGATCGAGGGTGAAGTATTTCGCCTCCCAGGGCGGCGGGAACCAGACCATGTGTTCACCGGTGGAGTAGAACTCATCCTTGAAGGAGGCCATGTACATCCAGTAGACGGGGAAGAGCATCGCCAGGGCGCCGGCCGCGAGAACGAGGTAGATGATTGCGCTGCGCATCAGGTGCTTGCCGCGGTCGCGATTGAAGGCAGTGTGATGCGTCATGGTGCGCCCTCGCTGAGTTTGCCGACCTTGGCCTGGATGAGCGTTATCACGAGCAGGATCGCGAAGATCACCAGGGCCAGCGCGGAGGCATAGCCGAAATCGCGCTGACTGAAGGCGATGTTGTAGATCAGGAGGATAGGCACCTGTGTACTATCGTCGGGGCCACCCGGAGTCCCGCCATAGGGTGGGATGATCAGCAGAATCGCGAAGAGTTGGAAGGCTCGAATGATGCCGGTGATGGAAAGGAACAGGATCACGGGGCGCAAGAGCGGAACCGTGATGTAGAGCGTGCGGCGCCAGAAGCCGGCGCCATCGATCATCGCGCTTTCGTAGAGTCCCGGGTCGATGGAACGAAGGCCGGCGGTGTAGATAAGGATCCAGTAGCCCAGGCCGCCCCAGATGGACATGGCCGCGACCGAAGTCATGGCCAGACGGGGATCGCCAAGTGGATCGAGGACGATCGGGCCGCTAAGGAGCAGATGGCCGACGTGATAGCCGCCAATGGTCAGGTCGGAAATCCAGCCGGTGACCTGCGTCACCAGAACCGGAACCACACCGTAGCCCTTGCCGAAGATCAGGCGAAATATCCACGCCGTCGCGGCCGCCGAGATCACCAGCGGCATGAAGAACGCCACGCGGAAGAAGCCGACGCCCTTGATCTTCTGCTCCATCAGGACCGCGAAGAACAAGCCGGCGACCAAGCCAAATCCAACGGTCTCAATGACGAACACGGAGACATTCGCCAGCGACTTCCAGAACAGGTCATAGTGCAGAACCTTCGAGAAGTTCGCCAGGCCGACGAAGGTGGGTTCGGAGAGCCAGTCCACCTTGTAGAAGGACATGATGACCGTGATCACAAATGATGCGTAGGCGAAGACGGCGATCAGCAGCAGCGCGGGGAAGAGAAAGAAGATGGCCGCCAGTTTCTCGCGCTTCCTCCAAGCGCTGATGCCGTTACCAGCCATGTCTTGCGATTTCTTCTTCATTTGCGTCCCGCGGCTATATCTTCGGCCTCGGCCTGGGCCCATTTGGCCGCGGCCTCGGGCGTATCGGGGTCTGATGCCCGCGTGACCTTTTCGAGCATCCGCGTGATGACCTCGCCCTCAAGGCGCAGCCAAGTCTGGTCGAGCGGCACCCATACTCCGCAGTCGGCCAGCAGCGGCTCGTAGACGGGGATGGGACTCTTGATCACAAACGAACGCGACGGGACCATCTCGGACGGCGTGCCCTGAATCGTGACGGTTGTCGCGCGAGAGGCGAAGGCGGCGATCTCCTTTTGCAGGCTCTGAGCCAGTTGTCCCAGATCGCCGTCCGCGGGCGCAGCATCAGGAATGCGCGCCAGTTCGGCATCCACGGGGTGCGGCACGTAGAGAATAACATCGAGCGCATCATGTGACTTTCGCTTTATCTGCGGAGCGCCGACAAACCGCTTGTCGCCTGCAAACGGCGCCAGGTAGTTCGCGCGGATCGCATCGTCCATCTTTGCATCATTCGCGAGCTGCCGCCACGCCGAGAGGCGCGATGGCAGATAGCCGTGGCCGTAGTAGGCATCGACCTGACAGTCGGTATTGTTGATGAATCTGGCGAACTCGGTGGCCAACTCCTTGTGTTTGGATTCACGCCAGACCCCGATGGCGGCGGCATTCATCCACGTGCGCATCTTCTTGCCCTCCGCGTGGGGATACTTGGTGACGGCGAGGTCGATTGTGAAGATCTCGCCGTACACCCAGTTGGCCCCTTCCATCCCGGAGTAGATGCCGTTCTTGAAAGCGCCCATGCGGCTGGTATCGCCATCGGCCACAGCGCGGTCACGCGGGAGAAAGAACTTCTGGTACTCCCGAAGCCCTGCGATCACTTCAGGGGTGTCAAAACGGAAGGGACGATTGGAGGGTGGACCGCCGAGATAGTCGTCGAGCGAATGGTCGGAGACACCATTGGCATCCGGAAGCGGCTCGACGTAGGCGAGCAGGAACGACAGGGAGGAGAAGAAGAAGCCGCGCGTCATGCCAATCGGTCGGCGAAGCATTCTCGCGCGGGGAATGTCCTCGGCTTGCGGCATTCCCAGAACTGTCTTGCCACCGACATCCCACTTGAACATCTGAGACGCCCATGTCGAGTACTGATCAAAGGTGTCGGGCGCGGCGTCGGCCGTCGTGCCGGCCTCTTTGAGGTCGGCGTTGTTGTAGTAGACGAATCCGCGAATGTCGCTGCCATTGGGGAAGCCGATGATGCGCCCCTTGGTGTCGGTGGCAAGTCTTACGGCAATCGGAATCTGGTCGGAAGCGTCGATCTGCTCCGGCGTCAGGGGCTCAAAAGCGTCGTTCTCCAGCAGGATCGGAGAAGCCGTGATGACATCGCACAGCGAATGCGAGATCAGCATCGTATAGACCTTCTGCGGCTCGCCCGTGACCATGGCCTTGAACTTGACGCGGACATTCTGGTCGGCGTGGGTCTTTTCAAACTCCTCGATCCAGCGCGGGAAGTAGCTTTCGTAATAAGAGGCGTACCATTCGATCTCGGTGGGCGGGTTGCCGGCGCCGCCACAGCCGACCAGCGAGATGAGGGCGACTGCGCCGCACGCGACGAATAGCGTGAGAAGAACCTTCAGAGGGATCTGTGCAATCGTTTTGCGCGCCGCCAAACGATTCTCCTTACATGCCTGTGGACCGGCTCAGGGAACTGACAGGCGATCTACTTCCGCCGGACGCGGTTGGGCCGCCCCAGTATACACCACGATGGTCCTCCTGCGCTACTTCCAGGTGGCGACGCGCTTTAGAACAGCTTCCGCCTCGGCGGGGTTCCGTACCTGTACGGACATGAAGACGCCTTCGGGGCGCAGATTCGAGATGATGGCATCAAGTTCATCGACGCCGACGCCGAACTGGATGCCCTTCCCGGCCGCCTGACATTTGCGGTAAACATGCAGCCAGTCGGATGCTCTACCCCGGCCGGCGCCGTAGACCCACTGAATCGCGTTGAGCTCCTTGATCGCCAGCAGGCTATCGAGGTGACGCAGCGCATCGGGCCCGTCCAAGTGATAGATCGACGCTTCCATGTGCCGGCATTCCTCGGCGATCCCGGGCAGGAACACATCGTCGAACATCTTCTTGGAGATCATGCAGGAGAAGTCATTGGATGGCACGTACCATTTTTTCGACGAGGCAATCCCAGGCCAGCTCGTGATGGCCTGGCCAGCCTTGGTCAGTTTGTCGTGATAGAAATCCATCACGTCGAAATAGTCCGCGCTGATCCGCGCGAGCAATCGCTTGACCTCCGCAGGCGATTCCAGCATGTCGAGGTTCAACTGGGCGGGATCGCGGAAAGCAGCGATGGCGTCGCCGCCGGGATGAATATCGCTGACCCCCACGTAATACCGGCCCGCGCCCGCCGCCAGCAGGGCATCGGTCATCTCGATCAGCTTCTTCCAGTAGAAATTGTCTCTTGAAAGCTTGAGCTGATCCGCCGCCGCCCAGTCCTCCAGGTTGGGGATGCCCCACGAGGTGTTTTCCGTGTACTCCATTTCCATGCCGTAAAACGCGCTGAACACTTCCGGGCCCAGGTTGGGGTACACGGTCGGCAGCGCATCGCCGAGGTACTGCGTGTTATACGAGGCGGCCACGGTATTCTCGACCACGCGCTGAGTGTCGAACCAGCGCTCGCGCATGGACGCGTACGTCTTCTCCTTAGGCCATGGGCGTTCGGGTTTGGCTTTGGGCACTGTCATGAACACGACGGGGCGATCGATGATCGCGCACGACCAGAAGGCATCTTGCCGGGCAAGACGCTTTTCCCAATCCGGAATGTGATCGATAGGCTTTATCATCTGATTCTTCTCTATTGCTTTGACCCTTCGGGATGCGCCGAAAGCTTCCGGACGATCCCGCAGGCATCGGCGACTCTCTGCTGCATGTCAGCAGTCAACCGGTTCGTGTCACGGAAGACGAACTCGACGAAATGCCCTGCCCCGAAATCGAGCGTCTCCTTCAGGTGCGCCCTGAACTCCGCCGGATCAAACGTCGTCCCGCACAGCTTTAGGGGCACCGACTTTCTGCTCCAGATGATGTTCTTCGGGCAATTCGCCGCCAGCTTCTCCAGGTTACACCATGGCGTGACGCTGACTTTGCGCAGCCCGTGGAGTTCCTGGAGGTGCGGCATAAAGCCGTGCACCGGTTCGCAGCAGCCGAACTTCATCAGCTTGAACTTCGCGGAGAGCTTGCGGAAATGCGGCATGAGGAACTCGGCAAACATGTCAGGCGAAATCCCCGCGGCTTCCTGTGCTTCGAGATACCCGTACCGGTCCCGGGACCAGATGCGTTCCCCCGGCTTGATCGGCCGGCCGGGAATCTCATCCGAGTATTGCGAGCTTCCCGAGCAGTATCCCTGGTTGCCATCATTGTTGAGCGTGAGCAGCCCCTGCTGCTCTTCCCACTGTCCCAGCGCCATGTTGTCTTCGGCGAGGAATGTGAGAAGGCGATGCACGGCTTCGGGGTTCATCGCCATCTGCAGATACAGTTCCTGCATCCCCATCAGATGAACCGCCTTGTTGGAGATGCCATTGGAGTACAGCGAACCACACGTGCCCACGACAACCGGCAAGAGCCCCTGGAACACCTTTAGCGCCAGTTCCGCATTCCTCTGCGTCAACTGCCGATTCAGCGTTGGAGTTCTCTTTCTGAGTTTGCCGAAATCCGCGTCGATATCCTTAATGGGCTTGTTGGATTCATATCCCCAGCTTCCCCCGCGTCCATCCTCCGCGCGTGTGAATTGCAGCTCATCGCAGAGATTCGTGGTCTCGACGACCCATTCAACCACGAATCGATCGGGGATGATCCGGTCATCGTCGATGCGCTCATAGGCAACGATGGCATTGACGAGTCTCGCCTCGAGATTCCGCTCGACCGGATCCTCGCACTTCAATGCCGGGACCAAATCGCGCAGATAAGTGCCATTATCCTCGATGTGAAACGGACAGGTCCTTTCCCGCAGCCCGTTATGCAGTCGCCACTTCTCCCGTCGCTTCGCCATGACATCACCGCGGGCGTAAGCGGCGTACGTGCCGGCAAGAGTCCTCAGGTAAGATCGGGTTGTATCATTCATTTCATTCTCTCCCCGCGCCCTTTGGCCACTTTACCTGGCTGATCCCGGCGCATCGCCGAAGTCCGGGATCGGCAGCATCTCCCCTTCGCGCAAGGCTGATTCGTGGGCAATCAGGCCGGGCATATCCCAGCGGGCGGCATTCCAGGCATGACACGGCGGCAGTGTCCGCGTCGCCCAGGCGGTGACAAAATCGTCCACCAGAAACTGGTGCGAGCCGTAATGGCCGTTGGGCAGCCCTTTGAACGATTCGGGGAGCCGTCCAACCGGGTGCGCTGGGCTTACGGAACTGAAGAACTCCGGCCGCAGCGCACCGGGCGTCGCCGCGTTCTGTACATCGATTTCCGCAGACGGTCCGCATGCCACCTGCTTCGTGACATCCTTCAGGTCTCGGGCGTTGCGCGTGAGCCAGCAGGAAGAAACGCCATTTTCTTCGAATGAGCCATCGGTGCCAAAGAAACTCATGTAGACGCTGTTGCCGCCATGCCAGCCGACCCGGCGCATCTCGTTGATCCGCATCACACCGCCATCGCTGGTGCGCATCAGGGCCGATTCGTTGCTGAAGGGGTTGTCCCAGTGATTCCGCCCAGCGCCGAATATTCCATCTTCATGCCGATCGTGCATGCCCAGGCAGGAAACGTGCGTGGCCCGCGCGCCGGTAACCGAAAGCACCATGCTCACACTGTGGGTCGGATAGTACATGGGCGGAAGACCCGCCACCCGCTTCCAATCCGGCCCGCCAGAATGCCGGTAAGGCTCATAAAAATGCTCCATGTCGTGCAGGTATTGTGCTTCGGCATAGGCAAAACGCCCGAAATCGCCGGCCTGGAAACGCTTGCGGCAATAGAGCGTCGACGGATAGTAATAACTGGTCTCGCCCGTCATATAGAGTAGCCCGGTGCGCTTGATCGCCTCCAGGATCTGGCTGATCTCTTCCACCTTCATCGCCATGGGCACCGCGCAGTACACATGTTTCCCGGCCGACAGGGCCTGCAGGACGTGCGGGCCGTGCAATTGCCGCTGGGTGAAGATGGCGATCGCATCCACATCGCTGCGGCACAATTCATCCAGCGAGGCAAACACCCGTTTGATGCCCACCCGCGCTGCCTCAGTGCGGGCACGTTCGGGGATCAGGTCCGCAAGCACCACCTCATCCACCAGCGGGTGGGCCTTGAACAAACGTGTGAAGCATGGTGAGAACTGCCCGACGCCACAAATACCAATCTTCATTCCCATCTTATCGTCCAGACAACAGCTCTCGTGCCCCACCATGGGGTCGCTGTTGGCGGAGACAGTAGCCATTTCCTCGGTTGCATTCAATTGATCGCCCAGCCGTCGGGCGGGCGAAGGTGCTCAGGATGGGTGGGGAGGCGTCAAACGTCAGGAGTTAGAAGACAGAAGCCAGTAGGGAAGAGGGGCGAGAGCGGTTGTGGATAAGTAGCAGGTGCGCAAGTTGTTTGCGTGGGTACCCCCATCGCGCTATGTGCTGAGATAGCATAGAGTTAGGTGGAGATTGGGGGAGGAGGTGCGCAGGTTGGGGGCGATTGTGGACAACTCCGGGGAAGAGCGGATTGCGGATAGCGGATTGCGGAAACGAAGAGGTCAGACGTCGGAGGTCGGAAGTCAGCATGCAGACCAAGGCACGCCGGCACCAAGGGAAGGAAGATGCTCAAGTTCGTGGGCGCAGTCGGAGGAGCATCTGTAATCGGAATTACCGAGCTGTCCAAGGTGCTCATGTTAGCGCGCACAGGTAGAGCAGAACACGTTTCATCTTGTTCCACTTTGGTCCACTGTCAGTTTGGCAGGTCGCGGAGCCCCGGCGCAGCCGGGATTTCGCTGCGGTCAACGTCGGGCACTAAGTTAGCGGCGGTATTCGGTTGAGAAATAACGGGGGGTCTACCTATACAGGCGGTGTCGCGCTTTGCGCGCACAAAGCGCACCACTCTGGAGGCAGATCTTCGATTTCCCATTGGTTTGGGGGGGTCGGGGTCGAAAAATCGGGAAAGATTGCTGTAAGTCGCGGTGCGCGCCTGTGCGCGCGGTGACAGGAGGCTGGATTCACCTTGGACGCACTATTCCAGACCTCAGAAATGATACCCCTTCTTCTCCGCCTCGGTCTTGCCGCCGACGAGGAGCAGGAGCGTGCCCAGCAGCGTGAACACGGTACCGGCATAGATGGCGCGGCGGTCGCGGTAGTGCTCTTCGTCGGCCGACATGGCGATGTAGACGAACCACAAACCTACCGCCAGGATGATCAGAGCAATGGTCGTTCGTAACCAGGGCGGCCGCTCGGACCACCACTCGATGAAACTCCAGGATTTGTCGTAGTAGAACCACATGGCGCCTCCCGGCCGGCTTCACCTTGCGCCAGTCTTCACCTGTTCCGCTGAATGTGGATACGCCAAGGCTTGGCTGTCGGCTGAGTAGCGGGCGCTGCGGCCTGCTCATTCGTAAGGATGAATCCCGCGCCCTGTCGCGCATACCGCACAGGCAGTTCGGTGTTCGCTCCTGGCATCGCTTCGACGTAACGCGGAATCAGCGCTTTCAGATCATCCGGATAGGCTCCGTGCGCGGTACGATACCGCAGCAGCGCCAGCGCGACACGCGTCCATGCGGTGGAGTCATTGCACCTGACGAACATCCGCTCACGTCCGGCCGGGTCTGGCGACGCGAACATGATCATGACCGCACCCACTCGATCGGAATAGGCCTCTGTGGTTTCCCGTTCGTTCGGCAGGAGCCATGTCGTGTCCATTGTGAAGTCCGGCAGCATCTCGGCGTGCGCATCATTGAAACCCGCGCGTAGCTTGCCTAACTGCGTCTTGATCTTGAACGCATGGTCCACTTGTTCTGCGGCGGACATGCGAGCCTGATCGGCCTGCAGCAAGTCGAACAACTGATTCCCCATGCGCATGACACGGTTCCAGTCGGGCGGCCGGGCGCCAGCCTTCTGAAACTCCTTTGCCAGTGCGCCGTTGTTCTTCTGCATTGCATCCTGGAGGCCCTTCGCATAGTACACGACCTCCATCAGGAACTGGTAGCGTTCGCTCTGTGGGATGACGTCGCCGCCGATTGGCCACTGCGGCTGCTTCGCCAACAGGGCATCCATCCGGCCGAGGGTATCAGGCGACATTGCGCCATGCTCGATCATCTCTCCCATTCCAGAGACGGCCAGACTGTACATCTGTGCGCCGATGAGTCGTATGATGGTCTGCGGCGAGTTTCTGGTCAGCCCGGCAAGCCGTTCGCATGCCGCCAGATCTTCGCAGGCGCCCTGCTCATCACCCTCGCCCAGCCGGAGCATCGCGCGGAGACACACTGCCCGTGCCGACGCGTTGATGCTCTGGACCAGCCGACTCTGCGCGGCCGACATGAGGAGTATTCGGTCATCTTTGAACGGGGCCCACCATGCCGATCTGCTGCTCGCTTCGAGAAACAGGTCCATGCCCGCCTTGTTGCTCTGAAGCCATGCCGCCAGTTCAGGCATATCCGACCGCTTCCACGGGCCGCCGGCCTGCTGCTTAACCATCTCGGCCAACTTCTCCGGCATGGGAATCCACTTCACCTTCGGCGCTTTGGGGTCCACTCCCATTTGCCTGAGCACATCATCAGGAATGATCATCCACCTATCATCGTTGTCGCCCACGATGCATGCGATGAGGCATGCCGCGTTGTTCTGTAGTGTGACACCTCTGCTGCTTTCGGCGTTGATGGCCGCCGCGTAGTCCACCGTTCCGTCAGGATACAGCGGGCCGGTCAGGTAGGTAGTGTCCCGGCCAATGATGATGCCGTAGGCATTCGGCTTAACGGCCGGTTGTGGTATTGCCGCTTGTCCCCAACTCACTGGCTGAACACGGACGTCGACCGCGGCGCATATCGCAATAGCCAGTGCAACACGCCACGCTCGTTCGACACGTAATGACATCTGTCACTCGCCTTTCTATCTATGCTCGTCTGGCCATGGCGTGGTGTCCCCATGCGTTCCACGCCGCCAGTTCGCCCAAGGCATACCGGCAGTATTCTCAATAGGCGGTTGCGTGTGGCATATGAAACCGGCCTATGCTCACGTCGCCAAGACCAACAACTAATTCGGCCGCTGTGACCATGTTGGTGCTGTACCCGCTCATAGGAACACCACAGAGCCCACCGGGGTTACATCTTTCGCGTGTATCTGCCATCATCGCCGTGCCCTGTGCCCGCAGAAGGTGTTCCTGTTTTGGTTGGAAGTGAGCCTCGCGCATCATGGTTTGAGCCTTCCGCCTGAGCGGTCGAAGACGACCGCGGCACCGCAGCCGGGACGGCTGCGCCACCCGAGCACCGCCGCTACCGAAACCGAAACCCGCACCTTCTCTGCAAGTAACATCTCAGATGCCATCGAGTTCTCATCCAATGCGCGCAGGCTGCAGTCAAGATGCGACTGCGCGAATGCAACTCATCTATCCCGAAGGGATAAACTGCGGGTGTGTGTCAGGCCTTAGTCCTTCCCTGATCAGTTTGCCGGCATGAGTAGATTACCATTATACATCGAATATTGTCACTAGGTTTCTTTCGGCTTTTAGTTTATAGCTAGCGCACGAGGCAGAGGCCAAATGCCTATGCACTTGGCGGGATAGTACTTACGTCGGCTGGGGGTCCGGGCTGCACACGCTGCCGCCAGTGGCAAAAGGTGGGATCACGGGCCGCCGCCCAACATGAAGGTCTGCCTTCTGCTCAGTGGCCAGGCGCTGTATGCCATGCCGGATAGAGGCGCAAGGTTCAATTCCCCGGCATACACGCTTCGACAATGCGGACGATCCCGCCATTGCCGCCACGCGATTCGGCCCTGACTGCACCCGCTGAGAGTGGCGGACATGCGTTGCTCAATGTTCGCGGAACAGCTAGCATTGGGCTCCTTCTCAGTAAGCAGACGTGGAGATTCTGATGCAAGTCACACCGTTGTGTTGTGTTGGGTTAATGTGCTGTGCATTGCTGAACACCTGGGCCGTTGCTCAAACAAGAATGCACACGGTCACGATCACCAGGAGTCCTGCGAACAAGGTCAGTACGTTTGGAAGCGAGCTATCGCTGGACACGAGGCAACGACGGGACACGGCGACTGCTCTGGCTGAACTGGTGCAGAATCACTGCGAATTCCGGACACTTGAGCAGTGCCGCCTGGCCAATCGGGCGATTGCTCTTGCACAGCGTATTGATGCAAACAACGCGAACGCCGCAAGACTGGATAGTGCGCTTACGACAGGTCAGCCGATCATGAGCGACGAAAACTGGAACATGTATGCCGCGCTGAGCCAGATTCGCAAGACGGCTGCTTTGTGCAAGGACTCGAAGGTAGGGTCGGACCAGATATTGGCAGCCTGTCTGTATGAATTGGCCAGTCAGTTCTTTTCTACCCAGGAGGATTGGCCGCAATTGGATCAACTGAACAAAAGAGGGGTTTCGCCCGATTGGCAGTGGGCGACGGATGTGCGGGGTTTCCGGTCGACTTCCTCAGGAATGCGGCCGTCTGACCGGGGGGCGAACGCCAACGCCGTTCCACCCAACCAGGGACCTGCGGGCGTCAATCCAAGGCAGGCGGCCACGCGCGCGGTTCCAGTCGAAACGCCGACATTCAATGTCCGTCCGCTCACAACAATCCACGGATTGGTTGTGATGGCGGCGCCCGACGGGCGATATCACGGCAAAGTTGTGGACATCATCGCTGCGGTAACGGGCAAGTCATTCTCGACGACGCAGATGCGCCGTGCCACCGAAGTCGGCAAGGAAATGAGCATCTCGTTCGACGAAGCTCTGCGCCTGGCGAGAATGCGGCAGAACGGACTTGACAGGGCGGGGCTGGAGATCAGCTTTGGCGATAAGTACTCGCAGAAAGACGGGGGTTCGGCGGGGACGGGCTTTGCAGTTCTGCTGCTGTCGGCCATGGGAAACTTCGAAGTCAGCGATAACGTTGCTTTGACGGGAGACATCACCGTTGACGGCAAGGTGCGCGCGGTGGGGGAAGTGGCGGCGAAGGCGCACGGGGCTGCGCTGGATCGGATGGACTACGTCTGTGTTCCGGCCGACTGTGCCGCACAGATGGAGGATGCCATCCTGCTGGATGGGCCGTCGGTGCTGTGGGAAGTGCAGATGTTCTCGATGGCGACGCTGGACGATGCGATTGCGCTGGTGCGCAAGGACAAAGATCCGAAGCTCGTGCAGGCGATGAGCCTGTTTTCAGCAATGCGGGCCAGCTACGCGACAGCCACAATCGAGAGTCTGAAAGCAGACGAACCGGCGGCCAAGCTGAATCAGATACTCTTGCTGGCTCCGAACCACGTTTCGGCAAAGTATCTGCAGCAACTGGCCAGCGGGAAGGCGCCAGCCACACTGTCGCTGGCCGGATCGATTGAACAGGCGTTGCTTGCTGTAGGCCCAATGCGCCAAGGTTTGTCAGAGAAAGGCAAGCCTGGCCCGGGGGCGACCAACGGTGCGGCACTTGCAGCCTGTCATAAGAACCTCGCGAAAGCGAAGGCGATGGCGAATCCGTCGGCACTTCCTCTCTTTGCGCCCTTGGATAGCTTCTGCACGGCTTATGCGAAACTCGGTATGGCCGACCCGACGCGCATGGATCCTCGCACCCGACGCAGCATGGAACAGGATCTGGAAGCACGCAAGAACGCAGTGCGCCAGGCTGTGATGACTCTGATTAGCGATCGTGATGTCATCGACAAGTTGCTCCATCCGTGATGTCTGAGCTTCTCCACAAACGGTGGGCGCGCCGAGGTGACTGATTCACGCTCGCCTCGAACGCTTCGGGGCTGTGCCCTCGCTGTCTCGCAGGACCTCCACCATCCATTGCAGGAACGGATGGGCATCGCGGATGAACTGCTCGGGAAGAACGCCGGCCGCGTAAGGGTCCTGCAGAATCGCCCGGCTCAGGACGTACAAATCCGACCATTGCGGAAACGAACACTGCAATCCCAGGAGCACTTCTCCCTGACGAAACGACCGGAAGCGTCCGGCCACCATCAGAAGGAATGCACCCTCGATTACGATGAAATTGCGCACCAGCTTGCGGGTCCAGAGCAGAGGATCGTCGAGTTTGCTTTCCAGAGATGGCGGAGACTCTCCGCGGCATGCCGCCTCTACGCATTGAGACACGAAGGCATGGCGACTGCGGGCGAAGGCACAAGTTGGCTCCGGCGTCAGATGGCCACGATCAGCGAGATGGGCCAGCACATCATCTCCGCGTAAGCGAAGGGCGTTATATCTCAGGATGAAACGCCAGAACGCCTCGGTCTCCAGTCGTTGCAGGGGATACACATTCAGATGAAAGGCGCTGACGGCCGAGAAGCGTCCAGCCAATATCGCCTCGATCTGCGCACGCCACTGAATGTCGTTGGGGGTAAGAGTGTCCGAAATGAAGATGAAGCAATCAAAATCAGATGCCCCCGGCCACGCTTCCCCAACTGCGACGCTGCCGCCCAAATAGGCCGCCTGCAGACGCTGGCCAAGGTAATCTGCAATCAGCTGGTCTGCATGCGCAAACGCCTCCTGAAACTCCGGCTGGATATTGTCTATGCCTTCCACGCAGGCAAACTAGACCTGATAGGAGGGCGTGATGCAATAGTCTCTGTCTGCCGAATTCTCGACTACACCGCCCCAACGGCCTCACCATACGTCGCCGTGGCGGTGGGCGAGTGGAAGTCGTACCCGAGATCGGTGTACAACGAACTGGACATCCCTGTGCCACTTTCAGTTTACGAGTCCAGGCCCCTTTTCTGCATCGGCCCCTTTTCTGCATCCTCTCAATAGGCGGTTGCGTGTGGCATATGAAGCCAGTCTATGGTCACGTCGCCAAGACCAACAGCTAGTTCGGCCGCTGTGCCCATGTTGGTACTGTACCCGCTCATAGGAACACCACATAGCCCACCGGGGCTACACCTTTCGCCTGTATCTGTCGGCTACCATTTCACGCGGTCAGAACCAACCCATTGATCGAAGCTGTTGCTCCAGCCGTCGAAATGAACCAGTACGCGGCGGCCTTCGCGGCGGACTACAGTGGCATCGTACCACTGGTCCCCCCATTTCACGTGCACGGTGTCGCCAGGCATGAGGACGAACATGCTGGGGTGAGTGGTGGGCGATTCCTCCTTTGGCTGCGGTGCGGAGGGTGCGGAGATGACAGGGAGGGTGGTGGGCGCGGTGCGGGGATGGGAACTGCCAAAGAACGTGACAACCCAGGCGGCGACGGCCAGAAGGGCGAGGGTACCAAGCAGTAGAACGCGAGGGGCGGGACGATGGGCCAGGGCTTTGGTGATCTGGTGGTGCAACTGGTCAGCGCTGGCATAGCGCTCGGATGGATCGGCCGCCAGGCAGCAGAGGATGATGGCGTCAAGCTTTCTGGAAACCGGGGCAACGCGGCTGGGGAGTGGGAAATGACCGGCCGGGATCCGGCCGGTGAGCATTTCGTAGAGGACAACGCCCAGGGCATAGAGATCCGATGCGGGGCTGGGCGCGTGGCCTGCCTGGCGGCATTCGGGCGCTATGTAGTCGGCGGTGCCGAATAACTGATCCGGTCCGGTGAGGGTCATATCCTGCACGGGATGGTGGAGGGACTTGGCGATGCCGAAGTCGGCCAGACGGACGCGGCCGCCGCTGGCGAAGAAGGCATCAAGATCGGCATCGGTCGGGCGATCGCCCGGGTCGAGCAGAATGTTCTCCGGCTTGATGTCCCGATGGATGATCTGGCGGGCATGTGCGTAAGTGAGGGCACTGCTGATCTGTGCGGCGATGGTGAGTGCGTGGCGGGGATGGAGCTTTCCTTCACGCTTCATGACCTCGCGGAGGCTCGGGCCGTGCACCAGTTCCATGACGAGATAGAGCCAGTCGGGCGTTTGGCCGGCTTCGATGGCCCTGACGATGTTGGGATGATTCAGGCCAGCCAGAATGCGGGCTTCGGTCTGGAACCGGGCAGGGATGGTGGCATCCTGCAGGGCATCGATGGGCAGGATCTTAAGCGCTACGTCGCGCTGGAGATCCTTCTGACGGGCACGGTAGATCAGGCCCATTCCACCCCGGGCTATCAATTCGAGCACCTCGAGCCCGGGCATGGCAGCCTGCAGCACTTGGGGCGAGGGAGCATCCGGCCAGGGGCGGATTCGATCAAGCTGCATCTGCATATTCTTCCGAACATCGAGCACGCGAGTGAGCAGGCAGCGCGGACAGAGGCCCATGGTGATGGAATCGGCTGCAAGCGGATACCCACAGCGTGGGCAGGGGTGATGTTGTGGTGGGCTGATCATTTTACAGCAGCCAGCGATTCCAGCAGGATGTGCAGTTCCTCTTCGAGCGAAGCGTCCTGTTCCATGGTATTGGCCGCTTCCTGCTCGATTGCCTGGCGATAACGATCGCGCAGGCGATGCACGGCGACTTTTACGGCGGTCTCTGACATGCCCAGTGCGGCCGCGGCCTGGGCATAGGCAGGGGCAGTTTCATCGGGGCCGAGATAGATCTTGAGCGTATCGAAGATCTGTTGCCGGCCACGCGCGGCGAATTCATCGGACACCTGACGCAATGCACGTGCGAGCAGTGCCACCGCCCAGTCGTGCTGGTAGATCTTCTCGGGGGTGATGGAATGCGATGGTTCGCGACAGTACCGCTGCTCGGCGAAAGCAAAGTCGAGGGACAAGGTCTTGTGTCCTCCGCCACGCTTGGCGGCGTGGTCCTGGCGGTGCTGGTTTGCCAGAAAGCGACGAAGGCAAACAAGCAGGAATGAGCGGAACCGTCCTTTCTCCGGAGCGACATTCGCCAGGCAATCGCGTTCGATAAACTGCGTGAAGAAAGCCTGGGTAAGATCGGCCGCATCATCCGGTGATGGCGTCTGGCGCCGGATAAAGGCGTAGATGGGATACCAGTAGATACCGCACAGTTCGTCGAGAGCGCGGGCGGAAGTCTGTCCGTCGGCGGCAACGGCGGACATGACCATACTCCAGCGCGTAGTCGCAAAGCTGTTGCTGGGGAGGATGGTTCCCATACGGTCAAGATAGGACCCGCGGGGACGAAAGCAAGCCGGAAGTGATGTTGTACAGGGCACAACTCCATGCAATAGAGAAACACCGTCCGGGAGCTGCAGGTTACGGGCGCGGGCAAACCGAGGCAAAAGGCGGTTCCTGGCTGATTATGTAACCATCGGAGGTCGTGCGCTGTTCTGATGGATGGGTAGAGTATCTGCTTGATATGAGTTCCGGCTGTCGGGATACTGTGCCTGATTATTGAGACGGGAGGACGCGGTATGTCAAAGAGGCTAAGTCTGAGTCTGGCGGTGTGCGTGATACTGGCCGCGCAGGTCAGCCTGGGACAACAGGCTACCTATACCGAGGGCCAGAAGGTGGAAGTGCGCGAGGGCGATACCTGGTCGGCCGCCACCATCGTGAAGAAGGAAGGGCGGAAGTACCTGATCCGATATCAGGGCGCCACGGACGAAGACTGGGTGACCACCGACCGCATTCGTGGCGCGGGAGGCGCGGGGAGCACCAGCTCGACCCCGAGCGCCACGCCCGGCACGTCGGTCGCCCCCGCAGCGCCGGTTGACCCCGCATTCGATAAACCGGCCGGTGTGGGCGATGCGGCGCAGTGGAAGCTCAATCAGAAGGTGGAAGCAAAACGCGGCGCCGCCTGGCGGGCGGCCACGGTATTCAAATTGCAGAACGGCTGGGTCCTCGTTTTCTACGCCCCCGGGAACTTCAAAGAGTGGGTCGAGCCCTGGCGCATCCGCGCCGTTGGCTCGAACGATGACCCGATCGGCAACGCCCCGATGCACCCTGAAGTAAAGGATGACCAGGCCGCGCCGGCCGAGCCCCCGGGTGATGCCCCGGGCGCCAACGCCGGCGGTCCGGTGCCGCGCGGCTGGCGCGAACCCAAGGCCGGCGACCGCGTGATCGTCTTCGATGGCGACTCCCCCCGTCCCGGCGTGCTGGCCGAGCGCAGGCCCGGCCAGGTGCGCGTGATCGCGGAAGGCTGGAACGACCGCAACGGCCGCTGGGTTGATGAGCGCGATGCCCTGGTCTCCGGCTCGCGACTGGATGCCAAGGTTGGCGATCGCGTGCAGATTCGCGATGGCTCGTGGAAGCACGGCACCGTTGTCGCCCGCGAGCCCGAGCGGGTCCGCGTGGCGATCGACGGCTGGGAAGCGGATATGTTCCAGAAGTGGAAGAGCCTCGACGAGATCCGCCCCCGCGCCGAAAACGACATCCCGCCCGCGAAGGGCCTGGGCGCGGATGCCCTCAAACGCACCCCCGGCTACCAGGAGGCCGACACCAGCATGGCCCAGGAACTGACGTTGATCGTCAGCAAGGCCAAGTTCGTGCCTGATGCGATTGCCAGCACTGCCGGCGCCACGACTCGTCCCGCCGTCCACGGTGCCGCGATTCGTGGAGCGGCCGGTGAGGCCCGCCCGCGCACGATCGTCGAGGCGAGAGGTGGCGCTGCAACTGCAGGTGGCGCGGTGGTCGCCTCCCAGGTCGATAACCAGGACACGATCTATCTCGATCGGATCAACCCCGCCACCGGCGAAGTCGTCGGCAAAGCCGATGTGAATGTCGGCAAGGACATGGTCCTGGAGGATATCTCCCCCGATGGCACCCACGTCCTGTTCCGCAAGAACAACCGTGGCGATCGCCTGGAGATGTGGAACATCGAGCCCGGCAGCGGGGCCGGCGGCAAACGCGAACTGATCCTCTTCCCCTACGTGGTCGAGAAGCAGATGTTCCACGACATCACCTCGGCCATGTTCGTGGGCAACGACCGCTTCATCACCACCGGCGGCCAGAATGGCGAACTCTATCTCTGGAACGCCAAGTCCGGCAAGGCGATCTACCACTGCGCCCATACCCGCACGGGCGTGCCGGCCCTCAGTGTCAACGGCAAGTATCTCGCCCTCAGCACGGGTAAGGACGCGGTCGTTATCGATGCGGCCACCGGCCGCGGCGTGGCCGATCTGCCCGAGCCGCTGGCCTCGGCAACGCATTTTGCCTTCAGCCCCAGCGGGAAGCAGCTCCTGGCCACCGATGGGACGACCATCTGGGCCGTAAACCTCGAAACCGGCGAACTCTATCGTGACTTCACCATGCCCGGCTCGTTCTCGATCACTTCGATCGCCTGCCCGGCCGACGGCTATGCGCTACTGAGCAACACCGCTCTGGTCGATCTGGAGCGGCGAAGCCCGCTGTGGAAGTACGAATTACCCGCCAATACCCCGGCCACGGTGCTCTCTTCCGGCCAGTTGGCCTACGCCCTGGACAACGATGGACGGGCCGCCACCCTGGTCATGGCGAGCGTCCCCCACGCCGCCGTCTTAAAGGCCGCGCAGACCATGCCCGAGAGCGAACTGCTGCTCAAGCCCGGGGCCTCCATCTCGCTGCAGATGAACGTGAACTGCACCCCCGATGAGCAGGCGAAGATCATGCAGAACCTCACCAGCCAGCTCGAGGCGAGCCAGATCAAGGTGACCCAAGGCGCTATGTTGCAGCTCATCCTCTCGCTTGAGCAGGGCAAGAGCGAGCAGCGCGAATACGGCAGCGGCCCGAGCTTCGGCCCCTTTGCCCGCGCGGGCGAGAAGGTGACCATCACTCGGAAGATCAGCCGGATCCGCATCGAGTTCCAGGGCCGCACGATTTGGGAAGTCGTCGCCAATTCCGGCGAACCGGGCATGATGATCATGCGGCGGGGCAACCAATCGATGCAGGAGGCCGTCGATGAGCAGAGTAAGCCGAACATGGGTATCTTCCAGACGGTGCGCCTGCCGGCCTACCTGGTCATGCCGCGCAACCCGATGTACATGGGCGCCAGTGAACTGAGCACCCGCGGCTTCCGCGACAAGAAAGCCGAAGCTGAACCGGCACCTGAGCCGACCAGGCCACCCAGGGGCAATCCCAATGGCCCCAACAGGGGCAACAGACCCGATCTGCCAAACGCATAAGCGGGTTGCCCGGAGATCGACCGAGGCGGCGTTTCGTTCCCGCCCGACCGTCCAAGCTCTGGGCGGCATCAGATCCATTGGGAGGACGATGCTGATCCGCCGCAGCGACATCAGCACCAGAGGCAACCGCGGAAACCGCAATAGGACTTAGGCCACAAACGATCCTTCGGCCGCCATGTCCTCGATCGCGTGTTCGTACACTTCCAGGCACTGCCGTGCGGCATCTGCCCAAGAGAGCTTCTGTACCTCAAACGCTCCGTGCTGGCTCAGCATCGCGGCCAGCGGCGGGTGCCGCAGCACGGCCACGATCTTGTTCGCCATCTCGTCCGTGTCCCAGAAGTCCACCTTCAGTACGTGGTTCAATACCTCGCTGACGCCTGATTGCTTGGAGATGATCACCGGCACATCGCGGTTCATTGCCTCGAGTGGCGCAATGCCGAACGGCTCGGAGACCGAAGGCATCACATAGATGTCCGCCATCCTCAGCACATGATCGACATCCTGATGCTGCAGAAAACCGGTGAACAGCACCTTGTGGCCGATCCCCATGGCACCGGCCATCTCCACGGTTCGGCGCATCAGGTCGCCCGAGCCGGCCATGACAAACTTCACGTTGTCCATGACCTGCAGGACCTTCTTGGCGGCGGCGAGAAAATACTCCGGGCCCTTCTGCGAAGTCATCCGGCCGAGGAACAGAACGATTTTCTCATCCTTGTGGATCTTGTACTTCTCCGCATCGAATTTCGCTGGACCGGATCCGCCCGAACCGTTGTCAACGGCGTTGTAGACGACTTCAACCTTGGCCGGATCAATGCCGTAATGGAGCAAAATCATCTGCCGTGTGAGATGGGAGACCGCGATGACCTTCAGCGCTGTCTTCATGCCTTGGCGCTCGATGTCGAAGATGCGCTGATCGATGTTGTTTCCGGCACGGTCGAACTCGGTGGAGTGAATGTGGACAACCAGTGGAACATTCTTGGCCGCCGCGGTGGCCATGCCGGCGGGGAACGTCATCCAGTCATGTGCGTGCACTACGTCAAACTGCTCATTCCTGGCGACCTCGGCCGCCAGAGCCGCATAGCGCTGGATCTCCGAATGCAGATCGCATGCATACTGACCAGGAGCACGAATAGGGGCGGGTCCCGCCGGCTTGGCCTGTGGCGTCGGCGGCGCAGCGACGACCTCGGGCTTGGCTACCGTAGTCTGTCCGGCTCCGCCATTGGTTACCGGAACCCGGCGCTGGTGTTTCTCGACGACCGCCTCCTGATACTGCCGGCTCGTCTGGTAGGGACTGGAGATCTGCGCGTCGATGGTGCGGAACACCACGCGCTCAAACTCGTCAAGGCGGAACTCGGCCGCCGGCGACGCAAGGTCAGATCCTGGCTGCGCGCTAACCAGATTGACATGGGTCGAGAATGGCGCTGACACCGGGCGCGGTAGAACGAAAAGCACGTCCGTGCCCTGGGCGCTCATGGCTTTGGTCAAGCCATAGCAGGCAGTACCCAAGCCACCGGAAATAAACGGGGGAAATTCCCACCCCAGCATCAGCACTCGCATGGTTTTGTGCCTCTTCCTGATTACCGCGTTGGCTCACCACGCCAGATTGCGGGCATCGATGACGCTACGACTGCCTCGGCAGACAACAATGATAACAGCGAAACCCCGCAATGGCGCACGGCCAAGTCTATCGCGGCGGCGCACAAAGGGACAACAGGAAAAATGCTGGAACGCTGCAAACAGCGAACCAGTGTCCGCCATCTTCGCGATGCCTGCTACCCTCGACACTGTACGCCAGACACTCATCAAATCTTCGGCAGCAGCGACTGCCCGGTCATCTCCGCCGGAACCGGCAAACCCATCAGGTCCAGGCAGGTTGGGGCAAGATCCGCCAGCCGGCCGCCTTCGCGAAGCTTCTTTCCTTTATACCGATCGTCCACCAATACCAGCGGAACATCGAAGGTGGTGTGAGCGGTATGTGGGCCGCCGGTCGTCGGGTCAAGCTCCATCTCCGCGTTGCCATGGTCGGCGGTAATAACCAGGCTCCCGCCCTGCCGGCGGGTGGCATCGACGATCTTGCCCACGCCGGCATCGACAGCCTCGATGGCCTTGGTGGCGGCCGCCAGGTTGCCGGTATGGCCGACCATATCGCCGTTGGCAAAGTTGATGATCACCAGATCATACTTGCCCGAATCAATCGCCCTGGCACACTCATCCGCCACTTCCGGAGCACTCATCTCGGGTTTCTGGTCATAGGTGGCAACCTTGGACGAGGCGACCAGCTTGCGGTCTTCGCCAGGGAACGCTTCCTCACGGTAGTCATTAAAGAAGAAGGTCACATGGGCGAACTTTTCCGTCTCGGCACAGCGAAGCTGCTTCAGGCCCAGGTTCGAGATGTATTCGCCGAGGATGTTCTTCATTTTCGGGGGCTTCTCGAAGGCAACATGCACCGGCAGGCCCTTCTCATAAGCCGTCATGGTGACGAAGTAGAGATTCAGTTTCTGCCCGCGGTCGAAGCCAAAGACCGTTTCCTTGCCTTCTTTGTCCGTGGTCGTGAACGGAAACTTCTCCAGCACAAACGCCTTGGAGATCTCACGCGGGCGGTCGCCGCGGAAGTTCACGAAGATCACCCCATCGCCATCCTTGACCGTGGCGCGGGGAGTGACGCCATCGTCACAGATCATCGAGGGCGTAACGAACTCATCACCAGTCATGTTCGATGAAGTCGGATTGTCGTAATAGCTCTGCAGCGCTTCGGTTGCGCTCTTGAAGTGGCTGCCCTGCCCCATCACCATCGCACGATACCCCTTTTCAACGCGGTCCCAGCGGTTGTCGCGATCCATCGCCCAATACCGGCCGATCACCGTGGCGACCTTCCCCACACCGATCTCGGCCATATTCTTTTCCATATCCTTCATGAAATCGATGCCCGACTGCGGCGGCGTATCTCTGCCATCCATGAAGGCATGCAGAAACACCCTCTTGAGCCCCTTGCGCTTCGCCAGTTCCATGCACCCATAGTAATGCTCCATCAGAGCATGCACGCCACCATCCGAGACCAGGCCCATCAGGTGCAATGCGCCATTGTTCTTCAGAGCGAATTCAACAGCGGCGTTGAGTTCCCTATTCTCGAAGAACGGCCCCTCAACGATCGCGCGGGAGATCCGGCCGGAATCCTGATCCACAATTCGCCCCGCCCCGATGTTCTGATGCCCCACTTCAGAGTTGCCCATCGTCCCCTTGGGCAAACCCACTTCAAACCCGCTGGTATGGATCAGCACTGAAGGATACTCGGCCATCAGCTTGTCTGTAACCGGCTTCTTCGCCTGGACGATGGCATTGCTAGCATCGTACCGCTTGTCGGGGTTCTGGCCCCAGCCATCGCGAATCACCAGAACGACAGGACGCCGGTTAAGCTTGGTAGACATCTTTTTCATTCCTTCTCTTGCCGTCAAACGACCGTCAGTTACAAGGATAGCCCTGTAAGTCGGCGGTATCTTAAGCATCAACAGAGGTGGAACAAGATCGCCGGATATCCACACATGGCGCGAACGAAACGCGATCTGCCCAAACCCTAAGACAACAGCGCCTTTCTCCAGGTGGGAATTCCCCACTTGTCCACATTAGGAAGGTGGGTTACCATCCTGAACGTCGCACGAGGAGTTGGACCATGACAACGAGATTAGCCGACAGCAAGGGCCGGATCACCTTGGGGGAACGCTTTGCCAACCGCACCGTCATCATCGACGATGTTGATGAGACCGAGGTGCGCATCACCCTTGCCCGTGTCATTCCCGAGCGCGAGGCATGGTTGTACGCAAACCCCAAGGCCAAGGCCGCGGTTCTCAAGGGTCTGACGCAGGCTAAGGCGAGGCGCTTTGCCAAGGCACCAGACATCGCGGCGGACGTCAAACTGGCGAGTCAACTCGATGATGGGGCCGACTGATGTTCCAAGTCCAGTGGACAGACGCGGCAGCGGCGACCTATGCCGAATTGCGGGCCAAGGCCCAGGCATCTGTGCAAGCTCGCGCCAGATCCAAACAGGTCAAGGCCACCAAAGATGAAGGCCTCTTCAAGCAGGTTCATAAGTGTGTCACGCACCTGCAGACCAACCCGCGCCATCCCGGGCTTAATACCCACGAATTCCATTCGCTGGAGAATCCCTACGAGGCAGATGGCAAAGTATTCGAGGCCTATGTCCAGAACCAGACGCCCGGCGCCTATCGCCTCTTTTGGTGCTACGGACCCGATAAGGGACAGATCACCATCCTGGCCATCACCCCCCACCCGTGAGCATCCCTGCTCCTGATGCAGAAAGTCTCCGCCCGAGTCCATACAGCGCCACGATGCACCCAACCAGGATCATCACCATCACTCCCGCAGGCACCTTCGTCAGCAGCACGGGCATCACCGCAATCGTCACCACGCCCCCGCCCACAAACGGCGCTGACAATGGCGCTGCCACCGCATAGTCCTCGGCCGCCCCTGTGGACATATCAGGATCGATGATCCGCAGCAGCATCATCCCCTGCGGCGTGTTGGCAGTGCTGAAACCGTAATTCAGCAGTCCCAGTTCAAACCAGTATTTCGGCGGCAGAAGCCGGCGGCCAAGCACGACCAGGCAGAACGTGCACCACAACGCCGCCAGAGCAATCAATAGCAGAATCGGCAGCCAATACCCCGCCAGTGAGTCCATCCGCATCGTTGAAATCGCCGCCACGATCAGAAACTCCATCGACACACCGACCAGTCGCTGAATCGAAGCACCATCAATCAGTTTCCCCGCGCCGACCCGCTCCATCACCACGCGCACCAGCCAGCCGCCGATCAGCGTGAACATGAACAGGGGTAGGTTGCTCAGTGACTTCGCGGTCTGGCTGCCCGTCCCGAACGCCCACCCCGCCGCGCCAAAGAGCATCTGCTGCATTGCATACCCCGCCCCAAACGCCAGGCCAAGGATCACCACCTGCACCGTCATCGGCTCGATCACCTCGCCGCGCGTCCGGCCGAAGGCAACCGGCCGCGCCTCACCGGCAAAATCAACCGCCGCGCCCGCAGCAACCGGGCCCGCCATCTTGCCTTTGGCCGTCCATCCGCGCCGTATCGCGATATTCACCAGCACCAGCCCACTGAGCACACCGTAGACCAACCCCACCGTCGCCAGAAAGAACGCCAGGTCCCGACCCTCTGGAAAGTCCTGGCCACGGTATACCTCCCCCATCGCCGCCGAAGACCCATGCCCACCTGCCCAGCTCACCTCGAGAAGCTGCCCGAACGATGCCGGCACGCTCGGCGTCACCGGCCGGACCACCATCATGTACACCAACAGCCCGATCGCAATCTGCCCCAGGATGATGATCCACGCCAGAATCCCCGATCGCACACCCCGCCGCAGCGCCTCGGCAAAGCCTTTCTCAGAGGGCCGTTCCAGGAGCAGCCCCGCAAACACCACCGCGATCAACCACGATGGCCACACCGCCAGTTCCTTCATGATCGTCTGCGTGACCTCCCCTGCCGCACCCATATGCAGGCCGCCCTGCACGGCCGCGAATCCCAGCACCCCCGCAATGGCGGCCGACGGAATGTAGAGGATCTGCAGCAGCCGAAGCCTCACGCGCAGGAGAAACCCCAGTCCCAACAGGACCACACAGAAGAGGATGGCGTACAGCAGTGTGTTGGACATGTCGACTCGTCAGTGCAACGGCATCTCGCCGGCCAGTGCGCGATCAGCGTTCTCGTGATAGATCTTCTTCAAGACCTCATCGGGCAGAAACACCCCATAGATCTTCCACTCACCCTCCGGCGGGAAAGGATGGTTGTAATAGTCGAAGTACTCATCGTCGGTTTCCAGGAATCGGTAGTAGACGCTGTTGCGCTCCTGATCGGTCCGCCCGGGATAGCGATCTGTGCCAAAGAGAATGCGATCCTGATACTTGATCAGGAACTTCCGCGCTGAATACGGTTGCCGTCCGATCTCAGCCACTCGCCCGGATATGTCCGCATACATATTCGGACAGCGATCCATGATCGACGCCAGTCGCTGCAGATCTTCGCCGCAGTTCGCCAGGTGAGCACTGATGAACACCGTCCCTGGATGCTTCTGGATCACACTCACATGCTGCTGCAGCACCTGTTCCCAGGTTGGAAACTGCGGCCCATAAAACGTCCAGTCCGGATGCCGCTTAAGTTGCATCCACCGTTCATTGTGTTCATCGACCGGTTGGAAGAACGCCACCGGGTCGCCCGAGTGCATCAGGATCGGCATCTTCAGTTCACCGCACGTCTTCCACACTGGCTCCAGTCGCGGATCATCAATCGACACGATCTTGCGCGTCTTGTCCTTTACGTTCAGCCCCAGGTCCTTGAAGATCTTCAGCCCCGAAGCCCCTTTCCCCTTGGCGGATTTCAGATACGCCGTCACATCCTGCCCAAATGTCGGATCGTCGATCTTCTTCCAGTCGATATTGCACAGGACAAACACACGATCGGGATACGGCATATGGAACTTCTCGATCATCCGGTCGAGGTAATCGCCATACCCGCCCGACAGATCCACCGCCTTGGACATCCCCAGCGCATCCATCGCCTTGATCAGTTCCACCGGATCCTGGTAGATCGACCAGTGGCAGTGGATATCAACCACCGGGAACTTCGGCATCACCACCGGCGTCTCTTTCCTCACCAGCGCCGGCGTCGGGCGATACCCCTTGACCATTTCCTTGCCCACGTAGACCGCAACCCCTGCATCCTCCGCCGGCCCGGTCGTTTGAGCGCAGCACAAGCCGGCAATGAGCAGCGACGCCAAGCGACCAAGCCAATTTCGCACGTTCTCTCCTCAAAAGCAGTGAACTCGCCAGCAGTATACGCTAGGATTGCTGCTATGGCTGGTGCATGCCGCCGTAGAATGGCAGAAATGCCCAGTCCGACGATGCCATAACTACAGCCCAGTTCAGCTCTTACACCACACAAAGCCCCCTAGCGCACGCTCTGCTACCACTAGCCCAAGTTCCGGATAGAACTTTAGCATATTCCCCTTGCCAGCAGCAGTTTTGTAGCGCATACTGTAAGCGTGGTCACGAAGACCACTCACACCGGCCATGGGGGCCGACTTCTCGTTGGGCTCTTGCCAGCGAGTCTGTGTCTGTCGTTCAAGGTGCCAATCCACGACGCGATTCCACCCCGTTTTATCCGCTTGATGCCATGTGCGTTTCAGGTTGTTCCTGACGCTGGCTTTTGAACGCCATCTGGGTGCCCTTTGCATTCGGAGAACTCATGCATCGACCCATCCAATCCGCATCGGTTGCTGGCAGCAAAACTAAGCGCGCCAGGCCCATCAGGCGATTCGGCAGTGACAGGATAGGTACGCCCCGAGGATATGGCCCTTCCCGGCATTCGCTGATGGATGCCTGGGAACTGGGGCAAAAGCTGGCGCGGCAGGAACGGCGAATTCGGCCAGTCCTGCACTTAGCAACCCAGTTCTCATCCTACGAGGACTTCAGCCTCGCCCATCGTTTCGCGATCGAGAACACCCCCCTGTTCCCCGCATGGGAAGACCGCATCCAGAAACTGGCCGAAAGCGAGGGCAATCGGATCGGCTTCGGCCTGGACAAGACCATCCAGCTCTGGGATGAGTTCTATACCTATATCTTCACTCCCATCAAGCACGCCTTCTGGCTGGGATGGGAAGAATCCTGGCAACTTGAGTCGACCTACAAGCAGGTGCGCAGCACACTTGCCCAGGGCAAGGCGGTAGGGACAAAGGCGGCCGATGTCTTGCGTGTCGCAGAAGCGCTGCCGGAAGTCTCCATGGAAGAACTGAGCGAAGAAGACCGCTGGGAGGCCATCGCCGAGAAGCTCTTTGACGACCTTGAGGGCGACAGAAACGAGACCCTCTGGGATATGCCCGAAGCTGTGTCGGCCGGGGCGAAGGTGCAGGTCGGACAGGCATAGGGAGCAGCATCGTGCGCCCGCCCCGTGACACGCAACGCGGCCGAGTGCACCAACCCCGCATACCGCCGGCCGAGTTCCGCGAACGCATCGGCATTGCGACGGGTCCTTCACAAGATCTACACCTGCGTCGGCATCGCCCGTCTGCGCTTTCGCGTGTAGGACATGACCCCACCAAAGATCGCGACACTCAGCACGCCGCCGCCAATCGCAAAAGCCCCTGAAACCAGCGCGATAAGGCCTTCCAGCCCACACACCTCGTACTTCGCGTAGAGCTTCCGCTCCTGTCCCGCCAGGGCAGCCACCGGCCGTTGCACATCCAGTAGAAAAGCGAATTCCTTGGGCGCTCCGCCCGCCATGAAAAGCTCCACTTCATCCCCATCCCTGCGGCAGTACCTCAATTCGATGTTTTGCCACTCCAGTTCCCGATCGCCCTCAGCGGCAACCGCGACCCTCGCCCCCAGTTCATCAATCGATGTTCCCGAACCCCCCGTCAATCTCAGCGCTATCCCATGCGCTTCCCTGAATTCGAACCGTGCCGGCACGCGGACCTGCCCCGCTTTCGACAGATCCACCAGCACTTCCCCCATCCTCGCCGTTCTCGCCAGCTCGAGCCCGCGGGAGACTCTCACATACTCCGACGTGAAGAAAACGCAGATACATAGCAGCCCGCTCCCGATGATGCAAAGAATCACGCGCCCAATCGGGAACCGTTGTCCGGGTGCCTGGCTCATGGCGCCAAAGTCTACACATTGGCAGATCATTTGCGATGACGGATGGTACCCTTTGCCTATGCCCTCTCGCCCGCCCTGCATGCAGATGGCACGCCGGCAGCCCCTCTCGCCTCGGAGGTGCTGCATTGATCTCGCAGCGCTCACTACTGTGCGCACTCCTGCGTCCGCTGAAGGCGGCCGGCTCGTTGAGCAAGCTTGAATCATCCCGAATGCTTTCCATATGCTTGTCAATGCTCTCCGGTCCCGCGTTTGTTAACCGGCGAGCACCCCGGCAGTCCTCTGGTGTCAGGGGAACTGCATTTCTTTCGCCACTATGATGCGTGGTATTGCCCCGCCGAGTTGTTCGCTCGGCAAGAGAGGGTATCGCCGTGGTCACGGATCAAGAGACTGTCAAGGTGTGTCCGAACTGCGGCAGGCGATGCCTGCTTATACTGGCGCTATACAGCGACAGGTACTACGCCCTCTGCAGCGGATGCACAACAGAGACAGCTACCGCCGATAGCGGCGAGGAAGCACTTGAGCTCTGGAACACTGGCGTGTTTGAACAGGACTGAGCAACGTCTATTGCGCCGGCCAGGTGTGAGTCAGGCGGTAACGCCCGCCGCGAGAACGAAGAAGATGCACTGCCCCTCCTCATCTCTCCAACGCGATGCCAGCCAGCAGTACCTCATGCTGTGGACACCAGAGTTGTTGCGCCGGTGAGCGCTGGAAGGCCCCGACCCGATCCCTTGCCATGCGTGACCCATGTACGTGTACAACATATCGTACAACTATGACGACGATGACCTACAGCGAAGCCAGAGAAACACTGGCCAAGACAATGTCACGAGTGTGCAGAGACCACGCGCCTGTGACCATCACCCGTAAGCGCGAGGACACCGTGGTGATGATGTCACTGGCGGATTACGAATCGCTTTCGGAGACCGCTTACCTTCTGCGCTCACCACGCAATTCCCGCCGGTTGCTGGAAGGAATCAGCCAACTGGGCAAGGGTAAAGGAAGGAAAGGAAGCTGGCGGAATGAGGTTTATCTTCGCCGAGCAGGCATGGGAGGAATACCTTTACTGGCAGCGTTCCGACAAGCAGATGGTCAAGCGCATCAATGAACTGATCCGCGATATCATGCACAACGGGCACGAGGGCATCGGCAAACCCGAGCCTTTGCGCCATGCCCTTGCCGGTTACTGGTCGAGGCGAATTGATGATGAGCACAGGCTGGTCTACCGAATTGAGGGCAATGCCGTCCTGATCGCCCAGGCGAGATACCACTATTATTAGCCCGCTCTGCCGCGCCCAGGAGCACACCGCACCGCTCCCGTGTATACTAACCCCATCCCTCAGGAGGGAATGATTGATGCCCAGCGATGAGTTGGTCCTGGACCTTCATGACATCCACAAGACCTACGGCCGCGGCCGCCGCAGAGTCCAGGCCCTGCGCGGAGTTTCTCTGCAGGTTGGCCCGGGAGAGATCTTCGGCCTGCTGGGGCCCAACGGCGCTGGCAAGAGCACCCTGGTCAAAATCCTCATGACCGTCGTCCGTCCCGACCGCGCCGGCGGCACGATTCTCGGCCAGCCCGTCGGCTCCAAGCCCATCCTCGCGCGCGTCGGCTACCTCCCTGAACACCATCGTTTCCCCCGCTATCTCACCGGCCGGCAAATGCTCGAGTTTTTCGGCGCCCTCGCCGGCGTTCCCCGCAAGGTCTGCCGGCCGCGCGCCCAGGAACTGCTCGAACTGGTCAGCATGAAGGACTGGGGCGACCGGCGCGTCGATACCTATTCCAAAGGCATGATGCAACGCGTTGGTGTTGCCCAGTCCCTGATCAATGACCCACAGCTCGTCGTCCTCGATGAACCCACCGATGGCGTTGACCCCATCGGCCGGCAGGAGATCCGCGAAGTCCTTGTCCACCTTCGCAGCCAGGGCCGCAGCGTCTTCGTCAACTCGCACATGCTCTCGGAGCTGGAACTGATCTGCGACCGCGTGGCGATCATGACCAAGGGCAACGTGATTCGCCAGGGCACGATCCGCGAACTCTCTTCGCACCGCCAATGGTATGAACTGGAAGTCCTCCGTGGCCTGCTGCCGGCAACACCGCCGCTTCGATCCATCGTCGCGGCCATGGACAACCACGGGATCTGGATCGAGAGCGAGCTGCGCGATACTACCGAACTGGTCAAAGTCGGCACCGCCGACGCGCAGCAAGTGCAGGCCATGATCGACGCCCTGCGCCAAGGCGGCTTTGTCATCACCCGCGTCCAGGCGGTTCGCCCCACGCTCGAAGATCTCTTCATCGAAGCCGTTACCGAACCCCCAGCACCGCTTGCGATCCCAGGGGAGGCCCGGCCATGATCGCCACCCAGACGCGCGCCTTGCTCATCGATGCCTATCGCGACCTGAATTCGCGCAAACTCTTCTGGATTATCCTCATCCTCAACGTGTTGGTTGTCGCCGGTTTTGCCGCCCTCGGCGTTAAGGCAAATCGGATCACCATCTTCACCTGGGAGATTCCCCACGACATCCCCGTCGCCATGTTCGTCTACAAATGGATCTTCAGTTTCGTCGTCGTCGGCCAGTGGCTCACCTGGATGGCGACGATCCTGGCGCTGATCTCAACGGCAAGCATCTTTCCCGATTTTCTGGCCGGCGGCGCTGTGGACCTGTATCTCTGCAAACCCATCAGCCGGGTGCGGCTCTTCCTGACCAAGTACCTCACCGGATTGCTCTTTGTCGCCCTGCAGGTGACCGTCTTCACGACCGGCAGCTTCTTCGTGCTCGGATGGCGGGCGCGAGTCTGGGAGCCGGGATTGTTCATCGCCATCCCGGTGGTCGTACTCTTCTTCAGCTACCTGTTTTCGATCTGCGTCCTCTTTGGTGTCTGGACGCGTTCGACCCTGGCGTCGTTCTTTCTCACGCTGGTGGTGTGGGGCTTGATCTTCGGGCTGAACGCGGCCGACCGTTTTCTGCAGCAGGCAGACGAGATCTACGCCGACAATGCCGCGCGGGCACAGCAGCGCATTAGCGAGATCGACAAAACTATCGCCCAGGCCCAGGTGCGGCTCGACAGGGCTGCTGCCGCGACCAGGCCTGGTACGGGCACGAGCTTGACCGCCAAAGTACCGGCAACCCAGCAGGTCGTGGCCGATGCCGGAATGCTCCGCCGCATGCAGTTTGACCGCGCTCGGCTGGCAAGGACGGCCGATCAGGATCGTCCACCGCAATGGGTAAAGACCGCGCAACCGATCATCTTTGGCATCAACACTGCGGTTCCCAAGACTCAGGATACCGTCGGCCTGCTTGACCGCGTGCTTTTTGATGATGCGGCACTGAAAGCAACACTCAGCGCCATGCCCGAGGACTACCGTACTCATGGCTGGCGCGAGCACATCCAGCGCATGCTCAATGTTCGCAGCATCCCGTGGATCATCGGCTCGAGCGTTGCCTTCGAGGCGCTGCTGCTGGCCCTGGCCGCTCGCCGCTTCTGCCGCGGCGACTATTAACCGTGTTACCCTTCGCGCAAGGCCCGGGTGATCGCCATCTCGGCCAGCGGCGCGCTTTTCTGGTTCAGGTAATGTAGCGCCCGCGCGATCTTCTCCGGATCATCCCAATGCAGCATTCCCCGCACACCATCAATGAGACTGACGAGCTCCTGGCGATAACCCAGCTCGACCTGATCGCTCAAGGTCGCAAGCGTCTTCTCGATGGCTGCGGTATCAACGAGGATCTGGTTGTGCAGATCGATCAGCCAGTGGTCCAGCAGGTCCTCGGCGCGGTGCTCCAGGCCTTCGCGGATCATCCTGGTGATCTCCTTCTGTGTCAGACCGTAGCTGGGTATCACTTGAATCGATGCATTGACGCCGGACCGTTGCTCTTTCGCCGAGACGCTAAGTATGCCGTTGGCATCGACGAGGAGGCTGATGATGATTCGCGGAATACCCGCCGGCATCGGCGGGATCCCGCAGAGCACGAACTGCCCGAGCGACCGGCAGTCTTTCACCATCTCGCGCTCGCCCTGGAGCACATGGATCTTCACTTCAGCCTGGCCGTCGATAAAGGTGGTGAACATGGTCGATGCGTGACAGGGGACATGGCTGCCCTTGCCAATCAGCTTGGTCACCGCGCCGCCAACCGTCTCGATCCCGAGCGTCAGCGGCACGATATCGAGCAGGAGCGTGTCGCGCTTTTTGCCCGCGCCCGCGAGGATCGACGCCTGCACGGCCGCCCCGAGGGCAACCGTCTGCATCGGATTCACGGCCGTATAGACCTCGGCATTGAAGAACCGGCCGACCGCGGCACGAATGGCTGGGGCGTAGGTAGCGCCACCGACCATGACGACGCGCGCCACCTGTCCCGGCTGCAGCCCAGCTTCCATCAGCGCCGACGCACAGCAGTCGAGGGTCCGGCTGACCAGAGGCGACATCAACGTTTCCAGTTCCTCGCGCGTGATGGTGCGTTGATAGGCCCTGCCGTCACCCAGATCGATCTCTACATTCGCGTCAGTCTTCTGCGAAAGTTGAATCTTCACGGCCTCGGCGAAGTTGCGCAGGGCCTGTTGCGTTTCGGGATCGAATTCGATGCCGCTGCCAAACTGGGTGCGAATGTCGCGGACAAACAGTTCCACCAGCAGACGGTCGATGTCGTCGCCGCCAAGATGAGTATCGCCATGGGTCCCGAGCACGCGGAAAATGCCCTTCTCCACGCGCAGGATCGAGATGTCGAAGGTGCCGCCACCCAGATCATAGACCGCAATCAATTCATCCTGGGCACGATCGAGCCCATAGGCCAGGGCAGCGGCCGTGGGTTCGTTCACGATGCGCACTGCCTCGAGTCCGGCAATGCTCGCAGCATCGCGTGTGGCCTGGCGCTGCGCATCATCGAAATACGCTGGCACCGTGATCACCGCGCGCGAGATCGGCTTGCGGAAGTGCGCTTCAGCCCAGCGCTTAAGCTCTGCCAGGATCATCGCCGAGAGCTGCTGCGGCGTGAAGCGGTACGGGCCGGCCATTACATCAACCGCCTGCGACTCGGCGCCGGCATGCTCGATGACGCGATATGTCAGGTAACGCAGGTCCGGGCGAATTTCCTCCAGCGACCGACCCATCAGGCGTTTGACCGAGTAGATGGTCTCCATCGGGCGTTCCACAGCGCGGCGGCGGGCCTCAGCGCCGATGGTGAGAGCGCCCGTGGCCGGGTTAATGTAGAGCACCGAAGGAAGGCTCATCTGCCCATCCGGAGAAGCGATGATGCGCGGCCCGGATGCGTCTGCGAAGGCCACGAGCGAATTGGTGGTGCCCAGGTCGATGCCGATGATCGGGTCGCTCATGGCTGATCTGATTCTTGCTTCTGCTGCTGTGCCTTGAGCTTCTCGCGGCGCTCGCGGCGGGCAGTTTCAGCGGTACGCTGATCCTGCAGGTGGATCACGAGGATGGCGCCGCCAAAGAAGATGATAACGCTGATCCAGGCGATACGCAGCACGGTCGACTGGAACGGGCGGGTATCGTGGACGAACAATGTCTTGGCATCGGGTGGATCCGGCCAGGGGAAAAGCTCGATCTGCCGCTGCTTGTCCTTGATCTCCTTGTCCGTGGCCGCGCTGCTCTTCTGCACGCCGATTCGCCTGGCCGTCAGGTCGTCGCGTTGAAGGCTCAGTTGGCGCGTGTCGGACACCTGAACGGTGAGCTGGGTCAGATTCTGCCGGGCGACCAGGCGCAAGGGGTTGGACTCGTCGGCGACTTCCAGGAAACGCTCCATCGCCTGCATCGACTGCTTCAGTTGGTCATAGGGCTCCGCCTTGGGGGTCAGTTCGTCGATCTGCTTTTTCAGTGCTGCATCTTTCCGGGTCAATTCAGCCTGCTGGTCCTGGAGCTCTTTGAGGGAATCCTGATACGTCTCGCGCTCCTTGTTGCGTTTCTCCATTTGCTGATAGAACGATTCGCTCACCGCTCGCACTCGGATCACGTCAGAAGCAGGATCATCCGATTCTATCCGCAACTGCACGGTGCCCTCAGGGAACCAGGTGATCGAGTCCAGGCGGTGGAAGATCAGACCGCTATCCAGAAAGCCGATCTTGAGGTCAGGCGCCTTCTTCTGCAGGATCTCCCATGCCAGTTTGCGCAACGGAAGGGTGCGCAGCAGCCCGTTAATCTTGACCTGAAGATCGGCCTGCTCCACTTCAGTCAGCTTGGTGTAGTTGTTGAAGTGAACCGACGTCTGCACGTAGGTCTGTGTCTGAACCCCAAGACGGATGATAACGGTCGCCGCGACAAGACTCGCGAGCATCGCGCACAGCAGGAAGGGCGTGGAACGGATGATGCGGACATAGTCAATCCTGGGCACATCGGCCAGCAGATCGCCGGTCTGCACCGCTTCGTCGAGCGCTCCACCAATCTGCTCGGCGACGGTGCGTTCAACCGGCGGAGCGTTCGGATCATCAACCGCGCCAGACGCCGTGGCCGGATTCACGCCACCGAAGATCGTCGGCTCGGGCCCGCTCATTACTCGCGCGGGGTCTTCGTTGCGCTCCAAGGGTTGTTCGGACGGTACGGCGAAGGTGTCAATGCTCAGGTCGACAAATGGACCCTGGCCAACCTCAAGCGTTGCAACCGACCGGCCGCGACGGGTTCGGCCCTCGGGCGCAGTCGAGGGCATTTCAACGCCAAAGGGGACCGACACATGCGCATCAGCCGATTCACCTTCGCGAAGCTTTTCGTTGTTCTCTTTTGCCATCCCAGACCGGGCGTGATTCTATGTAGCCCCGTTCAAACGTCCACTATGTTTACCGTTGGTCCGGTGCTTGTGTTCGCACAAGTCCGATTTCCTGCCATTGTTGCAGGTGACTAAAGCGATCTCGATTGCATGGAAGACATCATGATGCCCCTAAGATGATTAACCATAGTACTTTAGCGACGATTGTGATGGCCGTGTGGAGTGTGGTCTGGGTTTTGCGTTTCCTCGGCTGTTGGTTGCGTGGGTCATGAACAGTCCTCATCGCTTCCAGCCCATTTGAGGAAAACAAACATGCAGATGGACAAGTTCACGATCAAAGCCCAGGAGGCGGTCGGCCAGGCTCAGCAACTGGCGCAGCAGAAAGACCATCCTGAGATCACCCCATTGCACCTGCTGGGGGCACTGGTCGCGGAAACCGACGGCGTTGTCCGGCCGCTGCTGCAAAAGGTCGGCGCCAATCTGGCACAGATCCAGGGGATGATCACCAGCGAACTCGACCGACTGCCTCGGGCAACCGGCACTCAGCTTGGGGTCGCAAGGGCGCTGAACGACGTCTTTCAACAGGCACTGAAGGAGGCAGATCGGCTCAAGGATGAGTACATCTCCACCGAGCATCTGATGCTGGCCCTGGCACAGGTTAAGAGCGAGGCAAAGGAACTGCTGGCGTTGAATGCGGTGACACACGAAGCGATCCTGGGGGCACTGCGCGATGTCCGTGGCAATCAGCGGGTGACCGATCAGAATCCGGAGAACAAGTACCAGGCCCTGCAGCGCTATGGCCGCGACCTGGTGGAATTGGCGCGGCAGGGGAAGATCGATCCGGTGATCGGCCGCGATGAAGAGATCCGCCGCACCATGCAGGTGCTCTCGCGCCGGACCAAGAACAACCCGGTGCTGATCGGCGAACCTGGCGTCGGCAAGACCGCAATCGTTGAAGGCATGGCAATCCGCATGCTCAACGGTGATGTGCCCGCCGTGCTGGCAGACAAGCGCATCATTGCCTTGGACATGGGCGCCCTGATCGCCGGCGCCAAGTATCGGGGTGAGTTCGAGGATCGCCTCAAAGCTGTCATAAAGGAAGTAACCGAATCGAGCGGCCAGGTGATCCTTTTCATCGATGAGCTGCACACGATTGTCGGCGCCGGCAAGGCTGAAGGCTCACCCGATGCCGGCAACCTGCTCAAGCCTGCCCTGGCACGCGGCGAACTGCGCTGCATCGGTGCCACCACGCTTGCCGAATATCACAAGTACATCGAAAAGGATGCTGCACTGGAACGCCGGTTCCAGCCGGTACTGGTGGGCGAGCCAAGTGTCGAGGACACCATCGCGATTCTTCGCGGCCTGAAGCCGCGTTATGAGACGCACCATGGCGTGCGGATCACCGACAGCGCCATTGTCTCGGCGGCCGTGTTGTCCGACCGCTATATCCAGGGCCGTTTCCTGCCTGACAAAGCAATCGACCTCATTGATGAGGCCTCATCGCGTCTGCGAATCGAGAATGACTCGATGCCCGCGGAACTGGACGAGGTGCGCCGGCGTGTGATGCAGCTCCAGATCGCGATCGAAGCGCTGCGCAGGGAGAAAGATACCGCCAGCCAGCAGCAACTGGCCAAGGCCGAGAAAGAACTGGCCGAGTTGCAGGAGCGCAATACCCAACTCACCAGCCGCTGGGAGAATGAAAAAGGTGCGATGGATCGCATCAAGCAGCTTCAAGAGCAACTGGACCGGAAGCAGACCGAGCTGGAGCAGGCGCAGCGGCAAGGCAACTGGGAGGTGGCAGCGCGAATCCAGTATGGCGACATGCGCGACCTGAACACGCAGTTGAAACAGGCCGAAGTGCATGTACGGGAGTTGACAACCGATGGCAAGGCAATGGTGAAGGAGGAGGTCACGCCCGATGAGATCGCGGATGTGGTCTCGCACTGGACGGGGATCCCGGTGAGTCGGATGCTTGAGGGTGAGAAGGAAAAGCTTCTTCATATGGAAGAGCGCATCGCCAAGCGGGTGATTGGACAGGAAGATGCCCTCCGCGCTGTATCCGATGCGGTACGACGAAATCGCGCCGGCCTGGGCGATGCGAATCGGCCAATCGGTTCGTTTATCTTCCTGGGCCCTACCGGCGTGGGCAAGACCGAACTGTGCAAGGCACTGGCGGAGTTTCTGTTTGACGATGAGAGCGCGATGGTGCGCATCGACATGAGTGAGTTCATGGAACCGCACTCCGTCGCTCGCCTGATCGGCGCGCCACCAGGATATATCGGCTATGAAGAAGGCGGCCGGCTGACCGAAGCCGTGCGCCGGCGGCCGTACAGTGTGATCCTTTTCGACGAGATCGAAAAGGCGCACCGTGATGTGTTTAACGTACTGCTGCAGGTGCTCGACGATGGCCGGCTGACAGATGGCCAGGGCCGCACGGTCGACTTCAAGAACACCGTGATCGTGATGACCAGCAACATCGGTTCGCAGCAGATTCATGAGCTGACCGAAAAGAAAGCCGAGGAGTGGGAGGTCGAGGCGACCATTCGCGACCTGCTCAAGCAGGTCTTCCGGCCGGAGTTCCTCAATCGTATCGACGAAACGATCGTGTTCCACCCGCTCTCCAGGGAACATTTGTCGCGCATCGTGGATGTGCAACTGATCCAACTCGGCAAGCGGCTGGCATCGCGGAATATGCATGTGCATCTTACCGATGCGGCCAAGAAGCTGCTGGCGGATGAAGGGTACGATCCGGCGTATGGCGCCCGCCCGCTAAAGCGCGTGATCCAGCAGCGCATCGAGAACCCGCTGGCATCGCGCATCCTCCGCGGCGAGTTCGGAGACGGCGATACGATCACGATCGATGCCGACGCCCACCGCCACGACTTCTCCTTCAAGAAAGGCCACGAGGTCGTCGAGGGCGAACTAGTCGGATGATTTGGAGTGCGGTGACTTGTCACCGCTTTCCCGCCCGAGACTTGTCTCGGGCCCGACTCCTGTGGAAATCGATCCCTTGTCTTGCCATGCCACTGCACACAAAATGGCTCTCTGTGCCCCTCGACTTCGCGCATCTTCAGTCGCTTATCATTGCCCAGTTCCCACTGGGTCCAAACTCGATCCACGGCCCCGATCACTGGCGCATGGTCCAGCGCAACGGCCTGCTGCTGGCCAAAGAGACCGGCGCCATCGAGGTCGTCGTTCGGCTCTTTGCGCTTTTTCACGACTCGCGGCGACAAAATGAAAGCACCGATGCCGAGCACGGCCCGCGCGGAGCCCAATTCGCACGGGCGCTCTATGGATCGGCCTTCGAGATCTCCCCCGAAGAACTGGACCTGCTCGAACAGGCATGCCACGGCCATACCAGCGGGCACCGTCATCCCGATCCCACCATCGGCACCTGCTGGGATGCCGACCGCCTTGACCTCGGCCGCGTCGGCATCATCCCCGAGGAAGCATTCATGAGCACTGAGTTCGGCAAACGCATCGCCCGCAAAGGCCTGATCCACCCCTTCATCAAGTAACCGGCCGGTATGATTCGTTGATGCAATTCACTTCTGGCCCTCACGATCAGCGGTTCGGCTGTTCGCGTCTCAGTGGCAAATGATAACGGCAAAGCCCTGGCATCTCTGAGGCTCGGCAAGATGAGCCGTGGGAATGCCCGCGGCGACAGGATGTGGCGTATCGATGATTCGCTGGAAACGTGCGAACGGGTGTCGGCGCATGAGGTCGCGCACAGTACGAAGCTGAGTGTACAGGGCCGGCGCGGATGCTGGTGAGCCAAGGATTGTGAGTGTGTGCTCGATGGCGCCCAGTATGTCTTCGCTCTGGAGTGTTGCTTCGCCGATGGCGCCGGCGGCGAGGAGGATGCGGAAGGGTTTAGGGCAGTCGGCCTTGAGGCTGCTCAGCAGAGGCTGTGAGTCGGACATAATGCGGAGCGACGCCATACCGGCCGGCCCGCCTTCGAATCGGACGGTATAGAGCAGTCGCCCATCGCGTGCACGTGGAAGCGGACCACGGTGGCGATTCACCCAGCAACCCAACTCGCAAAGCGCGCCAAAGATGGCCGTGCTCAAAAAAGCGACCGCGAAGGCTACCAGAAGGAAAATCAGGAACTGCGCCCCATCGCTCTCGAAACCACGCGTGCCGCCGGGGCCGGATACCGTTATCGTCGCGAAGACCGGCGCAGAAACGGTGTTCAATGCAGGCCTCCTTCCGTCGGAGTCGCAAAAGGATAAGGGAAGATGAACCAGAGTGGCCCGCGTTGCAGTACCGACTCCGTGGCTGTCGGTACACGAGATCCACTGTCACGCCACCAGTCAAACCTAAACAAAACAAGACCGATGATACCGAATGCCAGCGCGCCGCTGACCCAGAGCACGACACTGATCCAACGTCTGGGAGGTGCCGATGCGTAGTTCAGCGTTTCGCGCATATAGCAGACATCGTCCGTCTCAAACGGGAATGTTGTCAAGCGGAATCTTTTCAGCCACGTCTCGCCTAGCAATCGGCGTGCCTATTCGCACCTAAAAATGTGCGAATTTTGTTCGCCGAACGTAAACCCTTGTCAGACCTCAATCTCCATTTATCGAATCTTGCAGACCACCCCTTATTATGGAGGAACGCGTTTTCATCCTCCTGGCCTCTACCCGGCCACGCTATTTGACAATCGAATACCTCAATATGCGCATCGAACCTGCGCACCTTCGCCCATCGGTGGTTTACCTCACTGACCCCGCAGACATGCGCACGCAACCTGCGCATCTTCCTTCCGAATCTGTGTTTATCAGTGTGCATCTGCGGCTAATTCCTCTTCTCCTGGAGCCACTTATCCACAATCACCCCGAACCTGCGCATCTCCTCCCCCAATAACACCGTAACTCGCTGTCACCACAGCACTTGGCGTACAGGGGGTATCCACGCGAGAACCTGCGCACCTCCTCACTTATCCACAATGGATTCCTCACGTGCTCGGATACACCAGGTCGCACGCCTCCGTCGGCATCGAGCGGCGAAAAATCTAAGGTGATCCCTTCGGCATCTTCGGGATGGTGATGTGCAGGCGGTCGGCGATCGTACGTTTCGCCGGCTGCGTGGCGGCGGCGCGCTGCTCCGCCAGGTCGCGAACACTCAGCGCCTGAAGCACCGTCCCATAGAGCAGCAGTGACGCCAATGGTAACAGCAGCCGTAAGCCAAGATGCATCAGGGGGCGCGCTTCCTGCCCGGTATGGGTGAGAGTTTCAAGGCTGAGCCGACGGTGCCTGCGGGCAATTGATGCGGGCACGGCAATGGCCGGCACAGTCATGAGCAGCCCGTACCAGATGCTCCCTGGCTTACCCAGGATCAGCAACGAGATCAGTGCATAACAGATAAGCCAGAGACTGACGGCCATGATCGTGTAGTTCACCAGATCCAGAGCTTTGCGTTTCTTGTGGACACGGGTCATCGGCATCCAGTAGACCATGCCCGCCCTGCGGGCAGGAGGGAGGGGAACATGCTGACGAGCAACTCCAAACGCCTGGCGCGATTCACTGCGCGCCAGCACTACAGTCGCCCATACGCCAAAGACCGCGCCCACGACATTGCCCGGAGCAGCGAAAAGGCACAGGATTGCCGACGCCAGCGACCAGCCATAGCTGTGCAGCTCGCGCATGCGCGCGGCTCCTGCCATGACGAATCCATTGAGCATCAGGCTCGTTACTGTGAAGAAGAACGCGCCGGTCGCCCACCACGGCAACTGGAGTTGCAGGCCAAGCGGGCTGTCCATCACCTTCTCAGGGGCGGCGGCAATGAACGAGATCAGAGCGGGCAGCGTGGTGAGGCAGAGAAACCCGATGTTAAACAGGGCGACATACCGTATTCCACGCCCTGGAATAGCAATGGCGGCGCGCACGGATCTCATTGTCTGCCGATCCGTTTCAGAGCGCCCGGTGCGGGTCTTGGCCGATGCTTCGGCCATGATCGGCGACAACGCAATCGTGGCGGAGCCAAACGCCATCGTCTGGATGATTGTCTTGAACTCCAGTGCACTCTGGAAGCGCTGATCCGGCTCATGGTGCAAGGCCCGCATGACTACCTCATCGAGCCGTACGTCCACCTGGCTGAGTTGCGATGGCTTGATGGCATCATCGTCGGGCAGCTCGCCGGTAAGCAGTTGATAGAAGACCACGCCCAGCGAATAGATATCCGCCCGATGGTCCACATCCTGCGGGCTCTGGATCTGCTCGGGCGCCATGTACAGCGGAGTGCCTACAGCGCCAATCGTGGCGGCCAGCGGCACGGGCAACGATTCGCCCCCGCCCGCGCCTGCGCCCACGAGTTTCGCCAGACCAAAGTCGGCGATCTTTATCTGTCCACGCCGGCTGATCAGAATGTTTTCGGGTTTGATGTCACGGTGAACGATTCCCTGATCGTGGGCGTACTGCAGCGCATCGCAGATCTGCGGAATGATGGCGATTGCCTCTTCGGTGCCCAGTCGCCCGCGCGTCATGAGCTGGCGCAGGTTCACGCCGTCAACGAACTCCATGACAAAGAAGAACAGGCCTTGGCGCTGGCCGAAGTCGTGAATGGTGAGGATGTTGGGATGGCTCAGTCGCGCCATCGCCTGAGCTTCGCGGGCGAAGCGCTCGGCAAATGCGGGATCATCCATCAACTGGGGAGGGAGAATCTTCAGGGCTACGACGCGGTCGAGGTTTCTCTGCCGGGCGCGGTAGACCGCTCCCATTCCACCCCGGCCGATCAACTGCACCTGATCCAGCTCGGGAAACAGGGCGGCGATTTCCTCATCGGCTTGCGGCGTCCACTCGCTGCGCTGCCGCTCGACACGGTTGCGGGTATTGCTCTGCAAGCCGTCAACGGCAAGACATGCCGGGCAAAGCTGCCGCTCCGACACGACGGAAATCGTGCCGCGACATTGCCTGCATGCGCGCTGCTGGGTCAATCCTCGACCGCCTTTCCATGCGCTGCCCCGGCCAACCATCCGTGTACAACCGGCCGAGGCATCATCCGCCGCTTCGCCCTCATGGCAACGCGGTACTGGACTGGGCGAGTATTATCGCTGCGAAGCGGGCTGATGTGTAGACGAATTCAGGACGTGATCATGGCTAATCGGCGAGGCAGATCACACACTCACTTCGGAATGATCTCGATCGCGTTGATCTCGGGGTTCTGCACCTCGGGCGTGAAGGTGATATCCAACTTGCCATCCCTCACCTCGACGTCAACCGACCTTACCGAAGGCTTGTATAGCCCGCCGCCATCCTTGAAGGGATCGATTTGGCGAATGACGGCACCCTCGACATCGACTGAGAACACCCGCTCGCCGGAGGCAACCACGCCATCGTACGTCTCGCAAAAGTGTAGTTTCACGGTGTACTTGCCATTGGGAATGGCTCGCGAGAACGCAGTCATGCCGAAGTGTTCCGTGCGATATATCTCCGGTGTTGCGGTGTCCGCGATGGTTATATCACCGCGGTCGACGACATCGCCATCGGCAAAGCCGACATCTGCCAGCCAGGCATTGCCTCCCCGGTCAACCATTGCCGCGGCCGCGCCGCAGTTGATCCGGATCAGCTTTGCCAAGGCCGCGGTCGGAGGCGCAGGTCTGACTGCGGACTTCGTCGCAGGAGACGCCAGCCTTGCGGTGGTCTGCGGGCCCGATGCAGCCGGACTGGGCGGACCTGCCTTACTCGAATCCTCGCATCCCGCAGAAACCATCAGAGCTGATACCAGGGCGACCGACGCGATCATCATCGTGAAGCGCATGCGAGCTCCTTGCGAGCCAAACCCGACACCGCATCCCTGTGGTCAGATGCTACCGCTAATCCTAATACATCAACCGTCAGGTTGGCTAGGCACCATAATATGCCGCGTTCCAGCGCAGCTCCTGGCGGAAGCGGCGCAACTCGGTGTGCGCATCGATGAAGATGCACTCGATGTTCAGCATATCGGCGAGCACCTCGAGCTGCTCACTGGTGACGGCCTGGCTGAAAGCCGTGTGATGCGCCCCGCCTGCGTAGATCCAGGCGGCCGCGGCGGTCTGGAGATCCGGTTGTGGTTTCCACAGGACACGAGCCACCGGCAGCTTCGGCAGCGGGCGGGCTTTAATGACGTCCACTTCGTTCACGATCATCCGGAAGCGATTGCCCATGTCGATCAGGGTGGCATTGAGCGCCTTTCCAGCCCCGGCCGCGAAGGTCAGGCGAATGGGATCCTCCTTGCCGCCGATGCCCAGTGGATGGACTTCGCAGGAGGGTTTCTCGTCGGCGATGCTCGGGCAGATCTCCAGCATGTGTGCGCCCAGAACGACGGCGCCTGCCGGATCGAGGTGATAGGTGTAGTCCTCCATGAAACTGCAGCCGCCCTTCAGGCCGGCACCCATGACTTTCAGGCAGCGCACCATGGCCGCATGTTTCCAGTCGCCCTCAGCGCCAAACCCGTATCCATCGTTCATGAGCCGCTGGACCGCCATGCCGGGAAGCTGCTTGAGTCCGTAGAGATTCTCAAACGTTGTGGTGAAGGCCTTGAAACCGCCTTCCTTGAGGAACCTCCGCATGCCCAGCTCAACCTTGGCCGAGTACATCAGGCCCTCGCGGCGGGCGCCGCCCGGCGAGAGTTCCTTCGCCATCTCGTACAGGCTGTCGTACTGCTCGCAGAGCTTCCGAGCGCTGGCGTCGCTTACGGCGTCGATGTGCTTTACCAGGTCACCGACTCCGTATCCGTTGACGGCCACGCCCATGCGGATCTGCGCTTCGACCTTGTCGCCCTCGGTGACCGCGACTTCACGCATGTTGTCGCCGAAGCGGGCGATCTTCATCGTCTTGAGATCCTGCAGCGCGGCGGCGACGCGTTGCCACGAGCCGACCTCCTCCTGCACGCTCGCCTCCTGCCAGTGCCCGACCACCACCTTGCGGTTCTGGCGCAGGCGCGTGCAGATGAAGCCGAACTCGCGATCGCCATGGGCCGACTGGTTCAGGTTCATGAAGTCCATGTCGATCCGGTCCCAGGGAATGTCGCGATTGAACTGGGTATGCAGATGCAGGTACGGCTTGGTCAACGTTCGCAGGCCATTGATCCACATCTTCGCGGGGGAGAACGTGTGGCACCAGAAGATCACGCCGATGCAGCGGTCCGATGCGCTGGCATCGCGGCAAACGGCCGAGATCTCATCGGGCGTCTTCGCGGTGGGCTTGCAGATGAGCCGAATCGGGAGCTTTCCACTCTGGTTGAGCCCATCGACGATCTTCTTCGAGTCCTGCGCCACCTGCTTGAGGGTCTCGGGCCCATAGAGATGCTGCGAGCCGGTGACAAACCACACTTCGAATTGCTTGAAGTTAATCAGCATATGCTCTCCTTAGAGTCACTTCTGTCCGTAGTACGCGCCTGGCCCGTGCTTGCGCAGATAGTGCTTATCGAGCAGAACCTTGGGAACCGGCTGCACGGCAGGATTCAGCTGCTGCGTCAGGATCGCCATCAAGGCGACCTGCTCCAGCACGATCGCATTCTCCAGTGCCTTCTCCGGCGACGGCCCCCATGCAAAAGGCGCATGGCTGGCAACCAGCACCCCCGGCACGGCTGTCACATCGATCGCGCCCGTCTGGAAACACTCCTCGATGACTTTGCCGGTATTCAATTCGTAGTCGCCACGGATCTCGGCGCTGGTCAGCGGCCGGGTGATCGGGATATCGCCATAAAAACTGTCGGCGTGGGTAGTGCCGTAGCATGGGATCGGGCGGTTTGCCTGCGCAAACGCGGTGGCATAAGTGGAGTGGGTGTGGATGATCCCGCCGAGCTGCGAGTAGGTACGGTACAGATGGAGGTGTGTGGGCGTGTCGGAACTCGGTTTGCCCGTCCCGTCGACGACGTTTCCGGTATCAAGCGATACCACCACAATGTCCGCGGGCTTGAGCTTTTCGTAGTCCACGCCGGAGGGTTTGATCGCCATCACCCCAGCCTTGCGGTCCACGCCCGAAGCATTTCCCCATGTGAGCACCACGAGTCCGGATTCGACCAGCCCCATGTTGGCCTTAAAGACGCGCTCTTTGAGTTCTTCGTATGACATCAAGCTCTCGCCTCATCCCTTATTGCCAGCAGTTCCTTCATCACGCCGGACAGGTCCTGCTGCGTCTGTTTCACGCCAAAGCTGTCGTGCAGGCTGCGGTAGAGTTTGAAAAGGCGATCATAGACTCGTGCATTCCTGGGGATCGGCCTGAAGACCTTCTTTTGCATCCTGGTCATCTTCCCGACCGCATCATCGAAGCTGTCGTAGCCGCCGGCCGACTTCCCCGCAACCACCGCGCCGGCGATCGCGCTGCCCAGGGCGCAGGTCTGTGCCGATCTCGAGATCAACAGCGGCCGCTTCATCACATCGGCGTAGATCTGCATCACCATCGGGTTCTTTGCCGCGATGCCGCCGCAGTTCACCACGCGCTTTACGTTGATTCCGTATTCCTCGAATCGCTCCATAATCACCCGAGCGCCGAATGCGGTGGACTCCACCAGGGCGCGGTAGATCTCGGCTGGGTTTGAGTGCAACGTCAGGCCCAGGATCAGTCCGGTCAATCGTTGATCGACCAGGACCGTCCGATTGCCATTGTTCCAGTCCAGGGCGAGCAGGCCGCTTTCCCCCGGCTTGAGGTCCTCCGCCAGGTTAGTCAACTCGACATGTGAGCCCTTCTTCTGACCACCCGGCTGAATGACGTTGACGAACCAGTTGAAGATATCGCCAACGGCAGACTGCCCGGCCTCCAGGCCGAAATTCCCTGGCAGGATCGATTCGGGCACGATGCCGCAGAGTCCGGGGATATCCGGCAACTGCTGGCTCAACGGCGCCACCATCATGTCACAGGTGGAAGTGCCGATGATCTTGACCAGCGTGCCCGGAGCAATGCCCGAGCCCACGCCACCCAGATGCGCATCGAACGCCCCTACCGCCACCGGGATTCCATCCGGCAGCCCCAGTATCCTCGCCCAGCCTGGGGCAAGCTCACCAGCTCGATCCGATACATTATATAATGTGTCCGGCAGGCTCTGCCGCACCCGAGCCAGCCGCGGATCCAAAGCGGTGAGGAACTCCACACCGGGGTATCCGCGCCAAAGGGGATTGGCCATCGCCTTATGCCCGGCCGCGCAGATTCCGCGCCGAATGTTGGACGGATAATCCGTCCCGCAAAGGACCGCCGGGACCCAGTCGCTGCACTCCACCCAGGTATACGCCGCATCAAAGACCTTGGGCGCCACCCGTGCACAATGCAGGATCTTCGACCAGAACCACTCGGAAGAGTATCGACCGCCGCACTTGGCGAGGTACTCGGGTCGCATATCGGTTGCCTTTGCCGTGATCTCCTCGGCTTCGGCATACGAGCTGTGGTCCTTCCACAGCCACGCCATCGCCGCCATGTCCTGGGCAAACCGATTCGTCATCGCCAGCGGGACACCTTCAGCATCGACGGGGAGCGGTGTGCTGCCGGTTGTGTCTACCCCAATGCCGATCACATCCTGGGCGTTAAACCGTCCGGTCCTCCTCCCCGCCGCCAGCACCGCCTTGATCGTCTGCTGCGCTCCTTCGAGGTAATCGGCCGGATGCTGCCGCGCCACATTCGGGTCGCGCGAGTCAAGCATGATCCCCATTTCGCCGTGAGGATAGGTAAAGACGCTCGATGCGATCTCCCTTCCATCCTTCACATCCACCAGTAGTGCCCGAACGGAATTGGTGCCGTAATCGAGACCGATTGCGTATTTGGCCATGGCGTGCTTCCCTTGTGCTCTGGAATTTCTAACGTAACGTAATAAACTGAGCCAACCATGTCAAACAAGGCAACGGCATCGATGTCAGCAGTCCGACTCCACGGCAAGCGCGACCTGCGTATCGAGCAGATCCCACATCCCGGGCGGCCGGGCACAGGCGAGGTGTTGGTGCGCATTGCCGCGGTGGGTGTGTGTGGATCGGATGTGCATACGTACGTTGACGGTCAGATCGGAGATACCCGCCTGGAGTCGCCGGTGATTCTTGGCCACGAGTTCGCCGGTATCGTCGAGGAAGTCGGTCCGGGCTGTTTTGATGGTGAGCATCACCCGCTGCAAGCCGGCGCGCTGGTGGCGATTGACCCAGCGCAATCCTGTGGCCATTGCCAGCATTGCGAGCGCGGCAACCCGAACTTCTGTGAGAACCTGAAGTTCTGCGGACTTTGGCCCGACGATGGCGCACTGTGCCAGTACATGCGGGTGCCGGCGAGGACGTGTTTCGCGCTGCCGCCTGGCACTGACCCGGCGATTGGCGCCATGCTGGAGACATTCGGCATTGCCATTCACACGATCGACCTTTCACGAATCCGCGTCGGTTCGCGTGTGGCCGTGATCGGGGCGGGCCCGGTTGGGTTGTGTGTCGCGCAACAGGCGAAGGCGGCCGGCGCTGAGGTGTTCATAACCGACCTGCTGCCTTGGCGCACCAAGTTAGCAGTGAAGCTGGGCATGCAGGATCTCAAAGCCCATGGTGCCGATCTGAAGTCAGTCGACGTCGCCATCGAATGTGCCAACGCGGGTCCGGCACTGCAGCAGGCGGCCGACCTGGTTCGCCCCGGCGGGACGCTAGTCAACGCTGGCATCTCTGGCGACGACCGCTTTGAGCTGCGCCATTCAACCATCCGTCGCAAGGGGTTAACGATCATGTGCGTGCGGCGGATGAAACTGACGTATCCGCGCGCGATCCGATTGTGGCAGAATGGCCAGGTCGATCTTACCAGCCTGATTAGCCATCGTTGCCCCCTTGCGAAGACTCCTGAGGCGTTCCGCATGAATGCTGCCTATGAGGAGCCAGTGGTCAAGATCATCGTGGAGCCATAGCGCATGTCGCCTGATACTCGCCGAATCCGCCCTGCTCTCTTGCGCGAGATGAATGAGCGCGCGATCTTTGAACTACTGCGCACGAGTGGGCCGGCGACCCGTGCCCAACTTGCCCGCCAGCTTGGGATGAGCGCCCCGGCCGCCTCACGCGCTGCCGCCAATCTGCTGCAATCCGGCCTGATCGAAATGGCAGACAGCCCCTCCACATCCTCCGCCAATGCCGGAGCCGGCCGACCTGGCCAGTGGTATCGTCTCTCCGCCAGCAGCCGCATTGTCCTGGGCGCTACGATCGGACTGAAGCAATGCTCCGTCGTGGCGGCGGGCCTTGATGGCCAATACACCGAATCCTCGGTCATCGCGTTTCGTACGCCGGCCACCTATGCCAGACTCATCGACGCGTTTGCCGACGCCGTGCGCAAGTCTCTGCGCGGCCATAAAGGCGATCCCCTGGGCCTCGGACTGGGCCTGCCCGGGCAGATCGACCGTCAGACACAGACAGTACTGATGTCGCCGAACCTGCACATCCTCGATGGTCAGTCGCCCGAGCGCGATCTGCAGAAGCGTCTGGGCATCCGCACCGTCATGTTCCACGAGACCGACTGCGCCTGTCTTGCCGAGCACTCGTTTGGCGCCGGCCGGGGGCTTTCCGATTTCGCACTAATCAGCATCTATGAAGGTCTGGGAGCGTCGGCGGTTTCGGCCGGCCGGCTTGTCACCGGATACAACGGCCTGGCTGGTGAGATTGGCCACTGCACTGTTGATCTGCACGGCAAGCCCTGTGGTTGCGGCAATCGCGGCTGCCTGGAGACCGTTGCCACCGACAGCGCCCTCGCCGAGGCGGTGTCCAAACGTCTGCGCCGTCCTCTGGATATCGATGATGTTGTCAGACTCGCCCGTTCCGGTGTGAACGTTCCGGAGTTGGATCAGACCTTGGAGTATCTCGCCATCGGGATCGGCATCATGGTCAACGCCCTGAATCCTCAGGCGGTGCTCCTCTGCGGCCGATTGTTCGACGCCGCCGATGATTCGCTGGAGCGACTGCGCCGTCACGCTCTGCGTCACGCGTTGGGTCCTCTGTTGCGCAACTGCCAGATTGTGCGCGCCCAGGGCAGCACCCGCAAAGGCGCCATTGCCTCGATCCTCCAGCATGTCACCAACACCCTCGGGCCTGCCATCGCCTGACAGCGTCGCCTTCGCCGCATACAATGCCGCCGCTCGCAGCCGGTGGCTGTGACCAACAAGGAGTATCGATGCGGAAAATGCTGTTCCTCGCGGTTATGCCGTTTGTCCTGGTTGCCTGCAGCACCAGTCGCTGCCCGAATCCGCAGCGATGTGCATCGTGCCCCATCTGCAACCCGCAGTCCGCCGCCCTTGCGCCATCTGCCGCTTCGGCTGCCACACCTTCAGCGCCAGGAGCATTCCCGGCGAGTTCCATCAAGGTCTATCGCGTTGCTCCCGCGAAACTCGCCGAGGCAATTCAGCAGGCCATCACTTCCGCGCCGCTGAACCTGAAGATCCTCTCGGTCGACAACGGCGTGATCCAAACCGACTGGAAAGCATATGAAGGCGAGTTTCACATCATGCGCCGGTGGCAGGACCGCACCCGTTTCCGCATCAACGTGATCCCCGATGTGAGCGATCCGACCAACGCAAGCCGCTTTGAGGTCGCGGAGGTAACCCAGCGACGCTCCAATGAGCGCGCCAACTGGGAATCCGCCGACCGCCATCCCGAGCGTGTCGAGGCCCTGGTTCAGGCCATTGATGCGAAACTGAAGTAGGCTGCGCCTGCCATGCACGGCCGGACATACAATCCCGTCATGCGAACCATTGTGTGCCTGCTGGTGCTGGCGTTGACATCCGTGCTTCATGCGGCCGACGGGACGCCATCTGCACACATTGTCCTGCTGCACGTCAATGACTCCCACGGCCACACTCAGTCATGGCTCGATGACGGCAAGTCGGTTGGCGGCTACGCCCGTGTGAAGACCGTCGTGGATGCCATCCGCCAGCAGGAGGGCGTTGATCATGTCATCTTCCTGCATGCCGGCGATGAGATCTCTCGCGGCGATACTCTGACCAGCGCCACACTCGGCGAGGGCAACATCGCCATTCTGAACCTAATGGGCATTGCCGCCTGGACTCCCGGCAACGGCGAGTTCTATCCCGGCGCAGCGAACCTGCAGAAGCTGATCTCCGAAGCCAACTTCCCAACACTTACCGGCAACATCCGCTATCGCCTTGATGGCAAGCCATTCGCCGATGAGACGACTATCTTGACGGTGCAGGGCGTTCGCGTTGGTCTGCTGGGGCTTTGCTTCATCCATGAGGAGTATCCCAGTTCCTGGGTCCTGAAGATGGAACCACCGGCCGACGCCGCCCGGCGCCTCATCCCGCAACTGCGCAAGAACGCCGACCTGGTCATCGCTCTGAACCATATCGGCATCGATGCCGACCGCAAACTTGCCGCCAGCGTTCCGGGGATCGATCTGATCGTGGGAGGTCATTCGCACACGGTTCTGCGGGAGGGTGAGCGCGTCACCGGTCCCGCTGGGCGAGAGGTGCTGATCGTGCAGGCAGGAGAGTACTTGCACTACATTGGCCGCGTTGATCTGGAACTGCAACGCAAAGGCGATGCTTGGATCCTGCAGAAATCCGCCGCCCGGCTGATTCCACTGGATGCTACAGTGCCGGAAGATCCCGCCATCAAATCCACCATCGCCCGCCTCTGGCCCGCGACCCAGCCCGCCACCGCCCCGGCCGATGATACAGCGGCAATGGGCACCACCGCTTTGCCCGCCAAATGATCAAGAACAGCAATAAAGGGGTCGGGAGTCTTTTTAAAAGACTCCCGACCCCTTTAACTGCCAAGAGCGGCGATAATGGTGCCGGGTTGATGGATAGGGCCATGCGCACGTACACTGCCGCACCATGCGGCTCTCGATCGTCATCCCGCTGCTGAATGAAGAAGCGAACCTGCGCGTGCTGCATGAGCGGCTTGCGAAGGTGATCGCGGAGCTGGCGTGTGATGCGCAGATTGTCTTTGTGGACGATGGGAGCACGGACTCCTCAGCGCACGTGATCGCGGAACTGGCGGCGAACGATCAGCGCGTTGTCGGAGTCCGGTTTTCGCGAAACTTCGGTCATGAGGCGGGGTCGACGGCCGGGCTGGATATGGCAGATGGGGATGCGGTCGTGCTGATGGATGCGGATCTGCAGGATCCGCCGGAACTGATCCCGAAGATGATCGAAGCGTGGCGAGCTGGAAGCGACATCGTGTATGCCCGGCGGAAGGCCCGTGAAGGCGAGACGGCATACAAGAAGGCGACGTCATGGCTGTTCTATCGCCTTCTGCAGTTTCTTTCGGATGTTGACATTCCACAGGATGTGGGAGATTTCCGGCTCGTCGATCGCAATGTTCTGGAGACGGTAAAACGCTGCCGCGAGCAGGATCGCTTCATGCGCGGGCTGATCGCCTGGACGGGTTTCCGCAGCGCCGCGGTGGATTACGACCGGCCGGAGCGCGCCGGCGGGAAGACCAAGTACAACACGTTGAAGCTCTTCTGGCTGTCGCTGGATGCGGCGGTGGGGTTCTCGATACTGCCCTTGCGTTTGGCGACGGCTGTGGGATTCACGGTCATGGCAGGCAGCCTGGTAATGGTGGGCATTCTGGTGGCGCAGAAACTGCTGCGTGAGCTGGACATCCCGGGATATGCGCTGCAAACGGCAGGACTGTTCTTCCTTGGCGGAGTGCAGATGCTGATGCTGGGAATCCTGGGGGAGTACATCGGGCGGATCTATCGGCAGAGCCAGGGGCGACCGCTGTACGTGGTGCGCGAGGTGATTCAGGGAGAGATGCGAAGCGGAAACAGGAAGCCGATGTCGTGACGTAGCGATGGAGGTCCTGGAGCGGGCTCGCTGCGGCTTTTGCGGTTTCGTTCGGGTCTGTGCATCATTGCAATTACTGGGCATTGTGGTACGAAAGCCTTCGGACCAGCCGCACGTGCATTCGTTCTCGCGATTGACCAGAGAGGTACACGCCTGATCCGATGAGGCGTATTGAAACGAGCAACCGGAAAAGCAATGGACAGAGCTGTGGTGGTGCTGCAAAAGTTATGGGGTGGTCTGGCCGTCCTGGTGTTGTGCGCATCGGCAGGTGCGGCAGACGTGGATCTGTCGGTGGCGATGCCTTACGGAGCGTTCTACGTACCGGAGGTATGGATACCGCTGCAGGTCGAAGCGAGAAATACCGGCAAACAACTTATTGATGGCACCATCCGGGTAACACCGGCGAATCCACAACTTCCCGAATTCCGTGCGCCGATGCGGATTCCGGGCCAATCGAAGGTTCGTTCAGTGGCCTGGGCGAGATTACCCGCCGACAGCGGAAAAACCCCCGTTGCAGTCGGTGTTACGTTGCGCGACGCTCAGGGGGCGCGCGTGCAGATATCGGAGGTCAACGGGCGGTCGGCTGTGTCCGCGATATCTCACCCGCCGGGCGGCCCGGCCAACAGTGGTTACGTCCTGAACCTGGTTGGATCTGAGGCGAAGCTGGCCGAAAGCCAACTGCCGGACCAGCTTGCCGCCGCAGTGGAAGCGGCACTCGAATGCACGGTGGTGATGTCCTCGCTGGATCAGGCCAGCGCAGCGCAAGCCGCTTCGCTCTACGAGGGCGCATACGTCATCATGTTGACGGAAGGGGATCCCCGGTCGTTCGATCCAGCACAGCGTCAGGCCATGCTGAACTATGTCAAGGCGGGTGGTGTGCTGCTGTTGGCGTGTCCGGATGCGGCAATGGTCTGCGGCTCGTGGCTGGAGCCATACCTCCCGGTTCGCCTGGTGGGTACGCGGCAGGCCAATGCGCTCGTGCTTCAAGGCCATGATCAGCCGGTCACATTTGCGGATTGGCTTCCGATCACGGAGGCGACGGCTGGTGACGGGACGGTCCTCTGGCATGATGCGGAATTCGTTCACGCAGCCTATCGCACACTGGGGCTGGGACGAGTGGTGTTCACGAGTTTCCCGGCCGGTGCCCTGGATGGCAAGAATCAGGATGCCATAGCGTTCTGGGGGGATCTGTTGCAGTTGAGCGGACCACCGGTAGGTGTGCAAGGAACCCGGATTACCAGTGACTATGGGCGGCTGTTGGAGCCAATGCTCGGTCGGAAAGCGGCATCCTGGAGACTGGCAATCGGGGCGGCATGCCTGATCGTGCTGATGACGGTAGTTGTGCAACTGATGTGGCGCGGCGCTGACCGTCCGCGGGCATTTGCCGTTTCGCTGGGAATCTCCGTGGCGCTGGCGGCAGGTTTCGCCGGAATGTCATTGTTCCGCCAGCAATCGGAGCCGCTGCAGCGCGCCTCCATGACGTTGGTAGATGTGACGCGCGATGGGAACATCGCCCAACAATACGGCGCATTTGCCGGACCGCAGCAGCAGCTTGCAGAGGTCACCGCTGGCGAGTTAACCACAATCTATCCGGTGCTGCTTCGGGAGGAGCGACCAGCGATTTTCGGGTGGCCCATGCGGCTGGGACCGATCTCGGTGACACCGGAGCAGGTCAAGCAGGTGACGCTTGCGCGGGGCATGCTCAGCGGTGTGAGCGGATCAGTGCGTGCACAGTTTGTGCAAGAGGGGTTGAGGCTGGATGTCGACAATGAGATTGGAGCGGAACTGTCCTCGGCACAGTTGACCTGGGGCCCCCACCGTCTGGCAGCCGGCAGGTTCTCGCCCGGACAGAGCAGTCGGGTGCTCAGCGCGACAGACGTGCTGCCGGACCAGCAGTATGCCTCGGTTTCGGGGATGGCATCGCAGGATCAGTTGCAGAAAGGCGAGATCGTCCGGGATCTTCTGCAAGCGAAAGATGCAGCGCCTATTGTGAGCAGACGGAATGCATCGCTGATCGGGTTCGTGGACAAGCTGCCCGCCATGAGCAGGACCGAGGGCGCGACGGTGCAGCGCGATACACAGCAAAACCTGGTACGGATGCGGGTAGGGCTTGAGCCATCGCCGGCCGGCTCGCCGGTTCGCATCGACGGCTGCTTCAACCGGATTGTGCCAGGGGAATTGCGCGGGTTGCCGTATGTTGAGGCCCGCAACGAGTTTCTCCGCTCCTCACTGTCGGGTGCATGGACGCTCTACATTGAACCGCCGGCGGAGATCGGCGCCATTGAGCCACATCACATCCGGATACAGATCGACTTGGCGTCGCCGCAACATAAGCTGACGCTGCGTCGCGGACAGTTCCGTGATGGCAAGCCAACCGTGGACCGCAAAGGCCCGATTCTCGGCCAGTGGGATGGCAAGGTCGGGCTGCAGACTGTCGAATTAGACCCCCAACCTGACGACTATGACAGTCAGGGACGGCTGGGGCTGATGATTGAGGTCCAGCCCAGCGGCGAAAAGGGCGTGCTTGGGGTTGAGCCATACTGGCGCATCGGCCAGTTGCAGGCAGACATTGACGCTCAGGTGCGCGGAAAGTGAACAACCAAACCAGATGGCAGTTCCCACTATGAGCAACATGACAGCACAACCGTCCGTCACCTCCACGCGGGAGGTCATCCTGCAGACGGAATCGCTGACCAAACGGTACGGCGATTTCGTGGCACTGGATAACTTGAATCTGCAGGTGCGCCGCGGCGAAGTGTTCGGCTACATCGGGCCCAACGGCTCAGGCAAGACCACAACGTTCCGGATCCTCTGCGGACTGTTGGAGCCCAGCGGTGGCCGGGCGGTGATTGGTGGCAAGGAAGTCACCGGAAGCAAGGACTTGATTAAGCAGATGGTGGGGTATCTGCCGGACAATTTCGGCGTGTATCCTTCACTGCGGGCCTGGGAGTATCTCGATTTCTTTGCGGCGGCGTACCGCATCCCGGTAAAAGAACGGCCCGATCGGATCGAGAAGTGCCTGGCCATCGCCAACTGCACGCAGTTCCGAGACAAGCTGATGGGCGAGCTTTCTCGCGGCATGAAACAGCGCGTGGGAATCGCCAAGACGCTGCTGCATGATCCGCAGGTGCTGATCCTCGATGAGCCCGCGGCAACGATCGACCCGCGAGCGCGGATCCAGATACGGCAGCTTCTGCGTGAACTTGCCGACATGGGCAAAGCGGTACTGGTCTCCAGTCATATCCTGCCCGAACTGGGCGATGTCTGTGATACGGTGGGCATTCTCAAAGAGGGCAAACTTGTGGCATGCGGGCCGGTGCAGGAGATCATGCGGTCCATCCGCCAGAAACGGCTGATGGAGATCCGTGCCCTTGCCGGCGGCGATCGCGTCGTATCCGTGCTGAAGGATGCTCCGGGCGAGTGGGAGCAGGTCACCGAAGGCCAGCAGGAAGGGAAACTGCGCTTTGAGGTGCAGGCCGATGAGCAACAACTCGCGGAGTCGCTGCAGTTGCTGCTGTCGCGCGGGATTACGGTGGCGGAATTCGCGGAAGTGCCCGCCGACCTGGAAGACGTCTTTATGAGCCTTACGAAATGAACCCAGTACTGCGGAAAGACATCCTCGGGCTGCTTCGGCTCAAACGCGTGGCGGCTATCCAGACGCTGTTTGTGGCGGCGCTGGCGCTGGTGGTGCTGGGCACATGGCCCCAAGGCGGCGTGGTTGGCGGCACGGTCAAGATTGCTCGCAGTTCCGGTATCAGCGCTGGCGACAGCCTCATGCTCTGGCTGATGCTGGGGCAGCTTGTCCTGCTGACGCTGCTGGTGCCGGGCATCGCCGCGGTGGCGATCACCAGCGAACGCGAAGGCGACACGTTGGAAATGCTCTACGCCTCACGTTTGTCGGCGGTACAGATCATCATCGGGAAAATCGGGCTGGCGGTGGCGTATCCACTTCTGCTGCTGATTGCAGGATTGCCGTTTGTGGCGCTGCTGGCATGGCGAGGCGAATTGCGGGTGGATGACCTGATGGCATCCTATGGGGTGATCGCGATCTCGGCCGTTTATCTGACGCTGCTCTCGCTGGGCATCTCAGCAATCTGCCGGCAAGGCACCACGGCATTGGTGATCGCGTATCTGGTGGTGCTGATCACCTGCGGCGGTGTGCTGGTGCCCGGAGCGATCATGCTTGAAGGCACCCAAGGCAGCCTGGGCATGGTCCTGCATTATATTCGCGGGGTCTCGCCGGTGGCGGCGGTCCTGTCGATTCTCAAGCCGCGGATGGGCGACTTTGGAGGAATCGAGCGCCACGCAGTGCCGCTATACAAGATCTTCATACCGCTGGCGACGATGTGTTCACTGACCGCGGTGGCAGTCATCGCAATGCGGCTGCGCAAGGCGCCGGCAACTCTGGAGGGATTCGGCGCTCCCAGGAGCGGCACCACAGAGAATCGGTCGTTGGATCGGAAGGTCCTGTTCCTGATCGATCCATCGGCCAAACGCCGGCCATTGGGCAAGGGAAACCCGATGTTGGGCAAGGAACGGCGCACCAGCAACCTGCGCAGCGCAACCTGGATGATCCGCATCTTCTATGTGTCGTTGTTCCTCTCTCTGGCGCTGGCGGTGATGGCGATGTATGGCGGCACGGAGCATGCCGACCTGATGAGGTACGTGGCCCAGGTGATGATCTCGCTGCAGATCGCCCTGATCACGCTGGTCGTGCCATCGCTTTCGACGGGACTGGTCTCCAGTGAATTGGAGAATGGCACGTTCGAACTGCTGCGCCTCACGCCATTGTCGGGCGGACAGGTATTCTGGGGAAAGCTGCTGCCGTCGCTGCCGCCGGCACTGCTGCCCATGCTGGCGCTGGTGCCGGCGTATGCCACCCTCTGCTTTATCGATCGTGCATATATCCCGAATCTGCTGCAGATTCTTCCGGTGGTCGTTCTGGCGGTGGTGATGATGGCGATTATGGGTCTGACCTGCTCCGCCTGGTCGAGGAACACCGCCCGCGCAACCGTGATGGCGTACCTCATCGCAGCGTCAATTGTGGTAATACCGATGCTGGTGTGGTGGGCCAGTGATATGCAGGTGATCTCCATTGTGACAGCGCGGTGGGTGGCATGCCTGAGCCCGATGGTGATGGCGATGAATCTGCTGCCGAATTCCCGGCCGGAAATCGCACAACTGGGAAATGTACACCTGATGGCGACGACAGGCATCTGCATCCTGATGCTGCTATTGGCCTGGTATCGCCTCAACCGTCTGCTGAGGCACGGCTAGGAAACGGAACATGAAGTCCTGCTCAACTATGGCCGAAACGAGGCGGCATCTGGTGGCCGCATGTGTACTGGCAATCCTCTGTATTGGGTCACCGTCGCCGGGCGCGGTGCCCGAGGGTGGATTGGACTACGGCATGGAAGGGCTGCCGATCCCTGCGCCGGTGTTCGTGAACCAGACAAGCCCGCGTACCGTGGCGCTGCTCGTCGAAGCGTTCGCGGCGGAGAAGGTGCCCTTTCGCAGGGTGCAGTTCGTGCGCGAACTTGGTGAGAGCCGCAAGGCCGAGGCTGTCCCGACCGTGGTCGCCGCCCTTAGTGATGCGGACGATCGGGTGCGGTTGGCAGCGGCCGACGCGATCTATGTGCTGGCAACAGAGGATTCGCGCTCGCAGACCAGCCGCGACACACTGCTGAATAACGCCGACGCGATCAGCCGACTAAAGAAGTTGATCGCAGATGCCGACCCCGGAGTGCGAAGCGCAGCGCTTCGGGCCCTGTCACGGGTAGAACTCAAGGGCGAGGCCGTGAATGCGGCGCTGAAGGCAACTGACCAAGCCCTGCTATCGGCCGCCGTTGATTGCGCCACTTCCGCCGAAGAAGGTCAGACGCTGCTGGGGCGGCTCAGTTCGGTTCCTGAGCCATTGAGGCCTCGGGCGCTTGCCGCGATCGGTCGGACCGGGCCGCCAGCGGCCGCTCAACAACTCGCACAGCTTGCGACCGGGACCATGCCACTGCCGGAGCTTGCATCCGCCTGTCAAGCGATGGGAATGCTCAGCTCGGCTGACGTACTGCCGCGGCTGACGGAACTACTTGGACATTCGCATAGTGTCGTGCGGCGCGAGGCAATGCTTGCCCTCGGGAAGTGCGCTACAGCGGAGACATCGCGGCAACTGAGCATACGCATGCTGGGTGATAGCGATGCCACCGTGCGGCAGGCGGCCGCCACGGTCCTGGGACGAGTACTAACCGCGGAGGTGGCGCCAGCTCTGATCCCACATTTGGCCGATCCATATCAACCGCTCTGGCGCGCATCGCGCGACGCTTTGGAACACGTCCCGGCCGGGCCGGTGCGCGAGAAAGTCATCCAATTGGCCGGAGAACTGCTGGATAACGCCGATCCCCGCCGTCGCGAGGATGGTTCCTACCTGCTGGGTCGGTTTCGCAGTGACCATCGGTACGAGCGCCACCTGCAACTGCTTACTGATGAGAATCTTGATCTCATGTGTCAGGTGGCCGAGTCGTTGGGGCTCATTGGAAGACAGGAGGCGCGGGCGGGAATCGTGGCCCTGGCTCATGTCGCCGATGCGCCGCACGCAGGCAAGAAGATCCAAGCCGGCGTCAAAGCTATGATCGCCGGCGGTCGGTTGGGTGCCAGCGAGCTGATTCCGGAATGCATGAGTGTTCTCGCGAAAATACCGCCGGGCATTTACCCCCCTGCACGTACGGCGGCGGTATTCGTGATTGGCGTAACCGCGACGGCCGACTCCCCCCCCGCCAACTCGCTCTATGCCGTATTGCAGTCTAGCTATGATGGACCATCGACCAAGTTCGAGGCGGTTAAAGCCTTGGGCAACCTCCGCCAGCGCGATGCGTTGGAGCAGTTTGCGGGTTTTCGCGACAGCAAGACCGCTCCGATGCAGTGGATCATCCAATGGGCAACCGCTCGCATCACGGGGCAGCCTGAGCAGCATCCGCCGACGCCGTACGACTGGACTGCGGAAACCAGCATTCGCGACTTGGGCGATCAGCAGTAACGAAGGATTCGCAGACTATGTACGAGATGGGGCCGGGGAACATAGATGCGATTTAAGCCTATATTTTACAAATAGTTATATACGATACGGAGTGCGTTGAAATGCGCATCGGACGCGATTGACGTAATATGAATAACAATATTTTATCCGGAAAAGGATTGACTTGTGATTCCGCATGGCTTATTAATATGCTCCGCAGTTCCGGCGAGCTGATGCACGATGATGTGCAATGAAGGCTCAGCCGTGGTTTAACAAGCTATGGGACGCAATTCGGGCGATGGTTTAAGTGCATCATTGACGTGATGTACGCTGGGTGTCATATCCGCCTCAGGACGTGGGTTCTCGTTGATTTCCGCCAAAGGCTGTTGGTCTGTACGGAACGGCTTGGGCAAAGGAAGATTCCCGTGTCTTGGATTTTCCGACGATCCTTCCCCGACATTGCACGTAGTTCCTGTTGTGTCTGCTTGTTTTGGGCGTTGAAAGCTAAGCTGTGCAGGTGTTCTGTCGCAGCGTAACTTTTTCCTCATCACTATTTACTATTGGGAGGCTTCATGAAAGCCGCTTCTCGCAAGGGTTTTACCCTGATCGAAATTCTGATCGTGGTCATCATTCTCGGCATCCTTGCCGCGATTGTGATCCCTCAGTTTACGAATGCGTCCGATGACGCTCGTAAGAGCAGCACTGCCAGCCAGTTGCAGACGCTGCGGTCGGCCGTCGAGCTGTATAAGCTCCAGCATGGCGACAGCTATCCGACCAGCGGTGGGTCGGTGACAGGGACGTGGGACTGGAACCTGCTGCTGGGAACGTCGTTGAGCTACGACAGCAAGACGGTCGGCCCATACATGCAGCAGACCCCGATGAACCCGCTCGCCGGGCGATCGGTGATGGGCACTTCGGCTAGTGCGACCAATGGCTGGTACATCCAGGCCGACGGCCGCATCTTTGGTGTGGACAAGGCCGGAGCAGCTTTGACCTACTAAACAGCTCTAGCTGGCGAGACCAGCCGGGCCTTGGCCCGGCTGGTTTTGTCTTATTTGCTGGTTGTTGGCAAACTGGGCAGTATAGTGGGGTATTGATAGGTCGCTGCAAAGAGTACGGTTAGAGTTTCGGAGCTCGGTTCTTACATGGAGGAGAACTCCATGACATGCAGAACTCGTGGATTCACACTGATCGAGCTCATGATCGTGGTGATGATCCTGGGAATCTTGAGCGTGATTGCCATCGCGCAGTTCACCGGCGTTAGCCTGACCGCGCGAGAGAATACCATGCGCGAGTCGCTCCTGCAGATGCGTACACAAGTCAGTGCATATGCGTTGCAGCACCGGGATGTCGCGCCAAGTGCGACGGATTTCGCCGCCCAACTCACCCAGACTACAAATGAAGATGGTGTCTTGGGAACAGGGGATGGGTATCGCTTTGGACCGTACATGGCAGCCATTCCAATCAATCCAGTCAACGGGATGAATACAATAAAGACGATCGCCGCTACCGACGCGGCAACCCCAGATGGAACCACCGGGTGGCTGTACCAGCCGATGGCGGGATACTTCCAATTCTGGGCAAATACGTTGGGCAATGACTCCAACGGCAAGCCGTACTTCCAGTATTAGGCACGGTGGCGCAGCGTCGTACGGGAACTGTTGCGGCCAAGTTAATGTCTGCCATCCTCTTCCCATCCGATGCATGATGGGGAGAATGTGCGGTGTTGATGCAACGCACCATCGATGAGCCGCGAACGGTCTGTCATCCAGGGGAGCGGGAACCTGCGCGGTGGGAGAGCGGGTTAATCGAGCTTGCTCTCTTCTTGATGACGCTGCTTGTATTCCGTCACATCCTTAGCGGGTCATTCCTGAACTGGGACGATCTGACGCTGGTGGCGAACAACGAGCGATTGACACACCCCACGCTCAAAGGGCTTTCGCTCTTCTGGACAGAGTACGACACCGGCTTCCTGGCGCTCTATACGCCGATGGCGTATTCGGTGTGGTGGTGCCTGGCCTGGAGTTTTGGGCTCAAGAGCGCCGTTCCGTTCCATGCGACAAACCTGCTGCTGCACGCCTGCAATGTCGTGCTCGTCTTCATGCTGCTGCAGCGATTGCTGGGCAGATGTTTCACAGGATCCAGGATGCTCATCGGCGCCACCCTCGGCGCATGCCTTTACGCACTGCATCCAATGCAGGCCGAACCGGTATGCTGGATTTCCGGGTTTAACAATGTCATTGCGGCGACCTTCGGCCTGTATGCGCTGGTTCGCCTCTGCGATGCCCTGCAGGCTCAGAATCGCTGGCGGGCAGGCACGTGGTATCTCTTTGCCACACTCGGGCTGTTGCTGGCATTCTGCTCCAAGCCCACAGCCCTGGTAATACCACTCGTGGCGGCCATCCTGTGCATTCTGGTGCTCGGCGAATCGATTCGACGCACAATCCGGTGGCTGGCACCGTGGTGCGTGCTGATGGTTCCGTTCGTATGGATCGGCCAGAAAGTGCAGGATGCATCCTACATGACGTTTCCGCTGTACCAGCGGCTAGTCGTTGTGGCCGACACGGTATCGTTCTACACCAGCAAGGTCTTGATCCCTTACCATATCTCGGCGGATTACGGGAGAACGCCAGATTTCGTACTTGATCGGTGCACAAGTCAGCCGCTCTGGCCACTGGCTCTGCTTCTTATCGCGGTGTCCATCTATGTGTGGCGGCGCTTCCGCTGGCTGGGGGCGGCCCTCGCCATCAGCGTCGTCGCGATCGCACCAACCAGTGGGATCATTCCCTTCTTCTTCCAGAGCTACTCGACGGTCGCGAACCGCTACTTCTACGTGGCGATGCTGGGACCAGCTCTGTTGCTGGGAGCTGTCGTATGCCTGCATCAGACCCGGAAGGCCATCGCTGCATGGACTTTCGGACTGGCCCTGCTGGGTGCCATGACGGTACATGCGACGATCGCATGGCAGGGAACATACTTCTGGGCGGAAGACATGCTGCAGGGAAACCCTCACAGTCTGGTTGGGAATCTCTGCATGGCGGGTACCCTGGCCCACGATAGATACTTTGAGCAGGCACGACCCTACTTCGACGAGGCGCGGAAATCGAACCCGGCGCACCCGCGGCTGTTGCTGGGGCTGGGCATGTTCTACCTCGAAACGAAGCAGCCCGGCGAGGCACTAACGTGTCTGATGTTCCTGCTCAAACAGAACCCCCACTACCGCGAGGCCTATCCGGTCATCGCAGCAGCGGCCGCCCTGAATGGTACGCCGCAACTGGGCGTGATGGCGCTTGAAGGAGTCGTCGCGGTTCGGCCGAATGATGCCGACGTCCAAGCCTATCTCGGGAGTTTGTACGGGTACATGGCGCGGTATGATCTGGCCTACGCGCATCTTTCCCGAGCCCTGGAACTAGACCCGACGCACGAGCGGGCGTTGCAGTTTATGGCAAAACTCCAATCTGAGATGCAAGGGAAAGGCGCGAGGAGCCATGCCGATGTGACGCATGCCAAACCTTAGATCTCGACAACCATCTTGGATGCTCGCGGCACTCATCATCGTGGCCGGCGTGCTGCTCGTGTTCGGTCAAACGATTGGTCATGACTACGTCCTGTGGGATGATGATGCGCTGCTCCTGGCGAACCCGGCAGTGATGATGCCATCGACCGAAGCTCTGAAACTGGCGTGGCAAGGACCTTATGAACACCTCTACGTTCCACTAACCTGCAACGTGTGGTTCCTTATCGCCCGTGTCGCAGGCCTGTTTACTCAGGATGCCGTGCCGGCGGCGGGGTGGTTTCATGCGGCAAGCATCACCGTTCATGCCGGCAACGCACTCTTGGTCTACTCCGTGCTCCGAAGCTTGAAAGTGCTACGGCCGGCCGCCACGGTCGGAGCGCTCGCATTTGCCCTGCACCCGATCCAGGTTGAGGCCGTCGCCTGGTGCAGCGCCATGAAGGATCTGCTCTCCACCTGCCTGGCGTTAGTGTGCATGCTGTGCCACATCCGCGCACTGGACGCCGCATCGTCGGTGCCGCGCCGAGCCACCTCCATGCACCTGACAGCGCTGCTTGCAATGGCTCTGGCGACGCTCGCCAAGCCCGGCGTCGTTGCGGTGCCGGCCATGATGCTGGCTGTCGATCTGGTGATTCTCCGGAGACCTGCCACTCGCTCTGTGCTGACGCTCGTGCCTCTTCTAGCCGTCTCCGCCGCCGCCGTGGTCTGGACGCGTGCAGTGCAATCGGTCGGTGCCTTCGAGCCCCTGCCGCTTCTGCTCCGTCCGGCGGTGGCCGTCGATGCCCTGGCGTTTTACCTCCACAAGTTGGCGATGCCGGTTCGCCTCTGTACAGACTACGGGCTGGACCCTCACACCGTCTGGTCAGGCGGGCGTTGGATGTGGTCGTGGCTCATCCCGGCATGCGTGTTCGGGCTGGTCCTGCCATTCGCCCGACAGCGTAAACTGCTGGCGGCCGGGCTGGTGCTGTTCTGCATCGGGCTGTCGCCCACGCTTGGGATCATACCATTCGCATTCCAGTACTATTCGACCGTGGCCGATCGCTATGCCTATCTGCCGATGATCGGGTTGGCAATGATGGCCGCCGACCTGGCGACAATGCTGAAATCGCGGCCGGGGTGGATGCTGGCTGCCGGGATTCTGGTGGCATGGGCGGCGCTGAGCGCCAACCAGGCACAGGTCTGGCGCAATGGCGAGGCGCTGGAACTGCACACGATCGCGGCCAATCCGCAGGCGTTCGCCGCATATACACGACTGGCGTGTCACGCGGTCGCGATTCCCACACCAACTCAGCCGGTTGCAGGTTCCCTGCCACGGGTATCCGAAGGTTTCATGCAATCAGCATTGGCATACTGCTGGCGATCGCTGGAGATCCGAAATGATTACGCACCGGCCATGAACAACCTGGTTGCCCTGCATCTTCTGGAGGGACGCTTTCGTGAGGCCCTGACGCTGGCGGAGTGCTTCACACGCATTGCCGCCATCCACCACCTTCCACCGGGAAGCCTCTCCTATTCATCAGTGTGGATCGGTGAAGGATGGCTACGGTTGGGCGACCAGGCGAAGGCTAGAGTGCAGATTGACCTGGCACTGCAGTCGCCGTCACTCCAACATCAAGCCAACCAGTTGCTCCAGCAACTCCGCGATCCACAATCCAAACCAGGAGGTATACGATGACATCATTGCCACGGCCCTCCTCGGCGAATTTGGGAAAGCGAGAATCGCAACAGCGGCTGCTGGCCTGCCTGATCCTGGTGCTTGCGGTATATCTGACGTTTCGGCCGGTGCTGTCGGCGGGGTTCCTCCTATGGGATGACGATCAACTCGTGTTCCTGAATCAGCGCCTGCAAAGCCCAACTCTTGCATCACTAGGCAAGTTCTGGAGCGAGACCAACACATGCAACCTTGGCCTGTTCAGCCCGCTCTCGTATTCGTTGTGGTGGTGCATCGCGCGTGTCTGGGGATTAGGCGAGCCGGCATTCCATGTTTCCAATCTGATTTTGCATGGAATCAGTGTCTTGCTGGTCTTTCTGTTGTTGGAACGGCTGCTGAAACTGAGCGGAACAACTTCGGCAATCCTGCCGGCGTCCGCAGGCGCGATGCTGTTCGGTGTGCATCCGATCCAGGTTGAGGCGGTGGCGTGGGTATCGGGCATGAATAACCTCCTGGCGGGAACGTTTGCATTGCTGTCGCTGCTGTTGTTAAGCGTGTCGGTTGCGACGCCTGCTCGCCGTCCGCAGTGGTGGGGCTACGCCCTGGCTACAGCCTGCCTTATGCTCGGCCTGCTGGCCAAGCCAACAGCGATGGTGATCCCACTACTGGGGTGGGTATTGCTCGTGCTGGTCTTGCGCAAGCCAGCCCGCTGGGCGACCACCTGGATGTTGCCATGGGCGGCGATCTCGATTCCATTCATCGTTCTGGGATCTGCCGCTCAACCCTTGGTCGATGTGCCTTACCCATGGTGGATGCGGTTTCTAGTGGCCGCAGACACATACGCGTTCTACTGGCTGAAGATACTGGTTCCCTATCCACTTGTTCCTGATTATGGCCGGAACCACATCGTCGTCGCCAACCAATGGCTGACCCAACCGCTCTGGCTGGCAACACCGCTGCTGCTGGGGCTGGCAGTGGTATGGTGGCGACGAGGGTGGCTATGGCCGGTGGCGGTGGCCGGACTGCTGGGCCTGGCTATTGCGCCAGTCAGCGGCATCAGGCCATTCTTCTTCCAGATACACTCGACGGTAGCCGACCGCTATGCGTATCTAGCGATGCTCGCGCCGGCACTGTCAGTTGCGGCTCTCCTGGCCAGTCAAGGCCGGCGCCCCATATACCTGTTCACAGGTGCTGCCCTGCTGGCCCTGGCGCTGCTGGCCAACCGGCAGACACGGGTCTGGTCCGATACCTTTGTCTGGACTGACTACGTTATTGGCCGCCAGCCGACAAGCACGATCGCTCATTCCGCCCGAGCAAGTCTACTGCATGTATACGGCCGCAACACCGAAGCGCTCAATGAGATCGATATGGCACTGCAGTATGCGGCAGGGAACGCCAAGTATGGACACATCCGCGCCGAGATCCTGATGGATCTTGGCCGACCGGGTGATGCCTTGCGAGAGGTCACTGGCCTGATCGAGCGAACCCCCGCGTACCAGGATGCCTACGGGCTGCTGGTTGATGCGGCCGAGAAGGCAGGCCAGCCGGCCATCGCATTGGATATCCTGCAGACGACGGTGCGACAAATGCCGAATAATGCCGCAGCGCATGCCGCCCTGGCATCGGCCCTGCGCCTTGCCGGCATGAGCGACCAGGCCATGGAGCACGTGGCCAAGGCACTGGCACTGGACCCCGACAACACATCGGCCATGAAGGAATTGCTGCTTTTGAGCAGTGGCCGGGTGCGCACGCCGCTGGATGTTGGCAAGCTCACCGTCCCAGCCCCACGGTAAGCCATGTCAGCAGATTGTGTTGGCCTTGGCGTGTGGGTGGGATAAGATCAGGCCCAAAGAAGAAGGGAGCTCATCTTGAGCAGAAGTCGCATGATCTATACCGTCGTTGCCGTTCAGGCTGTGGTCATTGGCTACCTGGCCCTGAATCCATCCCAACCCGCCGCCATGGCTCAGATCCCGGATCAGGGCGCCCAACTCCTGCAGGTGATCGAGCAGAGCAAGCAGACCAATGCAAAGTTGGACCGGATCATCGGCATTCTGGAGAGTGGCAAGCTCCAGGTGAAGGTGGCGGCCGACAAAGAAGACAAATAGCCGGGCCGTCGGCCGGCCTTGCAGGATGCGCGCGGTTTGTGCCGATCACGCAAGACATCAGCGCGCCCGTTCTGAACGACGTTGTTCCGTAATGGCGCCGACGTCGCGCCCGAGCTCGCTTTGGTTGTTTGATTTGCCCCAGCGCACCTCTTACCATCGCGCACGATGATGCAACGACGCAAGACGCGCCAAGTGACCCTCGGTGACCGGCAACATGGTTTTGTGCGCATTGGGGGCGATGCGCCGGTGTCAGTTCAGTCGATGACCGCCACCTATACCCATGATGTGGAGAAGTGCGTTGCCGAGATCCACAGACTAGCCGCCGCCGGTGCTGACATCGTGCGCGTGGCCGTTCCGGAAAAAAAAGACACCGCAGCGCTGAAAGACATTCTGCCGCAGGTGAAGGTGCCAATCGTTGCCGATGTGCATTTTCACTTTCAGCGCGCCTTGGAAGCAATCGAGGCGGGTATCCATAAGATCCGTCTGAATCCCGGTAATATCAGCGAACGGGCTCAGGTTCGCGATGTCATCCAGGCGTGCAAGGCAAAGCGCATTCCCATCCGCATCGGCGTCAATGAAGGCTCGATCGTCGAGCGCAAGGACAAACAGAAACGCCTGAAGGAGCTTGAGGGCGTCTTCTCCAACAACAAGAATGGCGCGCTGATCGCACTGATGATCACGAAACTCGAGGAGTACATCGACGTCTTCTGCGCCGAGGATTTCCACGACATCGTCATCAGCGCCAAGAGCATCGACCCAATCATCGTGATGGATGTCTATCGCGAGATCAGCCAGCGTTTCGATTACCCGCTGCATCTGGGAGTAACCCACGCCGGTCCGAAAGAGACCGGAACCATCCGATCGGCGGTGCCGCTGGGCCATTTGCTCTGCAGCGGCATTGGCGACACGCTGCGGATCAGCTATGCCAACGATCCGGTCTATGAGGTGCAGGATGGGCTGGAGCTGCTCTATTGCCTGGGTCTGCGCAACCGTGTCGGTGCGGAGCTGATTGCCTGCCCGACCTGCGGCCGCATCCAGGTCGATCTCTTCACGCTGGTGCAGGAAGTCCGGAAGAAACTGGCTGAGGAAATCCAGCTTCCGATCAAGGTGGCGGTGATGGGGTGCATCGTGAACGGCCCGGGCGAGTGTGAGGGCGCTGACGTTGCGATCTTCGCCGGCGATCGCCGCGGAATCATCTATGTGCAGGGCGAGAAGGTCGCCAATGTGCCTGAGGAACAGATCCTCGAAGCGCTATTGAAGGAATGCCGGCAATTCCAGGCCCGCGTGCGCAAGGGCGAAGCCAGACTGGGTCAGAAGAACGTCCAGGTGCTCTTGCCCATCGTGCGGTAGCCCGGTATGCGTCTGGCGCATCAGTCCGTTCGCCTTTCTGTGCCGCGCTATGCCTGCTTAGGCATTAATTCACCGAGTCTCGGCCATCTCGACGGGAGCTTCGACGGGTTGCCTGTGGCGGCGGCGCATGACCCAGGCACCGACGTCATCGAGCAGCGAATAGGCCACGGGGGTGACCAGCAGCGTGATAAGCAGCGCCAGCGTCTGGCCGCCAATCACGACGAGCGCCACCGCACGTCGCTCCTGCGCACCGGGACCTGTGCCCACGGCCAGCGGGAGCATGCCAGCCACCAGGCACAGCGTAGTCATCAGGATCGGGCGCAGGCGGTCGCGATTGGCCTGGATGATCGCGGTGTAACGCTCCATGCCCTCCTGGCGCAACTGGTTGGTATGATCCACCTGAAGGATGGCGTTCTTCTTCACCACGCCGAAGAGCACGAGCACGCCCAGGGCCGAGTAGAGATTGAGCGTTCCACCACTGATGTAGAGCGAGATCAGGGCAAAGGGCACGGAGATGGGGATGGACAGAAGGATGGTGAGGGGATGGACCAGACTTTCGTAGTTGGCCGCCAGGATGATGTACATGAACACAAGCGACAGGGCGAAGGCCCAGATGAACTCAACGAAGGTGCGTTCCAGCTCGCGGCCGCGCCCGGCGACGGTCACGGAATATGCCGCGGGCATGTCCAGTTTGGTCACCGCCTCACGCAGGGCCTGCAGCCGATCGGCCAGTGCATAGCCCGAACCCACGGATGCTCGCAGAGACGCCGAGCGCTGACGGTTTAGACGCTCAATGCGGGCCGAGGCCACCCCCGATGTCGAGCTGGCGAGATTCCGCAGCTCAACCAGTTCCGTGGAGCCGCGACGCGGCAGGAGCATGGTATCGAGAAGACCCGGGCGGTTGCGATCCGTCTCAGCCAGGCGCAACTGCACATCGTAGGATTCGTTGATCTCGGGGTCGCGATAGCGGCTGATCTGCTGATCACCGCCGACCATCAAGCGTAGGGCGTCGCCGATGTCGCGAGCGGAGACACCCAGATCGTTGGCGCGCGCACGGTCAATCTGCACGCGCACTTCGGGCGCCTCAAACTTCAGCGAAGTATCGGCCTCAATGACGCCAGGCACGGTGCCGTCGGTGGTCATGGTCCGCAGGCGCTCGGTGTACTCGGCGAGCTTGTCGAGTTCAGGGCCGCGAATGATGAAGTCAATATCGAAGTTGCCGCCGCCGATGTTAAAGGATGGCTGGTTGCGCACGGCCACGCGAACATCGCGGTACTTGCGCATACTCCCGCGGATCTTGCCCATCAGGTCACGCTGGGTGTAGTTGCCCTGGAAGGCGGCCAGAGGCTTGCCCTTGAGCGTTTCCTTCCACAGCCTCCCCAGCGAAAACGTACGTTCCTCATTGGGAACCATCTGGATGTAAGCACGGCCGGAGTTGACGCCGCCGAGCCAGCCACCGCCGGCGGTTGCCATGACGGTGCGCACCTCGGGGACCTTGAGCAGATCGGCTTCGATCTGCTTCATGGCGGCGTCCATGGCCGGGAAGCTGGTGCCTTCGCGGGCAGTGACGTTCACAGTGAACTCGCCTTCGTCCACATCCGAGGGCAGGTAGTCCTGCGGCACCATCTGGTAAAGCGGCACGGCCGATGCCATCGCCAACAGGGCCAGCACGCAGGTCGTCGGGCGATGCCGCATCACCAGTTTAAGCAGAAAGGTGTAGACGCGGTCGATCACGCCGTAGAACCCTCCGCGCGACTTGGCCAGATGCTTGCCGCCGAGTTTGTTGAGCTTGAGGGCTCGAGCCCCGAGCATGGGTGTGAGAGTGAAACTCACGAGCAGGCTGATCATGACGGCGACAGCGGCTGTCATTCCGAACTGATAGAGAAACCGCCCCGAGATCGAACTCATGAAGGATACCGGGACGAAGATGACCACCAGGCTCAGGGTGGTGGAGAGGACGGCGAGGGCGATCTCGGCGGTGCCCTGCTTGGCGGCTTCCATCGGCGGCAGGCCCTTTTCCTCGACGAAGCGGAAGATGTTCTCCAACACGACGATGGCATCGTCGATCACGATGCCGACCATCAGCACCAGGGCCAGCATCGTCACGCTGTTGAGCGTGAAGTTCATTGCCCACATCATGCCGAAGGTGGAGATGACCGATGCGGGGATGGCGACGCCGGCGATCAGCACGGCACGCAACGAGCGCATGAATGCCAGCACCACCAGGCATGCCAGGATCGATCCCAGAACCAGATGCGTCTCGATTTCGTGCAGGGCGGCATAGATGTAGCGCGATTGATCCTCGATGATCTGAAGGTTGATTCCGGGAGGAAGCTGCGCACGGGCGATCTCAAGCTGCCGCTTGGTACCCTCGATAACCTCGACGGTGTTTGCGCCGGACTGGCGGCGGACCTCGAGCACCACTGTCGGCGTGCCGTTGAGGCGGGCAACGGTGCGCTGCTCGGCGGTGCCATCCTCGACGGTGGCGAGGTCGCCAAGATGGATCGGCGAGCCCTTGACGGTTGCCACGGTGATGCCGGTAAAGTCGGCCGGGTCTACCAGTCGGCCCATGGTGCGCAACTGGCGGTCCACCAGCGCCTCACTGATACGGCCGCCGGGGATCTCGCTGTTCTGGCTGGCCACGGCGTCTCGCACGGCGGTGATCGGTAGCTTGTACGCGGCGAGCTTGCGGGCATCAACCCAAACGTTGATCGCCCGGCTCAGGCCGCCGTTGATGGCAACTTCGCCCACGCCCTTGGCTCGCTCGAGTTGCACCTTTACCAGCTTGTCCGCGACCTCGGTCAGTTCGCGGACGGAACGCTCGCCGGTGAGCGCCACGGTCAACACCGGCCGAGTGTCATTGTCCATCTTCGACACCACCGGCGGGTCGGCATCATCGGGCAGGTTGCGGATGACCGTGGCGACACGGTCGCGCACATCCTGGGCGGCCGACTCGACATCGCGGTCGAGGCGGAAGGTCACGGTTACCAGCGATGTGCCGGCGCCGCTGATTGAGCGAAGCTCGTCAATGCCGTCAACCGTGTTGACGACCTGTTCGATGCGCTGTGTGACCTCGGTCTCGACTTCCTCAGGAGCCGCACCAGGCAGCGTCGTGCGGATCGAAACGGTGGGCAGATCCACGGACGGGAAACGATCCACACCCAGTTTGAAGAACGCCGTAGCGCCTACCACGGCCAGTGCCAGGATGAGCATCGATGCAAACACCGGCCGATGAATGCAGATTTCCGCCAGTTTCCTCATAGGTGCAATCTCCGGATCAACCCATTACGCGCCGGTCACTCCTCTTGTGACTGAGCCTGCTGCAGCCCGGCGGCCACGGGCGTAAGGATACCGCGCTGCTCGTAAATTGGCATGATGTGCTCCCGCAGTTGCGGCAGCATCGACCAGAACCGCAGTCCTGCCACAATGCATACGACGCCCCCCAGGGCCACAGTCATCGGAGCGCCGATCCGCTCCGCCAGATACCCCGCCATCAAGCTGCCCAGGGGCATCATCCCCAGGAAAGCCATGCCGTACAGGGCCATGACCCGGCCGCGCTTATCATCTTCTACGATGGTTTGAATAACTGTGTTGCTTGATGCCATCTGGGTGATCATGCCAAATCCGGCACAGGCCAACACTGGTACCGACAGCCACAGCGTCCGCGACAACGAGAATGCGATCAGGCTCACACCCATCATGGTTGCCCCGATAGCAATCCACTTGCTCAGGCCAAGCACGCTCTTTCTTGCCGCCAGCCGCAGTCCTCCGGCGAATGCCCCGCATCCGATCGATGCCGTCAGCATCCCCAGCGTGCCCTCTTTGCCATGCAACACATCCTGTGCAAAGACCGGCAGCAGCACGGTATAGGGGGTTCCCATCAGACTGATGATCGCCAGGTTGATCAGCAACATGCGGATGGGCAGGGATCCGAACGCATAGCGCCAACCTTCGCGCAATTCGCCAAGGGCGCCGGATTTACGACGACCATTGCCTTGTAGCGCAAGGTGCATGGCCAGCAGCGCGATGATTACGGCAATGAAGCTTACGCCGTTGGCCAGAAAACACAGCCCGAGGCGCAGGAAGATCGAATAGCTCGGCAGGAATTCGCGCAGCCCAACCAGCACCAGGCTCGCAACCGTGGGGCCAACCAGGCGTGAGGCGTTGAACATCGTTGAGTTCAGGGCAATCGCATTGGCCAGGTCCTCGCGCTTCTCTACGATATGCACCACAAAGGACTGCCGGGCCGGCATGTCAAACGCATTGATCACGCCCAGAACCAGGGCCAGAGCGACGATCTGGCCGGTTGAGATCACTCCGGCCAGCGTCAGGCCAGCCACGGTGAACGCCTGCAGCATCGAGAGCGTCTGCGTGATGACCAAAGTGCGCCGAAGGTTCCAGCGGTCCACCATCACTCCCACCCACGGTCCGAGAATGAAACCGGGAATCTGTGAGGCGAACGCCACGGTTCCCAGCAGCAGCTTAGAGCCAGTGAGCTGGTATACCAGCCAGCTCATTGCTACCTGCGCCATCCAGGTGCCGATCAGAGAGACCAGTTGGCCAGCGAAGAACAATCGGTAGTTGCGCGAGCGCATGGCTCGCAACAGCGAGCGCACCGCCCCTTCCGGTTTGCCACCTCTATCACTCATTTCATTTCCCATCGCCGGGGACCGCCACCGCAGCGGCCGGCTGGGTGGCTGCCGCCGGCGCGGTGGTTGAGGCGGCGGCCGCTTGCTCCAGCCACAGACGGACCCCACCAACTGAGCGCAACAGGTCGGTGGCGAAGACATACTGGCTATACTTTTCGTTTGTCAGGCCGATCTGCGCAGTGAGGTACTGGTCCTGGGCAGTAATGCGCTCCAGGTTCGTGGCCAGGCCAGCCTGATACGATGCATCGGCCTGTTCTGTTGCCAGACGGCCGGCCGTGAGTTGTATTTCGCGCTCGGCGAGCCGGCGAATGCTGTCGTTATAGTTGGTGTATGCCTGGTCCACCTGCTGCAGAACCTGCCTGCGCAGCAGCGACTCGGTCAGCGATGCCTGGCGAAATTGCGACCAGGCAGCGCGCACATCCGCCTCGATCTGCCCGGCCGAGAACACCGGCAGGTTCACCTGTAGAACCGAATCCCAGGACCGGTCCTCCGGAGGCGTCTCGCGATAGAGGAAGTACTGCAGGTTAAGCGAGGCCGAGGGGTAGTACTGCCCCACTGCCACCTCCACCCGCTGCCGTGCGGCATCGCGCGCCTGGCGCGCGGCCAGTACATCCGGCCGCTTTTGCAGCGCCCGCTGCTGCAGGTCTGCAAGTTCGCCCACCTGCTGCGGCAGCGCTCCGATCTCAACCACCGGCGCATCGGCCACCAGGGCATTAGTCAGCAGCACCAGGGCTTGCCGGGCATTGCGCTGTATGTTCTGAGCACCGATCAGCGCCACCTTCGTTTCCGAAAGCTGGGCCTGCGTCTGGGCCACATCCAGCGGCCGGGCCAAGCCTGCCCGCTGCCGTTGCGTCACATCGCGCACGCGGGCCTCCTGCACACCCACACTGCTCTGGAGCACCTGAATCTGAGCTTCGCTGAGCAGCACCTGGTGGTAGCCGCGCACCACATCGGCTAGCAGCGACTCTTGCAGATCCAGGAGCAGATACCGCCGCTGCTCGATGGTCAGGTTGGCGGCGCGCAGTTGGGCGACATCGCGGAAGCCGTTGAAGAGATTGATTCGGCCGCTGAGAAAGGCGTCGGTCGTGTGTGTGGAGTTAGCCGCCCCGGCGGATTCGGCCAGAGTGGAGGTGCCTGTGAGATCGGCCGTCGGCAGGAACAGCGCCACCGCGCGTTGCCGCCCGATCAGCGCCTGCAGGTAATTCTCACCCTCGATGGAGAGCTGCTCGTTTTGCTGATTGGCCAGGTACATCGCCTCGCGCAGCGTCAACACCTTGCCGGCCGGCCACTCCGACGGCAACAGCGCCGGCCGCGTTGCCGCATTCTTGAGATCGACCTGCTGGCGATACCGCTGGACCTCTCTATTCTGGTCCACGGCACATCCACCGATGGCCGCCGCCAATGCAACCCACACTGCCGCACGCTGCATCTTCACGAGTGCTTCTCCTTATGGCACGCTGCCCGTTTCAGTGCCGAACCGAAAATCTTCATTGTGTGCTCGATTAACTCGTCGGCCGTCAGCTTCTCCGGTCCAAAGAGCATTCCTCCGCGCACCGACGCGAGGATGAATTGCCCTGTCAGTTCCGGCTGCGGGTCCTGCATCTCGCGGCGGGCAATGCCGCGGCGTATCACATCGCGTATCAGAGCCACGAGCTGCCGCCGCAGCAGCGACATCTGTCCCTCGCAGGGCTTGGGAAGCACCGTGCGCAGGAGGTGGTACATGTTCGGCCGGGCTGCTGCGAACTGCACCAGCCCGGCGACGATCAGCCGCAACTCTTCCTCGCTGGTCCGACGCTTCCGGCCAAGCTGCTCCTGAAGGCGGACGATCAGACTGGACATGCCGTCGCGTATCAGCGAAACGTACAGATCCTCTTTGCTCTTGAAATAGATGTAGATGGTCCCCTTGCCGATGTGCGCTTTGGCGGCCACTTCATCGAGCTTCACCTCATGGAAGGGCTTTGCGGCAAAAAGCCGCTCGGCCGCCTTGAGGATCTCACTGCGCTTGTTCGGATCGAGTTTCTGCATGGGGCTTGAAAACTGACTCGCCGGTATTGTAGAATCACCGCCTCGTTCGTCAAACGCTCTGTCGCCGTGTGCGAAACGAAATGTAGCCCGGTGGTGAAACCTATGGTTTATCGTCTTTGGCGCTTTGCCGTGAAGCCCGTCGTTGCCTGCGCGTTGTTGGCGGCTATTGCCCTGCCGCTGGGCTGTGGCAAGAAGAGCGACGGGTCGGCTCAGAACAAAGCGCCCGAGGCGGTTGCCATTTCTCTGGCGCCGTCGCATCTGCAAAGCGTGCAGCGCACCATCGACGTGGTCGGCACGCTCTATGGCGATGAGGAAGCGCAGCTTTCAGCGAAGGTGGCCGGCAGGATGATCAAACTCTTCGCCGACGTCGGTGATCGTGTCGACGCCGGGGCCGCGCTGGCCCAGGTCGATCCGATGGATTACGAACTGGCGCGTCAGGCCACCCTGACGGCGCTGCAGCAGGCCCTGGCAAAGCTGGGCCTGTCCGATCTGCCTGGCGACAAGTTTGATCCGAATACAGTTCCCACAGTGGTTCAGGCGCGGCTGACGGCGGAGAACGCCGAGGGCCGCTTTTCCCGCTCCGAACGCCTCTTTAAGCAGCAGCCCCCGCTGATCAGCGAACAGGATTACGCCGATGCCAAGACCGCTGCGCAGGTAGCCCGCGCTGCCTGGGATGTTGCCGTGCTGAACGCCAAGTCGATCCTCGCCGAGATTCGCAGCCGCCAGGCTGATCTGGCGATCGCCGAACGCCGCCTGGCCGATGCCACCGTCCGTGCCCCGCAGCCGACTGGTGATGGGCCAGCGCATCGATACGGCGTCTCTGCCCGTCAGGTCTCCGTCGGCGAATACGTGAAAGAGGGCACATCGCTGTTCCAGGTGGTTGCCGACGATCCGATCCGATACCGCGCTGCCGTGCCTGAACGCTACCTCGCGGAGGTGAAGCTTGAGCAATCCACCACGGTGCATGTCGAGGCTTATCCGGAAGCCTTCCAGGGCATCGTCAAGCGCATCAACCCGCAGGTCGACCGCGAGAGCCGATGCTTCCAGGTCGAGATCGTCGTCCCGAATCCCAAGGGTCTTCTGCGTCCCGGGGCATTCGCCCGCGGCTCCATCGCCACGCGCACCGATCAGAATATCGTGTTTATCCCTCAGGAAGCCATCATCTCATTCGCCGGCGTCCGCAAGGCATTCACGGTTGCCGATGGCAAGGCCGTTGAGCATCAACTCGCCACTGGCGTTCGCGATGGCAGCTACGTTGAGGTTGTTAGCGGTCTGGACAAACCCCAGGATGTAGTCGTGTCGGGGGCCAGCCGGCTTGCCAACGGCACGCTGGTGACGGTCAAAGCCAGCACGCAACCGACGGTGAAATGACCGTCATCGGCCACATGCCCATGCGTTTTCGCCAAGCTGCGTCACCTAATTCGCCATCACTTTTTCAATCGACTCGCGTAGAGCCACCACCTGGATCGGCTTGGTCAGATGCTGGCTGAATCCTGCCTCCTGGCTGGCCTTCAGGTCGGCCTCCATCCCAAACCCCGAGATGGCTATCCCCTTCACGCCCGGCCGGTCGGACAGGTGCCGCATCACCTGGTGTCCATAGCCATCGGGCAGCCCGATATCGCTCACCAGCAGATCCACTTCATCGCGATCCGCCGCTGCGATCGCGGCCGCCACCGAATCGGCCGTCGTCACCTCATGGCCCATCCGCCGCAGCAGCGTGCTGAGGATCTGCAGCGTTGGCCGGTGGTCCTCCACGAGCAGGATGCGGTAGTTCGCCTTCACTGATGTATCCACCGGCGCTCTGAGCGTTGGTGCAGCCTTTGGGGCTTGCACCGTTTCCATCGCAATCGTGAATGTCGTCCCTTTCCCCACACCCTCGCTGTGCGCTGACACGGTCCCGTGATGAGCTTCGACGATCGATCTGCAGATCGCCAGCCCCAGACCCAGGCCCCGCGTGCTGGAGTGCTGGCCGCTGGGTGCCTGCTCGAACGCCTCGAACACTTTGCCCAGATACTCGACCGGAATCCCCTCGCCATCATCCTTGAAGGCCACCTGGATTCCCTTGCCCGTGGGATTATCGGTGCGAATCGTCAGCGTTCCGCCGCCGGGCATGTGCCGCGCTGCGTTATGGATGATGTTCCAGAATGCCTGTTGCAGCCTGATGGGATCGGCGTTGACATGATGCCGAGTGGCCAGAAGCTGCAGGTCAAGCTGCACATGGCGGGTCCGCAGCACTTCGCTGGAGACCTGTATCGAATGCTGGAGGATCTCATGCAGGTCCGAAGTCACCGGGCGAACCTCCAACACGCCTCGCGTCACTTGGGTCAGGCACAAGAGATCATCGATCAGTCGTGCCTCCAGCTCCAAGTCTTGCCGCGCCAGCCGCAGATCGCCGCGGATTGCTTCGGGCAGTTCCGGGGCATTCTCAATTGCCGAGATCAGCGCCATCGCCGGCGTCAGGGGCGTCCGCAACTCATGGCTGAGCTGCGCGATGAAGCGGTCCTTGGCCCGGCTTGCCTGCTCGGCCGCATCGCGGGAACGCTTCAGCTCCTGCTCCATCTGCTTGCGATCGGAGATGTCCAGGACATACTTCACGATGCGCTTTGGCTCGCCGGGAAGCACATGTCCCGCCACCAGCACCGGGACCCGCCGGCCGTTTTTGTGGATGCAATGTTCTTCAAGAATTCGGGTATTCCCGCACTGCAGCAATTCCTGGATCGCCTCACGCTCCTGAGCGATCTGCTCCGGCAGCGTCAGCCCCGACCAACTCAGGTGCCGGCTTGCCGTGTCCGCCCGGCTGTATCCGACCATGGCCAGAAAGGCGTCGTTGGCATGCAGCATATGCCCCTGCTCATCCGTCAGGACAATGCCGACGGGAGAGGTATTCACCACGGCCTCGAACTGTGCTTCATTCTCGCGGGCATGCTGCGTGGCAACCTGCAGCTGTCTTCGTTCCCGCACCCGCAGCACATACAGCAGCAGCATGGCCGCGGTGACAACCAGGACGCCCGCCAAGCGCATGTATCGGGCGTCGGTTGCACCGGCGGCTGAGCCTGTTAAGGGGAGAACGCTGGTCAGAACGACCCAGCCCCACCCGAGCATCGCCGCCCATCCGGCGATGCCAATCGAGAGTGGATCCTGCCTTCCATTAATACACGACGAACCACTATTCATAGCTTGCCCTGCTTACCTATGTCTACCTCACACTGTACAGGCCCCTTGAGCCCAATGCACGGCCGCCAGCACGCAAAATGCCCATTTTCCCACTCGGGTGGAAGAAGGCGTCAGGAGTCAGGCGGTCGCGCAGTCGCCGTGGGAGCCGCGAAGGCAAGCTTGTGGATAAGTAGCAGGTGCGCAGGTTGTTTGCGGGGGTACCCCCTATACGGTAAGTGCTGAAGAGGCAATCGGTTAGGTCGTGATTTGGCGAGGAGGTGCGCAAGTTCGGGGTGATTGTGGATAAGTCCGGAGAAAAGCGGATTGCGGAAAGCGGATAGCGGAAACGAAGGCACGGAGGCACCAGCAAAGAGCGGAGAGCCGATTGCGGAAACGAAGGTGCTCAGGATGGATGCAAGAGGTCAGAAGTCGGGAGTCAGAAGGCGCGCGGGGAAGATGCTCAAGATCGTGTGCGCAGTCCTGGGGGCTTTGTGAGCCACATCACCAGTGATCGGGAAGGTGCTCAAGATAGGGAGAGAAGTCAGAAGACAGAAGACAGAGAGCAGAAGGACGTCCATCTTGTTTCACTTTGGTCCACTGTCAGTTTGGCAGGTCGTGGGAGGTATTCGGTTGAGAAAGAGCCACCGCCGGTATGCAAAATGACAAATGGACTTCGGCGAGCTCAGTCGAGCCGCAAGTGCAAAATGGCGGAGAAGGACCAGGGCCGCGGTCTCTCTACCTATACAGGCGGTGTCGCGCTTTGCGCGCACAAAGCGCACCACTGCGAGGGGGGATTTGCGATTTTCCATTGGTTTTTGGGGTTGGGCCTCTGGGAAAATGGAAAGATTGCTGTAAGTCGCGGTGCGCGCCTGTGCGCGCATGGGGCACCCCCCAAGCCTCCGCCGCCGAAGGCGGCTCCAAGACGTCGGGGGCGACGTAAACCAAGATGCGGAGGAAGAACCAAAGGTAGAAACGTGTTGGGCCTGGCGCTTGTTCTGGGTAACTGGGAATGTTAAGGTTTTCTGGGATTCTGGGGCCTGGGCTATGTGGGCTCCGGGCATGCTTAATGTCTCTCGGTTGTGGGAAAGAGGTCGGGTATGGCGAAGCGGCATCGGGTGGCGGGTGGAATGGGATCTTCGCGTCGGAGTGCTCAGGGGAAGAGCATTGGGAAGGCGTGTGTGGAGGCGCTGGAGGGGCGGGTGCTGCTGGCGGTGACGGCCGGGGAGTATGACACGATCCGCGGCAGCTATCCGGAGTTCGGGTTGCCGGCGGATATGGCTTCCATCAGCATCATCGAGATTGCGCCGGATCTACTGAGCGTGGCGAATCTGAAGAATGCGATCACGACGGCCGGGAGTACCGCGCTGCCGGATCTGGTGGTGTTGCGGACGACAGATACGCAGAACAGCATTATCTATGCCAGCAGTGCTGATGCTATAAGCATCGACATTCCTTCTACCGAAGGCGCCATCAGCATTGTGGGATTCGGTTCAAAGCCCCTGACCATCGATGCGGCAAACCAGAGCCGCGTCATCGCGGTTGGCAGCGCGTTCAGCACCACGACTGCGAATTTCGGTGGTTTGACGCTGACAGGGGGCTACACAACGTCCGGTAACGGTGGCGGGTTGTATCAGTCCTATGGCACATTGGCTCTAAGGAACGTGACGATCAGCGGGAACACGGGGTATTCCGGGGGCGGGGTATATGAGGCCTATGGCACGTCTACCCTGACAATGGTGACGATTAGCGGGAACACGACATCGTCAGGCGGTGGCGGATTGTATCAGTACTATGGCATGCTGACCCTGACGAACGTAACGATCAGTGGGAATAGGGCGACAGAAGGTGGCGGGATGCGTCAGTACTATGGCACATCGACACTGACGAACGTGACGATCAGTGGGAACACAACATCGCTAAATGGTGGCGGGGTGTATCAGTACTATGGCACGTCGACGCTGACGAACGTGACGATCAATGGGAACGCATCGTCATCGGCGCGTGGTGGCGGAGTGTACCTGTCCCAGGGCACATGGGACGTGACGAATGGGACGATCAGCGGGAACATGGGGTCTTACGGCGGCGGGGTGTACCAGTCGTCTGGTGCACTGGCCCTGACGAACGCGACGATCAGCGGGAATACCGCATCATCGTTATACGGTGGCGGGGTGTATCAGTCCGGTGGCACGTTGGCTCTGACGAACGTGGCGATCAGCGGGAACACGGCATCCGACAATGGTGGCGGGGCGTATCTGCTGGACGGCACATCGGCCCTGACGAACGTGACGGTCAGCGGGAACACGGCGGGAGGCGGTGGCGGGGTGTGTGGGTCCGGCAGAGCATCGACATGGACCAACGTGACGATCACGGGGAACATGGCATGGTCGGGCGGCGGGGTTCTTGTGTCGGGCATACTCACGCTGCAAAACACGATTGTGGCCCAGAACGCCGCAGACGCCGGCCCGGACATATATGAGATCACAGGCAGCACGCTTTCCGGCTCGAACAACCTGATCGGCGACGGCAGCGGGCAGACGTCGCTGGTCAATGGGGTGAACGGCAATCTCGTGGGAACCGGCGCCAGCCCGGTTGATCCGAAACTGGCGGAAGGAAGCGACTTTGGGATCGCCTTTTCTCCCGTGGCGGGCAGTCCGGCGATCGATGCGGGGGATGACAGCCTGATCCCTGCAGGAATCAGCACCGATTTCTATGGGGCAGCGCGAATACAAGGGGCGCGGGTGAACATTGGGGCGGCGGAGACGGTTTTGCTGGGCGCGCCAGGTACCACATACGTTGTGAACAGTCTAGCGGACAACGTCGCGGCTGATGGAGTGATCACGCTACGTGAAGCTCTTGCCGCAGCCAACAGTAACAAGGCTGTGGGCGATGCACCGGCCGGATCATACGCCTCGGCCGATGCGATTACCTTTGCGCCGGGTCTGAGCGGAAGCATCCACACCAACGGCCAGGCCTATCAGATCACCAGTCGCGTGAGTATCACTGGTCCGGGTGCCAGCCAGTTGGCCTTAGACGGGGAAGGCACGAGCAGAGTTGTGGATATCCCTGGGGTATATGATGTGAGCATCAGCGGGATGACGATTATGGGAGGCAATGCGCAGAACGGTGGCGGGATCTATGCGGCCGGTGCGCGTCTTGCTTTGAACTGGGTGGTGATCAGCGGAAACACGGCATCGTTATACGGTGGTGGCGCGTATCTATTCCTCGGCACGCCGATCCTGACGAATGTGACGATTAGCGGGAATACTGGATACTACGGTGGCGGGGTGTATCAGTCCTGTGGTACGTTGACCACGACGAACGTGACGATCGGCGGGAACACGGCGTCCTCCAGCGGTGGCGGCGTGTATCTGTCCGATGGCACCGCGACGCTAATGAACGTGACGATCAGCGGGAATGCGGCCCGCGGCAACGGTGGCGGGGTGTATCAGTTCTATGGCACATCAACCTTGACGAATGTGACGATCAGTGGGAACACGGCGTATAGCGGTGGCGGGGTGGATTTACATTATGGTACATGCACGCTGCGAAATACGATTGTGGGCCGCAATTCTGCGCGCAACAGTGGTCCGGATGTGTATTGGTACACCGGCCGGCTTTCCGGCTTCAATAACCTGATAGGAGACGGCAGCGGACAGCACTCTCTGGTCAATGGAAGCAACGGTAATGTCGTTGGGACAAGCGCCAGTCCCATTGATCCTCAGTTTGTAAATATGGCTGGAATCGACTGGACAACGTGGGATCTGCATCTGCAGGCGACATCACCGGCGGTGAATGCGGGAGATAACGCCTGGATTCCGGCCGGTGTCACGATTGACATAACGGGTGGTCCGCGCATCACAAACGGCACCGTGGATATGGGTGCCTATGAGCTGGATCAGGCCCCAACTGTGACAGCGGTATATGTCAGGGGCTCGAGCTGGAGTACGGACTTCCTTTCCTTCCTGCAGGCCAATGTGAGTGGTTCGAGTTCCACCTATGGCTTTGCCATTCCGGTGGGATCGGGCGACACGCAACTGCAAACGTTACCTTGGCGGAATCTCGATCAGATCTCGATTGCCTTCAGTGAGGATGTCTCGGTGGCCCAAGCGCAGTTTGCCATCGTGGGGTCGGTGGGCAGCTACAGTGTGTCGGGCTTTAGCTATGACGCAACGGATCATGTGGCCACTTGGTCGCTCTCGGCGGTGATCGGTGCGGATAAACTCTATATTGCCCTGCCGGGAAGTGGAGCGACACCGGTGACAGACACGGCCGGCAATGCGTTGGATGGTGAATGGAGCAATCCCACCAGCTTTGGCCAGGTGGGCGCTACCAGCACCTTCCCCTCCGGCGATGGGGTGGCCGGGGGCGATTTTGCCTTCCGCTTCGATGTTCTGCCGGGGGATTCCACCGGTGGGAGTCTGGGGAAGGTGAATGTGGCGGATATCAATCAGACCAAGAGTCGCAGCAGCCTGCCGGAGACGACAAGCAGCTATCGGTCGGATTTCGATGCGAATGACCTGGTCAATGTTGCCGATATCGCTTACGTCAAAACCAGGTCCAGCATCTCTTCATTGCCGGTGGATCCGCCGGTGCTGCCGAGCTTTGGCCCGGTGTTCTCGCAAGTGAGCCTGCTGCTGAGGCGTCGATCATGGAACCTGTGGTAAAGAGAGCTAGCGAACCAGCGAGAGAACGGCGATACCATCATGAGACGCGTGCGGCCCAACACCGATGCCCGCCGGGGTGGCCGATCGCACATGGGGCAGCGATCTGGACCAATGTGGAATGTCACCTTTCACCTTTTCCTGCCCCCCTTCCCTAGCCCTGAGATGTGCCAACGAAAACAGCCCTGGCTCTATCGCCAGGGCTGTTCTATTGATCAACCGCGGACAGCGCAGGCGCGATTGGGCCGTGTCACATCTACTTCTTATTCCCCTGTTTGGCAGTGTTCAACGTATTCATGCCAGCGGGTGTTACCGGTACCGGTTCACCGGCGCCTGACGGACATTTTACGCCATTCTGAATTCCAGCAAACTTGCCATAGCTGGTGTCGGGAATCCATTCCGTGTCACCGGGCTTCTTGATATAGGTGATCAACATCCCTGCCTCGGGGGCTGCGTTCGCGGGCGCCGCTGCATTCTTCGCCCCTGCCCGCGCAGGCGGCGGCGCTTTCTTAAGGAGATAGCCGCAGAAACGCGTCTTGTCGTTATCGCATGTGAACATGAGCGCCATGGCAGCGTCCTTGCCGTCCTTCTGGAAAGGCTGACCGGGCGGACGGCTATCCTCGAAGACGGTCTTGCCATCATCAATCGAATAGTAGAAGTCACCCTTCACCTGCCCGGTTGGGCCTGACGTGATCAGGCCCCATAGAAAGTAGCCACATACCGCCAGAATAATGATCACGCCAACGGCGGGAATTGCCGGGTTCTCGTTCATCTTATCACGTAATGACATACTTTTCTCCTTCTCTTGAATTGCCTGCGTAGAATCTACGCAAAAAGCGGGCTGACAGAGTAATTGTTTCCGCCATTCCGCCGGAAATCAAACGCAATCCTGAGAGTTACCGGCAGGTACTGTCACATCAGGCGGACAATGCGCTTGATCCCGCCGCCGCCTTGCCCGACCATACCGATGCTTTACTGGAGTCTTTTCTCATGGCCAATCTCTTCTCACCCATCACCATCAAGCACGTGCAGTTCGCTAACCGCCTGGCCATGCCGCCGATGGTCCGTTTCGTCGGCGAGATGTCCGAGGAAGTCAGCGTTACTGCGGGCCGGGTCACACCCCCGGTCGTCGAGCACTATGCCCGCCGGGTCCGTGCTGGCACGGGGACGATCATCGTGGAAGCAACGGCGGTTGATGCCACCGGCCGGGTGTGGGGCAACGGCTTTAACCTTTACGCCGATGAACATATTGCTGACCTCGCTTTGCTGGCCTCAGGAATTCGGTCGGCCGGAGGCATCGCCTGCATCCAACTTGTCCACGGCGGGCCGCAAAGCTCGGCCGACCTGTGCGGCGGCCACCTTCTGGCTCCCTCGGCCATCCCCGCCAATGACAAGGCTGCGCTGCCGCGCAAACTTACGCTCGCCCAGATCCGTACGATCCAGGCGCACTTCGCCGATGCGGCCGAGCGCGCTGTGGCCGCGGGTTTCCATGCCGTCGAGATCCACGGGGCGCATGGGTATCTGCTGGACTCCTTCCTCATGCGCCAGCGCAACCACCGCACCGACACCTACGGCCGCAGCGCTGCCGGCCGGATGCGCATGCTCCTGGAGACCTGCCAGCTCGTGCGCGAGCGCATCGGCGAGAAGGCCCTGATCTTCTGCCGCATCAGCCCATTTACGAAGCGAGATGAGGGCTATACGCTTGAGGACCTTTGCGCCGTCGTCCACGGGCTGGAAGCCTCGGGCATAGACCTGCTGCACCTCTCCACAGATGGCGCATACCGCGGGTACTTTGACACGGATAAGACCCTTGGGCATTACTGCCGCGAACTCACGCGGCTACCGCTGATGATCGCGGGGGGCCTGCGCACTCCGGCCGATGCCCAGCGTCTGATTGCCGAAAACCACGCCGACTTTGCCGCCGTGGGCACGGCGATGCTGCGCGATCCGGAGTTTGCCACGCACGCGCGGGAAGCGTTGCAGGGCGGCTGAAAGACTATCAGAACTGCAACTCAGTGAACCCGCCGGGTTCAATGGCCGCAATAGCCTCCCGCACTTGGACGACATGCTCTCGAATCTTCGGCCAGCTTGTTGTGGGCAACACCAGGATGGCAATCCGTCGGCCAGTCAGGTTCTGCTGATAACGAATGTTCTTATCCGTGGTGATCAAGAGATCAGCTGTGCCCCAGAGCGCCTGATCAAATCGCCGTTACGCAACTCCGCCCAGCCGGCCTCGTATGCCGTGGTCATCTCATGGCCGTGAAGCTCATTGCGAAGTGGTACCGGAGTGCCTTGATCAAAGAGAATCCGCACATCGACTCCCGCTTATGTCGTTTCCGCGAGACTCTTGCCAGCGTGCTCCAACACCGCTTCAACCTGCTGCCGCTGCACGCCCGGGAACCAGGAGAGGAACTCATCAATCCTGGCGCCAGCCTCGAGATTCTCAAACAAAGCCTTTACTGGCACGCGCGTACCGCGAAATACCCACGCTCCGCTCACGACGTCAGGAGATCGCTCCACCGATGTACATTCGCTCCAGTCCAGCATACTGCCCTGATTATACGTCATGGATTATACGGCCGATAGCAATTGTCGATTCCGCCGGTCACGCCGCTTCAGGTGGGTTTGGCGCCAGTGATGCAAGCTGGCGGGTGTGCAGGCGCGGAAGGAGCAGTTGCGAGACGATCGCGCCGCAGAGGGCCATGAACATGTCTTGCTGGGCATCCCAGACGTCGCCTTGTGAACCGAGGAAGTCATCGGCCTGCTTGCCGCCAAAGGTGACGGCGTAGCGCCATTCAAACAGTTCGTAGGAAGCGCTGATGGCGAGGGCAATGCTGATGCAAATGATGAAGAGCCACTTGCCGGCTTTTAGCGGGCTGGTGCGAAGCAGCAGTTCGCGGGCGACCATGGCGGGGATGACGCCTTGGAAGAAATGGCCGAGGCGATCAAAGTGGTTGCGGGAAAGGCCAAACGTATCTCGAGCCCAGTTGCCGATGGGGACTTCGGCGTAGGTGTAGTGGCCGCCGGTCATGAGGATGAGCGAGAACAGCCAGATCAGGAAGTAGTTGAGGGTAGTCAGTGGGAAGCGGCGGTAGGTAGCGAGGAGGATGACGCCGCCGATCATGGCAGGCGCGGTTTCCATGAGCCAGTTGAAGTGGCCGTTGGGATGGATGCCGGACCAGATGAGATAGGCCAGGGCAGTAAGAAGAAGCGCGAAATGGGATCTGGTATGCGAGGTCATCATGGCATTGTAACCGAACTCAACTTGCATCAATGCTCATGCATTGTCGTAAGCGCGGAGGAAGTCATCGCGTGAGATGTCGGATTGTCGGCAGATCGCGCGGAGCGTGGCCGACTTGATCGTTGGGTGGTTGGGCATCGTCAAAGGCGTCGTCGTGCCGTCGGCGTTCGCCCTGCGCAAGGCGATGTGCTCTCGCTCACGAACGATCTCGAACCCCAGAGCCTGCAGCGCGCAGCACGCGATTCTTCGGTGCGTCGACAGGGAACTTGGGCATGGCTACACGCTTGCTTCGGCGACGAACGCCTCGATCACCGGCTCGTCCACGCTCAGAGACTCCGCCCCGAACGTCTCAACGTGAAATCGGATTGCGGACTTTACGTCCGCCAGGGCTTGGTCGTAGGTATCGCCTTGGCCAACGATGACCCCGCTGATGCCGACTGGATAGGCCACATAGCCATCAGCGTGCTTCTCGATGATTACCTTCAGTGGCTGCATGCAGTACATCCCTAACATAGTATCCCTCCCAGGTGGGCTGATCCAAGCCCTCACCGATCCACCTCACCCATGACAACGTCGATGGAGCCGATGATGGCGGGAACGTCGGCCAGCAGTACGCCGCGGCAGAGTTCGCTGCAGCAGGCAAGGTTCACAAAGCTTGGGCCGCGGATCTTGAGGCGGTATGGCATCGTGCCGCCCTGGCTCTCAATGTAGAAACCGAGATGGCCGCGGGGATTCTCGTATTCGGCATAGACCTCGCCGGCCGGCACGCGCATGGCACGCGGCAGTTTGGCGCGGAACGGGCCTTCGGCGGGAATCTGCTTGATGCACTGGCGGAGGATCTTGCAGCACTGCCGCATCTCTTCCATCTTCACCCAGTATCGATCCCAGCAATCACCAAGGGCGCCCTGGGCGCCGCGGCCGACGGCGACATCGAACTGCAGCTCCGGGTAGACGGAATAGGGGCGATCGCGGCGCAGGTCCAGTGGGATCCCTGAGCCACGGACCATCGGTCCGGAAATCGCGTAGCGGGTGGCCACATCCCTGGAGATAACGCCGACGTTCGCCGTGCGCTTGATGAAGATGTGGTTGTAGGTGAGGAGCTGGTCGTACTCGGCGATCTTCGGCTCAAAGTAGTCGACGAATTCCTCAAGCTTCTGCAGGAAGCCAGGTGGCAGGTCCCAGGTGACGCCGCCGACGTTGATATAGGACAGAGT